>Ga0214473_10002654_pt1 | contig 21938 bp, 16 predicted proteins | sample RVTome_7_FD_203509 | JGI IMG/M metagenome (GOLD analysis project Ga0214473, IMG submission 203509) | Soil microbial communities from uranium-contaminated site in the Upper Colorado River Basin, Wyoming, United States - RVT98D197 | ecosystem: Environmental > Terrestrial > Soil > Contaminated >... | reverse complement strand
TCGCCCTCCGGGTGCCATCCGGGATCCTGAGGGCAGCCGATCAGGGCCTCCAGCTCCGGGAAATGCCGCGTCCAGCCGCAGTCGCGAAGGAAGACGAGCCCACGGGAAGGACGTTGGCTCCGGAGGACGAGCTTCCTCCACTCTTCGAAGATCCGCTCTCGAGGGAGCGAGCCGGGCTCGATCTTCCGGCAGAGGGCGACGGTCTCCGCCGCGACGTCGAGATCGAAGCGGGCGGCGAGCTGCATCCCGCGAAGGACGCGCAGCGGGTCCTCCGCGAATTTCCCGGTGGTGTGGCGCAGGATGCGGGCCTGGAGGTCCTCGAGCCCGCGAAAGGGATCGATCACCTCACCCGAGAGGGGGTCGACGGCGATCGCATTGATGGTGAAGTCGCGGCGCCCCGCAGCCTCCGCCGGTGTTGCATCGGGGTCGGCGAGCGCCTCGAGTTCCTGCGCATCGCGGCGGCCCCCGGCCGAGCGTCGGGGAATCGATACGTCGATGGGAACGCCCCGGATCTTGAACACAGGGAAGGCCCGTCCCACCAGGTCGACCGAGAACCGCTCGGAGAGAAGCTCGAGCAGGCGCGCGCCGGGGATTCCGTAGACCTCGATGTCGAGATCCGTGGCGGGGAGCCCGAGCGCGCAGTCGCGAACGCACCCTCCCACCAGCAGCGCACGACCGCCCGCCGCCCTGACCGCTTCGCAAACGGCCTGGCCTCGCCGCCAGTGCTCCGGGTCGTCCATCTGGACGACGATCGGAGGATCGCCGGTCCCCATGCGCTTCGATCCCGCTCCGCTCCTCCCCCCTCCGTGAGCTTAACCCGGGCCGCTCGCCCTTCTTTCTTCCACGAACACGGCGAACGGCTATTCTCCCCGCCTGGCGAGTTTGCCAGCCGTGACCGTGCCCTGCCCGGGTGGCGGAATGGGTAGACGCGGGCGACTTAAAATCGCCTGGCCTCGGCCGTGCAGGTTCGAGTCCTGCTCCGGGCACCACCCCCAGGCGCGGGCTGGACCGGACCGTCAATTCGCCGGCGGCACGCCCCCGACCCGCTCTCGGACCTCATCCGCCTCGAGCAGCTCCTCGAGAGCCTCCCGATCGAGGAGCGTGGTTCGCTGGTAGCCCTGTCCCGGAATCTCGATCTCGAGGCGGAAGACCTCTCGCGGCTCGCTCAGAATCCGGCGCACCCGCACCGTCTTCCCTCCGTCGTCTGCCGTGATCTGGGCGCGAAGGGAGTCGAGGATGCGCTCGACGCGGCGCGCACAGCGGAGCGCCGGATCCAGGTACCCGTCGAAGGCTCCGCTGCGGCTCCCGATCTTGTAGCTCCCGCGTATCGTCATCGCGGGAGTAGCATACCCGCAAGGGGCTCGGCCCATCAAGAGAGTGCGGGGCTACCCCTCCGATGGCTTCGCCGGCTCGGGGGGCATCTCGAGGTAGTGGGCGAGGGCGTTGAGCTGATCCGCGGAGGAGCCCAGGAACTCGACCCCGACCCCGCTGTCGTCGGGGTCGCCGCTGCGGGTGAGCACCGTCTTCGACCAGGCGACGCGGCCGATCGCTTCGATCGGTTCGCCTTCCGGCACGTGGATCTCCACCAGCACCCTGCGACCGGGTGAGAGCGGGTCGGAGGTCCTGATGAACACACCGCCGCGCGACAGGTTCGCGCAGTATTCGCGCGTGGCCCGGAAGTAGGGGCGCCCCGTCCGCGGATCGGTCTCCGGGTCGATGGTCGAGATGCGCACCGGCATGTGGACGGCGATTCGCCTGTGGCGTCTCTGCTTGCGGTCGCTCTCGGACATCTGCACCCCTCCTCACGGTTCACATCGGTTCGCGAGGGTGCGCCTTGAGTGCAAATCCGAGGCGAGCTGCCGATCTCGCGGGCGCTCTCAAGAGGCTCAGCCTCCCGGCCGATGAAGGGGCGGGGAGGGGCATTCCCGTGTCCGAAGCCTCGGAGATCTCGGCATTCGTCAACGATCTCGGCGACGCGCTCCGCGCGCGCCTCGGTCTGGCGGAGGGCGAGGGGCTTCGCGTCCTCGAGTCCGGTCCCCGGACCATCATCATCGAGCGCTTCTCCGAAGACGAGAAGCTCCCCTGCAGCGGTCCCCCGGCGCTGCGCACGGAAGTCGCGGTCTTCCCCCTCTTCGACATCCTCGGGGTGATTCACGCGGCTGGAAAATCCGGCTTCATCTACTTCACCTACCGCGACCATTGGAAGTCGGTCTACCTGCACAAGGGCGAGGTCGTGTTCGCTCGCTCCAACCAGCGGGTCGATCGCCTCGGAGAATGCCTGCTTCGCGCTGGCGTGATCTCCCTCGATCAGCTGCGCGAGGCCGAACGCTGCTTCTCTCCGCCCACCCGATTCGGAAGGGTTCTCGTCGAGCGGGGGTTTCTGACTCCTCGCGAGCTGTGGGCAGGGGTGAAGTACCAGGTGGAGGAGATCGTTCGCTCGCTCTTCTCCTACCCCGCCGGCGAGCTGCTGTTCTGGGAAGGCGAGGTCCAGCCGGACAACGTGGTGCGGCTTTCGCTCGACACCAGCCGCTTGATCTCCGAGGGGATCCAGCGCCGCGAGGAGCTGCGGAAGTTCCTGAGCGTGCTCGAAGACTCCCGGGTCCAGCTCGCGACGGTCGAGGGAGCGGGCGGACAGCTCACCGGAAACGAGCGAGACCTGACCAAGGCGATCGGGCCCGGCAGGCGATTTCCCGAGGTCTGCGAGGCGCTCGGAATCGACCGCGAGTCGGCGGCGCGGAGCATTCAGCTGCTGCGCCTGGTGGGCGCCGTCAAGCTGGTTCGCATCCACACCCGCGACGGCTTCCTCGGCGAGTCGGATCTGGAGCGCGACGACGAAGAGCGGGTGCGAGCCCTGGTGACCCATCTGACCAAGCTGATCGGCGAGCTGGTCCTGCCCCTCGCGCGCGCCGAAGGCCGGCCCGACGGGATCCGCGACCGCCTCGGTCGCATCCTCGACGAGGCCGCGGGTCGCTTCCCCGCGCTGCTCACCGGAGTCACTCCTTCCCCCGATTCCACTCTGGACCCGGAGCCCCTGATCAGGAGGGCGCTCAAGCTCCCCGGCAACCGGGAGGATCAGGTGTCGCTGGCCCTCGGCGAGCTCGTCTCGTATCTGGAGTTCGAGATCAAGAATCACCCGGGGATCGAGGATCCCGATCCGATCCTCGCCAGCCTGGCAGAGCTTCGCGGGCAGAGCGGCAGCTGACCGAGACCCGGCTGGACCGCACTTGGGCCCGACGCCTCGCTCTCCTCTCGGTACCCTGCCGGGATGAGGGAGAGAGCCGCCCCCGAGTTCGTCTTCGGTCTCCATCCGGTGCTCGAGGCGCTCCGAGCCCGCCGTCGCCGGCTGATCCGGCTGCTGATCCGGGAGGATCTGAAGCGGGCGGACCTCGGCGCGCTGTGCGACCTGGCGCTGGCTGCGGGGGTCGCGGTGGAGCGGATGCCCCGCCGGGAGCTCGAGGGCATGCTTCCCTCAGGGGCGAGGAATCAGGGTCTGGTCCTCGAGGCGGGCCCTCTCCCCGCGCCCCCCCTCGAGGAGCTCCAGACCCTGGATGTCCTTCCCGGGGAAGCGCGCCGCCTGGTGGCCCTCGATGGCGTGGAGGATCCCCAGAATCTCGGCGCCGTCATCCGGGTGGCGGAGGCTGCCGGGGCACTGGGCCTGATTCTCACCAGCCGCCGCGCGCCGCCGCTCGGGGCCGCGGTGTCCCGGGCGAGCGCAGGGGCGGTCGAGCACCTCCCTGTCAGCCGGGTCGGGAACCTGCGCCGGGCCTTGGAACAGCTCAAGGAAGGGGGGTTCTGGGCCATCGGTGCCGACCCCGATGCGGCGGAGGATCTCTTCCTGACCCCGGATCGGATCTGGCAGGGGGACCTGGTTCTGGTCTTCGGCGCCGAGGGCCGCGGTCTCCGGAGGGCGGTGGTGGAGGCGCTGGATCATCGGGTCCGGATACCGATGGCGGGCCGCGTCGGATCCCTCAACGTGGCCGCCGCGGCCGCCGTGGTGCTCTTTCACGCCCGTCTCAGGAGCTCGCAAGGTAGGGGTGAAAATACCCCGTAATCGGTCGATCTGGCCCCGTTGCCCGCGGGGCACCAGGGGTCTATAGTTCCCCGCTCGGGTGCAGGCTGGCGTAGCTCAACGGGCAGAGCGGCGGATTTGTAATCCGCAGGTTACGGGTTCGAGTCCCATCGCCAGCTCCGATGAAACTCGCCGGGAGCAGGGGGCCCGGTGGGCGGCGCCTTGGGAAAAGGTCGCTATAGTCCCAAATTCGCAGCGAAATCAAGACGAAGAGCAGGCGGGCTTGGCGCCCGGTTGCCGAGAATTGACGGTTCATCACGCGACCTGACAGTCAGCGTTCCATTCTCTTCGTTGCCCCGACGGGGTCGTCGAGAGTGGCAGGCATGGCGGCGGGGTCGTGTACGCTTTTTTTCCGGTTTCAGTACTGCGAGGCACAGCGGGAGGCAGGGGCTGGCCTCGCGGGGAGGGCGGAGAGGTACCGAAGCGGTCAAACGGGGCAGACTGTAAATCTGCTGGCTTAGCCTTCGGAGGTTCGAATCCTCCCCTCTCCACCAACAGCAAGAGGTGTCGGGCGGGAATAGCTCAGTTGGCTAGAGCACGAGCCTTCCAAGCTCGGGGTCGCGGGTTCGAACCCCGTTTCCCGCTCCATGTGCTTCGAGGAGGGTGGGGCGCTCACGTAGCTCAGTCGGTAGAGCACGTCCTTGGTAAGGACGGGGTCAGCGGTTCGAATCCGCTCGTGAGCTCCAACGATTCCAGCCAGAGCCGGCATCCGCCACAGGGTACCGAAGCGACGGAAGGACCGAGGATCCATGGCGAAGCAGAAGTTCCAGCGCACCAAGCCTCACGTGAACGTGGGGACGATTGGTCACGTGGATCATGGCAAGACGACGTTGACGGCGGCGATCACGGCGCGTCAGGCGCTCAGGAAGCTGGCCAGGAAGACCACCTTCGAGGAGATCGACAAGGCACCCGAGGAGCGGGAGCGTGGGATCACGATTGCGACGGCGCACGTGGAGTACGAGACGGTGAGGCGTCACTACGCGCACGTGGACTGTCCGGGTCACGCGGATTACGTGAAGAACATGATCACGGGTGCGGCGCAGATGGATGGTGCGATCGTGGTGGTGAGTGCGGCGGACGGTCCGATGCCGCAGACGCGGGAGCACGTGCTTCTGGCGCGGCAGGTGAACGTTCCTCACATCGTGGTGTTTTTGAACAAGGTGGACCAGGTCGACGACGAGGAGCTCTTGGAGCTGGTGGAGCTGGAGGTTCGGGAGCTGTTGAGCGGTTACGGTTTTCCTGGGGACGACATTCCGGTGATCCGGGGTTCGGCGCTTCGGGCGGGATTGGATCCGGAGAACGAGGAGGAGAACCGGTGCATTGACGAGCTGTTGGAGGCGCTGGACACGTTCATTCCGGAGCCGGCGCGGGCATTGGACAAGCCGTTCTTGATGCCGATCGAGGATGTGTTTTCGATCACGGGTCGGGGGACGGTGGTGACGGGTCGGGTGGAGCAGGGGGTGATTCACACCAGCGAGGAGGTGGAGATCGTTGGGATCCGTCCGACGCAGAGGACGGTGGTGACGGGTGTGGAGATGTTCCGGAAGCTGTTGGACGAGGGTCAGGCGGGGGACAACGTGGGATGTCTCCTGCGCGGGATCGACAAGGACGCGGTGGAGCGGGGTCAGGTCCTGGCGCATCCGGGGTCGATCACGCCGCACACCAAGTTCAAGGCGCAGGCGTACGTTCTGACCAAGGAGGAGGGGGGTCGTCACACGCCGTTCTTCGACGGTTATCGTCCGCAGTTCTACTTCCGGACGACGGACGTGACGGGGGTGGCGAGGATGCCGGAGGGGACGGAGATGGTGATGCCCGGAGACAACGTCGAGTTGAACGTGGAGCTGATCACTCCGATCGCGATGGACAAGGAGCTTCGCTTCGCGATCCGCGAGGGCGGACGAACCGTCGGCGCCGGCGTCGTCGCGGAGATCATCGAGTGACGAATCGAGGGGATACCAGAGGCGCGTAGCACAATTGGTAGTGCATCGGACTCCAAATCCGGAGGTTGGGGGTTCAAGTCCCTCCGCGCCTGCCAGTTCCGACACGACCTCACACAACCTGAATGGGAAGCACCAGAGCCTTGGAGTGGAATCCTGGGACGTGGGTAGAGAGCAGTCGCCAGTATCTGAGCGACGTGCGAACCGAGTTTCGGAAGGTCACGTGGCCCTCTCAGCGGGAGTACGTGGGTGGAACCATCGGCGTGGTGGTGATCGTGGCCATTCTGACCCTGGTCCTCGGTCTGATCGACATGGGGCTCGGTCGGATCATGGAGCTGATTCTGCGCTGGGGCGGGTGACGGATACCGAGTTGCGGGTCTCGGAGAATGCGATGTCGAAGAAGTGGTACATCGTTCATACCTACTCGGGGCATGAGGCGAAGGTCAAGCAATCCCTTCTGGAGCGGGCCAAGACGTTCGGTTGCGAGGGCGAGTTCGACGAGGTGCTGATTCCCGAGGAGAACGTGGTCGAGATCGTGAAAGGGGAGAAGCGCACCTCGAAGCGGAAGTTCTTTCCCGGCTACATCCTGGTGCGGATGAACCTCACCGACGACACGTGGCACATCGTCAACGACACGCCCAAGGTCACGGGCTTCGTGGGCGGTGGCGAGCAGCCCACGCCGCTCGGGGACGAGGAAGTCGCCCGGATGACCCAGCAGATCAAGGATGGGGCGGTCAAGCCCAAGCCGAAGATCCGCTTCGAGGAGGGAGAGAGCGTCAGGGTGATCAGCGGGCCATTCGCAAACTTCTCCGGCTTCGTGGACGAGGTGCTCCCCGAGAAGGAGAAGGTCCGCGTGATGGTGCACGTTTTCGGTCGGGCCACTCCGGTCATGCTCGACTACATGAACGTGGAGAAGGCCTGAAGGCGAGGCCGGTCGCCGATTGAAATGAGACGGGGAGGTCGGATGCTCCGCCGACCGCAGACCCGCAGGGAGGAGATCCGGGGTGGCGAAGAAGGTGATCGGCGTGGTGAAGCTGCAGTGTCCGGCTGGGCAGGCGAATCCCTCTCCGCCGGTCGGACCGGCGCTCGGCCAGCACGGCGTCAATATCATGGAGTTCTGCAAGGCGTTCAACGCGCGCACCCAGGACAAGGCCGGCCTGATCATCCCTGCGGTGGTCACGGTGTACGCGGACCGCTCCTTCACCTTCGAGCTCAAGACGCCGCCCGCGGCGGTCCTGCTTCGAAGGGCCGCGAAGATCGAGAAGGGCTCGGGGGAGCCGAAGCGGACCAAGGTCGGCACCGTGACCACCAGCCAGCTGCGGGAGATCGCGGAGATCAAGATGCCGGATCTGAACGCCCACGATGTGGAGTCCGCGATGCGGATCGTAGCGGGTACCGCGCGCTCCATGGGCCTGAACGTGGAGGACTGAGGAGATGCCGGCGCACAGCAAGCGCTATCGGGCCGGGCTCGAGTCCATCGATCGGAGCAAGCTCTACGGGCTCGTCGAGGCCGTGAGCCTGCTGAAGGATTGTCCGGGAGCGAAGTTCGACGAGAGCGTCGACATCGCCCTGAACCTGGGCGTCGATCCCAAGCACGCGGACCAGATGGTGCGCGGCGCGATCGTGCTGCCCCATGGGACGGGGCGCTCGGTGCGAGTCCTGGTCTTCGCCAAGGGCGAGAAGGAGAAGGAGGCCCAGGAGGCGGGAGCCGACTACGTGGGGGGGGAGGAGCTCGCCAAGAAGATCCAGGACGAGGGCTGGCTCGAATTCGATCGCGTCATCGCCACGCCGGACATGATGAGCGTGGTGGGACGTCTGGGAAAGGTCCTCGGCCCTCGCGGACTGATGCCCAATCCCAAGCTCGGCACGGTCACGCCGGACGTCGGCCGCGCCGTTTCCGAGAGCAAGGCCGGGAAGGTGGAATTCCGCGTCGACAAGAACGGCATCATCCATGCCTCGATCGGGAGAAAGTCCTTCGAAGCGGCGAAGCTCACCGACAACGCCAACGCCATCATCGACGCGGTGATGAAGGCGAAGCCGGCCGTTGCCAAGGGGACCTATCTCAAGAAGATCGCCATCTCCACCACCATGGGTCCAGGGATCCGGATCGATCCCTCGTCGGTCCAGAAGGCCGCCTGAGGAAGGAATGGGACCGTGCTGACGATCACACAGAAGAAGCAGGCAGTTGCAGAGCTTCGCGACAAGTTCGCCCGCGCCAAGGGCATCTTCGTGGCGGATTTCACCGGGCTCGACGTCGAGGCCGTGAACCAGCTGCGCCGGAGCCTGCGCGCCGAGGGAGACGGCGGCTACGAGTACCGCGTCCACAAGAACAGCTTGATCAGGAGGGCGGCAGAAGGATCGGACGTCGAGCCGATCGTCGAGTACTTCGTCGGACCTACGGCGCTGGCGATCTCCTACGGCGATCCGGTGGGTCTCGCCAGGGCCCTGGTGAGCTACGCCAAGCAGCACCAGCCCTTCGAGCTTCGGGGGGGATGGGTCGAGGGGCGCGCCATCGACACCCGCGAAGTCGAAACCCTGGCGACCCTGCCGAGTCTCGATCAGATCCGAGCGAAGCTCGCCGGGCTGATCCGGGCGCCGGCACAGAAGATCGCGGCGGTGCTCTGCGCACCGGCGGGTCAGCTCGCGCGCGTCGTCGAGGCGCGCCGGGCTGCAATGGAGGAGTCCGGGGGCGAGGCATAGGGCGCCCGTCCCTGAGTTTCAAACGGCGGGAGGGCCCAGCCGGGCCCGACGGCACCGCCACCAACATGGAGTGTCAAGTCCAAATGGCCGATCTCAACGCAATTGCAGACCAGCTCTCGAGCCTGACCGTCATGGAAGCAGCAGAGCTCGCCAGGCTTCTCGAGGACAAGTGGGGCGTCTCGGCGGCAGCGCCGATCGCGGTTTCCGCCCTTCCCGGCGCTGGTGGTGGCGAGGCCGCCGCAGCCGAGGAGCAAGTCGAGTTCGACGTGATCCTGATCTCCTCGGGCGACAAGAAGATCCAGGTGATCAAGGAGGTTCGAGCGATCACCAGCCTCGGCCTCAAGGAAGCCAAGGAGCTGGTGGAGAGCGCTCCCAAGGCCATCAAGGAGGCGGTCTCCAAGGACGAGGCGGAGAAGATCAAGGAGAAGATCGAGGCGGCGGGTGGCCAGGTGGAGATCAAGTAGGCGGGCAGATCTCGGCGGCCGCATCCCGTCCGGGCGGAGTTGCGGACACCGGCCCGCGGCTCCCACCGGAGCGTGAAGGTTCCGAGGGTTCACAGCCGTTCACAGCCCGTTCACAGCAATTGGGAGGGCAATGAAAGCCGTGCCCCAGATACAGTTCTCCGAAAACGCCCCTCGCGTTCGCAGAGACTTCACCAAGATCTCGAGACTTCTGGACATTCCCAACCTGATCGCGATCCAGAAGCAGAGCTTCGAGCGCTTTCTCCAGGTCCACGTCGAGCCGGAGAAGCGCGAGAACGCCGGACTCCAGGCGGTCTTCAACTCCGTCTTCCCGATCACGGATTTCAATGACACCGCCTCTCTGGAGTTCGTCGGGTACGCGCTCGAGGAGCCCAAGTACGACGTCCAGGAGTGCCTGCAGCGCGGGATGACCTACGCGACGCCGTTCAAGGTCACGATTCGGCTGGTGGCCTGGGACGAGGCGGGTGGGGGACAGGCGATCCGGGACGTGAAGGAGCAGGAGGTCTACTTCGGGGAGGTCCCGATCATGACCGACAATGGCACCTTCATCATCAACGGCACCGAGCGGGTGATCGTCTCCCAGCTGCATCGTTCGCCCGGCATCTTCTACGACACCAGCACTTCCACGACCAGCAGCGCCGCGGGGAAGAAGCTGTTCTCCTGCCGGGTGATCCCGTATCGCGGCTCCTGGCTGGATATCGAGTTCGACCACAAGGATCTCATCTACGCCCGAATCGATCGCAGGCGGAAGATCCTGGTGACCGTGCTGCTGAAGGCCCTCGGTTACTCCGCGGAGGACCTGCTCGCCTATTTCTACAAGCCCGAGACCATCCGGATCGACGGCAAGAGGATCATGAAGAAGGTCGTCCCCGACCTGCTCACCGGTCAGCGCTGCACCAGGGACATGAAGGATTCCACCGGCAAGGTCATCACCCGCAAGGATCGGAAGTTCACCAGCGCGGCGGTCCGGAAGATCGTCGAGGACGGAGTCGAGTGGATCCAGGTCGCGGTGGAGGACATCATTCGCGACGATGCGGTGAAGCGGGTTGCGCCCGTCGACATCGTGGACGAGTCGACGGGGGAGGTGATCATCGAGTGCAACGAGGAGATCACCCAGTCGCACCTGGACGAGCTCAGAGCGCGGCAGATCGACGAGTTCCCGCTTCTCTACCTCGATCCGCTCAACACCGGCACCTCCCTGCACGACACCCTGCTCGCCGACAAGACCGTGACGCGAGAGGAGGCGATCATCGACATCTATCGGCGCGTGCGCCCCGGGGATCCGCCCACTCTCGACACCGCGACGAACCTGTTCCGAAACCTCTTCTTCAATCCGGAGCGCTACGATCTCTCCCGCGTCGGCCGCCTCAAGCTGAATCACAAGCTCGGTTTCGATCCGGAAGAGCGCGTGGTGTTCCGCCCCAAGGGCGAGAAAGGCCCCGCGGAGGAGATCCCGCTCCGGGAGCTCCTGACCCTTCGCGAGGAGGACATCCGCGCCGCGGTCAAGTACCTGGTCGATCTCAAGAACGGATCGGATCCGGACAAGAGGGCGGACGACATCGACCACCTCGGCAACCGTCGGGTCCGGGTCGTGGGCGAGCTGCTCGAGAACCAGTACCGGATCGGCCTGGTCCGGATGGAGCGCGCCATCAAGGAGCGGATGTCCCTCCAGGAGATCGAGACGCTGATGCCTCACGATCTCATCAACTCCAAGCCCGTCTCGGCGGTGATCAAGGAGTTCTTCGGGTCCAGTCAGCTCTCGCAGTTCATGGACCAGACGAATCCCCTGTCGGCGGTGACGCACAAGCGCCGCCTCTCTGCGCTCGGACCCGGCGGCCTGACCCGCGAGCGGGCGGGCTTCGAGGTGCGGGACGTCCACCCGACACACTACGGCCGGATCTGTCCGATCGAGACGCCGGAAGGACCGAACATCGGACTGATCGCATCCCTCTCGACTTACGCGCGAGTCAACGATTTCGGATTCATCGAGACGCCGTACCGAGTGGTACGAGACGGCAGGGTCTCGGACGAGCTCAGGTACCTCTCCGCCCTCGAGGAGGAGAGGCTGGCGATCGCCCAGGCGAACGCCCCCATCGACGCCGAGGGCAGGTACCTGAGGGATGCGGTGTCGGCGCGCAAGGGCGGTGAGTTCCAGATGGTGCCACCCGACGAGGTCGAGATGATGGACGTGTCGCCGAACCAACTGGTCTCGGTGGCGGCCTCGCTGATTCCATTTCTCGAGAACGACGATGCCAACCGCGCCCTGATGGGCTCCAACATGCAGCGCCAGGCGGTCCCCCTGTTGCGGACCGACGCGCCACTGGTGGGGACCGGGATGGAGGCGGTCGTGGCCCGGGATTCGGGCGTCACGGTGGTGGCGAAGCGCGACGCCACCGTCGTCTCCGTGGACGCCAGCCGCATCGTGCTCAAGCCGGACGACGACAGCGCGGGTTCCAACGTCGACATCGTCAACCTGATCAAGTACCAGCGCTCGAACCAGAACACCTGCATCAACCAGAAGCCGATCGTGAAGGTGGGGGATCGCGTCAAGAAGGGGCAGGTCATCGCAGACGGCCCCGCGACCGAGCGCGGCGAGCTGGCTCTCGGGCGAAACGTGCTCGTCGCCTTCATGCCCTGGGGCGGATACAACTTCGAGGACTCGATCCTGATCTCCGAGCGCATGGTGAAGAACGATCTCTTCACCTCGGTGCACATCGAGGAGTTCGAGTGTGTCGCCCGCGACACCAAGCTCGGACGGGAAGAGATCACCCGCGACATTCCCAACGTGGGCGAGGATGCCCTCAGGGACCTCGACGAATCGGGCATCGTGCGGGTCGGCGCAGAGGTCAATCCCGACGACATCATGGTCGGCAAGATCACGCCGAAGGGCGAGACGCAGCTCTCTCCCGAGGAACGGTTGCTTCGGGCGATCTTCGGGGAGAAGGCCGGCGACGTTCGCGACACCTCGCTGCGCGTCCCGCCGGGAGTCGCCGGGACGGTGATCGGCGCGCAGGTCTTTTCGCGCCGCGGCGTCGAGAAGGACGAGCGGGCCCGCGCCATCGAGGAGGCGGAGGTCGAGCGGCTGCGCAAGGACCAGGAGGACGAGATCAGGATCATCCGTGCCGGCGCGATGAACAAGGTCGCGGAGATGATCACCGGCAAGACGGCAGCGAACCGAGTCTACGACGAGCGTCGGAAGCAGACCTGGTTCGAGGCCGGAGATGTCATCATCGGGGGGGCTCTGGCCGAGATACCGACCCGGAGGTGGAGGGAAATCCAGGTCACCGACGGGAAGGCCCAGGAGCAGATCGACCGGATCTTCACGACCGTCGAGCAGCAGGCGGACGTGATCAAGACCGTCTTCGACGAGAAGATCGCGCGGCTCAAGAAGGGCGACGAGCTGCCGCCGGGCGTGTTCAAGATGGTCAAGGTCTACGTGGCCATCAAGAGGAAGCTCTCGGTGGGCGACAAGATGGCCGGTCGCCACGGCAACAAGGGCGTGATCTCGCGGATTCTCCCCGAGGAGGACATGCCTTACACCGCCGAAGGAGATCCGGTCGAGATCGTCCTCAATCCTCTCGGCGTGCCCTCGCGGATGAATATCGGGCAGATCCTGGAGACCCACCTCGGCTGGGCCGCGCGGGGGCTCGGGGAGCAGGTGGAGGAGCTGCTGGAGCGCGAGGTCGGGACGGAGGCGCTTCGCGAGAAGCTGAAGGATCTCTACCGCGACGAGCGAATCTCCGCGGTCCTCGACGGCGCCTCACCCGACGCGATCCGTTCCCTGGCGGAGAGCGTCCGGCGGGGGGTCCACGTCGCCTCGGCGGTCTTCGACGGCGCCGTGGAGGAGGAGATCAAGTCCGAGCTGGAGCGGGCGGGATTGCCGAGGAGTGGGCAGACGGTGCTGTTCGACGGGCGAACCGGGGAGGCCTTCGATTCCGACATCACGGTCGGGATCCTCTACATGTTGAAGCTCCACCACCTGGCCGACGACAAGATCCACGCCCGCAGCATCGGACCTTACAGCCTGGTGACCCAGCAGCCGCTGGGTGGAAAGGCCCAGTTCGGCGGGCAGCGTCTGGGGGAGATGGAGGTGTGGGCGATGGAGGCCTACGGTGCAGCGTTCAGCCTCCAGGAGTTCCTCACCGTCAAGTCCGATGACGTGCTCGGACGCACGCGGATGTACGAGTCCATCGTGAAGGGTGAATGTACGCTGGAGCCCGGTCTGCCGGAGGCCTTCAACGTGATCGTGAAGGAGCTTCAGGCGCTCGGACTCAACGTCGAGCTGATCGAAGACAAGAGCAATTAGGGGACCACGATTTGCGCGACCTCTACAATCTGTTCGAGAAGCCCAAGGATCCGTTGACCTTCAACGCCATCCGAATTTCGATCGCCTCGCCGCAGTGTATCCGGGAGTGGTCGTTCGGCGAGGTGAAGAAGCCGGAGACCATCAACTACCGGACGTTCAAGCCCGAACGCGACGGTCTCTTCTGCGCCAAGATCTTCGGCCCGGTCAAGGACTACGAGTGCAACTGCGGCAAGTACAAGCGCATGAAGCACCGAGGCGTGGTCTGCGAGAAGTGCGGCGTCGAGGTGATCCAGTCCAAGGTCCGGCGCGAGCGGATGGGACACATCACGCTGGCGACCCCGGTTGCGCACATCTGGTTCCTGAAGTCGCTTCCCTCCCGGATCGGCAACATTCTCGAGATCACGCTGCGCGATCTCGAGAAGGTGCTCTATTTCGAGGCCTACGTGGTCATCGATCCCGGCGATACCGGCATGAGGCAGGGCGAGCTCCTCAACGAAGAGCAGCTCGCCGAGGCCAAGGAGCGCTACGGGCGGGACGCCTTCGAGTACGGGATCGGGGCCGAGGCGGTTCGCGACATGCTCTCTCGCCTGGACGTCGAGGAGGAGTGCAAGACGCTGCGCGCGGAGATGAAGGAGGCGACCAGCGAGGCCAAGCGCAAGAAGCTGGCCAAGCGCCTCAAGGTCCTGGATGCCTTTCGCGAGTCCGGGAACAGGCCCGAACACATGATCCTGGAGGTCATTCCGGTGATTCCGCCGGATCTGCGGCCCCTGGTGCCCCTCGACGGCGGTCGCTTTGCCACCAGCGACCTGAACGACCTCTACAGGCGCGTGATCAACCGGAACAACAGGCTCAAGCGTCTCCAGGAGCTGAATGCGCCGGAGGTGATCATCCGCAACGAGAAGCGCATGCTCCAGGAGGCGGTCGACGCGCTCTTCGACAACGGTCGTCGCGGGCGCGTGATCACCGGTCCGAGCAAGAGGCCGCTCAAGTCCCTCTCGGACATGCTGAAGGGGAAGTCGGGGCGCTTCCGGCAGAACCTGCTCGGCAAGCGGGTCGACTACTCCGGCCGTTCGGTGATCGTGGCCGGTCCGGAGCTGCGACTGCATCAGTGCGGACTTCCCAGCCGCATGGCGCTGGAGCTGTTCAAGCCCTTCATCTACTCGAAGCTCGAGCAGCGCGGATACGTCACCACCATCAAGGCCGCGAAGAAGATGGTGGAGCGCGAGCGCCCCGAGGTGTGGGACATCCTGGCGGAGGTGATCAAGGAGCACCCGGTGATCCTGAATCGCGCTCCCACCCTCCACCGTCTCGGCATGCAGGCCTTCGAGCCGGTCTTGATCGACGGCAAGGCGGTTCAGCTGCATCCGCTGGTCTGCAAGGCCTTCAACGCCGATTTCGACGGCGATCAGATGGCGGTCCACGTGCCTCTCAGCGTCGAGGCGCAGATCGAGGCCCGCGTGCTGATGATGTCGACGAACAACATCTTGAGCCCCGCCACGGGACGGCCCATCATCGACCCGAGCCAGGACATCGTGCTGGGCTGCTACTACATGACCCGGGAGCGCGCCGGCTCCCGCGGTGAGGGAATGGTCTTCTCGAGCCCCGAGGAGGTCCGGGTCGCGTACGACGCCGGCGAGATCGAGATCCACGCGGGGATCAAGGTCCGGATGAACGGCTCGCTGGTGGAGACCACGACCGGCCGCATCCTGCTCTCGGAGATCGTTCCCGAGGAGATTCCCTTCGAGGTCATCAACCAGGTGATGGACAAGAAGGCGCTCGGAGAGCTGATCGACCAGGCGTACCGCCGCCTCGGCAACAAGGCGACGGTGATTCTCGCCGACCGGCTGCGCACCCTGGGCTACCAGAACGCCACCACGGCGGGCATCTCCATCTGCGTCGACGACATGAGGATCCCGCCCGACAAGGAGAAGTTCATCGGAGAAGCGCGCGAGCAGGTGAAGGAGGTCGAGCAGCAGTACCTCGAGGGCCTGATCAGCGACGGCGAGCGCTACAACAAGGTCATCGACATCTGGGCCGAGGCCACCGAGCGGATCGCCGACCAGCTGGTGGACAATCTCGGCGTCGACGAGTTCGAGGCGGCGGACGGCTCGAAGGTTCGCGTGCCGAGCTTCAATCCCATCTTCATGATGGCCGACTCGGGAGCCCGCGGCTCCGCCCAGCAGATCCGCCAGCTCGCGGGAATGCGCGGCCTGATGGCGAAGCCGTCCGGTGAGATCATCGAGACGCCGATCACCTCCAACTTCCGCGAGGGACTCTCGGTGCTCCAGTACTTCATCTCCACCCACGGCGCGCGAAAGGGTCTGGCCGATACGGCGCTCAAGACCGCCAACTCCGGCTACCTGACCCGGCGTCTCGTCGACGTGGCACAGGACGTGATCGTTCGCGAGGAGGACTGTCACTCGACCGACGGCATCGAGATGCTGCCCCTGGTCGAGGCAGGAGAGATCATCGAGGGCATCGGGGAGCGCATCCTCGGTCGCGTGGCGCTGGAGGACGTTTGCGATCCGATCACCGGTGAGGTGCTGGTGGCGGCGGGGATGGAGATCGACGAGGACCTGGTGAAGCGCATCGAGGATGCCGGAATCGAGCGGGTCGTGATCCGGTCGGTGCTGACCTGCGCGGTCCCCCGCGGCGTGTGCGTGCTGTGCTACGGGAGAGACCTGGCCCGCGGAGAGATGGTGAACCTCGGCGAAGCGGTTGGCGTGATCGCGGCCCAGTCGATCGGAGAGCCGGGAACCCAGCTCACCATGCGCACCTTCCACATCGGCGGGACTGCCACCCGACGCGTCGAGCAGTCGCACCACGAGGCATCGAGCGAGGGCGAGGTCCGCTTCTCGGCGAACCTGCGGACCGTCAGGGACCGGCGGGGGAGGCTGATCGCGATGAACCGCAACGGCGAGGTCGGCCTCTTCGACGTGAGTGGCCGGGAGCGCGAGCGGTACCCGGTCGTCTACGGTGCTCACCTGGCGGTCGAGGACGGGCAGCGGGTCAAGCCCGGAGACGTGCTCCTCGAGTGGGATCCGTTCTCGAACCCGATCCTCACCGAGGTGGGGGGAACCATCAAGTTCGCCGACATCATCGAGGGAACGAGCATGCAGGAGAGGGTCGACGAGTTCACCGGCCTCTCCTCGCGGGTGATCATCGAGTCGAAGGACCCCGACTTGCGACCGCGCATCGCGGTCACCAACACCGAGGCTGTCACCATCGCCCGCGCCCTGCTTCCCGTCGGGGCCTACTTGTCGGTGAACGAGGGTCAGGAGGTCGCGGCCGCCGACGAGGTCGCGAAGATTCCGCGCGAGACCACCAAGACGAAGGACATCACCGGAGGTCTTCCCCGCGTCGCCGAGCTCTTCGAGGCCCGGAAGCCCAAGGAGTGCGCGATCGTCTCCGAGGTCAGCGGGACGGTGAGCTTCGGTCCGGATTCACGCGGCAGGCGGCGTGTCCTCGTCACCCCGGAAGGGGAGGTCGGAGAGCCCCACGAATACCTGATCCCGAAGGGAAAGCACATCAGCGTGCACGATGGAGATCGGGTCCGCGACGGTGAGGCGCTGATGGACGGGTCCTCCAATCCCCACGACATCCTCCGCATCAAGGGGGAGAAGGAGCTCGCCAAGTACATGGTGGACGAGGTCCAGGAGGTCTACCGCCTCCAGGGCGTCAAGATCAACGACAAGCACATCGAGGTCATCGTCCGCCAGATGACGCGCAAGGTCCGCGTGACCAACGCGGCTGACACCGACTTCCTGGTGGGAGAGCAGGTGGATCGGGTCGTCTTCGAAGAGGCGAACCAGGGGATGGATGCGCTGGGCAAGGAGCGGGCCACCGCCGAGCCGCTCCTGCTGGGGATCACCAAGGCGTCTCTCTCGACCGAGTCGTTCATCTCGGCGGCGTCCTTCCAGGAGACCACCAAGGTGCTCACCGAGGCGGCGATCTGGGGCAAGACCGACTCGCTCCACGGTCTCAAGGAGAACGTGATCATGGGCAGGCTGATTCCCGCCGGGACCGGCCTCGCCAAGTACAAGAACATCGGGATCCAGATCGATGCTCCCGCGGAGCGGCTGGCGGCGCAGGAGGGGGAGATGGCGGCCGCCGCTCCGGAGCAGGAGGGCGAGGAGGCCCCGGCGCTGACCGAGTCTGCGGGGCAGACGATTCAGTAGGGGCGAAAAAGGCCCACTTCCACAGGGGATGCATCCTTTGGCAGCGCTCGCGGGGACGTTGACAGCGGGTGCAAGCCAGCTATTATGCTGCGGTTTTAGGATCCAGGGAAAGGGCCCCGCTGCGGCCGCCCCGGAATGGCGAAGAGCAGGCGCCTGAAGTTCTGCTTCCGGCCTCTTCGTTGCTGCGGGCGATGCCGAGTGGGGGTTCGCGTCTTTCTGGACGCTCCAATCAGGGGTCCTCCGGGACGGAGGCTGAATGCCTACGGTGCAACAGCTCGTGCGCAGGGGGCGCACGAGCAGGAAGAAGCAGTCCAAGTCGCGCGACCTCCAGGGATCGCCGCAGCGGCGCGGTGTGTGCATTCGCGTGTACACCGCGACGCCCAAGAAGCCCAACTCGGCGCTCCGCAAGGTGTGCCGCGTGCGGCTCACCAACGGGCGCGAGGTCACCGCCTACATCCCCGGCGTCGGCCACTCGCTTCAGGAGCACTCGGTGGTCCTGGTTCGCGGTGGGCGCGTGAAGGACCTCCCGGGCGTCCGCTACCACATCGTCCGCGGAGCCCTGGATTCGATGGGCGTGGCGGACCGGAACCAGAGCCGGTCGAAATATGGAGCCAAGCGACCCAAGTGAGCCTCTTTGCGGGGGCCGATCGGTGCTCGAGGCGCCGATCGGCCTCCCGCCTCTTCGGTGAGACGAGATGCCGCGACGCCGCGAAGTCGAGAAGCGAAAAACCGATCCCGATCCGAAGTTCCACGATCGCATGGTGGGTCGATTCACCAACGTCCTGATGCTGAAGGGGAAGAAGAGCATCGCGGAGCGGATCGTCTACGGGGCCTTCGACGTCATCGAGAGAAAGACCAGGAACGACCCGCTCGCGATGTTCCGACGCGCTCTGGACAATGTCCGGCCGCGGATCGAGGTCAAGTCGCGCCGCGTCGGAGGGGCCACCTACCAGGTGCCCATCGAGGTGAGCCCCGAGCGTGCCACCTCGCTGGCGATGCGCTGGGTGGTGACGTGCGCCCGCGGCCGCGATGGAAAGAGCATGCAGGACAAGCTCGCCAACGAGCTGATCGACGCAGCCAACGAGCGCGGGGAGGCGGTCAAGAAGCGCGAGGATACTCACCGGATGGCGGAGGCCAACAAGGCCTTCGCGCACTATCGGTGGTGAGGGCGGAGAACCGGCACCCCGGTGCCGAACGAGAACTCATCATGCCGCGAACGGCGCCCCTCGAGAGAACCCGGAACATCGGCATCATGGCCCACATCGATGCCGGCAAGACCACCACGACCGAACGGATCCTCTACTACACCGGGGTCAACTACAAGATCGGCGAGGTGGACGACGGCGCTGCGACGATGGACTGGATGGAGCAGGAGCAGGAGCGCGGGATCACCATCACCTCCGCCGCCACCACCTGTTTCTGGAAGCATCACCGCATCAACATCATCGACACGCCCGGCCACGTGGACTTCACCGTCGAGGTGGAGCGTTCGCTTCGCGTCCTCGACGGAGCGATCGCGATCTTCTGCGGCGTCGGTGGCGTCGAACCCCAGTCGGAGACGGTCTGGCGACAGGCGGACAAATACCGGGTTCCGCGCCTCGCCTTCGTCAACAAGATGGACCGAGTCGGATCCGATTTCCCCCGCGTGGTGAAGATGATCCGCGAGCGGCTGGGTGCGACTCCCCTCCCCCTGCAGATTCCCATCGGCGAGGCCGAGAGATTCACCGGAGTGGTCGATCTCCTCGGCGAGAAGGCGATCTACTGGGACGACGAGGATCTCGGCATCGCTCCCCGCGAGGAGGAGATCCCCCCCGCGCTCGCAGCCACCGCCGCCGAGCATCGCGAGAAGGTGGTGGAGGTGGCGGCCGATGTCGACGAGGCTCTGCTCGCCCAGTATCTGCAGGGCGGGAGGATCGACGTCGCGTCGGTCCGAAAGGCGCTTCGCGAAGCGACCCTGCGGCTCCAGATCGTTCCGGTGCTGTGCGGCTCGGCCTTCCGCAACAAGGGCGTGCAGCCGCTGCTCGACGCCGTCCTGGACTACCTGCCCTCGCCGCTCGATGTGCCGCCCATCGAGGGTGTGGAGCCGGGCGAGAAGAGGGTGGTGGTTCGCCGCAAGGCCGACGACAACGAACCCTTCGCAGCGCTGGCGTTCAAGCTGCAGACCGACAAGCACGTCGGCCACCTGACCTACGTCCGGGTCTATTCGGGCGTTGCCAAGACCGGGGACCAGGTTCTGAATTCCGCCACCGGCCGGAAGAGCCGGATCGGTCGCCTGCTCCAGATGCACGCCAACAAGCGCCAGGACATCGATGAGATCCATGCCGGGGATATCGCGGCGGCGGTGGGGCTGAAGGGCGTCGCCACCGGACATACGCTCTGCAAGCCTCGGCACCCCGTGCTGCTGGAACCGATCGAGTTCCCGGATCCAGTGATCTCGATCGCCATCGAGCCCAAGACCAAGGCGGACCTCGACCGGCTCGGGCAGTCCCTGGATCGACTGGTCCTGGAGGATCCCACCTTCAGGGTGAGCGTCGACGAAGAGACCGGCCAGACCATCATCTCGGGAATGGGAGAGCTTCACCTCGAGATCATCACCGATCGCCTGCTCCGGGAGTTCAGCGTCGGCGCCAACGTGGGCCGCCCCCAGGTGGCCTACAAGGAGACGATCACCGAGCCCGTCAAAGCCGAGGGCCGCTACATCAAGCAGAGCGGCGGCGCGGGGGACTTCGGGGTGGTCGAGATCGAGGTCGAGCCGGCCGATCCGGGGAGCGGATTCGCCTTCGAGGCCGCGGTCCGGGGCGGCGCCATCCCCAAGGAGTTCATCCCGGCGGTTCGCCAGGGTTGCGAGGAGGCGTGCCAGAGCGGAGAGCTCGCCGGCTATCCCGTCGTGGACCTCAAGGTCCGGCTGGTGGGCGGGCAGGTGCACGAAGTGGACTCCTCGGAGCGCTCCTTCAAGATCGCCGGATCGATCGCCATGCGAGAGGCGCTGCACAAGGCGAAGAGCACGATCCTGGAACCGGTGATGAAGGTGGAGGTCGTGACGCCCGACGACTTCCTCGGGCTGGTGCAGGGTGATCTGAGCAGCCGCCGCGGCAACATCACCGGCGTCGGGATCCGCGGAAACGCCCGGGCGATCCGCGCCGAGGTTCCGCTGGCGACGATGTTCGGCTACGTGAACTCCCTGCGGTCCATGACTCAGGGGCGCGCCACCTACACGATGGAGTTCTCCCACTATTCCGAGATTCCGCCGGCGGTCGCCGGAGAGATCGTGAAGACCTACTAGCTAGGAGCGAGGATCCATGGCGAAGCAGAAGTTCCAGCGCACCAAGCCTCACGTGAACGTGGGGACGATTGGTCACGTGGATCATGGCAAGACGACGTTGACGGCGGCGATCACGGCGCGTCAGGCGCTCAGGAAGCTGGCCAGGAAGACCACCTTCGAGGAGATCGACAAGGCACCCGAGGAGCGGGAGCGTGGGATCACGATTGCGACGGCGCACGTGGAGTACGAGACGGTGAGGCGTCACTACGCGCACGTGGACTGTCCGGGTCACGCGGATTACGTGAAGAACATGATCACGGGTGCGGCGCAGATGGATGGTGCGATCGTGGTGGTGAGTGCGGCGGACGGTCCGATGCCGCAGACGCGGGAGCACGTGCTTCTGGCGCGGCAGGTGAACGTTCCTCACATCGTGGTGTTTTTGAACAAGGTGGACCAGGTCGACGACGAGGAGCTCTTGGAGCTGGTGGAGCTGGAGGTTCGGGAGCTGTTGAGCGGTTACGGTTTTCCTGGGGACGACATTCCGGTGATCCGGGGTTCGGCGCTTCGGGCGGGATTGGATCCGGAGAACGAGGAGGAGAACCGGTGCATTGACGAGCTGTTGGAGGCGCTGGACACGTTCATTCCGGAGCCGGCGCGGGCATTGGACAAGCCGTTCTTGATGCCGATCGAGGATGTGTTTTCGATCACGGGTCGGGGGACGGTGGTGACGGGTCGGGTGGAGCAGGGGGTGATTCACACCAGCGAGGAGGTGGAGATCGTTGGGATCCGTCCGACGCAGAGGACGGTGGTGACGGGTGTGGAGATGTTCCGGAAGCTGTTGGACGAGGGTCAGGCGGGGGACAACGTGGGATGTCTCCTGCGCGGGATCGACAAGGACGCGGTGGAGCGGGGTCAGGTCCTGGCGCATCCGGGGTCGATCACGCCGCACACCAAGTTCAAGGCGCAGGCGTACGTTCTGACCAAGGAGGAGGGGGGTCGTCACA
>Ga0214473_10002653_pt1 | contig 21949 bp, 14 predicted proteins | sample RVTome_7_FD_203509 | JGI IMG/M metagenome (GOLD analysis project Ga0214473, IMG submission 203509) | Soil microbial communities from uranium-contaminated site in the Upper Colorado River Basin, Wyoming, United States - RVT98D197 | ecosystem: Environmental > Terrestrial > Soil > Contaminated >... | reverse complement strand
GGCTATACTTGGAGTTGATAAACGTCTGGGTGCCCCCCTCACCTAGGCGTTTGTCGCTTTTAATGGCCAGAACGCTTTTAGTGGGGCGAAGATGGGCTATGATACACTGAGCAACCAGGCTTTACTCTAGAAAATCTCAAAACAACGGTGCCGTAGATGCCCGCAAAAACAAAAACCGAGAGAAAGTCAAAGGAATTTAGCCGCCAGGAAGTGCTGGCCGATTACCGTTTGGCCTATCGCAGCCGCCAGGCCAGCCTGATTGGGCGGCGCGAGGTGTTGAGCGGCAAGGCCAAATTCGGCATTTTTGGCGATGGCAAAGAGCTGGCCCAGCTGGCGATGGCTAAAGTATTTCAAAAGGGAGATTGGCGTTCCGGCTATTATCGCGATCAGACCTTTATGTTGGCCATCGGCGAGCATACCTTCGATGAATTTTTCGCCCAACTCTATGCGCATGCCGACCTGAAAGCCGAGCCCGCCACCGCCGGCCGGGCGATGAACGCCCATTTCGCCACCCGCAGCCTGAATGAGGACGGTTCCTGGAAGGCGCTGGCTGATAGCAACAATTCTTCCTCCGATATTTCTCCAACCGGCGCGCAAATGCCGCGGCTGGTGGGGCTGGCTTACGCTTCGAAGCTCTACCGCCAGGTCAAAGAGCTCAAAGACCTCGCCCAGTTCTCCCATAAGGGTAACGAAGTAGCCTTCGGCACCATTGGCAACGCCAGCTGCGCGGAAGGCATGTTCTGGGAGACGGTCAACGCAGTGGGGGTGCTGCAAGCGCCTATGGTGCTTTCCATCTGGGACGACGATTATGGCATTTCAGTGCCTAATGAATTTCAGCTCAGCGGCGATCTCTCGCGCTTATTGAGCGGTTTCCAACGAGATTCTGAGTCCGATAATGGGTATGACATTTATACGGTGCCTGGCTGGGATTATCCCGCACTGATCGACGCTTACGCGCAGGCGGCCGCGACGGCGCGCAAAGAGCATGTTCCTGCGATCCTTCATGTCAATGAACTCACGCAGCCGCAGGGCCATTCCACCTCCGGCAGCCATGAGCGCTATAAGTCACCTGAGCGTTTGAAATGGGAAGAAGAATTCGACTGCCTGCGCAAATTCCGCGAATGGATCCTGGCCCAAAATATGGCCACAGCTGCTGAACTGGACAAACTGGAAAAAGAAGATCGCAACGAGGTGGAAGCGATCCGGCAGCGCGCCTGGGAAGCGTACAAGGCGCCCATTCGCAAAGAGATCGAGGAGTTTGGCGATTTGCTCGCTGAGGTGGCGGGTTCTTCAAAGAGCGCGGCTGAATTCAATGCGATGGTAAAGGAAATGCTTGAGGCGCAGAATCCGCTGCGGCAAGACATGATGGTGGCCTATCGCAAAGCGATGATCCTGCTTAAAGATGAGCCGCTGCCAGGAAAGCAGTTGCTCGTACAATGGAAGCGCAATCAAGATCAAGCTAACGAAGAGCGCTACAGCTCTCATTTGTTTACGGGCAGCGCAGAGCGCGTCCCCGAAGTAAAGGCCAAATTTTCCGAGAGTTCTGCGATGCTCAACGGCTTCGAGATCGTGAACAGAGGGTTTGATGCCATGCTGAAGCGCGATGCGCGCGTCGTCGCGTTCGGCGAGGACCTGGGCTATCTCGGCGACGTGAACCAGGGATTTGCCGGCTTGCAAGAGAAATATGGCGCCCTGCGCGTTGCCGATACTGGCATCCGTGAAGTCACTATTATGGGCCAAGCCATTGGCTTAGCCCTGCGCGGGCTGCGCCCCATCGCCGAGATCCAATATCTGGATTATCTGCTTTACGCGTTGCAGATTCTTTCCGACGATGTGGCCACGCTGAGTTGGCGCACGAAAGGTGGGCAGAAGGCGCCCATCATCGTGCGCACCCGCGGCCACCGCCTTGAAGGGATCTGGCACTCCGGCTCCTTGATGGCGGGCGCATTGCACCTTTTGCGCGGCATGCTGATCTTAGTGCCGCGCAACATGCTGCAGGCCGTGGGTTTTTACAACACGCTGCTGGCCAGCGATGAACCAGGCTTGGTGGTGGAAGTGCTGAACGGTTACCGACTGAAAGAAAGACTTCCCGATAATATCGGCGAGTTCACCGTGCCTGTGGGTGTTCCCGAAGTGCTACGCGAAGGGAAAGATGTGACTGTGGTTACCTATGGGCCGCTGTGCCGCATCGCAGCGGAAGCCGGCGACGTGTTAGCGGGCCTGGGAGTTCAGATGGAACTGATCGACGTGCAGTCTCTTATGCCATTTGACTTGCATGGCCGCATCGCCGAATCGCTGAAGAAGACCAATCGTGTGCTTTTCTTGGATGAAGATGTGCCTGGAGGCACAACCGCCTTCATGCTGCAAGAGGTGTTGGAAAAACAAGGCGGCTACCAGTGGCTGGACTCGGCTCCGCGCACGATGACGGCCAAGGAACACCGTCCTGCCTACGGCACGGATGGCAATTACTGGTCCAAGCCCAATCTGGAGCAGATCGTGTATACGATTTACGACATGATGCACGAATCTGATCCCCACACTTACCCAATCTTCTATTAAATTTTTCGATTAAGGTCGAAAGAAACTTAGGGGATGTGCTTTTATTTTTTAATAGCAGGCAGCCTAATCTGAAAGGTACTGCCTTTGCCGTGCTGGCTGTTCACAGAAATTTGCCCCCCATGTAAATCCACAATTTCTTTCACGAGCGCTAATCCAAGCCCCGTGCCGCCGAACTGCCGGGTGCTGCTGCCATCCACCTGATAAAAGCGCTCAAAAATTCGTGGTTGTTCTTCTTTGGGGATGCCGACTCCGGTATCGCTCACTTCCACTAATACCGAATTGTTTTCAGGCTTCAAGCGTAGGTGTACCCGTCCTTCAGGAGGGGTGAATTTGATGGCATTATCCACCAGGTTATCAATAGCTTTTCGCAGTAAGGTTTCTTCGCCGTGGATCGCCGGCAGGCCAGCAGGGAGATCCAAATCGAGCTGAACTTGCTCGGCCAGGGCGCGTGTGCGCAGGCCGGCGTAGATGGGGTTGATCAGGTCGGCCATGCGCAGCGTGGTGAAGTCACCGCGGTGAGCTTCGATATCTAATAGCGCGGTTAAATCTTCTACCAATTTTGTCAGCATGCGCACACGCTTGGCGATGATGCTGACCGGCTGCTTGTACTCCTCGGGCAGGGGACCGAATTCACCGCTATCTAAAATTTCGGAATAGCCGCTCACGATGGTTAGGGGAGTGCGAAATTCATGAGAAACGTTTTGAATGAATTCGTCGCGTAGGCGCGACAACTCTTCTTGCTGCTTGAGTGTGTTCACCAATTCATCGGCGCGCTTTTGGGCCTCGGACAGCAAGCGGATGCGTTCCAGGGAAATGGAAATTTGCCCGGCCAGCGCTTGCAGAAGATGTTCGTCAGCCTTGCTAAAAGAATCGACCTCGTAACTTTCCACGTCCAAAACACCCAACACGCGCTCTCTCCCTTTGAGCGGTGCGCACAACTCAGATCGCACGCGCGGGTCCACGGAAATATATTTAGGCTCGGCGGCAACATCGGCTACGCGCATTGTCTGCCCGGTCAAGGCCACCAGCCCGGTAATTCCTTCGCCGAGTGGGATGGGTGGCGACGTTTTGACCTTGCTTTCCTTGTAAGATGAATGATGTTGCAAAAGACCTAGTTTTTCATCCAACAATAAAACGCCAAAGTTGGATGGAAAAAGGGATTTGCCTACCACGGCTGTGGCGCGCTGTAGAAAATCATCTTCGTCCTCTGCTTCCATTCCTGCGGTGGCAATGCCGTGCAATGCAATTAATTCCTCTAGGTGGCGATTGGTGGCTTCGAGCAGGCGTTGGTTCTGGATGGCCGCGCCAACCTGGTTGGTTAGCACGAGCAGCGCGTTCATTTCATCCTGTCCCAGCGGAGTTTCTTGATTGCTGAGCACGTCCAGCACTCCAAACAACTTATCGCCGGCAAGGACAGGTAGCGCTAGTTCCGAGCGTGTCTCATCCAGCTGGGGGTCATGTAAGTAAAGGGGATCGATGCTCACGTCGCGGGCTAAATAAGGCTTTTTGGTGCGAGCCACGTGAGCAATGATGCTTTGGCCTTGTTGTTTCACCACGTGAATGGAATGCGGGGACGTGGATTTCTTGCCACCTTGGCTGATCGCAACCAGGGTCAGCTCTTGCGTCGTTTGGTCGTGCGAGAAAATAGAAACGTGATAGAGCCCAAAGCGTTCAGCGATTACCTGGGTGATAGTTTCCAGCAATCCGGTAAGGTCACGGCTAGTGGCCGCCGCGCCACCAATGTCGGCTGCGGCTTGCAATTGGGCACTACGTTGGCTCAGCAGAGAACGACTGCTCTGCGCGCTGGTCAGAGACTTTAGAACACTGCGCTGGCCTAGCCAGGCAACAACTGCCACTAGGACAAAATTAGCTGTCACTGTGATCGCGGGTATCCAATCGCTGGGCTCCAGGCTGAAGCCACGTCCCTTAATGTTTAATATATTGAAGATCACGGCGAGGGAGCACAAGATTGCTAATCCGAAACTACCCCAAGGCCCCAACAAGATTCCCGCGATGAGGATGACCGTGTAGAGGCTGCTTACGCTCGTGCTGGTCACTTCGCCAAGATAAAGAGTTGCGGCAGAGATCAACAGCCAGAGGGTGAGCGTGTAGAAGATCGCAGAAATACGCGGCCAACCCCGCCGCATTAATACTAAGCAGACCACGTGAGTTGCAACGACGCCAAGCCCAACTGGGAAATTGAGATACGAGGATGGCGGTAATAAGAAGCTGGCGATAACGTAGAGAATGGTTAATCCCAACCCCGCCCAAAGGACGATGTTGAGCACCACTGCCAGGCGCGCCTTTTCTTCGTCGGCTAAATATGGCGGGGAGAAAAATCGAAACAATGCGGAATTCATCGTGCGCTCAGGCAAACTCATCCCTTTTGATTGAGTTTGTGTGTGTTCATCAGCCGGCTTCTCTAGCAATTTGCCTGTTTTATTCGCAGACAATTTTAGCCACTGTGCGCCAGGCTTTATTTGCTCTTGGCTTTCTTTGGAGCGGTTAATTCTGCAGGCAAATGAGCCAGATCGATCGCGGCCTCATCGCAAAATAGCATAGCACGTTCAATTACGTTGCGCAATTCGCGGATGTTGCCAGGCCAATCGTGGGCTATTAAAGCCGCCATGGCCTTGGGAGTCACATCCTGGATATTCAATCCCATGCGCGGGTTGTTTTGGCGCACAAAAAAGCCTACCAATTCAGGGATATCTTGTTTACGCTGGCGCAGGGGCGGCATGTCCAGGTCCACTACTTTGAGGCGGTAATAAAGATCATCGCGAAATTCGCCTTTTGCAATCATGGCAGGCAGATTGCGATTGGAGGCGGCCAGGATCTGCACATCCACTTTGATCAGGTTGGTGCCGCCCATGCGCCGAAAGGCGTGCTCTTCCAAGGCGCGCAGCAACTTGGCTTGCATATCCTGGGACATCGAAGAGATTTCATCCAAGAAGAGGATGCCATCGCTGGCTACCTCCATCAGGCCGGATTTGCGTTTATCCGCGCCGGTAAATGCTCCGGCTTCGTGACCAAAGAGTTCGGATTCGATCACCGTGCTTTGAATAGCTGCGCAATTGATGGCAATGAAAGGTTTGTCGGCGCGCGGCCCCATGCGATGGATGGCTTGCGCCAGCACTTCTTTGCCGGTGCCGGTCTCTCCTGTTATTAATACGGAGGCGGAGGCTTTGGCGGCGCGTTCAGCTTGCCGCAACAAGGATTTGATTTGTTCGCTTTGCCCCAAAACAAAATCGCCCTGTTGAGCCTGGCGGAGATGATTAAGTTCCCGGCGCATCCCAACCGTTTCGCCGGCGCGTTGAATGGATTGTTCAAGGCGCTCAAATTTGATCGGCTTTTGCAAAAAATCGTGAGCGCCGTTCTTCATGGCCTCGACAGCCATGTCGATATCCCCATGAGCCGTGATCATAATAATGGGGGGCCGCGCCGAATTGCTGGCGCTTTCTTCTAACAGGGTGGTGCCCAGTCCGTCCGGTAACTGAACATCCAGTAAAACGATGTCAGCGCTGCCCGCCCCGAGTGTTTTTTTGGCTTCTTTGAGATTGGCAGCTTCGAGAACTTCGTAGTCCTTCTTTTTCAAAAACGCGGCAATATTCTCGCGGGCGTTTTTTTCATCGTCCACAACCAAGATGCTTAAGCTCATTCTTCCAAGGCCACTTAAGGCTCGTTGGCCGGCGCAACTGGCAATTGGATTTTGAATAGAGTGCCGCCGGGGAAACTTTCCAATTCGATTTTGCCTTTGTGGGCCAAGATGATGCGCCGTGTGATGGCCAGTCCCAGGCCCGTGCCCTCTTCTTCCTTAGTGGTGAAGAAGGGTTCAAACACGCGCTTACGCAGTTCCTCGGGTATGCCAGGACCATTATCGGAAATATGGATATCTACCATTTCTGCGTTGACTGCATCGGGTTCAATCTTGATCCCCAAGAAGCCGTTATCCTGCTCCTCCATGGCCTGGATGGCGTTAGTGAGCAAGTTGGTAAAGACCTGATCCAGGGCTCGGCGGTCGCCGAAAACCGGTGGCGTGTTTGGCGCCACCTGAATATGATCCTTGATATTTTTGCGGGCCATGCGCGGCCGCCAGCGTTCCAGTTGTTGGCGGCAGAACTCACCCATATCCAGCGCTTCCGGCTTATGTTCCAGGCTGCGCGAAAAACTCAGCACGGATTTCATTCGATGTTCCAGACGGTCGCAATCTTCCTGCAAACGTTTAATCTGCTCTTGCAGCGGATCTTGTTCGGGCAGGTTCAGCTGCATTAATTGCAAGCCTGTGCTTATGTTGTTGATCGGGTTGCGCACTTCGTGGGCAAAAATCGCAGTGACCTCGCCAAGCCAAGCACGCTGCTGCAGTTGCTGGCTGCGCAAGTCAAATTCTTCGTGCTCGCTAAGGTCGTTCAAAAAGATGGCCAGCTTTTTTACCTGGCCCTCTTTGCGAATAGGAGCTACCCGCACGAGTGCGGGGAATTCACTGCCGTCGCGGCGGTGCAATTTGCATTCGCCTACTTCGACGACGCTATCCTCTTTAAGGGCACTCTCCAACATGGGGAAAAGAGGCCGGCTGCTGATGAGCACTTCATGGGACGGACGGCCTCGAATTTCAGCAGAGCTATAACCCAGCATGTCTTCAGCCGCAGGATTGAGTTCGATGACATTCTGATCGCTATCTGTGAATACCAAACCATCTTGCACGCTTTGTTGTAAGGCGAGGCCCAGTGCTTCACTCTCTGAAAGGTGAGCCAGGTCTTGTTTAACGGTTTCGGCTAAACGTGCATTAATCCTCGCGGTCGCTGCGCTTGCGGCTAAGATCTGCAACATGGTGAGCAAATCTCTACTGGGCGTGGCTTCTTCGTCGGCAGCCACCACCAGGCCGTTTTCAGGTTGAGTAAGGTCGAGGGGAGTGCTGGCTAAGAAACTCAATTTGGCCGCATGAGCCAATTTGTGCAGGGGTGATTCAATGGTCTTACCGGATCGCCAAATCTTGGGTGTGCGCAGATGGCCAATATCTTTTTCTTGCAGTTTGGCGGGGAAATCGATTCCGCTGCCCATCACCGATTCCAGGTCAAGTTCGCCGTTTTGGTTTTGCACGTACAACAATAAATGGCGCGCCCCTGTAATCAGCGCTCCGGCTTGAAGGATTTGGCGATAACAGGAGGCCAGCTCGCTTTGCTGGGCTGCAAGCGTAAGGAGATGCAATGCTTCCCAACGTTGTTCATCCAAATTGACCTGGTGTTGATCTGCTTGTGTCCCGGTTTGCAAGGAGATAGCGACCCAGTGATCTGGTCCACCCAGTTGGCTTAGCTTAAGCACAGCCGGCACGGTCTGGCTGTTGCGTTTGACCAAGGCCTGCGCCCGATTATTTTTTGAATTGGTTTTTTCCAGTTCTTCAAGGGGGAATTCGGGCAGAAGCGTGTTTACGTCCAGCTCCAGAAATTCTTTGCGCGTGTACGCCGTCAACTGTGCGGCCAATGCATTGGCAAAAAGCACACGGCCGCTGCGGCCATCGGCGATCAGGGTAGGGTGGGGCAATAGATCCAGCAGGGCGTCTAATTCCTCTGCAGTGTGGCTGCGCCGCTTGAAAAGGGGCAGTTCGATGCCGGATAAAGTCATAGATTAGACAGCCTGTGCTTTCCTTAAGTGGGCGGGCAAGATGCCCTCCATCGTACGATATTTTGCCACGGTGCGCCGCGCCACACGATGGCCTTGTTTTGCCAATAGTTTTGCCAGCTTGGTATCGCTCAACGGCCTGGGCTCATCCTTGATGATTTTCTTTAGGGCGGTGCGAATGTGTAAACTGCGGTCAAAGAATTGGGAAAGCGGCACAATTTTTCCCGAGGGCAGTTGCACTGATTTTCCGGCTACGGCGCGCGAGACGGTGGATTCGTGTACCCCTAATTCATCCGCGATTCCTGCCCGGGTAAAGGGCTTTATATGTGCATCCCCGCTGAGGATGAATTGGCGTTGCAAAACGGCCAACACCTGCATCAGGCGCACGATGGTTTGGTTGCGTTGCGCCAGGCACTTGATTAGCAAACTGGCCTGTTCCAGATCAACTTTCCATTGTTCAGCCTTTTCTTCCGGGGCCTCTTTTAGAGCTTGTTGGAAGAGCGGATTCACACGCAAAATTCCACGGAGCGGCCACATTACTTCCACTACCAGGCGGCCATCGTCTTGACGGCGCACGATGATATCTGCACGCTGATAGACACCAGGCGTGTCTGCATTCGGCGTGCGCAGACTGCCCCAATGGGCGCGGGAGGGGTAAGGGCTGAGATTGTGAGTGATGAATTCAGCAATTTGCTGCGCTTTTGCCCGGCTGACTTTTAACATGTGGCCAAGCTCGGCATATTGTTTCTTGCTTAGATGACCCATGCCTTCGCGGATGGCTAAAGCGCACAGTTCAAAATTGGGAGCTTGTTCGCCGAGGGTTTCGAGCTGAACAAGCAGTGCCTCGGTCGTGGAGCTTGCGCCCACGCCGAGCGGGTCGGCGTGATGGATCATATCGGCCACGGCCTCAACTTCATCAATAGAAACGTGATGAAAACGAGCAACCTCCGAAAGTGGAATAGCCAGCAGGCCATCCTCATCCAAGCTAGTAAGAATGTGGGCGGCAATTTCTTGTTCGATGGGCTCAAGATCCGCGGCGATTTGGCGCAGCACATAGCCGGCCAGATTCTCGGGTTCGGCGCCGCTGTAATCCTCGGGAATTTCTTCGCCGCTTCGGCTGCCGCGCCCGAAATTGTCTTCAGGAGGGGAAATGAACACAACAGGCTCTTCACCTGTGGGAGTCACTTTATTGGCGCAGTTGCTGCAATACCTTTCTTTGCGAAGGCTGCGCCCGCAAGTTGGACAATGGCGGCCTTCCAGCAGTTCCAGCGCAGGGTTGGCTGCCAAGGCAGCCTCGATCTTTTGGCTGAGTTCGAGCGAGTTTAGCCCCAATAGGCTCATGGTTTGGGCCAGGTGAGCCGTTGTTTGAGGCCTTTGGCTGGGCCTTTGGGTAAAAACTTGCGAGGGCAATGCCATGGTCTTACTCCTGAACCGAGGTGATTATAGAGAGATAATCGTATTGGTGCAAGTTCTATGCCAAACCAGTTTGATAGAATGGGGTAGGTGCCCCAGAAGCAGATTGATTTGACCGTAATTGGAGGAGGGCTTGCCGGCAGCGAGGCGGCCTGGCAAGCAGCCCAATGCGGATTGCGCGTGGCACTTTATGAGATGCGTCCTCAATTACAAACGCCCGCGCATGTGAGCCGCAATCTGGCGGAGCTGGTGTGTTCGAATTCGCTCGGCTCCGACCTGCCCGACCGGGCTTCGGGCCTGTTGAAAAACGAACTGCGCAGAATGGATTCCCTGCTTATACGAGTGGCGGAGGAAACCGCAGTGCCAGCGGGAAGGGCGCTGGCCGTGGATCGCGAAGCGTTTGCCCGCGAAGTGACGCGGCAGATCGAGGCGCACTCCAGCATTGAGCTGATTCGCACTGAGATGGCAGAAATCCCCGAGGGATTATCGATCATTGCGTCAGGTCCGCTCACTTCCTCCAAACTTTCGCGAGCTATCGCCGACTTAAGCGGCGAACAGCATCTTTACTTTTACGACGCGATTTCACCCATCGTCAGTATGGAATCGATGAATATGGATATCGCCTACCGCGCTTCACGCTACGGCCGCGAGAATGGGGATGGAGATTACATCAACTGCCCGTTTACTCAAGAGGAGTATGAGGGCTTCGTGGATGCGCTGCTGTCTGCTGAGCGCATCGAATTGCGCGAGTTTGAGCAACAAGTGAAGCAGGGTGTGCGCGCTGGCCTGGATGAGTATTTTGAAGGTTGCCTGCCGGTGGAAATTCTTGCAAAGCGCGGGCGGCGAGCATTGGCCTTTGGGCCCCTGCGGCCAATTGGGCTACACGATCCACGCTCGGGCAAGAGTGCCTATGCAGTCGTGCAGTTACGCCAGGATAATTTGGCTGGCACTCTCTATAACCTGGTTGGCTTCCAGACCAATTTGAAATTCGAGGAACAGCGCCGCGTATTCCGCATGATCCCCGGGCTGGAAAATGCCCATTTCGAGCGATATGGTCAGATGCATCGCAATACCTTTATCCATGCGCCCAGCCTGCTTGATGCCACATTGCAATTCAGATCTCGCCCTGACCTATTCTTCGCCGGCCAGATCACCGGGGTGGAGGGCTATGTCGGCAACATCGCCACCGGTTTGCTCGCGGGCATAAATGCCGCCCGCGTTCACTACGAGCAACCTCTGCTGGAACTTCCGCGCACTACCATGCTGGGCGCCTTATGCCATTATGTAACCCATGCCCAAAGCGACTTCCAGCCTATGAAAGCCAACTTCGGCATTTTGCCTCCATTGGAAAATGCGACCAAATGGGGCCGCCGGCAACGGGCACAGTTGATGGCAGCAAGAGCGTTAAAAGACCTAAATACTTATTTGGCGTCGCCTGTAAGTCTTTTGGAGCCAGCGGTAAACTAACGATATTGCGCATAGCCACAAAACCTTTTATCTTGGCTACTAAATACCCATCCCGAAGCCTGCTTCTAGGATTTGTCTCTTTGATGTTAGTTGTTTTGGGGGTCTATCTCAGCCTGCCATCCCAGGGTCGAGATTTCGGCAGTGAATTTGACGGGGGGCGTGCCTATCGAGATGTCGGCTATCAAATGTCCCTTGGCCCGCGTTTGCCTGGCTCGGCAGCTCGCCAGCAGGCAATTGATTGGATGGTGGAGAGCTTGAAATCGGTCGGCTGGCAGGTAGAGATCCAAAAAGCTGAGCTGCTTGGCCATCCCATTCAAAACGTGATCGCCAAACGCGGTTCAGGCGAGCCCTGGATCCTCCTTGGTGCGCATTACGACACGCGACTTTTTGCTGACCATGATCCGGACCCGGCCGCCCGACAAGAGCCGGTGCCAGGAGCCAACGACGGCGCCTCGGGCGTGGCAGTGCTGCTGGAACTTGCGCGTGTTTTGCCTAAAAACATCGATGGAGAAATTTGGCTGGTCTTTTTTGACGCGGAAGATAACGGCGATATCGAGGGTTGGGATTGGATCTTGGGGTCACGCGCCTTCGCCCAATCACTTGAGTCAAGTCCGGATGGAGTAGTCGTTGTCGATATGATCGGTGATGCCGACCTAAAGATCTATAAAGAAGCCAATTCTGACCCGGATCTATCAGGGGCAATTTGGCAGCAGGCCGCCGAGCTGGGTTACGAGGAGACATTTATCGATTCGGTCAAATATTCCATGCTAGATGACCACACCCCCTTTTTGGAACTGAACATACCTGCGGTGGACATCATTGATTTCGATTACCCCTTTTGGCACACGCGCCAGGATACACTAGAAAAAATTTCAGTCCAAAGTTTGCAAACCGTGGGCGACACCTTGCTGGCTTGGCTGCTATCCCTTTAATTCCCTGTTGGCAAAAGGTTGCACCTGCCTTACACTAGAATGATGTTGAAACCCGCGGATCGTATCGCCACTCTTCGGCCTTATTTCTTTGCCGAGCTCGCCAAGCGCATCTCGGTTCTGCGCGCGAAAGGGGTGGACGTGGTGCGCCTTGACATCGGCAGCCCTGACCTGCCGCCACCCGGGTTCATCCTGGAAGCTATGTTCGAATCGGCCAGCCGCACGGACACGCACGGCTATACCTTGGGCCAGACGCAAGGATTCCGCAATACTGTGGCGGCTTATTACCAAAAACGTTTTGGTGTGGAGCTCGATCCGAAGACCGAAGTGGTGGATCTGATTGGCTCAAAAGAAGGCTTATTTATTCTGAGCCAAGTGCTGCTCAACCCAGGAGACATTTCTCTTGTTCCCGATCCTAGTTATTCAGTCTACGCCAAGAGCGCTGAGATCGCCGGGGCTCAGGTGCACTGGATGCCCTTGTTGGAGAAGAATCATTTTTTGCCAGATTTGCAGACCATTCCTTCTGATATGCTAAAAAAAGCCAAGATCCTTTGGCTGAATTATCCTAATAACCCCACCGGCGCGATTGCCGACCTGGCTTTCTTTGAACAGGTCGTAGCTTTTGCTCGCCAACATGAACTGCTCATCGCCCACGATTCCCCTTATTGCGAGGTGGGTTTTAACGGGTACCGCGCCCCCAGCCTTTTACAAGTGCCCGGTGCAAAGGAAGTGGCGATCGAATTTAACTCAGTGTCCAAGAGCTACAACATGGCCGGCTGGCGCGTAGGTATGGCGGTCGGTCACCCTGAAGCGGTACGGCTCATTGAAACGTACAAATCACAACAAGATTCTGCCATCTTCGCACCGCTGATGGCCGCCGCCGAAGCGGCCATGCTGGGCGACCAAAGTTGGCTGAACGAACGCAACCGCGTCTACCAGGCGCGCCGCGACGCAGTGATCGATGAACTGCATCGCGGCGGCCTGCGCGTGGCACCGCCGCAAGCAACCTTTTACATCTGGGTGCCGCTGCCCGATAAGGCAAACAGCTTGGAATTTTGTGCGCGCATGTTGGAAGAGTGTGGCGTCAGCACCACTCCGGGCGTTGTCTTTGGCAAACATGGCGAAGGCTATTTCCGCATTTCTTTGGTGGCTGATATTGAACGCCTGCGCGAAGGCGCGAAAAGATTGGCGGATTGGGTGCAGAAGGCAGCTATCAGGAACTGAAATATGGCAAAAGGCAAATTGCACAACACGGAACGCATATCTGAACGAGCCTTATTAGTGGGCTTGAAAATTGTGGGCGAACCCGCCATGTTGGGCATCGAGGATTCGCTGGAGGAATTGACTTTGCTGGCGCGCACCGCTGGCCTCCAAGTGGTGGGGCAAGTTTCCCAACAAATTGTCAATCCCAACCCCAAGACATTGATCGGTAAAGGGAAAGTGGAAGAGATCAAAGCGCTGGCTGAAGAATTGGACGCGCAAATCATTCTCTTCGATAACGAGCTTTCCCCGCGCCACCAGCGCGAGTTGGAAGAAATATTTGGCGAAACGCGCCGCGTCCTAGATCGCACCGCCCTGATCCTGGATATTTTTGCCCAGCACGCCAGCACGCATGAAGGCGCGTTGCAAGTGGAACTGGCCCAATATGAATATCTCCTGCCGCGCTTGACCCGGGCTTGGACGCACTTGGCCCGCCAGGCCGGCGGTGGCGGCGGCCGCGCTGGAGGGGTAGGCGGCGTAGGTTTGCGCGGCCCGGGCGAGACCCAATTGGAATCCGACCGCCGCCAAATTGGCCAGCGCATCTCCCATTTACGCGACGAGTTGGAAAAAGTGCGCGCTCACCGCGGGCGCTATCGCGCTCAACGCAAACGCGCCCGCATGCCGGTGGTGGCTTTGGTCGGCTATACCAACGCGGGCAAATCCACTTTGCTCAACGCGCTTACCGATGCAGATGTGTACGTCGCCGACAAGCTCTTCGCCACGTTGGATCCAACTACGCGCAAGGTCAAGCTGCCTGGCGGGCGCGAAGCGCTGTTTACAGATACGGTGGGTTTCATTCAAAAGCTTCCAACCATGCTAGTCGAAGCTTTTCAAGCCACGCTCGAGGAAGTGAAAGAAGCGGAGTTACTGCTTCACATAGTCGACATCACTCATCCCAATGTGCACGAACAGGCCGAGGCCGTGCTTGAAACACTGGAAGAGATCGAGGCCGAACATGTGCCCATCCTTACCGTACTGAATAAGATTGACCGGCTGAGGAATCCGCAGGCCGCGCAAGAGGCGCTCGAAGAATTTGAGGATGCCGTTGCTATTTCGGCCTTGAAGAAACAGAATCTGGATGAATTATTGGCTGCAGTTGGCCGCAAACTATACGAGACCTTAACCCCGGTCAAAGTACTCCTGCCTTACGAACAAGGCGCCCTTATCGCGCTTTTTCATGAGCAGGGGCAAGTGGAAAAGTTGGAGCATACTCGCAAAGGCGTCGAGATCCAAGGACGCCTGCCGGGTCGCTTGCTAGCTCGCTATGGTTCATTTTTGAACAAGGGCCAACCCGCGCGGGCAAAGGCAGATTGATGGCTGCGGAACTGCTCGAACAGTTCGCCGAAAGTTTGCGGAAACAGATCGCCGGCGAATTGCGTTTGGACGCGGCCACGCGCAAACTGTATAGCACCGACGCTTCCATTTACCAGGTCGACCCATTGGGAGTTGTCTTTCCCAGGCATGAAGATGACCTGGCCGCTACCGTTTCGCTGGCGGCCGAGTACAGCATCCCCATCGTGCCGCGCGGCTCGGGCACCGGCCTGGCGGGGCAAACGCTGGGCCCTGCAGTGGTCATCGATTGTTCGCGCCATCTCGATAAAATCCTCGATCTTAATCCCGAAGAGCGTTGGGCCTGGGTGCAACCGGGGCTGGTGCTGAATGCGTTCAATCGCCAGGCTGCGCCGCATGGGTTGATGTATGGCCCGGACCCCGCTTCCTCAGATCGCGCCACCTTTGGCGGCATGTTAGGCAACAACTCCACCGGCGCGCACTCGATCAGTTATGGAATGACTTCGGATAACGTCATTGCCTTAGATGTGTTGCTGGCGAATGGTTCCGCGGCGCGCCTGGAAAGCGTCAAAATGCAGGAGGCGCTCAGCCGGGCTGAGGCTGACACGACGGAAGGGCGCCTATACCGACAGGCGCTGACGGTCAGAGAAAAATATGGCGAGGCAATCAAGCAAAATTGGCCGCGCACCTGGCGGCGTGCTTCAGGTTACAGCATCAATTACTTACTACCCTGGTCTGCCAGCCAGCCGCCCATGTGGGAGCGTGCCGACGCCGGGCAAGGGTATCCCCCTGTTGAATCCGATTCTTTGAATCTGGCGCCTGTGCTTGTGGGTTCCGAAGGGACACTGGCGATCTCCAAACGCATCAAAGTGCGCCTGGTTCCTAAGCCCAAACAGACCGTGCTGGGCGTGCTCTCCTATCCAGGCATTGCCGAGGCTTGTGATGCCGTGCCCAATTTACTGGGGCTCGAACCCTCAGCTATTGAATTGATTCCCCAAGCCATGGTGCGCTTGGCGCGCAGCGTACCAGCCTACGCCCAGCGTCTCGGCTTTGTGCGGGGCGACCCGGCCGCGATCCTGATCATCGAGTTTGCCGGAGAAGGGATGAGCGAGTTGGAGGCCAAACTGGCTTTGCTTGGTCCGCAAGCGGTGTTGGCGCGCAGCCAGGCGGAGCAAGACGAAGTATGGGCGGTGCGCAAAGTCGGATTAGGCCTGCTTATGTCCCGCGCAGGGGACGCCAAACCACTGCCTTTCATCGAGGATGTGGCCGTGCCCGTGGATAAGCTGGCTGAATTTGTGCGCAGCTTTGAGCGCATCCTGGCCGAGCACGGCACCAGCGGCGATTTCTATGCCCACGCCTCGGCGGGCTGCCTTCACGTGCGCCCTTTGATCAATCTCAAAACTTTGCGTGGGGTGCAGCAAATGCGCGGCATTACTCAAAGCGTGATGGCGCTGGCCAAGCGCCTGGGCGGGGCGATGAGTGGCGAGCACGGCGATGGGCTCTCACATGCCGAATGGCTGGAAGACACCTTCGGCCCGCAGATCACGCAGGCCTTTCGCTCCCTGAAAGAGGCCGCCGATCCTAAAGGATTGCTAAATCCTGGGAAAGTGATCGACCCGCCGCCCATGGACTCCAATCTGCGCTTTGGGCCGAGTTATCGATCCGAGCCTTGGCTGCCCATCTTGGATTTCAGTGTCCAGGGCGGGTTAGGCGGGGCCATCGAGATGTGCAACGGGGCAGGGGTGTGCCGCAAAGAGGGCGGGGTGATGTGCCCCTCGTTCCAGGCCAGCCGCGAGGAAATGCACAGCACCCGCGGCCGCGCCAATCTCTTGCGCGCCTTAATTTCAACTGGCTTGCCGAATGGAGAAAGCGCCGAACAAGCTGTGCACGCCGCTCTCGATCTGTGCCTGGAGTGCAAAGGCTGCAAGGCGGAGTGCCCCTCCGGCGTGGATGTGGCCAAGCTGAAATATGAGTTCTTGCACCGCTATTTTCAGCGCCATCGTCGCCCCTTGCGCGATTACCTATTTGGACGCATTGGCTCGCTTGGCCGTGTCGGGCAGCGATTGGCCCCACTCTCTAATTGGATCCTGCACAGCAAGCTGGGCAAATCAGCAGGCGAGAAGTTGTTTGGTTTATCCGCCCAGCGCAGTTTGCCCGCCTTTCGCCGTTCAGCAAAACTGAACGGAGTGAAACATCAAGAGGCGACCGTCTTTTTCTTGCGCGACCCGTTTACAGAGCTTTTCTATCCCGAGATCGCTCTTGCAGGGATCAGAGTTTTAGATGCCGCAGGTTGCAAGGTAGCTGTGCTTCCGATCGTTGGGACGGGGCGCACATTAATTTCAAAAGGTTTCCTCCCAGAAGCGGAGGCACATGCCCGCCGCGTGCTGCGAACCATCGAGATCTGGGATCCGGCGCAGCGCGTGCCAGTGGTTGGCATCGAACCATCGGAGATCTACACCTTGCGCGATGAATATCTGGATCTGTTGCCGGGCGAACAGGGCGCGGAGGCGCTGGCCAAACGAACCTATATGCTGGATGAATTTTTGTTGCGCAAGCCAGATTATGGACCGGCGCCCATTGACAAACTTAAAAAGACGATGACAAATGGCCATTCACCCGGAAAAGTTCTTTTACACGGTCATTGTTATCAAAAGGCGCAACCACCCGCAGATGACGGGTTACCGTCTGGCGCGCAGGCTACGGTTGCTTTGTTAGCCGCTCTTGGTTTTGAAGTGGAGACAATTAATTCGGGCTGTTGTGGAATGGCCGGCTCGTTTGGCTATGAGGCCGAGCATGTTGCGCTTTCTCTGCAAATTGGGGAGATGGCGCTGTTTCCGGCGGTGCGCAACGCCAGCTCCGCGCAGCAAGTGGTGGCTGCAGGCGTTTCCTGCCGGGCGCAGATCGCCAGCGGCGCCGGTCGCGAGGCGCTGCATCCCGTCTCGCTCATCGCCCAGGGACTGACGGCCGCTTAACAAAGCTTTTAGAGTTTTTGGTTTATCATCAATTTATGAGAATAGGGGATTTGATCCGTTTGGGATTGGTAGCGGCTTTTGTATCCGCGTGCTCTTCAACCCCGATCATAAGCCAGGAAGAGGCGGTTGCCTCGGCTATGGCTGAATTTCAAGGGTACGCAAAACAAACCCAACAGGCAATGCCCACAGAGACGCCAACGCCAACTGAAAATCCTGATCCGTTTACCAGAGTAACTCTCCCGGAAGGAAGCGGAAGCCTAACGAAAAACGGAGAACAGTGGATTTTTAATTCCCCATTAGCGGCAGAAGTGGGCAAAAACGTGCCCGTCACCCTCGTTGAAAACTGGATTGCGCCGGTTGAGCACTCCGAATGGCCCCTATTTATCCAAAATGAAGCGGGAGAATGGGAAACGGCCTTAGAGTATGTGGAGGTCAAAAGGCCATTACTTGATGGATATGGAAACCCGGTACCCTTGAGTTGTGATTTTCAAGAGCCAAACGGAGGCGACACTTATTATACTCTCGACTGCATCGTTGTTGCCAAGGGGCCAACCTTTAGGGAAGAGAATGTGGAATACTTGCCGGTGGCAATTTCCCTTGACGGGAGTTTTACAAGTCCGATGTACACCTTTAACCTTCCTTTTGAAGACGGCACGAAAAAGAACCTGATGGTTTACCCGAGCAGGAGTTTTAAATGGGTTATCGACTGGTCGATTGTTTCAAACCAAGCGGTTATTGACTCGGTAAAGACCGGCGATATTTTTTTTGTGATTGCAGTTTACGATACTGTTGATATAGATGGCGATATTGCAAAGGCTCAAGCAGAAGGAAACCTTGGCGCGGTTTGGAGAATTAATAAAATGAAAGAAAACAGGGAAAAAGTAAGGCAAATTTTCGGAGCGCTTCTTGAGGGGAAGTTTGACCCGGCAATGATGCAGAAACTTGATTTATGGATCCCAGACCTATTTGGTGCTGGAAGTTAGTTGTTTACAAAAAGTGAGAGAAAATTCTCTGAAGGCTGCTTTTTAGATCTGCAAGAACGCAGTGGGTTGGCCTCCTCGCTCGAGCACACGGATTGGATTACTTGGCTGCTTGCTTATGTTCAATTCCCTCGAGGCCTGCCACAATTAAGTCCGTTGTCAGGTTTAAAAGCAAACCGTGTTCCAGGATGCCGCTGCGCGCTTCAAGCGCGTCGGCCAAACCATGGGAATCTGCAATAGGCCCGAAGTTGCAATCCAACAAATAGTTGCCCTGATCGCTGAGCACGGGATCCCCTTTTTGATCCAAGCGTAGCTTGGCCTTGCCTCCCAATTCGGCGATGAAGTCTTGCTGGCGTTGCCAGCCGAACGGGCTGACTTCGATGGGCAGCGCGCAACGCGTTCCCAGCGCAGGCGACAGTTTGCTTTCGTCAACCATGATGATCTCACGGCGGCTGGCCTGGGCAACGATCTTCTCGCGCATTAATGCTCCGCCGCCGCCTTTGATCAGGTTGAGTTGCGAATCCACTTCGTCCGCGCCGTCCAGAGTGAGATCGAGGCGGCGATGATCGTTAAGATCTGCCAGCGGGATCCCTAGCCGGCGTGCCTCGACTTCGGTTTGTTTGGAACAGGGGACGGCAAGAATGTCTTTGAGTTCACCACTCTTCAATTTTGCAGCCAAGGCCTCTAACGCGTATTGCACTGTGCTGCCGTGCCCCAGGCCCAGAACCATTCCGGATTTCACCAGTTCTACCGCGGCTTCAGCGGCTTGCTTTTTATAACTTTCCGTTTTCGATCCCATCTGTTAACTTCCCTTTTCGAGGTCAGCAAGCAAACCCTGCAGCGCCGGAACCAGATCGCCGTCGATCTCAAAGCTCAGCACTCGCCGGCCTGCCTGGCGCAGCGCCTGAGCATCGCCAAGGGCTTGGGCAACTTTCAGCGCGCCGAAACCGATCTCGCTTTCGGCCGAGCCGGCCTGCTTGGGAATGAGCACATCCTCTTTCGGCGGCAGAGTGACGAACTGGACGAACAAGCCCTTTCCCGCGTCGCCTTTATGTAGCTGCCCGGCGGAATGTAGAAAGCGCGGCCCGTAGCTGAGAGTGGTGGCGAGGTTATATGTTTTGAGGATGTTGGAGCGCAATGTGCTTAGCATTTGATCAGCCTCTTTGCTAGGAGCTGCATAGACCTGTAGGGAAACATAGTCCCCGGGATCGGCTTGCTTCAGGAAAGTTTTCAACGCTTGCGCAGAGACTGGCTGCCCCTTGCCTTTTGGCAATCGTCCTATCGTTGTGTACTCTTCCACAAAACAGCGCGCCTGCACCTTGGCGGCCTCTACGTTGGGCTGGTCAAATGGATTGATACCCAAAACATGACCGGTAACTGCGATGGCAAATTCCCATAAGAAGAATTGGCCCCCCAAATCATATTCGTCTTCCCAGGGAATTTCTATCAGCGGCATTCCCGCAGCGATAAGCTCTTGACCTCTTTTGCCAAGCTCCTTGTTTCCCTGTGTGCTCAAATAAATAAATACCCGGTCTTGGCCATAATCTTGGATCTTGCCCGGCGGTTCACCGACCACGGGCAAAATGCCTTTGCCTTGTTTGCCAGTGCTTTCGGCGACGAGCTGCTCAGCCCAATCGCCAAAAGTAGCGAGCGAATCTGGAGCGATAAAGGTGAGCTTGTTGCGACCTTGAAGGGCTAGAGCCCCCAAGACTAATCCAAGCAAAGCCCCGGGATTCTCCTCCAATGGCGTCGCTGCGGAACAACGCTGTGCCATGGCCGCGGCGCGATCCAGTAAGGTACTTAGGTCAACGCCAATGAGTGCGCCTGGCAACAAACCAAAATGTGATAACGCCGCATAACGCCCACCGATATTTGGGTCGGCCAGAAAGATGTGCCGAAAAGAACGCTTCTTAGCGATCTCTTCAAGACTGCTGCCCGGATCGGTGATAGCGATGAAGTGCTTTCCGGTATTTTGGTTTCCAAGGACGTTTTGGGCCTGATTGTAAAAATACTTGAAGAAAGAAAGCGTCTCCACCGTGCCGCCCGATTTGGTTGAGACAATGTAGAGCGTTTCTTTTGGGTTGAAGGGCTTGGCGCAGGCGCGCACCGCATCGGGGTCAGTGCTATCCAGCACACCGAGTTGCAATTCTTGTCCGCTACTAAAAAAATGACCGAAGACTTCGGGCGCTAAGCTGGAACCACCCATGCCCAGTAGTAAAGCATGGCTAAATCCTTCAGCGCGGACTTGGCGCACAAACTCTTGCAGTCCCGCAACTTCCGCCCGCATTCTTTCGGCAATATCCAGCCAGCCAAGTCGATTGGTTATCTCTGTTGGATTGGGATTCCAGAGGGTATGGTCACGCGCCCATGTGCGCTCGACCAAGTTGTCGGCTTCGGCTTTTTGTAAGGCCTGGTCTAAAGAATCAGAAGTTTCGCCTAAATGGATTTGAAGTTCTGGAATTTGCAGCTCGACCTTCATGCTAAGCTGATTGTATCAGCGGCATTTTTTGAGAAAGCAGCAGGGTACGACCCTGTTTGCCAATACTTTCTACGCAACCCATCTTGCGCAGGCAATAGCTCATGCGCGTGCTCAGCCAAACCGGCGCCTTGAGCGCCGCGGCTAATTCTTTATGCGTAAAGGGATTAGGCAACTGCGCTGGCAATAACCCCAAATAATCACTGGGGTGATCGAATTGCTTGGAGGACAGAACTTTTAGCAGGCGCTTATCGAAAATGCTCCAATGGCCGCGACGCCAACTTCCCTGACCATCATTGCGCCAGATTTCCTCCTGCTGGGTCAGCAAAATGAGCAGACTGAAATTCGGATGAGCGGCTAGACGCGGAATGCGCAGCAGTTCGTCGAAGAGGTGCTCGATGCGGCCGCGTTTGGGCGACTTTCGCCGCACCAATGTGCGCCCTCTTTTCGTCTGGCGCAGGATCCACTTGGTCTCAGGAATAGGGTGTACCAGCAAGACGCGGCGGTGCTCCAACAATCTGCCCAATTTGATCTTGAGTGCGCTGAAATTACCGGTTTGAATTTCGATGAGCAGATCCTCGCGCAAGATGTCGATTTGATATCCATCCACCTGTTGCTCAGTTACATCACCTGGCTGGGCCAGCCAATCTTTGAGCTGGGCATGCAGGCTTTGTTCTCGCAGCGTGCCGATGTGCGGGCTGCGCGCCACTAGCTTTCCTCGACTCTTAGATGGCTTGCCGTGCGCACGGCTTCTGCGCCATAACGTGATTGCAGCAATTTGAGTGCTTTCTCCAAGCGTTCTTGCTTCTCAAATTGCTTTGGGTTCCAGTCCCACAGGCTGAGCTGATGGCCGGGTGGGGCGAGCTTACTTACCCCCACGCCAAGCAAACGCAGTTTACGCCCGGGCTTCCAATGCGCATTGAGCAATTCGAGAGCCGCTCTCTCGATCTTTTTGGAATCATCCGTGGGTTCGGGCAGGGTGGTTTG
>Ga0214473_10002652_pt1 | contig 21950 bp, 21 predicted proteins | sample RVTome_7_FD_203509 | JGI IMG/M metagenome (GOLD analysis project Ga0214473, IMG submission 203509) | Soil microbial communities from uranium-contaminated site in the Upper Colorado River Basin, Wyoming, United States - RVT98D197 | ecosystem: Environmental > Terrestrial > Soil > Contaminated >... | reverse complement strand
ATTGCCGCCTACGCCCACCGAGACGGAGCCTCGTAGCCTGGCATCGGCCGGGGAACCGGGAGCGCGCTCCGGGCACAGCCCGCCGATGCCGCCGACCATTCCCATCCTGGTGGTCGAGGACAATCGGCTGCTGCGCGAGGGGATGGTGGCCATTCTGGCACGGCAGCCCGGTCTCGCCGTGGTGGCGGTTGCCGAAGACGCCGGCGCCGCGCTGCTCCGCGTGCCGGAGACCCGGCCGCGGGTGGTGCTGGTGGACGCGGGCCTGGGGGAGCACGACAGCTACAGCCTGGTGGAGCGCATCAGGCAGGCGGCTCCCGAGACCCGCGTGATCGTGATGGATGTGCTGCCGGTGCCGGAGGAGGTCGTCCAATTCATCATGCGGGGGGCGTCGGGGTTCGTAGTGAAGGATGCGACGGTCGACGATTTCGTCCTGACCGTACGATCGGTGGCCGCGGGGAAGGAGGTGCTCCCGGCCGCCCTGACCGGAACGCTCCTCTCCCACATCGCCACGCATGCGGTCGCGCGCGCTTCGCCCGCCGCGACCGGAGGCGTGCGGCTGACCCAGCGCGAGCGACAGGTCATCGATCTGATCGCCGAGGGCCTGAGTAACAAGGAGATGGCCCGGCGACTCAACCTCAGCGTCTACACCATCAAGAGCCACGTGCACAACATTCTGGAGAAGCTGGCCCTCCACAGCCGCCTCCAGCTGTCCGCCCACGCCCATCAGGCCGAATCCGCATAGCTGCCTTCGGCGGAAGTCCCCCCAACGCGCTAGTTCGTACGAGGTACATTGCGCCTCGTCACTTTTTCATCCATTCGCTCGATACCCGCCGCCCACAGTCATGAATAGTTTGTGGGTGTTCGTCGCCGCTCAGGCTGACGACGACCCGCGCGAGAAGCGTTGTCGCTCGCGCTCCCCTTCGACGGGAGACCGAATGAGCTGCAGCACCCAGAACTGGATAGAGGGACAATCCGATCGCATCCCGCGGTCCTCGCTCACCCCGGAGCTCGAGGCGATTCGGGTCGCGTTGCTGCCGACGTTTCCGGAGGGCCGGTCGGAGGGAACGCTCGTGCCCGACGCGTACTTCGAAATGGCCACGGGACGGGGCGTCCTGAAGACCCCGACCTACACCTTGAGGATCTCCCGGGAGTGTTTCGAGGAGCACCAGCCGCGCGAGATCGACAACGCGCTGAGCATCCTGGGCTATTCGGGCCTGCTGCGGACCTATCGCCGGTTGATTCTCGAACGGGTGCGCTTCGGATCGCCGTCGGACCACGCCGTGGTCGAATGGAAGGGCTGGCGTCTCATCGTCGGACACTGAGGGGCGGTTCCCCGCGGTCGAAGCGCGCCGTACTTCGTCTTCCATCCTTTTGAGCGATACCGACCGGACGCGATCGGCGCTAGTCTGAGTGTGAATCGCCTGTTCGACCGCTCGCCCTGGCTTCCGCGAGTGTGATTCCGGCCGGCGCGGCGGTGGAAAGGCAGGGACGCGTGAGGAGTCGAGGTGCAGGAAGAAAGGCGGACGGTCACGGAAAGCCCGTGTGGACCTACGCGTATGAGATCGTGCCGCCACAAGCCGAGGGTCGACTGGGCACGATCAAGACCCTCCTCGACCGGGAATCCGCGGACGCCCGGCTCCGGGCGCAGACCTGGGTGGGCCGGGTCGTCCTCCAGCGGCAGATCACGCACATCCTGGTCGTGAGCGACAGCCCTCAGCAGGACCACGAGGCCAATCGCAGGTTGGAGGCCGAGCTGAAGGACCTGAACGTGGAATACTCGATTACAGCGGTGATGGCCGTCGCGGACGGCGCGTCGCCATCGTCCGAGGGGCCCTCACCCCATTGAGCGATACCCGCCTGAGCGATACCCGCCGACCCTGATCGGCGGTAATCTCCTAGGACCACCATTCTCGCTTTACCGCTTTCCCCCGTTTTGACGCATTCCAATGCATCACGGCGGCGCCGCTCTCGATTCGGAGGCTGTATGTCCACGCACCTGACTCTCACGGTCACGCTTTCCCTTCTTGTCGCCACGGCCTGCAACCCCTTCCGTCAGGCCCCGGCGGTGCAGGTGAGCGCCCAGGATCCCACGCTCAATAGCCGCTGGTATGCCAATCTGGCCTCACCCGGGAGCCTGGCCGGGGTGGTGCAGATGAACGGGTCGGCGTCCATGGCTCCCAGCCCGGACGGCGCCAGCACCGACGTCACCCTCAGCCTGGCCAACGCCTCGCCCGGCGGTGTTCACCCGTGGGCGGTGCACTGGGGCCAGTGTGGGGCTGGAATGGACAACGGCGTGTTCGGACGGGGCGAAACGTACCGGGCGCTCGAGGTCGAGTCCGACGGCCACGCGAATGGAACCGCGACGGTTCCGCTGCCCACGCCCGCGACCGGCCGGTATTTCGTCGTCGTCCTCGCGTCGGCGGCGAACCCGGAGACCATCGTCGCCTGCGGCAATCTCGCGCCGCCGACGCAGTGACCACTCGAGGAATAACCCCTCACCACAGGAGTCAGCATGCGTAAAACCACCTTCCTGATCACCCTCGCCGGCCTCGCGCTGGCGGCGGCATGCCAGCGTGCGCCCGCGCCCGCGCCGGCGGTCCCCCAGCCGACCGAAGCCGAGCTGGCGCTTCGGCGCCACGTGCAGGATTCGCTCGCCGCGGTGAGTCGCGCCACGGCCGACTCGGTCGCGCGGGTCCGTCAAGCCGAGCTGGCGGCCCAGGCCCGGGCGGATTCGATCGAGCGCGTGCGTCTCGCGGCCGAGACCGCGGCCCGCGACACCGCCGCCGAGGCGAACGCCACGCTCCGGACGGAGCTCGGCGTGATGGTCCATTTTGACGTCGCCGAGGCGCAGATCCAGGCGGACGGCCGCGACGCCCTCGACCGGAAGGTGGCCATTCTCACGGCCAACCCCGCGGTGCGCCTCCGGATCACCGGGGCCTGTGACGAACGCGGGTCGGACCAGTACAACGTGGCGCTGGGCGAACGCCGGGCCGCCGCGGTCAAGCGGTATCTCATGGAGAAGGGGATCGACGTCGCCCGCCTGGACGAGGCGTCCGTCGGTGAGCTGTCCCCGGTCGATACCGGCACCGGGGAGACCGCGTGGGCTCGGAACCGCCGCGCGGAGTTCGTGATCGTGAGCGGGGATACGCCGCTGGCGATGAAGTAGGTGGCGAAGGGCGGGCGCGGGGACTCCGGCCATCGCCGTGGTTCCGGGACGCCCGCCCACACCAACTGCAGCTTATCGGGAGGTCGTATGATGCGCTGGTTGAGTATCGCGGAACGGGGTGTTCTGACCGTGATCGTGGGGCTGAGCGTCGTGGCCGCGACGCCTGCGGCGGCCCAGCAGGCGGCCGGCTCCGGGGCTCCGGCGGTGGCCGCCTCGGCGGGTCCCGTCGTCCCCAACCCCGTCGCCGAGGCGCGCGCCGCGGCCACGATGCCCACCGCGGCCGACGCGAGGGCGGCGCAGGCCGGGACCCAGGGTGCACCGCTGCTCGGGCCGCGGCTCCGCCCCCAGGTGCAGAGCGTGGAGCCGAGAGTCGCGCGCCGGACGCCTGCATTGTCGGCGGCTGCGGCCCGCGGCAACACCATCGTGATCTCGACGCTCGCGCTGGTGCTGATCGCGGTGATCGTGACGATCCTGGTGGTGAAGTAGCGGGGCGGCGCGTTACGCCGATCGTTGAACGCAGGGCAGGGCCAAGTCGCCCTCCTGGTCCACCAGCGGTGCCGGCGACGCCACGGCATGACCCTGGGCGTATCCCACGCCCAGGGTCCGCAGTTCCTGCAGAATGGCCTCGTTCTCCACCTCCAGCGCGATGGTGGCGATGCCCATGATCCGGCCGATCTGATTGACGGCGCCCACGAGGGCGCCGTACACCGGGTCCTCGGCGACGCCCCGGACGTAGTGGCCGCCGATCTTCACGTAGTCGACGGGCAGCGCTTTCAAGTGGGCGAACGAGGTCAGCCCGCTGCCGAAGTCGTCCAGCCCGACGCCGCAGCCCGTCGCCCGGATCTCGGCAATGAGCCGTACCAGCTGGGCGACGTTCCCCAGCGCCGCCGCTTCGGCGATCTCGAAGCACAGGGCGTTGGCCGGCAACCGGTGCTCCGCCAGGTACTCGCGCACCGAAGCGATCAGGTTCAGGTCGTCCAGCGAGGAAGCGCTCAGGTTGATCGAGCTGAGGGGCAGCTCGCAGTCCGGGTGGTCCCGATGCCACCGGCCCAGGAGCGTGACCGTCTGTCGCACGACCCAGCGGTCGATGGCCGGCGTCAGGCGGTAGCGCTCCGCCTGCGGGAGAAACGCGTCGGGAGTTTCGAGCCCGCCGCGCTCGTCCGGCAAGCGGAGCAGGATCTCGCAGCGGTGCCGGGCCGGAGGCTCCGGCGCCAGGGGGACGATCGGTTGGGCAAACAGCTGGAACCGGTCCTCCTCCACCGCGCGGGCCAGGCGAGTGATCCGCCCGGAGTCTTCCGGCCGGACGCCGGGGGTCGCGGCCGCTCCGACGTGGACGCGATTGCCTCCCGCGTTCTTGGCCGCGTAGCAGGCGCCGTCGGCGGCCCGCAGGACGTCAGCGGTGCGCCCGCTCGCGGTCGTGATCGGGACAACCCCGATGCTGGCGCCGAGCGAGAAGGTCCGCTCCTGCCATACGTAGCGGAAGTCCACGATCGCCCGCAGGAAGCCGCCGGCGATGGCCCCCGCCTTGGCCAGCGCGCAGTGTTCCAGCAGGATGCCGAATTCGTCCCCGCCGAGGCGGCCGACCGTGTCGCGGCCGCGCAAGCGGTCGGCCAGCAGGCGGCCGATCGCCCTGAGGAGGTCGTCGCCGGCCTCGTGCCCGCAGGTATCGTTCACCACCTTGAACCGGTCCAGGTCCAAGTAGCAGAAGGCGTACTCGGCGGCCCCGGCCGCCACCTCCGCCAGCGCCCGCCCCAGGCGCCGCTCGAACTCCTGCCGGCTGATCAGGCCGGTCAGGGCGTCGTGGGTCGCTTCGTGAGACAGACTGCGGGCCGCGCGCCGCCGTTCGGTCACGTCATGAAAGACCAGCACCACGCCGGTCGTGGCCCCATTCCGGTCGCGGATCGGGGCCGCCGAGTCGCCGATCGGCACTTCCGAGCCATCGCGGCGCAGCAGCAGCACGCCCTCGGCCAGGTCCACCGCGCGGCCTTCTCGGAGACACCGGACCGGGATGTTCTCGATGGGCTGCCGGGTCGCCTCGGAGATGAGCGTGAGGACGGTGTCCAGGGGCTGCCCCAGCGCTTCGGTCGTGCGCCAGCCGGTGAGCCGCTCCGCAGTGGGGTTCACGTACGTGATCGTTCCGGCCAGGTCGGTGGCGATGACGGCATCCGCGATGGACGCCAGCGTAACGAACGCCTGCTCCTTCTCCCGGAAGAGGTTTTCCTGAGCCCGTCGCCACTTTGGTGAGATCGCGAATCGTCACCAACCCGAGGGCTTGCTGGCGGGGGCCAAGGGGGGTGCGGCTGAACTCCACGGGGAACTCGGTCCCGTCCCGTCGCCGGGCGAACAGGCTGACGGGCGCATGCTCGCTCTCGCCGGCGGGCTGGACCTCGGTCAGCGGCAGGAAGCGGGGGGGATGACCCGATGCAACGACTCGCCCAGGAGCTCTGCTTCGGTCCAGCCCAAGAGTCGCTCGGCTTCCGGATTCAGCGCGACCACGTTTCCCCGCGCGTCGACCAGAAGCATGGCGTCGGCGGCGGCGTCGAGCAGGTGTCGAAGCTCCATCTCCTGCCCGGGATTCCCGCTCACGGCTGGCCGAACCTCCGCATCATCGGCGCCCAAGGCAGTTGCTGGAAACAAGTTAGCGCGCTGGGCGGCGTGAGCGATATGGGGGATTCCCCGACACGGTGCCTCGGCCTGCAACCCTTGAGAATCCCCTAGCGCGAAAGAACTACCTCCGCTCTCGTCCCTTTTTCATCCCTTTGCGCGATGCGCGCCGCGAGCAGCCGGCGCTACCGTGGGGGCGTTCGTGGGGCGGATGGCGACCCGGCCCTGAGCGCCCGTCCCCTCAGCGCAGCCCGGTCACATGGACGGCCCTCAACTCCGTCTCCTGGGATACGCTCTCTGCCCTTTGCGTGAGCGAGATGGAGTTGGGGGCTGCCGTGCGCCGGGCGACGCCAGGGGACGCGAGCTCAGAAGCGAAGCGGAGATGAAGCCCAGTAACGACACCCGGTCGCCGAGCCACTATCTCGGCGGCCGGGGAGTCGTCGCCCCCCAGAAGGAACGACTAATGACAGAGCGATACCTCGTCCTCGCCTTCGCGCTCGCGGCGACCGCATCCGCCTGCGACCGATCCTCCGCCAACGTCCCGGGGGGAGCCGAGCTCCGCCCGCTGGATCCGCAGCTGATCGCCGAAGGGCGGGAGATCTTCCGGAACGACACGTTCGGGAACGAGGTCTTCTGGACCGACACGGCGCGCATGCATGAGGTCATCGCCGCTTCCGTCACCCCGGCGCTCGCGCTCGAGGTGGGCCTGAAGGTCGACGCCGACGCGCTTCCCCAGGCGGTGAAAGACGCGCTGGCGGCGGGACAGGTCGACCTGCAGGACCCGGCCACCACGGTCACGCTCCTCAAGCTGAACGCCGTGCTCGGTCTGCGCGGCACGGTGGAGACGGTCGCCGGCAAGGACCGGCTGGTCCGCGTCGGGATCACTTGCGCCCTGTGCCACTCGCGGGTCGACGACTCCTTCGCCCCCGGGATCGGCAGGCGGCAGGATGGGTGGGCGGCCCGCGACCTGAATGTCGGGGCGATCATCGCGCTGTCTCCCGCGATCCCGGAGCCGTTGAAGGCCATCATGCGGGCGTGGGGGCCGGGGAAGTACGATCCCCGCATCAATCTGGACGGCGCGAACGCGCCGGTCGTGATTCCTCCGGCGTATGGGCTCCACGGGGTGGCGAAGGAGACCTATTCCGCGGAGGGGCCGGTGTCGTACTGGAACGCGTACGTGGCGGTCACCCAGATGCATGGTCGTGGCGCCTTCAGCGATTCGCGGCTCGGGATCGCGGTCAGCGCCGCCCCGGATCTGGTGACCTCCAAGCTGCCGGCCCTGGCGGAGTACCAGTTCAGTCTCCATGCCCCGCCGGCCCCCGGCGCCGCGGATACCGCGGCGGTGGGGCGGGGGGAATCCGTCTTCCGGGGGCAGGCACGGTGCGCGACCTGCCATATCCCCGACCGGCAGTTCACCGACATCGGCCTGGACCGCCTGCACGAGCCCGGTGCGACCGGGATGGATCCGGCGTACGCGGCCCGCACCGCCACCAAGCAGTACCGGACCACGCCGCTCCGGGCCCTCTGGCAGCACCCTCCCTATTTCCACGATGGTGGGGCGGCGACGCTCGACGCGGTCGTCCGGCACTACGACCGCGTGCTATCGCTCAACCTATCCGCGCAGCAGCAGGCGGACCTGGTGGCTTATCTCGGGAGACTCTGACGACGGGGTTTGGTGCCGACCGCCTCCCTACCTGCCTCATAAGAGGGCGGTGCGGGCCTCTCCATACGCCTGTCTGGTGCCTTCCGACGGGCACGCTTCTCGCCCCGGAGGTGAGTGAAGAAGGGTAGGCTCTCATGTCACGTCCGTCTGTGCGGTACTCGTTGGCGAGCCGGTTGCTCGTCGCAGCCGCGGTGGTCATGGCCGCCGCGTGCAAGGACACCACGCAACCCCCTCCGCCCCCGCCCCCGCCCCCCCCGCCCCCCGAGATCACCCTCAGCGTGAGCCCGGATGCCGTCACGTTCGCCGACACGGTCGGCACTCCGACGTCCCCCTCGGCCACGGTCGCCGCGACAAGCCGCGACACCGTGGTGATCAGCGGGATTGACGTCGCGGTCGGAACGGTCACGTACGACGTCGCGGGGAGCGACTGGCTGACCCTGGCGCTCGACCGGACCACGACGCCGGCGGTGCTCACGCTGCAGCCGTACAAGGTCGGCCTCGCGGCGGGCATCTACAACGCCACCGTGCCGATCGTCTCGCGGGGGGCGGTCAACAGCCCGAGCACTATCTCGGTACGGCTGAATCTGGCGCCGGAGCCGCCGGTGCCGCCGGATCCGCCGCCGCCCTTCCCGCCGCCCGACCCGATTCCCGGCCCGGTGATCGTGGCGGCCGGCAACATCGCCAAGTGCAACAGCACCCTGGCGAGCGCCTCGGCCAACCTGGTGCAGGCCGCGAATCCCGACCTCGTGTTCGTGCTGGGCGACAACGCCTACCCGCCGGTGGGATCGAACACCGAGACCTCGCTCGCGGACTACGAAAACTGCTATGGGCCGACCTGGGGCCGCTTCAAGGACATCACGTACGCCGCGGTGGGCGGACGGGAGCAGGACAGTACCGGCCTTGCGGCGGGCGCCGACGCCTACTTCGGAGAGCTCCGCGTCGGTCCGTCCCGCAAGAACTACTACAGCTTCACCGTGGGTACCTGGCACGTCATCGTACTCGACATCCAGAGCGGCGGTAACGCAATGCCCATTCCCTATGGCAACGGCAGCGCGCAGCTCGACTGGCTCCGCGCGGACCTGGTGGCGAACAGCGGCGCCCAGTGCACCCTGGCGTTCTGGCACGACCCGATGTGGTACTCGTCGAGCAACGTGTCCACCAGCGACGCGAACATCGCCTACCGGCGTCAGACCCAGCGCGGTGTCTGGAACGCCCTGTTCGACGCCCGCGTGGACGTGGTGCTGGGCGGCGGCGATCACATCTACGAGCGGTTCGCGCCGATGCGGTACGTCAACAACTACCCGGATGCGGAGTTCGCGGCCGATTCCGTCCGCGGCATCCGCCAGTTCAGCACCGGGCTGGGCGGGGACGGCCCGCTGGCGACGCCGAGGGTGTCCACGCGCCACGCCCTGAGCCAGTACCGCAGCGCCGGGAATGGCGTCCTGAAGCTCATCCTGGGGGACGGTCAGTATACCTGGCAGTTCCTCAACACGCAGTTCTCGAACGTCCAGGACTGGGGAACGGGGGTCTGCCACTAATGGTCACCCGACACGGTACGCTGCTGCTCCTCGCCGGCTTCGCCGCGAGCGGCTGCGCCACGAACCCGGCTACCGGCGCGAATCAGCTCATGCTGGTCAGCGAGGCTCAGGAAATCGCGATGGGGCGGCAGGCCGACACGGCAGTCATCGCGACCATCGGGCTCTATCCGGATGCGACGTGGCAACGCTACATCCAGCAGTTCGGCGCGCGGCTGGCCGCGACCTCGGAGCGCCCCAACCTCCCCTGGACGTTCCGGGTGGTGGACGACCCCGCGGTGAACGCCTTCGCCCTCCCCGGCGGCTTCATCTATGTGACCCGGGGTCTCCTCGCCCATCTCACCTCCGAGGCGGAGCTGGCCTCCGTGGTGGGCCACGAGATCGGCCACGTCACGGCCCGGCACACGGCGGCCGAGATGAGCAAGCAGCAGCTTTTCGGGCTGGGTCTCGCGGTCGGCAGCATGGCGAGCCCCCAGGTCGCGAAGTACGCGGGCGCGGCGAACCAGGCGCTCGGGATCCTGTATCTCAAGTTCTCCCGTGACGACGAGAGGCAGGCGGACGAGCTGGGCCTGCGCTACCTGCGCCGCGCCAACTACGACCCGCGCCAGATGCCCGAGGTCTTCCGTCTCCTCGACCGACTCGGCGAAGCGGACGGGGGCGGCCGCCTCCCCACGTGGCTCGCGACGCACCCCAGCCCCGCGAACCGGGTCGCCGCCATCAACGGGCAAATCGCGGCGCTGCCGCAGCGGTTCTCGGGCACCGTGGTGAATCGCGACTCGTACCTGCGGCGGCTCGACGGCCAAGTGTTCGGAGAGAACCCGCGCGAGGGATACTTCAACGGCAGTCAGTTCTTCCATCCCGATCTCCGCTTCCAGTTCACCGTCCCGGAGGGATGGGCCACCCACAACGGAAAGCAGGCGGTCGTCGCGGTCAGTGCAGAGAAAGACGCGGTGGTCGAGCTGTCCAGCGTGCCGGGGACGAGTGCCGAGGCGGCGGCCCGCGCGTTCCTGGCGCAGCAGGGGATCACGGGCGGCTCCACCTCCCGCGCGAGCCTGGGCGGGCTCTCGGCGGTGAGCGCGCCCTTCGGGGCGGCGACGGAGAACGGCGCCCTTCGGGGCACGGTCCTGTTTGTGGAGTATCGCGGCGCGGTCTACCGCATCGTGGGCTACGCTCCCGCAGCGCGCTGGCCCACGTATCAGGCCGGGGCCGAGCGCGCGCTGCGGAGCTTCCGGACCCTGACCGATCCCGCGGCGCTGAACGTGCAGCCGCTGCGCCTGGACATCGTGAAGCTCGACCGGCGCACGACGATCGAGGCATTCGCACGACAGCGACCCTCGCCGGCTCCCGCAGCGACGCTCACCCTCATCAACCAGGTCGAGCTCCAGACCCCGCTCGAGGCGGGGCGGCTCATCAAGTGGGTCGTGGGACAACGGCCCGCCGTCACCAATTAGGCCGATCCTTCACCCAAGATGGAGGGCAGTACATATGACCGTCACGATGTCTCGCGGCCGTCTCCTGGCCGTCACCATGGTTCTGCTCTGCGCCTGCTCCAGGGGCGAGACCACGGACCGGCCCGACGGTTCCACCACCGCCGCGGCGACGGGCTACACTCTCGCCGCGGGCACGCTGGTGGACGCGGCGATCACCGACGCCATCAGCTCGCGCCAGGCTCACGCGGGCGACGCGTTCACGGCGGACGTGGTCGAGGATGTCACCAACGGCGGCGGCGCGGTCGTGATCCCCGCCGGGTCCACGGTGCACGGGACCATCACGGAGGTCAAGGCGGCCTCCAGCGCCGGCTCCACCGGCACGCTGACCCTGGCCATCTCGAGCGTGACGGTGCGCGGGGAAACGTATGACGTCTCTGCGTCCATCGACTCCCTCGCGACCACCACCAAGGGACGGCCGGTCAGCGGCGGGGACGTCGCCCGGGTGGCCGGCGGCGCCGCGGCCGGGGCGATCCTGGGCCGGGTGATCGGCGGGAACGCGACCGGGACCGTCGTGGGCGGCGTGATCGGTGGCGTGGCCGGAGTCGCGGTCTCCGCGGCCATCAAGGACGTGGATATCGTGCTGCCGGCGGGGACGCATCTGCTGCTGACGCTGCAACGGCCCCTGACCGTGATGGCCAACTGAGCCCCTCGAGTAAAACGAAAGGGAGGACATATGTTGTGGACCCTGGCGCTGATCCTGATCATCCTCTGGGTACTGGGTTTGGTGAGCTCGTACACCATGGGCGGGCTCATTCACCTGCTCCTGATCATCGCGATCGTGGCGGTCCTGGTGCGGGTCATTCAAGGCCGCCGGCTCGCCTAGGGTTCGGCGAGCGGACCGGCTGCCGGCGCGTCCGGCGGCCGGCGCCCGCTCGGCCGGCAGGCCTTTACCGGAGGAAGCGAGAATGAGTGGACTGAAGATCGGAGCACTCCTGCTGATCGCCGCAGGCATCCTCGGCCTGGTGTACGGCGCGTTTAGCTACAACCGGGAAACCCACGGTGCCTCGGTGGGCCCGATGAGCATCACGGTCACCGAACACCGGACCGTCAACATTCCGGTGTGGGCGGGTGTGGGGGCGATCGTGGTGGGTGCCGTCCTGCTGCTGGCGCGCCGGAAGGGCGAGGCCTAGCGGCATTCGTCTCGCGGTGCCGGCCGACTGACGGTTCTCGCCGCCGACCCGGGTCCGATCGAGCCGGGCCGGTTCGTGTGGTTCAGTCCCGAGGATCCGGCAGTGTCCCGGCGAGCGCCGGTGCCGGAGCCGGCGCTCCGTCATAGCTCTTGAGCCAGCTCACAAAGCGCGGAATGCCCTCTTCCGGGGTGACCGTGGGCGCATAGCCCAGCAGCCGGTGCGCCTTGGAGATGTTGGCATAGGTCCGCTCGACGTCGCCAGGCTGCGACGCCCGGTGGTCGAGCCGGGGCGTCACCCCCAACGCGCCGGCCACGAGCTCGATGAGTCGTTTGAGCGTCGTGGTCCGGTTGCCGCCCAGGTTCACGATCTCGAAGGCCCCGCGCGCCGTGCCGGTGTGGTCCATGGCCGCGACCACGCCCCCGAGGATGTCGTCGACCCAGGTGTAGTCCCGCTGCGTGCCGCCGTCGCCGAACACCGGGATGGGCTCGTCCCGCAACATGAGCGTCGCGAACTTGCGGATGGCGAGGTCGGGCCGCTGGCGCGGTCCGTACACGGTGAAGAACCGGAGCGCCAGGACCGCCATCCCATACAGGTGGTTGTAGGTCCGCGCCAGCAGCTCGCTCGCGACCTTGGTGGCGGCGTACGGCGAGATGGGAGCGTCCACCCGGTCGTCCTCGTTGAACGGCACCCGCGGGCTGTTGCCGTAGACGGACGACGACGACGCGAAGACGAACCGTTCGATCCCGCGCTCGCGGGCCAGCTCGAGCATCGCCTGGGTGCCGGCCACGTTGGCCGACACGTAGCTCAGCGGCTGACGTAGGGAGGGCCGCACGCCGGCCTTGGCCGCCAGGTGCACCACGACGTCGAACTCCTCGCCGGCCAGCACCTGCCGGACCGTGGCGAGATCGGCGCAATCGGCCTCGACCAGCTGGAAGGCCGGGTGCGCCCGGGCCGCCGCGAGATTCCGCTCCTTGTGGGTGCGGGCGTAGAAGGGATCGAAGTTGTCGAGCCCGACGACCCGGTCGCCCCGGAGCAGCAGGCGCTCCACCAGCGAACTGCCGATGAAGCCCGCCGCTCCCGTGACCAGGACCCGCTCAGCCATGCGCCGGGATGTGGAGCGGGCGCTCCGCCCGCGGAGGCACGCCGATGGGCCGGACGTATTCCCGGACCGGGCGCTCCGTCACGCGCTCGCCAACCACCTTGCCGTCCCGCCACTGCCGAGCGACCACCCGGGTGCCGTGGGTCACGCCGTCCGCGAGGGTGCGCCCGGGGCCCCGCCATTCGGAGCACGAGACATCGTGCCCAGCCAGGGTTCGGACCGGGACCGCGCCGACGAAGATGTCGGCCCACTCGAAGAACCGCAGGGTCACGGCGGACGTGTCGCCCGCGCCGGCGGGCGCCGTCTGGTGGCGGGCGCCGGCGTGATAGAAGGTGGTATAGGCCTCCAGCAGCCGGCCCTCCCGCAGCGCGTCGTTGAGGGCCGTCTCCTTCGCCAGCAGGTCGTCCATCACTCCTCCAGGCCGGTGTCGCTCACCGCAGGTATGCGCTCACCGAGACGGTCAGGCCTTCGACGGTCTCCCGCCGGGCGCCGCGATTCGCGCGCGCCTCGTCGATGGCGTAGCTGGCGCCGAAGCCGAGCACTCCGCCGTTGGGCCGAAACACGAGACCGGCGGATCCGCCCCACCAGGTGCCGAACCCGTCACCGGAATAGTCCGGCTTCCCCGCGGTCGCTTCGAGCCAGGCCCGCAAGGCCGGCGTCCCGACCGATCCCTCGTAGCGGCCGCGCAGGCGCCACACCACCAGCCGCTGGCGGACGTCGTCCACGACCCGGCTGCGGACGTAGGGCCCGATCCCGATTTCGAGGCCCGGCGCCGGCGAGATGTCCAGAATCCCGGACCCTTCCACGTAGAGGTCACGGGACGGGTCCGACCCGCGCGCCAGCGAGCCTTGCGCGTAGGCCACCCGCAGGGTCAGGAAGTTCACCGCGAGACGCGCCTCCCCGCCCAGAATCGCACCGTTCACGGAGGCGCGCCCCGCGGGCGCGACCGACCGCATCGTGAGCGACGTGACCCGGGCCGTCACGGAGACGGCGGCGCCCTGCTGGGCGGCCGCCGGCGCGGCCAGGGCGCTCAGCGCGAGAAGCGGAATGGCGCGGAGGGGGCGGATCATCGGCTGCTGTCCGTGCTGGCCGTGGGCCCGGCGACGATGCGGAGCGCGGTCCGGCCGCGGCGCCGTTCGTTTTCGGCGCGCACCCCGTCTGCGTCGCGCCGCCAGGCGTCCATCAGGGCGCGGTTGACCGCGGCGTTCGCCGGCAGGGGGTCGGGGCGGGATCCGGTGAAGAATGCCACGATGCCGGCCACGCCGAGGCTCGCGCCCAGCGCGTAGCGGGTGCGGGATCCCACGCCGTCCTTCGCCACCAGGGTGGGGAGCAGCATGGTGGCGGCGCCCGCCAGCAGGGCCAGCGACGCGCTCGGCACCGTCGACCGCCTGGCGGCGCGCTCGGGCAGAAAGAGCGAGTCGGCCGGCGGAACGGGCTCGGGCAACGTGTCCGCGCGGATGGGGCGCGCTTCGAGCGGCAGGCGGACCACGCGGGCTCCGCCGCCCGGCAGGCGGGAGCGGATTTCGAGCACGAAGCGCCCGGTCGGCGACCGGGCGCCGCGCTCGAGCGCCGGCCACACGATGTCGGCGCTGTCGCGCACCGCTCCGTCGTAGAACACGCGGGGCGTTCCGCCCTCGGGGATGAGCGCCGCCGTCAGCTCGTGCGCCGCGCTGACGTACAGGCGCACGGGGTAGCCGCGGCCGCCGGGCTGCACGATCGTGTCGGCCGGCGCCTGGATCCGCACGTACCGGGTGAGCCGCCGCACGGACTCGAACGCGTCGGTGACATCGGGCGGGAAGACGAGCGTGTCCGGGCGGTAGGACGGGTCGGTGAGCAGGGCCTGCCGGGTGGCGGCGGCGGCATCGTCCGCGTGCCCGCGGTAGTACTCCGCGGCCGCCAGGTAGGCGTAGGCGGTCGCCCGCACGCTGTCCGGGAGCGCGTCGTCACCCTCGACGTTGAGCGCCTGGCGCAGCTGCTGCACGGCTCCGTCGTAGCGCACCGCGCGATACGCGGACAGGCCGCTCGCGACCAGCTCGCGCGCCGATTGCGCGCGGAGCCCAGGCGGACCGGCGGCGGCGAGCACGGTCAGCGTCAGGAGCAGGGCGAGGCGCGGCATCATGGGTTCAGCGTCTCCAGCACGATGTTCACGAGGCGCACTTCCTGGCCCGTCGTCACGTGGATCTCGACCTTGAAGGGGTAGTAGCCGGCGCGGACGACCTCCACCCGATGCGGCCCGGGACCCAGCGCGAACCCCGACTTGGGGGTGGTGCCGGCGGGCTGTCCGTCGATGAACAGCTGGCCCCACGGCATCGAGCTGATGAACAGGCTTCCCGGTGCTTCGGCCGTGCCGGGGCCGACCCGCTCCGCGGCCGGTGCCGCGGGCCGCGCCCTGACTGGCGGCGGCGCGGCCGGCCGCGGCGGCTCCCGTTCGATCGGGGGCAGCGGCGGGAGCACGGACGGCTCGAGCGCGACCGGCGACTTCACGGGGTCGGGGGCCGGCTGCGGCGGGGCCGCCCTGGGGGCGGCGACGGGCGCCGCGGGGCGGACGCGCGCGCCCGGCATGCCGATGGCCAGCCAGCCGGCCAGACCCACCACCGCAACGATCGCGGCGGTCGCGAGCCGGCGGCGGACGCGCGGCTCCGCGTCCACCAGGAGAACGCGCTGCCCGGTGCCCGTCGGCCGGTTGCGCGGCGGCGCCACCGGGGTGGGAGGCGCGTTGGGCGCGTCGAGGGCCGCGACGAGATCGAGGACCGACGCGTACCGCTGGGCGGGGAGCGGGCGGAGCGCGCGCCGGAGCGCCGTGGCCATCGCCTCCGGCGGGTCGGGCGCAGTTCCCACGGGGCGCCCGCCGATGGGCGGGGTCCCCGTGAGACACTCCCAGATCATCACCGCCAGCGCGTACTGGTCGCCGGCCTCGGTCGGGTCCGCCGCCGGCGCGTCTTCCGGAGCGCGATACGCGGCGCGCGGCGCCCCGCCGGCCGGCGCGCCCCGCACGCCGTAGCGGTCCAGCACGCGGCCGATGGCGAAGTCGGTGAGGAGCGCCCAGTCCCCCTCCAGCAGCACGTTGGCCGGTCGCAGGTCGCCGTGCGTGACGCCGCGGCGGTGGGCGTAGGCCAGCGCGTTGCCCACCTGCTCCGCGATGCGGAGGCTGGTCGCCCGATCCAGCGTGCGCCGCTCGGCCAGGAGCGCCGCCAGGGACCGCCCGGCGATCGGCTTGGCCGCGTACCACACCAGGCCGCCGGTGACGCCCGCCCGATAGACGGGGACCACGTGCGGATGGTCGAGCGCGCTCGCCAGGACCACCTCCTTGAGGCGCCCGTCGAGGCCGGTGTCGATGCGCGGCCGCCGCAGCACGCGCAACGCCACGGGCCGGTCGCCCTCGCGCTCGCGGGCGCCGAACACGATCGACGACGCGGTGCGGGCCAGCACCCGGTCCAACTCGAAGGCGCGTCCCAGCTCGCGGCGGGCGTCCGCCTCGAGCTCGAGGGTCGGGTCGGTCGCGACCGCGTCCCGGGCCGAGCCGGCGGGCTCCCACGACTGCGCGGTCATCGGCCCGCCCCGCCCGCATCCAGGGGCCACACGTTGAAGGGCGCGCTGTCGGCCAGGAGGTCGCCGGCCGCGGTGGCCCGCAGGCGGTAGCCCAGGCCGAAGTCCCGGATGCGCAGGCTGTCGAAGGTCGCGACTCCCGCCACCGGGTTCCTGGTGCGGTCACCGTCGAGCCGGGCCCCGGGGGTGCCGGTACCGGGCGCGATCACCATCGTGATCGTGCTGGTGAAATCGGTGACCGTATTCCCGAACCGATCCTGGATCGTGACGCGGACCGGCGGCGTGATCGTCTCCTGACGAACGGCGTCGGTCGGCTCCTGGGTGAACGTCAGCTGCGCGGGCGTCCCGGGCCGCGCGAGCGCCGTGAAGGTCACCGCCTGGCCCGGGAGGACGTCGGTGGACGCGGTGACACTGTAGGCGCCCGCCGTCGTTCCCAGCGTGTGAACCGCCCGCGCTTCCCCCGCCTCGTCCGTGAGCGACGCCGGGGGCGCGACGCTGTCGCCCTCGCCCGCGGTCCAGCGGATCTCGATCCCGCCCAACGGGACGCCCTCGGCGTCCGTCACGCGCACCACGTACGGGTCGCGGAGCGTAGCCCCCACCGTGTCGCTCTGGCCGTCGCCGCTGACGGCGGCCAGGAGGGTGGGCACCCGCCGGGTCACGTCGAACGGCTCGCTGATCGCGGGCGCGAGCGCGGCGGCGGCCGCGACCAACCGGTAGCCGGCTCCGGGCTGGTCGACCGCCAGCCCGGGGAAATCGGCCACGCCCTGCGCGGCGGAGCCCGCGGTGGTGCCGGTGAGCGTCCCGGCGCCGGAGCCGTTGGACAGGGTCACGGTGATGCTCCCCGTGAAGCTCGTGACCGTATTCCCGTCCCGGTCGAGGGCCGCCACCAGGACGGCGGGCGCGATGGCCGCGCCGGTGACCGTGGTGGCCGGCTGGACGGTGAACGCCAGCCGCACCGCGACGGCCGGACCGGGACCCTCGTTGGAGGAGCCGGGCGGCGCGGGCGCCCGCAGCAATTCGTCCAGCTGGCACGCGGGGGCGGCGAGCCCGGCACCAAGCAGGATCAGGGCGAGACGCCAGCCGGCCGGGTACGGCGAGGCGGAACGGGTTCGAACGCGCGCGAGGCTGCGCATGGCGGTCCGATCAGAACGCGCGCGACAGGCCGTAGACGCCGCCGGCCAGGCTGACCACGATCCACAGGAACCGGAGATTGCCCTCGAACCCGCCGGACTTGCGCTTGGCGATCACGATCTGGTCGCCGTCGCGCAGGAACGCCTGGTCGAGCGTGCGGCCGCTGGCGACGGCGTCTTGGAGCGGCCGGCCTTTCCACACGGCCTCGCCGTCCCGCTCGATGCGCATCTTCCGCATGTCGGCGTCCTTGGTGGTCCCGCCGGCGGCCATGAGGGCGTCGGCTAGGACGGCGTCCGCCGGGACGCCGTAGAAGCCGGCGCGGACCACCTCGCCCTGGATGGATAGGCGCAGGAGGGGTCGAGCTCGCACCACCGGGCGCTGCAAGAACTGCCCGAGGTACTCGGTCACGCGCGGCTCGAACTCGGAGCGCAGCACGCCGCGCAGCGACAGGGTCCCCACGGTGGGGGACGGCAGCGTCAGCTCGCGGGCGGGTCCGACCTCGAAGGTGTCGGAGAGCGCGGGCTCGTCCCGCACCTCGAGCAGCACCCGGTCACCGGGCGCGAAGTCGCCGTCGGCGAGACGCGCCCGTACCCGGGCGAGCAGCGCCCCCGGGCCGCCGTCCCGCTCCAGCCGTTGCGCTGCCGCTTCCAGGTCCGCGCGGGTGGCAAGGAGCCGAGCGGCGACCGAGTCGGGAAGCTCCTGCGCGCCGGCGGACCCGGCGCAGAGCAGCAGGGCCACGAGGGCGCCCGCAGACGGCCGCCGAGGGGAGGTGGGGGTTGGTCGCATCAGCGCCCTCCGAGATAGCGGGTCTGCCCGTCCGGTCCCACCGCGGCGAATCCGGGGTCTGGCTGGAGGTAGCCCGTGACGTCGTACGTGTAATAACGGAATGCGCCACTCGACTGAACGTCGTTCAGGACGGCGCCCAGAATCCGGAGCGGCAGGGCCTCGAGCACCTCGAGCTTGGACGTGGTCAGCGCCAGGTCGGTGGCGCCCGAACGCAGGACCAGCAGCAGGTTGCGGGTGGCGGTGCCCAGCACGATCGAGTCCACGCCCGCCGCCAGGGGCGGGCTGTCCACGATGACCACGCTGTAGCGCTCGCCCAGGTGTCCCATCACGGTATTCAGCTCGGGCGAGAGCAGCAGCTCGGGCGCGCGCAGCATGCGGCTTCCGGACGGCAGGAGCGAGAGGCCGGGAAACTGGGTCTTCCGGATCGCCGCCTCCAGGGTCGCCTGCCCGGCGACGAGATCGGTGAGGCCGGGCCGGGATCGCTCCCCCAGCACGCCGTGCTGGTTGCCGCGCCGGACGTCGCCATCCACCAGGAGGGTCTCGTACCCGGCGTGCGCAAAGGAGAGCGCCAGGTTGACCGAGACGATGGACTTGCCGTCGCCCATGGCGGGGCTGGTGACCGTGAGGAGCAGGGGGCCGGTGGTGCCGTGGGCGTGGAGCACGCGGAGCCGGAGGCCTCGCAGCGCCTCGATCACTTCCGCGTCCCCCTCGGCGTGCGCCGCGCGGCGGTGCAGGCGGGGCATCGTGCCCAGGATGACGAGCCGCATGCCCGAGGTGATCTGCTCGGGGAAGCGGACCCTGGTGTCCGCCCGATCCCGCAGGGTCACGCCCGCCACCGCCACGCCGAAACTGGTGAAGAACGCGAGCGCGATGAGGAGCGCGCCCAGGTTGCTCTCGGGCCGGCGCGGCTCGACCGCCGCGTCCACCAGACGCATGTCGGGCAGCGCGCTGACCAGGGCCAGCCGGACCCCTTCGTAGCGCTGGCGCACGCCGGCCACCAGTTCCTCGGCGTTCATCACGTCCCGGGTGCGCCGTGCTTGCTCCACCGCCAGCGTCGGGACCCGTCGCAGGTGGCCGAAGGCCGCGTCCACCTGGGGCGTAAGCGCCGCCTCGCGGGCGGACAACTCCGCCACCACCTGGCGGAGGAGGGCGGGCAACGCGCGCCGCTCCAGGCTGTCGAGCTGGGTCGCGATCTCCCGCACCGGCGCACTGGCCTCCGTATAGCGGGTCCGCAGGGCCCGCAGCTCGGCCTGCTTGGCGGTGGCTTCGTCCAGCGCCTTCTGCACGGAGGGCGACTCGCGCACGGCGCCGATGACGGTGAGCGCGTCCAGCCGGAGACCGGTGGTGGGCGCCTGCGCGATCACCTGCTCGAGCGTCTGGCGGTCGCGCCGCAGCTGCTCCAGCGTGACGCGCAGCTCGAACGAGCGGGAAAATGCCGGGTCGCCGCGGCCGTCGGGCGTGGCCATCAAGTCGGGCGGCTGGGCCGCGAGGACATCGGCCGTCCGGATCTGGTAGGCTTCGAGGTCGTGCTCCGCCTCCCGCAACGCCACGGCCGCGATGTCGTACTGCTCGCGCAGGATCTTGGCGAGCTCCTCGAATTTCCGCCGCTTGAGCTCGGTTGCGACCACCACGACCCGGTCGGCCACCGCGTTGACGGTGGCCGCGGTGAGCGACGGGTTGGCGCCCTTGAGCTCGATGCGGAGGAACCGGCCCTCGGGATCCGGATGGAGCTTGAGCGCCCCGCGCAGCTCCTGGGCGACGAGGGTGGGGGCGGTCAGCGTGAACGCGATGGTTCGGCCGCCGGCCAGGGACCCGCGCGGCGGCAGCCAGGCGAAGCCCAGCGTCGGGCCCACGGTGTCGCCCACGGCCCCCCGCTGCACCACGGTCCCATCGTCCGTCGCGAGCGTGAACCGCTGGCCCGGCCGGTCGACGGTGAGCTGGTAGGCCCCGGAGCGAACCCGGTCGCCGAGCAGGCGGAAGTCGGTCAGGGCGGCGGAGTCGGCCGGCGTATCGGGGCGGAGATAGAGGCGCAGGACTTCGACCGCGTCATCCAGCACCGCGTGCGAGCCCACCAGCTCGGTCCAGCCGGCCGCCTTTACCGCCTCGTCGCCGGTATCGAGAATGACGTCCCCGGTCCCGCCTTCGACCCAGAGGATCGCGCGCGCGCGATAGAGGGGATCCAGCCATCGGGTCGCCAGGGCGCCGGCCGCCGTGCCGAGGACCGTAATGAGGAGTACGGTCCACTTGGCGCGGCCGACCGCGGCCAGGTATCGCTGCCAGTCGCTGGGAGGCGGGAGGGGCGAGGCGGTTGGGGCGGGCGGCGCGAGCACCAGCTCGGGCACGTCCCCGATTCGCGCGATCACGGGTTTGTTGCCCGATCCTCCGGGCGGCAGGGATGGTCGATTGCCCATGTGAGTCAGTGGTTGCCGTTCGTGTCGCCCGCCGGATGACGGTATGGCTCGGCGATCCGCCCCCCCTCCTTGCAAGGCCGGGACCGCCGCCAGGCGCATGTAACTGCGCTGTTTAGCGGATGACGGCCCCCTTTCGCGGCATGCGCGCGGAAACACCCGCTGCGTTTTGTGGCTGCGCGTCCGGCGGATGCGCGGGCCGCGGCGCGTCACCGGCGGGCCGTAAGTGCCCATCGCGTAAGCATGACGTGATCCGGGATCGTGGTCCGGGCGGGCGGAGCGCGGTGGGGCGCGGAACCTGCCCTAACACCCGCCAGGATGAATAGCCACACGTTGCTGCGCATACCGGCGTTTCGCCGCGCGCTGATGATCTCCTCGCACCTGGTGCTTGCCGGGCTGGCGTATTCGCTCGCGTTCCTGCTGCTGGGCGATTTCGGCCGGGGGTCCGTCGCCCTGGAGCGGTTCGCGCGCACGCTGCCCATGCTGCTCGCCGTCCGCTTCTTCTGCGCTCATCAGTTCCGGCTGGACCGGGGGTACTGGCAGCACGTCGGGCTGAGAGATCTGTTGCGGCTCGCGGCCGCGGTGTCGGTCGGTACCTCCCTTTATCCCATCCTGCTGCTGGCGTTCGCCGAGCTGCACGGCATTCCGGTGTCGGTATTCGTGATTGACTGGATGCTGGCCATCGCGCTGCCCGCAGGGGTTCAGGTGATCGCCCGGGCCGTGCGCGAGCGGCGGAGCGGGAGCGTGGCGGCGGGCGGGACGCGCACCTTTATCGTGGGCGCCGGGGAGGCCGGGGAGCAGCTGCTCCGGCAGATCCAGCACGACCGGGTGCACGCCATCCACGTCGTCGGGCTCATCGACGACGACCCCGCGAAGCGGGGCCGGTCGCTGCACGGCGTTCCGGTCCTGGGGTCGGCCGATGAACTGCGGGGGTTCGCCTCGCTGTACCGGGCGACGCAGGCGCTGATCGCGATTCCTTCGGCCACGGCCGAGCAGCTGCGCCGGCTGGTGGACCGCTGCGCCGAGGCCGGGATCGAGGTCAAGCTGCTCCCGCCGTTCAAGGATATGGTGCGCGCCGAGGTGGAAGTCAGCCGGGTGCGCGACGTCAGCATCGAAGACCTGCTGGGACGCGAGCCGGTGCGACTTGACCTGTCGGAGATCGAGCCGGACCTGGCCGGCAAGGTGGTGCTGGTGACCGGCGCGGGCGGGTCGATCGGCTCGGAGCTGTCCCGACAGATCGCTCGGTACCACCCCCTGCAGCTGATCCTGGTGGAGCGGGCCGAGAGTCCTCTCTACTTCCTGCATCTCGAGCTCGCGGCCGCGAATCCCGAGATCCAGGTGATCCCGGTGCTCGCCAGCGTCACCAATCCCGACCGGATGGAGACACTCTTC
>Ga0214473_10002651_pt1 | contig 21951 bp, 20 predicted proteins | sample RVTome_7_FD_203509 | JGI IMG/M metagenome (GOLD analysis project Ga0214473, IMG submission 203509) | Soil microbial communities from uranium-contaminated site in the Upper Colorado River Basin, Wyoming, United States - RVT98D197 | ecosystem: Environmental > Terrestrial > Soil > Contaminated >... | reverse complement strand
ACGCCCGCGGCGGGGTCGAGGGCATGGACGTTCGCAGCGACGTGTACTCGCTGGGCGTGATTCTCTACGAACTGTTGACCGATCAACTGCCCTATCGCGTGCTTCGCGCGAACCTGCCGGAGGCCGTGCGCATTATCTGCGAGGAACCACCGCAGCGAGCGTCGTCCATTGATCGCTCGTTGCGCGGCGATATGGAGACGATCCTTCTCAAGGCCTTGGAAAAAGAGACCTCACGGCGATATCAAACGGTGTCCCTATTAGCCGACGACGTAGGGCGTTTTCAAACCGACCAGCCGATCCTGGCGCGGCGACCCAGTACGATCTACCGCCTACGGAAGTTTGTCATACGTCATCGGCTGTACGTGGTGTTAGGCGCGGCCTCCATGACCATCGCCTTCGGAGCGCGGCTGTGGGTGGAACAGACCTTTGAGGGTCGGCGAGCGTCGATTGAAATGAATATGGACCTGCAAGACCTCAGCGTGGCGATCATGGAAAACAAGCTGGCCGTGGAAATCCATGACCATGACAGGGGTCGGTTGAACGAGGCGGAACCTCATTATCGCAACGCTCTGGTGACTTTTGAGCGGATCGGTCGGCGACAGTTTTCGGCCACCACGATGGTGCGCCTGGCCCAGTTACTGATGGAACGAAACCGCGGGAGCGATGTGACGCTCGCTCGAACGGAACTGGAGGAGGCGCAGCGATTTCTTTGGGACGCGCTCGACCTCTACGAATCGTCACCGGAGCGTGGGAACCTGCACAAAGAGGAGCGTCGCGCGGCCCTGCAGGCGCTGCGTGAGCTTTACGGCCCGGACGTTTGGGATTTGCCGGAATCGTTGGCGGAGGTGGAAACGGAACTGAAGGAGTTGGACGCGCCTCCCTCGCCTCCGGCGGGTTGACGATGGTCCCCCGTGAAGGCCGCGCGTCCTCCGGCGGTCCTCGCCGACCATCACGTTGTCATTTGTTTCGGATACCATGAGGACGTCGTCCGCAGCGGCGGGTGGAGTGCCTGGTCTTGCAAGATCGCCAATCCGATACGCAAATTCCGCAAAGTGACATCACTCCGTCACTGGTGGAACGGCTCCGATCCGGCGATTCGCAGGCCGGCGAGATTCTGTTGCGGCAGTACCGGGACACGCTGGTGCGCTTCTGTTGGGGATACCTGGGTCGGTTGGACGAGGCCGAGGACGCCGTGCAGGAAACCTGCTGCCGCGTGCTGTCGGCCGAAACGGTCCCCGATGCCTTCCGTCCGTGGATGTACAAGCTCGCCCGCCATCATTGTTTAAACCTCCTTCGACAACGCGCGAGACGACCGGACGGCGACGTATTGCCGGCGGCGTCGCAAATCTATGGGGCCATGACCGGAAACCTGACGCGCCTGGTTCGCGGGGAACAGGCCTCGCGCCTGGCGGAGTTGGTTCAATCCCTGCCCGATGACCAACGGGAGGTGCTTCGGCTCCGTTACGTGGAGGACTTGTCACGCACGGAGATCGCCGACGTCCTGGACCTGAACGAATCGGTGGTCAAGTCGCGTCTGTTCGAAGGCATGAAGCGGCTTCGCGAAGCGGCCACGGCGCTGCGCGAATCGTAATTGGATCCTTTCCGAGAATAACGGCGCCTGCGTGAGCGTGCTCGAAGGGTGACGTTGGGCAGAGCGGTGAATGGTCCCCGCGGCGACCTCTACGTCACTCCCGGCCGTCAACGGGTGCTTTCGTAGGTCCAATCCGCAATTTTTTCCAAAAATATTTCTTTTGCCAGGTCGTCGGGAGGGCGAATCGGCGCGGCGCAGGACGATGCGTGATTCAACGCGATCATTACCCGAAAAACCGCATTATTAGCGGAAAAAGCGGTCAAAGAAGAAGCTCTTTACCTGGCGTTGGGACAACGACCAGGCTCAAGAAGAGTGAAGTGAAATGCGTTTGGGGGCGGCACCGCTCCGCGCCGGACCCGGCCCTTTCTCAAGCCGGGCAAAAAGGGGTCCGATGAAGGGGCAACGTCAGGACTTGACCTGAAATTCAGAACTTTTTGGAGAAGACCAAGATGCCAACGAGTGCAAGAGGCAGCAGCAGTTACGGATCGGGGAGCTTCGGCTGGTCGCGGACGAGCGGTTCGATCAAGCACGGCGCGACGTCGGGGAATCCGACCGCCTACCGCCACTGCAAGACGCAGTTTTGCCACAAGATCAACTCGTTCAAGACGTTGATCAACCAGACGGAAGGCGGCTCGGCGAAATTCGGTCGTCCGACGCCGGGGACGTTGAACACCTTCGCCAATTGGATCAACAAGGGCGCGATCGTCTGCACCATCAGCCCGAATCAGATCGCCAAGCTGGCGAAGAACACGAACTTCAGCTTCAACACGAAGGGCACGGGCACGACGTCGTGCAAAAACGTGCTGTGCAAGAAGTTCGGGAAGAGCGCGATCAAGGCCGTGGCCCGCACGAAGTCGGGACAGTTCATGGTGGCCTTCTCGCCGACCTCCAGGATTCCGTCCTGGGCGAAGTAGCCCATGCCGCGACGACGGATCGTCGCCACAGAGCATGAACCATGAGGGGCGGTTCCGAAGAACGGGACCGCCCTTTGTTTTGCGCGCGGGGGGTCGTTGCGTTTGCGGTCTTCGACTTCAAACAACGGGCCGTGGACATCTGACGCGGTTCAAACAACACCGTTTGGCGTGAAATCCTTGACGCGATTTGTTTGAACCGCCTGTTGGGCGACGTGAGTTTTGCAACCATGAAGCGAAAGCAGTTCGACAGGTTCGCCGAACGGCTATTCTTGAAGAAAAATCGGGGCGACAGGATTCGAACCTGCGACCTCTTGACCCCCAGTCAAGCGCGCTAACCGGACTGCGCTACGCCCCGTTTTAACAAGCTCTGGGGAACCGACCAGAATCGGCAATCACCCGAGCCGTTAGAGGATTATAACAGCGTCACGGAGGGACAAAAGAGCGAGCGAAGTTCCGGGTACCCGAAGTTCTACGAACGGTCCTTGCGTAGGCACTACGACCTTTCCGATTCCACCAGATTCAACGCCTCATGCCCCTTCGTTCGCCCCGTCGATTCCCATGCGCTGTCTACCTGGCCGGCATTCCTATACTTCGTCCTCGGATCAACTCTTGACCGCGGCTGGTCGTCCAACAATCGCTTCGCGTTTCGGCCTCATCGAATCGACGAAATCATTCTCGAAAATCCGTCACGCGTTGGCCAAAATATTCATAATGTCCCCGTCCGCCACCACGTAGGTCTTGCCCTCCTTGCGGACGCGACCGGCGGCCTTCGCCCCTTTCATATCCGTATGCGCAACCAGATCATCATAAGAAACGGTCTCCGCGCGGATGAAGCCGCGGGCCAGGTCGGTGTGAATCTTGGCCGCCGCCTCTACCGCCGTCGCCCCACGATGCACGGTCCAGGCCCGGACCTCGTCGGGCCCCATGGTCAGGAAGGAGAGCAAACCGCCGACGCGGTAACAGGTTTGAATGAGGCGATCGCGCGCCGGCGTGGTTAATCCGAGATCGCCTAGAAATGCGGCGCGATCGACCGATTCCAGCGCCGCGATCTCCGCCTCGATGCCTGCGCTCAGCATGATGATGTCGGAAACGTGCGGGACGCTCCAGGATTCAGCGGAGGAAACCTTATCTTCGCAGACATTGCGAACGCCGACCAGCGGCTTCTGCGTCAAGAAGGCGAAGCTCGCCAATTGACGATGTTCCTCTTCCGCGGTAAGCACCGTGGACAACGGCTTGTTGGATTCGAGCGCCTGCCGACATCGCTCCAGCACGGTGTGCTCGCGTTTTTCAAGGTCGTGCGTCTTGGAAGGCTTCTTTAAGGCCGTGTCCAAGCGATCCAGCCGCGTGGTCACGCTATCCAAATCGGCGAAGATCAGTTCGTCCCAGACGAGATCGAAATCCGCCCGGCCGTCCACGCGATTCTGATAGGCCGGCACGGTGGGGTTTTCAAAGTCGCGTACGACGATGACCAACAAGGCGGCCTGTCGAACGGTGGGCAGAAATCGTTTCCACTCCTCCTGACCTTTGGGATCGTCGAGTGCACAACCGGGCACGTCGATGAACTCGATCGTGGTCTCGGTGACTTTCTTGGGCTGGCAGAGTTTGGTGAGGTATTCCAATCGTGGATCGGGGACTCTTACGACGGCGTGCCGCGGCTCAGGATGGGCGTAGGGATCGACGGGTTGACCGGTGGCCGCGTAAAACACGGTGGATTTCCCGGACTTCGGCAAGCCGATGAGGGCAACCTTCATACGCCAACCGCGCCCCTACCACCACACCCGCGGGTTACGACCATTCCGCCAGCGCGTTTTCAATCGAAGCCACTTCGTAAACGCCGCTGGCGCCGGAATGATCGAATTCAACCGTCACTCCGATGCGCTTACCCATTAACTTTTGCGCCACGGGCGCCTTGTAATTAATGCACCGCTTTTCGCCGTCGGCCTCCCACGGTCCCAGGAACGTCAACACATAACGTTCGCCATCCTCGACGCGCCGAAACATCACTCGCGTCCCGATGCCGATGTAATCGGTGGGAACATCGGACGGCGACAGGACTTTCGCCGCCGAGAGCTCCGCGTTCATCTGCGCCAACCGCGCCCGGAGCAGATCGCGCTCCTCGAGGGCGAACTTGTATTCGGAGTTTTCGCTCAGGTCTCCCAGCTCGGCGGCGCGGCCGATGGCGATCGCGTTTTCGCGCATCTTGACGTGGACGTGCTGATCAATCTCTTCCCGTTTTCTGGCCAGGCCGCCTTCGGTCACGTACAGGATGTCCTCCCGGGCCCACAGGGGGATTTCCTTTTGCTTCCTGACCGGCGGGTACTTGCGATCCAGCCGGTGCAGCAAATCTTCGCGAACCGCGCGACCCAGCGAGTCATGCTGCCGGAGCTGCGTGCGTAAGGCCGCCCCCATGGAGGCGTCGATCGATGCCAGACAGGTGTCGAAGCGTTCGAAGTCTCTGGCCGAGAGGACGGATCGGGCCCGCCCGCAGATCCGTTTGGTAGTTTCCCGATCCACCCGGCCGTGCAAACGGGCTTCTTCCAGCGAGCGAAGGATACGCATGAGGATGTTAATCGGCGGAGGAAGGGGTAGAGCGTCGGAGCGCGAAGGGCCGTCCCACATCCAAAGCAGCGCCTCAAAATGCTCCACCGACTCTCCCATGATGCGCTGAACGACCGGCTCGAATGCACCGGCGCCCACGCCCGCCTCCAGCAGCCGCGACGCGACCTTGTCGCACACGGACTGGGGCAGGTCCGGCAGCAGAGCCAGCAACTGCTGCTGCCAGCCGTCGGGAAGGGCCGACACCAATGCCTCACACGCCAACTCCAGAAGTGATTCATGCTTTAAGGAGGATAGCAGGGTCACGGGGTCGGCAGCCTTGGCCAGAAGACGAGCGAGTCCATTCGACTCATCGGCCAGGCCGGTCAGTTCGCCGAGTCGCCGCAGTGCGCAGCGCCCCAGCAGGGTCTGGAGGGTGGGATGGTCGCCCAGGCGATCAACCCGCTGCTTCATCAGGTCGGCACATTGCCGCAACACGCATTCCGACGGCTGCTCGCCGGAGGCGCGGCACGCTCGAAGATACGTCTCGATCACCTCGAGCTGCGCCAGGGGATCGCGCGCCGTCTTGAATTCCTCCCATACGCCATCCGCCAGCGCCACGGGCGTATCCAGATACTCAATCGCATAGGGAGCGCGACTTTCCATCTTGATGTTAGGGCAGCGCTTCAGCGCCGCCCGCGCCTTGCTCCACCATTTTTTCCACTCTTCCCCCGTGAGCACGGAGGGCACGAGCAAGGCCTCCAGGTCCACGCCGTCGAGCCGGTTCTTCCGCTCGCAGCAAAGATCGATGATGACGACGGCGGGATCGTCCCGCATGATCTCGTTCAGTTTCGCCTGATCGAAATGCTTCAACACGCGGAACTCATCGGGGCGCCCCGGTCGATAGCGGTCGGCCAGATGCGTGGGACCATAAACTTCCTGGCCGTCGGAATCGGTGATCGTGATGCGCCAGTCCGATCGGTCGATCACGTCGACCCGAGCCGCGTCGTCCTCGTCGCGGGCGACCAGGTAATCCCCTTCGTGAATGTGAAGGCAAACATCCAGCGTTCGCAGGGCGCGTCGAACGGGGCGACCGCCGGCCAACCCCGCCTCCGCAAGAAGCGTTTCAAACCCCTCCAGGTCGGCGTACGCCTCTCGATAAAGATCGACGACCTGCGTCCGCAGCGTTTCACTCTCGCCGATGGCCTGAAGAAACGGCCCGCCGACCTTGACGGCCTCCTTCGCCTCAACGCGGGACGTGAGGGCCTCCAGCACGCTCCAGGCTAATTCTTCCGCTTGGCTGTTCTTCCGGGTGCGTGCCAGTTCCTCCAGAACCGGCGCGTATCGGGCGAGGGAGGCGGGCGATACGTCCGCCGCCGTGGCCAGCCGCATGAGCTCTTCCTCGACCGCCCCGATGTTTCCGCTACTAAGAAGTTGGGTCATGGTTTCAGGCTGCATGGCGTTCTTGAGATCGACTCATCGTTCGAATCGAATTCTACAGTATGCCGCGCGGACGGGCGGTTGTCGAGGCGCGACTCGGAAATATGTGGAAACGACACGATTTCGACGAATCTGTCGGAATCGACGGATGGTTCGCCGTTCATCACCGACCATCGTACGCGGCGACCTTCGACTCGCGCCGGAGCGGATGGATGGCGGCGCCGACCTGTGGCTGTCCGCTCAGCGCTTGTTCATAGGTACGCAGCATGTTCGCGGCGAATGCCTCGCGGGTGAAAACGCTCGCCCGGTCCCTGCCGCGGTGAATGAGGTCCGAGCGCACCGGGGAATCCAGCAGCACGCGGCGCAAAGCGCCGGCCGCTTCTTCCCCATCCTCCGGTTCGACGAGAAGTCCCGCATTAGCCACGAGCTCCGGCAACGCGGATCGCCGCGCGACCACCACCGGACAACCGTAGGCCATCGCCTCCAACACCGGCAAACCGAAACCCTCGTCCGTCGAGAGGAAGACGAAGGCGCGGGCCTTGGCGTAATGCTCCGCCAGCGCCGTGTCCGTAAGACAGCCCAGGAAATGAACCGGAGCGTCGGCGTGCAGATGGTGGTAGACGTGCCGGGCCTCCGCCGCCAAATCTCCCCGGCGACCCGTCAAATGCAAGGCGACCTTGCCGCCGAAGCGTTCCCAGTAACACCGCATGGCGCGAAGAACCGCGGCCACGTTTTTGCGGGGTTCATGTCCGCCGACGTACAACACGTAGGGAGACTTTGCGGACGCTCCTCTCGCGGATCCAGGCGGCGGAAGGGTAATTCCGTTGGGCACGGTCGCCACTTTCCCAGGGGGAAGACCTAGCGTTTCAAGGACGCGGCCTCGCGTGAATTCGCTTACCGTCGTAATGACGCTGGCGCGGCGCGCCGCGGCGCGCATGGCGTGTCGATAGGCGGCCCGGGCCCCATAATCGCGAAACCCACGCACAGAAACCTTCCAGGGGATAAGATCGTGTATGGTGAGCACAGTCGGTACCGGGCATCCGGCGGGGACCCCGTGATTCCAGGTGGCGTGATACAAGTCTACGCCGGCGCGACGGATGATCCCGGACAGCGCGGTCGCTTCCCAAAGCACTCGACGCAGGGGCGAGCGGCACACGCGATCAAACCCGGTGGTCATCATTTCGATGTCAGGTCGATTCCGCCACGGTCCGTAGGATTCCGAGCCGCATAGGGCAACGACACGGATGCCGCGGCGTGACGCAAGCTCGTCAACCAGCCCCGTCACGACCCGCGCGACGCCGGAGAAGCGTCCGATCAACATACGCGCGTCAATCAGAACACGCATGGTTAACGGTCCTCGGAACTCGGTTTACAAGCCGCGCAGCAAAGTGTCTGCCCCTTCCAGCGCCAGAAGGGCATCCCAGACACCCCCACCGCCCACTCGATCAGGAAACGCCGAAGTCGCCAAACGCTCCGCAGCTTGATAGTTCGAAACCAGGGAAGGCCAAGCGTCCGCATCTCCAAGAGGGAGAAGCCGGACGACCCGACGGCACGCTCCAAGTCGCGCCGATCGAACAAATGAACGTGCGTGGGGTCGTCGAAGATCCGTGGATCGGCGAAATCCCGATTCGGGGTGAGCAATAGCAACAGCCCGCCGGGCGCCAGAAGGCGAAACCACTCCGCCAGCGCCGCCCGATGGTCGATCAAGTGTTCCAGAAGATGCTGCGCGATAACAACGTTCGCGCTGCCGTCATCCATCGGGATCTGATCACCGGGACAACAAATCAGGCAGGCGCCCGGCAGTGCGACCCGCGTTCGTGACAGACCGTCGGCGCATAGGTCCACACCGATGACGCGACGCGGTCCCAGGCGTTCCAGCAGCCGCCCGTTGCCGCAGCCGATCTCAACCACGCGATCAACTCCTGCGGGAATGTGCCGCTCGACCCACCGAACTTCCATCTCAAATTCAATCCCGCGGCCTCGGCGGAGGAAGTGCAAGTCGACGCGATCGTCCGAGGCCGATGCCGGAACCGGGCACAAAGTTGGCGAAACAGTGCTCATGTTGCTTGCCAGTCCCCTTCCCGGCGGGCAATCAAAACCAACGCCAGTCCCATCCACGAATCCAGCCGCGAGGCGGCGACGTTTATCTCCATCGGCGTTTTCCAAAGCGCGCGCCGTAGCTGCTCCCACCCGCGGCGGAATTCCAGACCCCGAATGGTTAGGGGAACGAGACCGGCTTGGCCCGCTCGCCGACTCAATTCACGTTGGGAATAAGGAACTTCAACGCCGTAAGGCCACTGACTCCGAAGTTCCAGATAGAGCTTCCACAGGCGATACGGCACGCACCAGACCTGGGGAACGCTGACGATGGCCATTCCACCAGGTCGCAGAACGTTCCCATGGACCCGCAAGGCCTCCGTTCGCACCGAGCCCCGAAAATGCTCGATCACGCCAGACGACAAGGCCACATCGAATGATTCGCGGAGCAACGCATCCAACGAAAACATATCCCCTTGTTCCAACGCGAGGGGCAGTCCAAGTCGTGAAAAGCGACGGCGAGCCTGTTCCAGGACGGACCTGTTTTGGTCAAGAAGGGTGACTTGGGCGCCCCGCTCCGCCAGCAGCAGAGACAGATCGCCCCGCCCGCTGCCCAGCTCGATGGTGCGCAAATGCGCAAGCGAACCGAACGTCATTTGCAGATGATCGACAATCAGGCGCCAGCGTTGTGACTGCCGTTCACGGGCCAGAAGCAGATCGTCTTTCTCATCCGACGGCTGATAGTTCCAGACGCGCTCCCAGACGGGCTGCGCGGCAATGACAGGTTGACCAACGATCGCGGGCACGGTTGCAATAGGAAGTCTCTCTGGGAAAGACAGCCACACGGCGTCGAGACCGATCAACGGTTTATCGGACGGCTTGGCTGCAATCTTGAAACGCGGGCTTCTGGGGCACGTCATCAACCGATCCGTGAAGAATCGATCGCCCCAGGGATTGTCCCCAATGCCACAGCGTTTGCAGTCGCGGCTCATGGCGCCAGGCTTCCGCAAAGAGGCGTCGAGCTTCAGCGAACCGGCCTTCCCGATAGGCGGTGCAGGCGAGCCGGCGATCCAACTGCGCCATTTGACCACGAACAACTCGGCGCTGGGGAGACTTTAGATCGGGAAACGCCCGCCGGATTTCGCGAAGCAGTCGGCGGAACTCGGCGGCGTTTCGCCCTTTGTCCGATCGCGAAAGACTTCCCGGTTGAAAACGATAGAGGGACAGCGGTTCATCCACAAAACCGGCGCGGCATTCGCGGGCCACTTGCAAGTAAAACAACCACTCCTCGCCGAACAACAAATCTTCGGAAAACCGAATCGATTGACCCAGTACCTCCCGTCGGACCAGACCCACGATCGTGCAAATGAAATAGCCGCTCAGCAGAGTGTCAAACAGGTCATGGCAAACGAACAGACCGGGTTCCACCAGGTCTGTCCGCACATCGCGGGCTTTCGGATGGCGATCATCGAACACGCCGCCGCAACGCCGTCCTTGAAGATCAACGGTGTGGTAATCACTGTACACGAAACCCAGCTCGGGTCGCAGTTCAAACAGACGCAACTGACGCTCCAGCTTCGTGGGCAGAAACTCGTCGTCGGAATCCAGAAACGCGACAAAGCGGCCGCGGGCTCGGTCGATGCCCGCATTTCGCGCCGCCCCCGCCCCGCGCTGCTCTTGACACCGGTACCGGAAACGATCGCCGAGCCGGACCTTCCATTCGCCAAGAAGACTAGGCGTATCGTCGTGGGAACCGTCATCCACGACGACGATTTCCCAATCGTCAAATGTCTGATCGACCACGGACTGGAAGGCCCGCGGAAGCAAATCAGCGCGGTTGTGCGTGGGAATGACGACGGTTACCCGCGGATCGTTCACGAGGCCACCGCCTCCATCAACTCATCGTTCACGTCCGCGCTACCGGGCACCCGACCCACCAGATCGTCCATCAAGGCGGCCAGTTCGCGGGTCAGAGATTCCCGGGTGAATCGACCAAGCCCTGCCGGATCGCCGCCACACATCGGCGAACCCTTGCGCCACGCCCCGAACATTCTCTGCAGGGCGGTGGCGATGCCGCCGGCGTGCGGCGCTGCACAAAGACCGGCGTCCAGGGACGAAACGATATCTTCGCATAGACCTCTTTCCGGTCCGACGACGAGAATAGGCTTTTCGCAGGCCAGGTATTCAAACAGTTTGGCGGGGATCACCGAATCGCCGTTGGGACCGTCCGGTATGCACAGTAGCAGCGCATCCGCGGCGCGCATTTCCTCAATGGCCTCGCCGTGAGACACATAGCCGGTGAAGGCGCACTCCACTCCGGCATTCCGAATGCGCTGCAACGTCGATTCGTCGGCATGACCGACGATGCGGAACACGAAACGATCGAACCGCCGGCCCAGATCGGTCACGAACCGCTCGAAACCATCGAACAGCGGCTCGCTCGTGCGCCAGCGATCCAGTCTTCCCACGTGCGCCAACACAAAACATCCGGGATGACGCGAGGCCGGCGGAGGGGGAACATCGAAGTCAATCGGATCAAATCCGTTGGTAATCGTAAAAAATTTGTGCCGCTGCGCGGGGACATGACCCGCGAGTAGGGCCGTTTGACGCTCCGTCACACCGACAACGATATCCGCCGCTTCGAAAATCTCCTGTTCCAATCCTCGATGCGCATTCCGTCGCGCGGGAGCGATTTCCTGATACCGATAGTCGTCCGTCCACAGGTCACGGAAGTCGGCCACCCAGGGCAAACGCGTTCGCCGCTTTAACGCCAATCCGATCACGTGATTGGAGGCCGGGCTAAAGGTGGAGTATATTACGTCAATGCGCTCACGGCGGATCAGATGGACCAACGGGTCGACGCTCGCCTGCGCCCAGGAGATAAACGGATCGGGGAGCGGCGACCGCGCCAGCCAGTTGTCCAGTCGCCAGTCGATAGCCGCCCCCACGCGGGAGGCCAGGGTTCCGCCGCCCTGCATCCAGCGCACCAGTTTCCTTGCCGCATGGGTGCGATCGTGGCATGCGCGGCGAAGTACCGTGACCTCCGCGGGCAGGTCATCGAGCAACGACGGATCGCGCGGCATCCCTTCCAGGGGCTCGGTCGCCCAGACCGTCGGCGTCCACCCGAATGTCGGCAGATACTTCGCGAACTTGACCGATCGCTGCACCCCCGGTCCGCCCGTGGGGGGGAATGCACAACTGATCATCAACACGCGCCGATGACTCATTTCAACAATCCGGGCCTAAAACTGCGACGAGACCTTTCCCCGCCATCGAAACCTATCGGTGAATTTCGCGGACGTCTTGCGTGAAGGACGTTCCCCCGCCATTCACACCGCCGCGTGAACGCGATCGAGCGCTTGCTCATAAAGACACTCCCAACGCCTTGCCACATCGCTCCAGGCGAAGTTTTCGGCCACAAAGGATCGGCCCGCCTGACCCATTTCCGCCCGACGTTTATCGTTCTTTAAGAGTTCGACAATCCCATCGGCCAACGCTCGCGGTGAATCCGGAGGGACCAAGAGTCCGGTCTTGCCCAGTTGAACCGTGTCGCGCAAACCGCCCGCGTCGGAGGCGACGACGGGAACGCCCATCGCCGACGATTCCAACGCCGCCACGCCGAAGGCCTCAAACACGGACGGCATGACGCTCACCTCCCATTGGGCAAGCAAGGCCGGCATCCGCGCATGATCCTGGCGAGGAATCCACCGAATGCTCTGGTTGACATTCAGGACTTCTGCCAGAGACTGACATTCCTCGAGTTGCGGGCCGTCCCCGACAAAATCGAACCGGACGTTGGGCCATTCGCCCTGGACAAGTGGTATGGCGCGAATCAGATGGGTCGGGCCGTATACCGCCCGAAATCCCTTGAAAAACCCGATTCGTCGAATGTCCTTTTCTTCGCTGAGATCGCGTCGCAAGTTCTGTCCTTTGGCGTTGCCATGAAACAGGTCAAGATCAACCCCGAAGGGAACCACGTTCACCGCGCCGCGTTCAAGTCCGGCGAATGCCGCGACCGTTGCCGCAAACGTGGGACCGCAGGCGGTCACCGCCCGGGCGTGCCGAAGAAGAGTCACGCGCGCGTCAATCAAGGAGGGCGATGGTCCGTCCTCACCCGGTGGCGCGACGACATCCGAACCCCAGGCTGTGGCTACGACGCAACCCTCTTCGAGGAGCTCGGGGGTGAATCCCCAATCCGCGAGGAAGTGGATGTTGATGACGTCGAACTGACGGAGGAATCCCCGCAGATAGTGCGTCCAACGCGATGGCCAGCGCCGCGGATTCGTCAGACTCGGCGGTGGAACGCGAAAACGATCGACGACGACGCCGGGAATCTCCCCGGTCTTATGAGACAACACGTGTACGAAATGCCCACGCCGCAGAAGTTCGCGGGCGAGCTGATGCAGATGAACGGATCGGGCGTCGCCGAACAGGCAGATCTTCATGGTTTTCTCCGACCGCACGACGCGCAGTTCAGTCGCTGCAGTGTTCCGGACGACGGGGTCTCGTCGCGCTCAGGGCATAATCCGGACCGACTGGATCCCAATCTCCATGACCTTCGTCCCCCGCGGCTACGGCAATCGTTCCGCGGTCTCCGTTCCGACCGGCTGCTGGATCCGCTGCCCCCTGGAGGATTGATCGTTCATCGACCATGGTCGGGCGCTCGTCGAACAACCATTGATGCGGCAGACAAAGGACCCCGGTCTTGCAGCCCTCGTCGTCCACAACCAGGGGGTATTGAAACGGCGTATCGATCTCCGCGCGGCCGGAGTCCGCGTCCCACATGCGGACGTTCCAGACGTATGGACCGCCGGCCACCGCCAGCGACGGGAGCGATAGCGCCACGCGGCGGTCCCCTTTTACCCCTCGAATCGTCAATCCGTCGCGCCCGCTGTTGACGCTGAGGAGGTTCTGGTGAACGACGGCGCGCATATTCAATTCGATCACCAGTCGCGGAATGTCCCGATGCAGGCAGTATCGAACTTCAACCTGTAAAGGTTGATTGGCGCGTGCGCAGCGCACTTCGCGCCCACTGGGCTCTTGGAATCGAACATGCAGAATATCCACGGTCCCACTATAACGGTGCTTTCCGTCGAGCAAATCAGGCGGACGATCGACAAACGCCCGGGTCATGGCCTGGAGATACCAGGAGACGGCGTCCCGCGACGGTCCGAGGAACGCCGTGCGACCGCCTTCCAACAGCAGCGCTCGTTCGCACACGGATTGCATTTGATCGAGGTCGTGGGTGACGAAGACGAGCGTCGTCCCGCCGCGGAGCAGCTCGCGCATGCGTTCCAGGCAGCGCAGCCGGAACACGGCATCGCCCACGGAAAGCACTTCGTCCACGAGCAATATGTCGGGATCGACGTGCGCTGCGATGCTAAAACCCAGCCGTGCGTACATCCCGGAGCTATAGCGCTTGACCGGGGTATCGAGAAAGCGCTCCAACCCCGCGAAGGCGGCGATTTCGTCAAGCTTCCGACGAATCTCCGCCCGGCTCATACCCAGAATGGCCCCGTTGAGAAAGATATTCTCGCGCCCGGTCAAATCGCCGTGAAATCCGGCCCCGACCTCGATCAGCGCGGCCAGGCGACCATGAACCATGATCCGGCCCTCATCCGGCCGCAAAATGCCGGAGAGCATCTTGAGCATGGTGCTCTTGCCCGCGCCGTTGGGACCGATGATCCCCAGAGCGTCACCACGCGGGACGTCAAACGTGACGTCGTGCAGTGCCTGAAGCGAACGGGAGGTGTCAACGGTCGTCTGGGCCACTGCGTCCGGGCGACGAAAAAGGCGCGCCCCCCAAGAGGCCAGCAAATCGCGGAGCGAATCGTGCGTTTCACCGAGTCGAAAACGCTTCGACACATTCGAAACAGAAATCGCGGAGCCGGTCATCATATGCACTCCGCGAAGCGAAACGAGGCCCGGCGAAACAACGTCCAGCCGCCGATCAACACAAGAACGGCAAAGGCCGCCGCAGAAAGAAACGGTCCCGACTCAGGCCATCGACCATGTGCGATGACGTCCCGATAAGCCCCGATGATGGGGACCATCGGATTGGTCGCAATCATTTGCGCGACGACCGATCCGTCTCGCGGCACGGGCACCACCACAGCGGAAATAAACATCCAAAGCTGAATGGCCACGCTGAAGACCTGCCGCACGTCACGATAGAAGAGGTTGGCCATCGCCAGCATCATGCCGATTCCGATGGTCATCGTGACTTGAACCAGAATCACGACGGGAAGGAACACAATGGAGAGCGACCAAGTGAACGACCACCCACCCGTCAGGTGAAAGTACACCGTGAGTACGACCAGGACGCCCAGCGCAACCAAGAAATCCACGAATCCGGCGATCACCCCGGCCAGCGGAAGCACCTCCCGCGGAAAATAGACCTTGGTGACCAAGTTGCGGTTGGCCACCAGGCAGTTGACGCAGTTGCTCAGACAGACGGCAAAGAAGGTCCACGGGACCAGTCCCAGGTACGCGTACAGGGGATAAGGCATGTTCACGTTCAATGCCGACCGGGCGTCAATGGCCCGGGTGAAGACGAAGGTGAACACCAACATCATGGAGAGGGGGAGCAGGATCGCCCAGGCGACGCCGAGCAGGGACTGTTTATAGCGGATGCGCACGTCCCGCCAGGCCAGGCTCCAGAGGAGCTCGCGGTATGCCCAGATTTCCCGTAAAGCACTCATGATTCCCGGTCACCGCTTTCCCGAGCCATCGGCCACCGCCACGACGGGGGCTGAACACCTCTAAAAAACGTCGCCGGCGCGCACAATTGGAGCGCGTATTTCGAAGCGCCCGGCCTTGCCGCGCAATCCGCGTATTTATCGGCACTTTCCAATGGGTCCTTGGGAAACGGGTTTGAAGGGAAAGATCGCTGCTATGGCCCTTCGCTGCGTAGCGGGCGGGTCATCAATTCCTCAATGGCGTCGGAGGGGCGGCGACCTTCAAAAAGTACGGAGGCCATTGCCGACACAATGGGCATTTCCACCTTGTGGCGGTTCGCCAGTTCCAACACGCTGCGGGCGGTGGGAATTCCTTCAATCACCGATGACGTGGAGGCCATGACGGCCTCGGCGGATTCGCCGCGACCGATTCGCTCTCCGGCGGTGCGATTCCTACCCATTTTGGAGATACAGGTGGTGACCAGGTCGCCCAGCCCGGCGAGTCCGCTGAGCGTTTCTGGCCTGGCGCCCATCGCCCTGCCCAAGCGTCGAATCTCGACCAGTCCGCGGGTGAGCAACGCGGCCTTAGCGTTGTCACCGCCGCCGATGCCGTCGCAGATTCCCGCGGCGATGGCGATGACGTTTTTTACCGCCCCGCCCAGTTCCACGCCGATCAAGTCGCTGCTGGTGTACACGCGGAAGTAAGGGCTGCTGAACGCGTGTTGAACCATGATCGCCGTTTTCTGATCCCGTGACGCGACCACCACGCTGGTGGGTTTTCCCGCGGCCACTTCGGGTGCGATGCAAGGTCCGGAAAGGCACGCCACCGTCACGTCACCGAGACAGTCGCGAATGATCTGCGTTGGATAAAGCAGCGATCCCACTTCAATGCCCTTAGCCACGCTGACGAATGGCACGTGGCGGGGGGCGACGCGGGCCAACGTCGTCCAGACATCACGCGTGTACTGACAGGGAATGGCCGAGATGATGAGCGAAGAATCGCTGAACGCGGTTTTGGCGTCCGCCAGCACGGAGACCGTTGGGGGGAATCTGTGTCCGGGAAGATATTGTCGGTTCTCTCGATCCCGGTTCAGACGAATAACGTGCTCGGCGGAGCGTCCCCAGAGCGTGACCCGGGAGCCGCGTTCCGCCAGGAGGAGCGCGCACAGCGTACCCATTCCTCCCGCGCCAACGACCGTGGCTTGGTTTACGGCGTCAGGCATGATCAAGCATTCCGCGCATAAAGAGGCGACCCGACGGCGCGTTCCGCCGGATCGCCCAAGTTCCGACACCCATCATTTCGCCCGGTCAAATTCCGCCGGTCGGCACGTTGAACAGGCCGAACACCAGACTCGAAATCAGACTATTCAGAATGGTGGTGAGCAATCCCTGGGCCAATTGACCGCCGTCCAGGGCACACCCGCTGGCCTGAAAAAGGCATCCCGCAGCGAGCATCGGGGCGACTCGACGCACGAAGCGCTGGCACATCGCCGTCATTCCATTCTCCTTTGGTTGGGACCATGTCGATCGAACTATCCGGGCTGTCCGCCGCCGCTTTCTTTCCGATCGAGCAACATAATTTCGCCGACGACGTAGATCGGTACGGGATCCACGCCGCCGTGCAGGCGCTTTTCCGCCGCCCGGACGCCGACATACAAACCGATGAAGCGGTTGATGTCGATGGCCGCGTCCTTCGGCACTTCGACGTAGGCAATCGTCCGTTCACTCTTTCCCGTGGCCTCCACGAGACGAAAACGCCTGGGCCACTTGCCCTCCGGATACAGCGAACTTTCGCGGAGTTCGCCCTGCGCGTCCAGCCCGGCCGGAATGGGGGGATTGGCCTCGACGATCTTGGACCGCCGCTCCAGGAACTCCCGCCGCTGCGCGGTCGCCTCGTCCGTCAACCGCCGCATGGTCTTGACGGTATTGGCGAGCGCGGCCATATCCGCGACCTGGACGGCGCGCATCGCCCCATATTCACGGGCAATCGTATCGATCTGCTGCTCGGCGATCTTACGATACTCCGGAATCAGAGCCTCAAAGTCGCGCTCGCGGATGGGCTTGGTCACTTCCGCTTCCACGGACTTGTCGAGTTCGGCCAGTGTGGCCCGAAGATCGCCGGTTTCCACGTGGGCCAGGGCGTTGTCGTCCGCATCGGGAGCTCCGGTTTCGGTAACCGCTCCCTGCGCGTCTCCCGGTTGCGCGTCGACCGGTCCGGGTATTCTCGGTGAAGGTCTTACCCCGACGCCGACCGTCAGAGCGGAATCCGGCATCATCTCCACAAGGTTTCGGCTGATCCAGAACGTGACGCCCGAGGGAGGCTTGATCCGCAGAAACCCGTCGGGGTCACGGGCCAGGATTTGAACCGGCGTACCTTTGGAAAGATGGGTCTGCACGACGTATTTCAGCTGCGCAAAATCCTCGATCCCCGAACCCGCCCGAACACGAACGTTGTCACCGTTGATCACGCCCTGCCGGCCATCGGGTGAATCCACGTAATCACCCGATACGAAGCTGAACGTGCCGTCCGGCGGCAGAACTTCCAACCATTCCCCGGTTTCTCCGACCACGGTCACGCGGATCCCGGCGTTAATCTTGCAAACCGGGTAATGATTGGCACTAGGACCCGAACGCACATAGACGTCGTTGCCGGTCGCCTCGCCAAAGCCCAAAACCGGTTTCGCAGGGGAAGCCGACGGTTGCGCCGACACAAGGCCTGTCGCCAATGCCACCATCACGCCGATCGCAGCGCTTTGATTCCATGATTCGAATTTGGTTTTCATCGTCGATGTCCTTCCGAGAGGATGCGCGTGGCTCGCCCTTTTAGATTAACCGCAGTCTTGAAAACTACTCACAAGGTCCGGACGTGTCAACGCGCAAAGCCGCCGGCGCGTACTTCACAGGGCCGTTAGGTTCGTGCATGTCGCCATCATCGGCATCCTTTGCGTCATGGGCTTCGGAACGGTTATACTTGACGTCGAATGCGAGATTCTGTGAATCAAGCCCAGGTTCGCGTCAAAACCACCTCCGCAAGGCTCTCTCCCGCGGAAGCCCTTGTGAATTTCTCAAGCCGACGAATCCCCGTTGTGCTGGAAAGCTCCGTGCCCACCGGGGGTTACGGGCGGTTTTCCATCGTGGCGTGCGATCCGGCGGAAGTGGTAAGTATCCCGTATTGCGAAGCTACCCAAAGCGATCCGATCGAGCGTCTCCGCCGTTCTTTGACGCTTCCCACGTCGGTCGTGGCGCCATCCGTTGAGACCCCTTTCGTCGGGGGCTGGATCGGCTTTCTCACTTATGAGGCGGGGTTGATTAGCGAAAGGATTCCTGCCGCGTCCCTGCAAGATCCGGAGCTACCGGCCGCTCGATTCGCCCTGTACGACACCGCCGCGATTTTCAATCACACGACGCACCAGTGGCATGTGGCGGCTGTCGATTGGCCTGCCCGAACGGGACATCGCCCCCCGGCGGCCCAACGGCTGGAGAAACTTGAATCCGTTCTTCAGTCGGTTTCGCGTCCATCCGCGCAGCGGGCCCGGAATCCGCGAGACGTGATCGCCGAACCGAACATGACCCATGACCAGTACGTCGCCAAAGTGCGAAAGTCGATTCGTCACATCGAGGCCGGCGACATCTATCAGGTGAATCTGACGCAACGGTTTTCTGTTGCGTCTCCCTCTACTCCGTTTCAACTCTATCGACGGCTTCGCGAGGTGTGTCCATCGCCCTTCGCGGCTTATCTCCCTTATGACGACTTCAGCGTGATTTCGGCTTCGCCGGAGTTGTTCCTGCAACTTCGCGGAAAGCGCGTGATCACTCGACCGATCAAGGGAACGTGCCCTCGAGGCACCCATGCCCTGGACGATGCTCGCCGGCGATTCCTACTGAACCAGAGCGAGAAGGAACGCGCCGAGCTCAACATGATCGTCGATTTGTTGCGCAATGATTTGGGTCGCGTGTGTGAGTTTGGTTCGGTGCGGGTGCTTTCCGACGGAGACATCGAATCGCACCCCAACGTCCATCACCGGGTGGCCACGATAGAAGGACGGTTGGCCGAAGGTCACGATTGGGGCGATCTGCTGCGCGCCACTTTTCCGGGCGGTTCGATCACCGGCGCTCCCAAGATTCGGGCCATGCGGATCATCAGCGAGTTGGAGCCGACGACGCGCGGGGTCTATTGCGGGACGATTGGATGGATCGGTCTGGACGGATCCGCGACGTTCAACGTGGCCATTCGGACCATGGTTCACGTGGGAAACATCGTACACGCCTACGCGGGCGGGGCCATCACCGCGGACAGCGATCCGGAGGCTGAATACCAAGAAACTCTAGCCAAGGCGACGGGCATGTTTCGAGCCTTGGGCTGCCGGACGAAGCACGATACCGATGAGGCGTCCAAACGGTTGAGAATCGGCGGCCGCCTGGATTGTCGCGACGCCGGATCCAAGGTAGTGGGATCGACGGCCTCATGAGCCCCGTGTGTTTTGTGAATGGTCGGTGGGCGGCCGCTTCCGAGGCGACGATCGGCCTATTCGACGGCGGCTTTCTTCACGGCGCGGGTCTCTTTGAAACCATGCGTTGCGAACAGGGCGTCGTCTTCCGCCTCGACGCTCATCTTCGCCGCCTCAAGAAATCAATCGGCCTGTTGCTGCCGCAAATGGAACGAGACGAATGCCCCGGCCGCGAAGTATTCCGTGAACTTCTGAAACGCTGCCATCTCTTGGATGCGAGAATCCGACTGACCATGACCGCCGGGAACATGCAGGCGGACGCGAATTCCTCCCCGATTGCGCCGACGGTGTGTGTGACCGCGTCCGAGTTGGGAGCCTATCCGGACTCGTATTACGACAAGGGCGTAGCGGTCAGCCTCTGCAATTACCGAGTATCGCCCAGCGATCCGCTGGCCGGCCACAAGACGACGAGCTATCTTCCTCGAATATTGGGTCTGCGTCAGGCCCAGGCGGCGCGATGCTTCGAGGCGTTGTGGTTCACCACCGAGCATTACCTGGCCGAGGGATGCATCAGCAACGTGTTCATCGTAAGCCGCGGGACGATCAGGACGCCGCCCTTGAACACACCGGTGTTGCCCGGCGTAGCCCGATCCGTTGTCTTGGAGATCGCCCGATCGAAGGGGATTCACGCGGAAGAGACGCCGCTTACCATTGACGATCTTCTCGACGCGGAGGAGGTATTTCTGACCAACGTGATGATGTTGGTTCTTCCGGTGATCCGGGTCGAACAAGGGGAGATCGGACAGGGTCGCGTCGGGCCGATGGCACGGGAACTGATCGAGGCCTTTCGCGCGACGGTGCGACGGGAGTGCGCTCCAGGATGACGGCGTCAAAGCGAGTGGATATGCCCATTCCGATCTCCCGCCTTGTGGAAACCATGGAACGCATTGCGCCGACGCGGCTGGCGCAGGAATGGGACAATGTCGGCCTGCTGGCGGGCGATCCCCGCGCACGGCTGCGTCGGGTCCTCTTGTGCATCGACCTGGCGCCGGCCGTGGTGGAGGAAGCGATCAGTGAAAAGGTCGATCTTGTGCTGGCCTACCACCCGCCGATCTTCAAACCGATCTCGCGCCTGCGAGCCGACGCATGGGGTGCGGAATCCCAAGTTTTCCAATGTATCGCGCACGGAATCTCGATCTATGCGACGCACACGGCCTTGGATGCCGCCGACGGCGGCACCAATGACGTGATCGCGTTGTTGTGCGGCGCCGAGGAAGTGGAACCGCTCGTGCATGGGGAAGCGCTCGCCCAAGCCTCGGTCAAGCTGGTGGTATTCGTCCCTCCGAAAAACGCCGATCGCGTGGCGGAAGCGATGTTCGCGGCGGGCTCGGGCCGCATCGGCGACTACAGCCATTGTAGCTTTCGGATTCCGGGAAAGGGGACGTTTCTGGGCAGCCAAACAACGAATCCCGCACGGGGAAAGCGCGGGCGGCGGGAAACCGTCGACGAGTTGCGGCTGGAAACCATCGTCCCCAGACCATCGCTTCCCGCCGTGGTTCACGCGTTGATCAAAACGCATCCGTATGAGGAACCGGCGTTCGATCTTTACCCTTTGCTCGAAAGGCCCGTCGGCGGAATTGGTCGAATCGGTCGGTTGAGACGCGCTGTGCCGCTGGCCACCCTGGCGGGTAAGCTCAAAAAAGCCGTCCACGCCCCCTCGGTACAAAGGGTCGGTCCCGAGGACCGTCCGATCGACCGCGTGGTGATTGTTGTGGGGGCGGCGGGCCGCTTACCTTTGGCCGCCCCGCTGACGCCGAATCACGCCATCATCACGGGAGAAATTCGGCATCACGACGCGCTCACCATTGAGCGAATCGGTTGCACGGCGATCGCCCTGGGACACTGGAGCAGCGAAAGGCCCGTGCTCGACTCGCTAGCGGTTCGACTGCGTCAAGCGCTCCCCACGGTCCAGATGGCCGTAAGCCAAGCTGATCGCGAACCGTTTCGCCCGGTATGAGGGTTGAGACTTTTCTCATGCCTCTTGCGGCAGCGGGAGCGTGACGCGAAAGCAGGAGCCCTTCCCCTGTTGCGAAGTAACCATGATGGTTCCGCCGAGCATCTGCACCAGGCCGTGCGTGATTGCCAATCCCAACCCCACCGCCCGCCCTCCCGGCGAACTGGCCAAACCCTTCGTGGTCCAAAACGGCTCGAAAATCCGGGATTTCGACGCCTCGTCGAGCCCCATTCCGGTGTCCTCAATCAGCATGACCACCTCCTGCTCGCCGGTGGAGACATCCAGGCGAAGCGTC
>Ga0214473_10002650_pt1 | contig 21955 bp, 21 predicted proteins | sample RVTome_7_FD_203509 | JGI IMG/M metagenome (GOLD analysis project Ga0214473, IMG submission 203509) | Soil microbial communities from uranium-contaminated site in the Upper Colorado River Basin, Wyoming, United States - RVT98D197 | ecosystem: Environmental > Terrestrial > Soil > Contaminated >... | reverse complement strand
CCTCTCGGATGATTCGAGAAGGAAGATCCATCAGGAGTTCGTGACGGTGATCCGAGATGGCGAGGAAAAGGTCACGAGCCCCGATCAACTGAAGACGCTTTCCCAGGCATTCCAGGAGGCCTTGAAACTGGATATCGATCCGCGCGATCGGGAGATCAGCCAGTCCCTCTTTCTCGCCCTGATCACGCACTTCCTGAAACCCAATCTCATTTACGACGAAATCGAGACCTCTCGCCGGATCCAGCAGGCCGAAGCCCAGGTATCGCCGATCAAGGGACAGGTTCTGGAGGGGGAGAAGATTATCGAAAAGGGGTATCGGATCAAGGAGGACGCCCTTCTCAAATACCACGCGTTGAAAGAAGAGATCCTGGCCAGGGAACCCGGGCTCTCCGCCTATAACGCTTTCATATCCTTTTTCGGGTCTTTTCTCATCAATGCCTTTCTCCTCCTGATCTTCGGTCTCTATCTCTATTTCTATCGGAAACCGCTATATGACGCTCTACCAACGATCCTTTCCCTCTCCGTCATCTTTCTCCTCGTGATGGCCCCGGCGGCTGTGGTCGCCAGGGTCAACATCCTCCCGGCCGAATTCTTTCCCATCCTGGTTCCCATCTCCCTGGCTTCTTTGCTGATCGCCATACTCTACGACGTCCGGATTGCCGTGGTTGCCACATTGGTCTTGTCGATCATGATCGGCGGGCAGGAGAGTTTCGGGTATGACGTGCTCTTCATCTCCTTGATAGGGGGAGTCAGCGGGGGATTGAGCATCCGGGTCCTCCGGAAGCGCCGCCAGCTCGGAGAGAGCATCCTTTTCATCATGGCCGGATATTTCCTGGCGACTCTATCGATCGATATGATCCGGCTGGCGCCCTGGCAGGAGACGGCCATGACCTGGCTGGGCGGAGCCATCAACGCCACCACATCGACCCTGGTGGCGATGGCGCTCCTCCCGGTCTTCGAGTACGTATTCAATGAAACCACCGACATCACCCTCATGGAGTTGTCAGACTTCAACCATCCCCTCCTCAAGAGCCTGGTTATCCGGGCCCCCGGGACCTGGGCTCATACCCTCGCCGTGAGCAACCTGGCCGAGTCGGCGGCCGAGGCCGTCGGGGCGAATTCCCTACTCACTCGCGTCGGTTGTTATTATCATGATGCCGGAAAAATCAAGAAGCCGGAGTATTTCATCGAGAACCAGACTCCGGGGGTCAATCCGCACGATCACTGCAGCCCCGCGATGAGTGCGATGATCATCGAGAGCCATGTCAAGGAGGGGATCGAGCTCGCCCGGGAGGCGAAACTTCCCCAACGCATCGTCGACTTCATTCCGGAGCATCATGGAACCACATCGATCTCTTTTTTCTACGAAAAGGCGAAGGAGTTGAACAACGACACATCGATCAGCATCCATGATTTCTCCTACCAGGGTCCGAAACCCAGGAGCAAGGAGACGGCGATCTGTATGCTGGCAGACACCGTCGAATCGATGTCGAGATCCCTGGTGGACCCTTCTCCAAGCCGGATCCGGGGCATGGTCAGGGAGGCAGTCCGTACGAAGATCGATACCGATCAGCTGGAGGAGTGCGATCTGACCTTTAAAGAGATCCATCAGATCGAGGAGGCATTCGTCAAGATTCTATTAGCGAGATTCCATTCGAGGATAGACTATATCAGGGAAGAAGAAGAGGATGAGGAAAAGGACAATACCGAGAAAGACTCAACCGCTCACCGTCCATCTCAACACGATCCGGCCGATCACTCCCCTGAAGCGGACTAAGGCCTCGAGAGCGGCCTTGGCGGTCCTTCGGGGAGAATGGGGAAGGGGAGGAGAAGTGGGCGTCACCTTCGCCGGGGACGGGTGCCTGCGGGATCTCAATCGGGAGTTTCTCGGCAGAGACGAACCGACCGATGTCATCGCCTTCAACCTCTCCTCCGGGGACGATGACCTGGTCGGCGATGTCTACATTTCCGTCGACCGGGCCGCCGATCAGGCCAGAGGCCTCGGGATCGATCTAGAGGAAGAACTCTTGAGGCTCGAATTACACGGGCTCCTCCACCTGGTCGGATACGATCACACTGGGGAGGATGACGCGATGTGGAAGGTCCAGGAAGACTGGCTCAGGCGGCTGATCGGGAAGGTGAAAACGTGACCATGACGCTGGGTATCCTCCTCTGCCTTCTCATGATCTTCCTCCTCCTGTCCTCCTTTTATTCGGGGACGGAGATGGCCTTTTTCTCGCTATCCAGGTTTCAGATCTCGAAGATGGAGGAGGAGAGAAGGAGAAATGCGGGGCTGGTGAGGGACTTGATGCGCCGGCCGGACCTCCTCCTCAACGGCATTCTCCTCGGCAATCTGCTCGTCAATGTCCTCCTGACCGCGACAGCCACTCTCCTCTCTTATCTCATTCTCACCGCCAGGGGATTCAACGAGAGCCTGCTCTTCCTGGTCGACATCCTGGGCGTCAGTTTCCTCCTGCTTATCTTCGGGGAGGTCACGCCCAAGGTTTATGCCATCGACCACGCGGAGAGACTCGCCCTCAGGATCGCCCCTTGGATCCAGTACTGGATCATCCTCACCAGACCGCTCCTCAAGGCCATGACCGGCATTTCCCTTTTCCTCCGGAAACTGTTCTACTCGGAAAAGGCCGACGAAATTCACACCTCTGAAGAGTTGCGAACCCTCCTCGATGTATCTGCCAGGGGCGGAGACATCGAGCACGACACGAGGGACATCATATCCAGCATCTTCTATTTCGGCGAAACGGTGGTCAAGGAGATCATGACCCCCCGGATCGATATCATGGGAGTCGATATCGACACCGATATCGCGGAGCTCCACCGCATCGCTCAGGAGTCGAGGTTTTCACGGATGCCCGCCTACCGGGGAAGTCTCGATCAGATCGTCGGCCTCGTCTACGCGAAAGACCTCCTCAAGCACATTTGCCTCGAAGGGAAGGGAGGGAAAGTGTCCGACCTGGTGAAGGAGGCCTTTTTCGTGCCCGAAGCGAAGCCGATCAGCGATCTCTTGAAGGAACTCCAGCGGGAACGGATTCATATGGCGATCGTCGTGGACGAATACGGGGGGACGGCCGGCCTCGTCACGCTCGAGGATATCCTGGAGGAGATTGTCGGCGATATTCAGGACGAGTACGACGTCGATGAGCAGATGTACCGCAAGCTCGACGAGAACGCCTATCTGGTGGACGGAAAGCTCGACGTCGATGACCTCTCCGAGCTGATCGGCACCGAGATCAAGGGAAAGGGATTCGAGACGGTCGGCGGGCTCATCTTTCAGGCCCTGGGGAGAATCCCCCATCAGGGGGAAGAGGTGGTGGTCGATCACGTCCGATTCATCGTCTCCAAGATCATCGGCCGCCGGATCGTCAGGGTCAAGGTCATCCGGGTCGAGGAAGACGCTTCGGAGCAGGGGGAAGAGTGAACGCGCTGTTGATTGCCCTGGCCGTTCTCGGATCGGCGTTCTTTTCGGGTTCAGAGACGGCGCTCATGTCGGTCAGCCGCCTGCGCCTCCGTCACTGGGTCGATCGAAAAGTCAAAGGGACTCATCTGGCCGGGGAGTATCTGGAGAAACCGCAGAGGCTGATCAGTCTGGCCCTCGTTGGAAACACGATCATGAACGTAACGGCTACCGTGCTGACCTCGAGATATTTCAGCCGCACGACATCTCCGGATGTTCACTCGATCCTCTATTCCAGCCTGATGGTTTTTCTGATCATCTCCCCGCCCCTGCTCCTCTTCGGCGAGATGATCCCGAAGGCATTCGCGCGCGAACATGCGAGCCGGACCCTTTCGAGCCTGAGTTTACCGTTGAGGTGGGCCTATTTCGCCCTCTATCCCCTGATCTCCATCGTCGATTGGATCAGTTCGATCCTATTGAGATCCATCGGAGTCGATCGGAGAGAGCGGAATTTCTTCACCCGTGACAACGTCGAGCTCCTCCTGCGCGAGAGCGAAAAAGAAGGCGTTCTGGAGCCGGACGAACGGAAGATCATCTCCGGCGTGTTGGAATTCGGCGAGACGATGGTGAAAGAAGTGATGACTCCCCGGACCGAGATCGTGGCGATCGAGAAGGGGGCCGATATCGGTGAAATGGCGGCTTGCATCGCCAGGACCGGATTCTCGAGGATACCGATCTATGAGGGAAACCTCGATCACATTATCGGAATGGTTCATGTCTTCGATATCCTGGAGCACCGCGAGGGGCGGGAATTGACCTTGCATCCGCTCGTCTTTGTACCCGAGACCAAGCCTTGCGACGATCTTCTCTTCGAGTTGAAGGCGAGGAGGCGCCATATGGCGGTAGTGGTCGATGAGTACAGCGGGACAGCCGGTCTCGTGACCCTCGAGGATCTCGTCGAGGAGTTGGTGGGCGACATCCAGGACGAGTACGATACCGGCAATCGAATGATCGCCATGGGCCAGGATCGGACGCTCCTGGTCGAGGGGATGGCCGAGATCGAGGAAGTCGAATACGGATTGGGAATCAAGCTCGAGGATATCCATGTCGAAACGATCGGCGGCTACGTCGTCACGAAATTGGGGCGCATCCCGCGCAAGGGCGAGGAGTTTCGAATGGATAACCTCAAGATCGAGATCGTGGAAGCGATGCCGAATCGGATCGAAAAAGTCCTCCTGAGAGTTGTCGAGACGGGGCAGATCGATAAAGTAGAGCGAGCAGGCGAACCCTGAACGATGGCGCTCACTCGTACCGAAGCAGTCGTCCTGAAGTCCACCGATTACAGCGAGAGTAGCCGCATCTATCGCTTGTATACATTGGATTTCGGTCTCCAGTCTCTGATCGCCAAAGGGGTTCGTCGGCCGGAGAATAGGCTGCGAGCTGCCCTCGAGCGGTTGAACCACATCGAGGTCATCTATTACAAGTCGCCCAACCGGAACCTTTATACCCTCTCCCAGGCTTCCATTATCGACGCCTTCAGGAGCCTGGCCACCGACATTCATCGGTTCTGCAAAGCCTCCGCCGTGGCGGAGATGGTCCTGAAGCTCGGAGCGGAAGAAGAGGGGAATACCGAAGTCTTTCGTATCCTCGTTCAATCGCTTCGAGCCTTCTCGCGGCGTCCGCTCTCCACGCTCGGGGAGCGGATGATCTCCTATATATGGGGGATCTTCTCGGCATGCGGCTATGCCCCTCGGGTCGATTCATGTGTCCGTTGCGGGAAGACGGCAAACGCGCGGATGGATGCCCCCTTCTCCATCCGGGAGGGTGGCGTGATCTGTTCCCGATGCGGCGGGGAGAAGGACGGAGAAGTATCTCCCCTTTCGATCAAAATGGCCCGGGCCATGACCGACAGGGGGGCCGGTACCGTTCTCGGTTTGGACGCTGCGGAAGAGGAGGCCATGCTGCGTCTGACGGAAGAGTATCTCCGCTATCATGTCCATGAACAGAAGCCGATAGCCTCCTGGGAGCTCCTGCGATCCTTGAGGAGCGAAGCCGGACCTTTAGTTTCTTGACACCTCCTCATTTCTGGTGAGATAATGTCATGGAAGGCTCATTCGGGGAGGGATGGCACATGAAAAACCGATCTTTGACGCTCGGATTGTTCCTTTTCGTTCTGGTCAATTCGCACTCCGTGAATCTATGCGCTCGCGATCCGCAAAGGACGGTTGGAGGCTTTCCAATCGTCCTCCTGGAGGAGCCCATCGGGCGGGTAGGTGAAAACAGGAGTATCCACCTCGGCCTTTCGATGGATGAGGCCGGGGTCCTCTCCGTCGTCTTTCTCGATCGAAGAAATGATCCAAACAATTATCTCTATGACCTCTATATATCCCAGTCGAGTGATGGAGGGTCGTCCTGGAGTAGAAACCTGCGGATCAGCGATGTCTCCTCCGATCCCCAGGCCGGTTCGATCACGGCCGGTCTCCTTGGGGAATATATCGGGGTGACCAGCTCCCATGGTCGGGTCAATTCCATCTGGACCGATACCCGGAATGGACACCAGGATGCTTACACGGCTAGGATCTACACGGATCCGGCCGTAGACGCGCGGGCCATCCCCGAGTCGACGGATCTCCAGCTTGGCGATACGCTCCGTTACACCATCCGCGCGGTCAACACCTCAGGGGTTCCCGTTGCCTTCCAGGGAGCGGGTTTCGTCACGACACCGGGGGGAGAGCCTTTCGGTTTCGGGCCTGGAGCCTTACCGGTGAAATGATCGACGAGGCCACATTCCCCTTCGATGTCGATCTACCCTGATCGATTCGGCTGTCTTTCCGACCAAGCTGGATTGTCGATATTCTTTCGGTTTTGTCTGTTGCCGGCTGGATAAGCGCCTGCCGGAGGGCGTCGCATCGAAATTCACGGAGGAGAGCGCAGACACCATGCGGAATCTCGTCATCGGCACGGCTGGGCACATCGATCACGGGAAGACCGAGCTGGTCAAGGCCCTGACCGGCGTCGATACGGATCGGCTCAAGGAGGAAAAGGCCAGAGGGATCTCGATCGATCTCGGCTTCGCCCGCTTCCCGGTAGAGGATGAGGAGTTCCACCTCGGCGTCGTCGACGTGCCGGGGCACGAGGCCTTTATCCGGAACATGCTGGCCGGTGTCACGGGGATCGATCTCGTCCTCTTCATCATCGCCGCCGATGAGGGGGTCATGCCTCAGACGATCGAGCACCTCGATATCCTCCGGCTCCTCGCCGTGAAAGAGGGGATCCTGGTGATCACCAAGGCGGATCTCGTCGAGGAGGATTGGCTCGAGCTCGTCGTGGAGGAGGCGCGGGATCTCATGCGGGGGACATTTCTGGAGAGTGCTCCTGTCGTCCTCACCTCCACACGGACCGGGCGGGGCCTGGAAGAGTTAAAGACGGCGATTCTCGAGATCGCCCGGAAAGCCGGTGCGAGATCGCCGGAGGATCTCTTTCGACTCCCGGTCGACCGGGTCTTCACGATCAAGGGCATGGGGACTGTCGTCACAGGTACCATCTGGTCGGGTTCGATCGAGCTGGATGATACCGTGACGATCCTTCCCGTCAACCGATCCGTCCGCGTGAAGGGGATTCAGGTTCACTCCGAGGATAGAAACCGGGCAAGTGCAGGAAGCAGGGTGGCCATGGCATTGAGCGGGATATCGCGGGAGGAGATCGAACGCGGTTCAACCGCCCTTGGGACGGATGATTGGTTTCCGAGCATGATGGTCGATGCCTTTGTAACCTATCTCTCCCGGAATACCCGTCCCCTCGAGAGCCGGACCCGTATCCGTTTTCACCTCGCGACTCAGGAAGTGATGGGGAGAGTCGTTCTCCTGGAAAAGAAGCGCCTCGCGGAGGGAGACAGTGGATATGCCCAGATCCGCCTCGAGAAACCGGTCGTCACGCGTTGGGGAGATCATTTTGTCGTTCGCTCCTATTCCCCTGTGACGACGATCGGAGGGGGAATCATTCTCGTCCCCTTCGCCGCAAAACGCCTCGCCGCCGATCGACGCGGCCTGGAATTCCTCGAAACCGTCCGCTGCGGGAAGACGCACGAGATCATCGAGTCGGTGGTCAGGGAGGCCGGCTATCGGGGCTATCCGGGGAGACGCCTGCCGGTCGATACGGGAGTCGGGCCGGGCATTACCGGTACAACCCTGGAAGGGCTGATGCGGAGGGGGGTCATTCTGGATTATAAGGGGGAGTTGTTCCACCGGGCCATCGCCGAGGAGATGCGCGGGAAGGTCCTCTCGGGGCTCGAAACCTATCACCGGGAAAATCCCCTGCAGCGAGGCGTCAAACGGGAGGAACTGAGATACCGGATCGCAGGAGTTTTTTCAGGAGATCTGCTGGACGGCGTATTGGCCCGGTTGATGGAAGAGGGGGTCGTGGAAGTGGCCGAAGGTGAAGTCAAGCTCGCCTCCCATCGGATCGTCCTGCGCGATAGTCTGGGTGAGATGGCGGAAACGCTCCTGACCCTCCTGTCAAGAGAGCCGCTCTCGCCCCCCGATCTGGGGAAACTGACTGCTGCAATGGGCCTCGGAAAAGGGAAGGTCCTGGAACTGTTGAGTGCCCTGCAAAAGATCGGCAGGGTGGTCAAGGTGGAGGAATCGATCTGGATCGTGGCGGAGGGGATGGAAATGGCCGGCCATCGAGTCGAGGAATACCTGAGAAAGAACGGCAAGGGATCTGCCAGCGAATTGCGGGAATTCCTGAACGTCAGCCGCAAATATGCTATCCCCATCCTGGAGCACCTCGACCGGATGGGCGTAACGTATCGGAAGGGAGATTATCGGTATTTGAAAGGTTGAGCCGGCGGGAGGAGATGGACCGGGTCTCCGGGCGGTTTAAATCCAGTAAATGATTCGGCCGCAAGAGGAGCAGGTCGCAACGGTATCCTCATCCCCTCTGCCGGTGCTTTTGGCAGTGGGAAGCGCCACGAAACACCCGTAACAGACCCCGTTGATGACCGGTATGAGGGGGCGGGAGTATTTCCGGGAGACGCGACGATAGAGATCCTGGGTGCTCTGATCCAGTTTGCTCAGAATTTCCTGGATCGTCTCGTTCAGGATTTTCAACTCCCGTTGGCGATCGATTTTGAAGCCCATTTCTTCGAACTTTTCGACCATCACGTTGTTTTCCATCTCGGTCCTTCGATTGACCAAATCCTGGAGCCTGATCAGGTCATCGATCTGGTTTCGCATCGTTACGTTCCTTCTCCGTTCTGAGGCCGTCAGACAGGGTCATTTGATTTCCAGTCTTTCCATCATCCCGAGAAATTCTTCAGGGGATTCAACCTTCCGGAGTTTCGTGATATTCCGGTCGTCTTTGCAGAATTGAGCCACTTTTCCGAGGACGGGGAGATACAGATTCGAGACCTCGACGGGCGGGGCGATGATCAGAAAGAAAAAGTAAGATGGCTTGTTGTCGATTGCATCGAAATCGATCCCTTTCTCTTTTTTCCCGAAGGCCATCATCAACCGATTGATGACGAGGGATCGGCAATGCGGGATGGCTACCCCCTTTCCGATTCCCGTCGACCCCAGTTTCTCCCGTTTTTTGAGGAGCTCGAAAAGGATATGCCGGGGCCTCTCATCCAGGTTGAGAAGGCCGACCAACTCTTTCAGGATTTCATCCTTTGTCTCTCCCTTCAGGTCCAATGTGATGGTCTCTTCGGATAAGAAATCGGAGAGCTGCATATCTCATCCTTTCCGGAGGTCGTTTGGGGGAGAATACCCGTCGTCGAGAATAATTAATAGGAGCCACTATCGGTTGTCAATGTTCGCGATGCCCTCCCGCCTGTCATGTCCCTTCAGAATTCCCTTTCCATCTTCACCGTGACTCTGGGATCCCGCCACGGGCTCTCCAGGCCTTGAGCGATATAGAGGCCGAAATAGGAGAATATATTCGCTCCCGAGATCCCGAGGCCGATGTCCGATCGGAGTTGGCCGGCCTCGCCGCCTTCAGACCAGGCATCTCCGATATCGAAGAAGAGGAGCCCCTGTATCTCATTGAAGACGAGTCGGAGGGGTTTCCAGGTCAGCCATCGGATCGGACACCGGTACTCGGCATTCCCCATGAGGAAATTCTCCCCGGCATCGGAAAGGTCAGGGAATCCCCGCAGGGTTCCGACCCCTCCGATGGTGAACCGCCTGTGTGCCGGAGGGGAATTGCCGGAAAGGGCCATGGCGAGGCGGAAGTTGAGCGACTGATCGCCGAATACGATCCGATATCGCCTGAGTTGTGCGGTCAGAAGGCGATAAGCGAAGTCCCCGTGCAGACCAGCCGGACAGGTTTCATAGGAGAGGGTGGCGTGCCAGCCTCTCCGGGGGAAGCGGATGTTGTCCCGGGTATCATAGGTCCATTCGAAGAGGATCTTCCGCTCTTCCCCCTCGCTGACAGGTGGGTTCTCGCGGAACTCCTTGGCCCATCCGAACAGGGTGAATGGCTCGTTCGCACCGAGCGACCGGATATGCTGATCGACATAGGCCATGGTGACCCTGTGAAAGTCTCCGAGTCCCATCTCGGCAGAAAGGCGGAAACCCTCCGTTTCATAGTAATTCCGGAAATCCTCTTTGAACATAAAGGCGGCAATGGAGTTTTCCAGGTCCGATATTCGCCATCGGTCATTGGTTTCGGTCAGGCGGTAGGCATCGAGAGACGTACGGAAGTCTCCCCACCCCTGGAAGGGCTTACCGATCGTGGCTTTCCATCCCGCTCTCTCCCGCTCGATCGAATAGCTCAGGGAAAGACTCGCGGATGGATATTTTTCCTCTTCCAGGCTTCGGATGCCGAGCTGAAAGGTCGGGAGAAATCCGTCGGCACGATTGAACTCCCGGATGGAAAATCCTTTGAACCCCTTGAGTTCGAGGAACAAGGCATCGGAAAAGGGGGCCTCGAAGCTATCTGTCCCGGTCACGAGGGGGGAAGAGGAAGGCTCTCCTGTTAGGAGGAGAAGGGTCAGAAGGCTGAGACCCAGGGTCCGAACCTCGGTGCGAGGTTCATCGGGATGGACTCTTTTCATGGCGTAAATATACCTCTCGGGTGATGGAGGGCGGAATCTCTTTTGCCGGCCGCTCTCCATGTGGTTGTCGGGATCGGTACCATTGCAGACTCCATGCCAGATGTGGCTCATCCGGCCGGTGAAATCATTGCGCCTCCTGAATGATCGCTGTATCTTTACACCGAGCCGGCACGATCCTTCCAATTCGGGGTTCGATGTCATGGATCGGAAGAAGTTGCAAGAGCTCTTAAAGAGCGTTTCCAGTGGCAAAGTCGGCATCCATGAAGCCATGGAGGCCTTGAAGTATCTCCCGTATCAGGACCTCGGTTTTGCCAAGATCGATCATCATCGAAGCCTGCGGAGGGGAGTCCCCGAGGTCGTCTTCTGCCAGACCAAAACGGTGACACAAGTGGTCGAGATCTCCCGAAAGATCATCCAGGCGGGGGATGAGCTGATCCTGACCCGCGTCAGCGAGAAAATGGTCCCGGCGGTGAGCGCAATCGACCGCCGGATATCGCATCACGAAATGGCCCGAATGATGACCCTCGTGCGGAAGAGGAGGCCGAAGAAGGGGCTGATTGCCGTCCTCTCCGCCGGGACGTCCGATATCCCCGTGGCCGAAGAGGCCCGGGTGACGGCTGAAGCCCTGGGTAACCGCGTCGAAACGCTCTACGATGTCGGGGTTGCAGGAATTCATCGACTCTTCTCTGCAAAGGACCTGATGGCGAAGGCCCGGGTGTTCGTGGTGGTCGCCGGCATGGAGGGCGCGTTGGCTTCGGTAGTGGGCGGGCTGGTGAGCCGGCCGATCATCGCCGTCCCGACGAGCATAGGATACGGAGCCAGCTTTCAGGGTTTGACGGCCCTCCTGGGAATGCTCAATTCGTGCGCCTCCGGCGTGACCGTCGTCAATATCGACAACGGTTTTGGTGCCGGTTTCACCGCCAGCCTGATCAACCAGCTCTGACCATAGGCCACGACAAGAAGTGGGCGGGTTTTCCGCTGACGGCAGACTCGGAAGAGTCCTCTCGGTTCGCCGGGACACTTCGGACATCCCGGGATATCGGACAGGTGAAAGGAGGGAAGCCATGGGTATTTGGGATGAGGTCAAACGGAGCATCGACGACATTTCGGACGCCGCCAAAGAAGTCGCCAATCTGCTCGCGGATAAGACCGATGAGATCTCGCGGGAGGGAAAGCTCAAGCTCGAGATCTTCAATCTGGAGCGCCAGTTGAGGAGCCGTGAAATGAAGCTCGGAAAGCGGATTTATCGCCTGTGGGTCGAGAATCCCCAGATGGTTCCGGGAGACGACTGGGAAGCCTCCGGGCATCTGAAGGCCATGGAGGAATTGAACGGCCAGATCGAGAAACATCGACGGGAGCTCGAAGCCTCCAAGAAGGCGAAGGGAAGCGAGGAGGGGAATCGGGACAAATGGAGCTCGGTTTGACTCCCCATGTGGATTCGTTTATACTTTCCGTTTCGAGGAGGGATAGCGGTTGAGAAGCATGACGGGATATGGACATGGCGTCATCAACTCCCCCCTTGGGTCAATCGAGGTGTCCATTAAGAGCCTCAATCACCGGTTCTTTTCCATCAATGTTCATCTCCCGGAGATCTTCGAACCGTTCGAGATTCAGATCAACGATCTGATCAAACGCCAAATCGAGCGGGGGCGCATCGAGTGCAGGCTCAGCTGGGAGCCGATCGACGGCCTCGGTCCTAGGCCGGGAGTCAATGGCCGCGTCATCGAAGCCTATCTGTCCGGTTTGAAGGAAGCGGGAGAGAGATATGGCCTCTCCGGAGAGATCGATATCGGCATCGTCTCCGGTCTCCCCGGGATTTTCTCCTTCGAGAAGGGAAAGGAGCCCGACCGGGATCTTCTCTGGTCGGCCGTCTCCCAGGCGATCGAGCAGGCGCTCGAGGGTCTGATCGAGATGAGGGAACGGGAGGGGGAGGTCATCCAGCGATCGATCCGCGGGATGCTGGACCAGATCGGTATGATTCATCGGGCGATCGAGGAATTAGCGCCGGCACGGATCGAGAAGGCGAGGAGGAAGACACACGATCGCCTCAAGGAACTCCTGGCAGGCAAAGAGATCGATGAGACCCGGGTCCTGATGGAGGTCACGCTCCTGGCCGACCGGCTGGATATCTCCGAGGAATTGGCCCGGATCCTGTCTCATCTGATCCAATTCGAGAAGACGATCGAATCCGGCCGGAACATCGGCCGGCGGCTCCATTTCCTCCTGCAGGAGCTGCTGAGAGAGGTGAACACCATCGCCTCCAAGGCCTATGACGTGGAGATCTCCCACCGGGCCGTCGAGATCAAGGAGATCATCGAGCAATTGAGGGAACAGGTCGAGAACGTCGAGTGAGTGGTCGATGGTAGAGGGGCTTCTCCAACCGACTCCCTTTCTGGTTGTCCTGTCGGGGCCATCGGGCGCCGGGAAATCGAGCATCACACGGAGGATTCTGGTTAGACACCCCGCGATCGCCTATTCGGTTTCCGTGACGACACGCCCGATCCGCAAGAGGGAAAGTGAGGGGATCGACTATTTTTTCGCATCCGAGGATGCGTTTCGAAGCCGGATCGAAGCCGGCGATTTCGCGGAGTGGGCTCTCGTCCATGGGGCCTATTACGGCACGCCCAGGGAGCCGATCCTGAAAGCCTTCGAGGAGGGAAGGAAGGTCCTCTTGGATATCGACGTTCAGGGGGGCCGGCAGATCCGCGAGAAATTCGGCCAGGGCGTATTCATTTTCGTCATCCCTCCTTCTCGCAGGGAGTTGGTTACCCGGCTCAGGGGCCGGAAGACCGACGAGGATACGGTCATTCGTCGGCGTATCCTCGAGGCGGGCCGGGAGATCAACGAGCTGAAAAACTACCACTACCTCATCGTCAACTCCGATCTGGATCATTCCGTGAGCCGCGTCGAAGAGATCATTCATGCCGAGGAATGCCGGGTGGAACGCATCAGGGGGGTGGAGGATTGGATTCGGGCCTTTTCCGCCGGTGAGAAGGAGGTGGGCGGTGCTTCACCCGCCTGATCCGATAGCGGACGACCATCGGGAGACGCTGAAGGATCGTCGGATCCTCGTTGCCCTGACGGGGAGCATCGCCTGCTACAAAGCGTGCGGCATAGCGAGCACGCTGGTCCATCGGGGTGCGGTCGTCAGGACCATCATGACCCGCGGGGCGACCCGATTCGTCGCTCCCTTGACCCTAGAGGCGCTCACGGGAAGCCCGGTATCCGTGGAGATGTTCGCCGAGGGGGGTACGGAGAGCGCAACCCGGCATCCGCATATCGATCTCGCACGATTTGCCGAGGTGATCGGGGTGATCCCCGCCACTGCGAACCTGATCGGAAAGTTGGCGGGGGGAATCGCCGACGATCTCCTGAGCACGACCCTCTTATCGACGAGAGCGCCCATCTTGATCGCGCCGGCCATGAATCCTCATCTTTATCAGAATGCCATCGTGCAGGAGAACCTGAAGAAGTTGACCGAATTCGGACATCATGTCGTCGAGCCGGAAGAAGGATCCCTCTCGTGCGGTGAATTCGGGAAGGGGAGGCTTCCGGCGGAGGAGGATCTCATCCATGAGATCGTCTATCTCCTGAGGAAGAGAAGCGGACTCGAGGGGAAGAAGGTCCTCGTCAGCGCAGGGAGGACGGAGGAGCCGTTCGATCCCGTGCGGTACCTGACGAACCGCTCATCGGGGATGATGGGATATGCCATCGCCAGGGCGGCCCGCCGCTTCGGCGCCGAGGTGACCCTGGTCTCCGGGCCCACGGCTCTCCGGCCTCCCCGAGGCTGCCGCTTCCTACCCGTCCGCACGGCGTCCGAGATGGCGGAAACCGTCTTCGGGGAGGCCCTAAGTGCGGATCTCCTCTTCATGGCGGCTGCCGTCTGCGATTTCACCCCCGCCTCCTATTCGGAGGCGAAGATCAAACGTCGGGATGGGTGCCTGCCGGCTTCGATGAAGGCAACCGAAGACATCGTCGCGCGGGTGGCGATGGGGCGGAAGGGGAAGCTACTCACCGTCGCCTTTGCCATGGAGACCGAGCATCTCGTGGAGAACTCGCGTCGGAAGCTCGAGGAGAAGGGAGTCGATATCATCGTCGGGAACAATCCCCTGGAAACCGGCACGGGATTCGGCGAGGATTTCATCCGGGCCGTGATCATCGACCGGGATGGGACGGAGGATGATCTCCCGATCCTGGAGAAGGATATCCTGGCGGAACGGTTGATGGAATACGCCCTCAAGAAGACAGAGGGGAGACGCTGATCACCATCGGGAGCATCGAGGGAATGAGACAGGAAATCCGGAACTACCTCCATTATCTGATGGACCTCGGAGAAGAAGAGGTCTTCCTGGATCAACCTCCTATGGATGAAGGAGCGGACGCCCTGATGGGAGACCGTCTTCAGACGATGGAATCCCTGCGGAGGGAGGCGGAAGGTTGCCGGAGATGCCCCTTGGGAGGAACGCGGACGAATTCCGTCTTCGGCATCGGTAATCCCCATGCCGAACTGATGTTCATCGGCGAAGCTCCGGGTCGGGAAGAAGATCTGAAGGGAGAGCCGTTCGTCGGAGCCGCCGGTCAGCTCCTCGACCGCATCCTGAAGGCCATGGGACTCCGGAGAGATGAGGTCTATATCGCCAATCTCCTGAAATGCCGGCCACCCGGAAACCGGGATCCCCAACATGAAGAGATCGAGGCGTGCTGGCATTTCCTTGAGAGGCAGGTCGAGACTGTCCATCCGCGGGTCATCTGCACGCTCGGCAGCTATTCGGCCAGTGCGCTCCTGGGCATTCATGCCCCCCTGAGCCGCTTGCGCGGACGGGTTCATGCCTTCAGGGGAATCGATGTCGTTCCTACCTATCACCCGGCTGCGCTGCTGCGGAACCCGGCTTGGAAGCGGCCGACCTGGGAAGACATGCAGAGGATTTTATCGCTTTTGGAGAGGTCGATTCCCGGTTAGTCCGGCCGGCGGCGGCCGATATGTCAAGAGGACGATGATCGGTCGGGGGTAAAGAGAAGCGGAGCGAATCATGGAGTATGCGAGGGAGAGGATCCAGGCGGGAGGGGATATCGATCGGACGCCGCCTTACAGTTATGAAGCCGAGGTCTCGGTCCTGGGCGGGATGTTGTTGGACAAACTCGCCATCACGAAGGCCCTCGAGCTTCTCGAGGAAGATTCGTTTTATCACGACGGGCACCGGGAGATCTTTCACAATATCAGGCTCCTCTTCGAGAAGAATCAGGTCGTCGACATCGTCACGCTGTCCGAGCAGATCAAGAGGGCCGGCAAGCTCGAGCAAGTCGGGGGGAAAAGCTATATCCTCCAGGTTCTGAATGCGGTCCCGACGGCGGCGAATATCGAGTACTATGCGGGGATCGTCCTCGAAAAAGCGCTCCTGCGCAAGCTCCTCCAGGCGTCCACCGAAATCATCCGGGAAGCCTATACAGCCAGGGGCGAGGTGGATGAGCTCCTGGATCATGCGGAGCAGTTGATTTTTCAGATATCGCATCAGCGGATCAAGGGGAGTTTCATCCCGATCAAGAAGGTCCTCCATCCGACTTTCGAGATGATCGAGATGCTCCACCAGAAGAAGGGGCGGATCACCGGCGTCGAGTCGGGCTTTACGGACCTGGATAATCTAACGGCCGGTTTTCAGAAAGGCGATCTGATCGTGATTGCGGGGCGGCCCTCGATGGGAAAGACCAGCCTGGCACTGAACATCGCTCAGCATGCCGCGATCGAAACCAAGGTACCGGTGGCCGTTTTCAGCCTGGAGATGTCCAAGGAGCAGGTCGTCCAGCGACTCCTCAGCTCGGTGGCCGGGGTCGATGCGATGAAGCTGCGAACCGGTTTCCTGGCAGAGAAGGACTGGCCCAAGCTGGCCAAGGCGGCCGGAATCCTCGGGGACGCTCCCATCTACATCGACGACTCGGCGCTCCTCACGGCCCTGGAAATGCGGGCGAAGGCCCGGAGGTTGAAGAGCGAGGTCGATCTCGGGCTCGTGGTGGTCGATTATCTCCAGCTGATGAGGCCCGGCAAGGAGAAGAAGAACCGGCAGGAAGAAATATCCATGATCTCGAGTTCTCTCAAGGCGCTCGCCAAGGAACTGAACATCCCGGTCATTGCGATCTCACAGCTCTCCCGGGAGCCCGAGAAGCGGCCGGACAAACGGCCGAATCTTGCGGACCTGCGCGAGTCGGGCGCCATCGAACAGGACGCCGATGTCGTGATTTTCGTCTTCCGCGAGGAGGTTTACAAGCCCTCCTCGGGTAATGCGGGGGAAGCGGAGATCGTCATCGGGAAGCAGCGGAACGGGCCGGTCGGGAAGGTGAATTTGACCTTTTTGAAGAAGTGTACACGGTTCGTGAACCACTCGGCGAGAGAAGAGAACCGCTAAAGGAGGTGATCAAAAGGGATCATACCGTTCCGGCAGGTCTCTCATGGGTTTTCCGGACCGGGTGGCCCGCCATTCCGTTCCCTGATGAAATGATGCCGATTCGGGTGGGCGAAAGGGATAACCAGCGGACGGCGAGGCGAGTCAATCGGGCCGGATTTTATCTATAACCATACGTGAAATGGAGGCGCTGTTGAATCTCGTCAGGGGCATTTTCTTCATTTTTGTTTTCATCGTCACCTATACATTGGGCGACATCCGGGATACCTTCTCGATTATCTGGGCGGGGCTGGGCGCGCTCCTCTTCGTGGCCGTTCTCATCTTCATGGACATCCGCTTTCACCACCGGAGAACGGGCCAACTCCTGGCAGGGCTTGTCGGGATGATCCTCGGACTCCACCTGGCCGGACTCCTTTCGGCACAGGTTGCCGACCCTCTGCTGAAGTACCTTTCCTCGCCGGAAGCCTTGTCCTGGGCGTGCATGGTCGTCCTGTCCGTGATCCTGGGGTATCTGGGGATCCTCATCGGGAAGGGGAGCATCGGTGAACTCCGCCTATTTCACACGGATGTCGAGGAGCGAGCGGGGAAGATGACATACCTCGTGGATCTCGACTCCCTGGTGGACGGAAGGATCGTGAAACTATGCAGCACCCCCGTCCTGCCCGGTGATATCATCGTCCCGCGCTTTGTGGTCGATGCGCTGGAGAGCATGTCGGGGAGCGGTGACCAGGTTCAGCGTTTCCGGGGAAAGAGAGGCCTCGAAAACCTCAAGTCGATGGAGAGGGAGCAGGGTGTTCAACTCTTCGTGAGGGAGCTCACCACCAAGAATGGCCAGGAGGACAAATCCTTGATCGACTACGCCCGGGAACACGGGGCCACGATCATCACGAAGGACGTCGAACTCGAGAAATCGGCGGCAAAGAGCGAAGTGCCGGTGATCAACTTCAATGCCCTTTCCGACAAGCTGGCGCCGGAAGTTCTCCAGGGGGATGAACTCGTGATCAAGCTGGTGAAACCCGGCAAGGAGCTCGATCAGGCGGTGGGATATCTCGAGAACGGGAACATGGTGGTGGTCGAAAATTCCCGAAAGGAGATCGGGAAAACCGTGCGGATCACCGTGACGGGGATCCATCAGACGAAGGCGGGAACACTCGTCTTCGCCCAGTTGAAGGAATAGTCGAGCGGTGCACTGTTCAGCCGTCATCGTCGCAGCGGGAGAGGGGAGGAGGATGGGAAGGCGAAAGCTCCTCATCGACCTCGCGGGGAAGCCGCTCGTATCATGGTCCATCGACACCCTTCTCACGATCCCGAACCTCGACGAGCTGGTGCTGGTCGTTCATCCCCAGGACCGCGGGCGCTGCGGCGAAATCGTCGGCGACCTGTCGGACCGCGTGGAAATCGTAACCGGCGGCCGTGAGCGACAGGATTCGGTCTTCGAGGGCCTGAAATCGTTGGGACGTCGGGAAGGGATTGTCATCGTTCACGACGGAGCGCGGCCTTTCGTGACGCAAGACCTCATACGGTCGGTCGTCGAACGGGCCAGAGCGGGAGTGGGCGCCATCACCGCCATTCCGGTCCGGGATACCGTCAAACGGATCATCAACGGGAAGGTGATGGAAACCCTTCCCCGAAAGCTGGTCTGGTCCATTCAAACTCCCCAGGCCTTTCCCGGCGAGATGCTTTTCAGGGCCTATGAATCGGCGATGAGAGACGGCTTTTACTCGACCGATGATGCCGCTCTATGCGAGCGGATGGGATATCCGGTCGAGGTCGTGACCGGGAATCACGAAAACATCAAGATTACCACGCCGGATGATCTGCTCTACGCGGAGTGGATCGTCCATTCTCGACGGTTGCATGTGGGAGCCTGATGCCGGACGCGAGGGGACCGTCGATTCGGATCGGGATTGGTTCGGACATCCACCGGCTCGTGGCCGGAAGGGCACTGACGCTGGGTGGCGTGAAAATACCCTTCGAGTGGGGATTATCCGGCCACTCTGACGCGGATGTCCTGATCCATGCCATTATCGATGCCCTGCTGGGGGCGGCCGCCCACGGCGATATCGGGCGGCACTTTCCCAGTTCGGACAAGAGGTGGGCGGGGATCAGCAGCCTGAAACTCCTGGAGAAGACTGTCGCCATGCTCAGGGCGAAAGGTTTCGAGGTGATCAACGTGGATGCCACCGTTATGGCGGAGCGTCCGCTGCTCGGACAATGGATCCCGGCGATGGTTCGGAACATCGCGCCGATCATGGCGGTCGAGGGCGAACGGATCTCCATCAAGGCCACGTCGGCGAAGGGTATGGGGCCGGTCGGCGAGGGGGAGGCGATTTCGGCCATATCGATCGCTCTGATCCGGGAGGTTGACTCGCCCGTCCTGCAGGCCGAATGATCGAAGGAACATGTTGACGCAGTCGGCGACGCCCGTGAAAATCTGCTTTTTCGATGCGTTTTCGGGGATCAGCGGGGACATGGCCCTTGCCGCCCTCCTCGATTGCGGGATCCGACTGCCGAGACTCAAGGATGCGCTTGCCGGGCTGAAGGTCTCCAACTATTCGATTCGCCGCAGCCGGGTCAGGCACCACGGAATCAGCGCCACCCGGCTGGAGGTGCGAGTCAAGGGCACGGAGAAGCGACGGTCGCTCGGTGAGATTCTGAAGATCCTGGAAAAGAGCGACATCGATGCGGATATTCAGGCGAAGGCCTCGGCCATTTTCCGCCGGATGGCGAGGGCGGAGTCCCGGGTCCATGGGGAACGGATCCGGGATGTTCACTTTCATGAGATCGGATCGACCGATGCGATTGTGGACATTGTGGGCGTGCTCATCGCGCTGAAAATGCTCGGCGTGGGGAACGTCTATTCGACTCCGCTTCCCTTGGGTGCAGGATTTGTCGATACCGCACACGGTCTGATGCCGCTCCCCTCTCCGGCGACCGTCGAGATCCTCCGGGGATACCCTGTTCGGAAAACAGGGCGGGAGAAGGAGTTGACGACACCCACGGGGGCGTCGTTGATGGCGAGCCTTTCGAGAGGCGTGGACCTGCCCTCTCCTTTCATCGTGGAGCGGGTGGGCTACGGGGCCGGCCAACGGGAGTCGGATCTCCATCCCAACCTCCTCCGGGTGCTCCTCGGCGAGGCGCGGAACACGGGAGGTCGGGAGCCCGTCAACGTTATCGAGACGGTCATCGATGACATGGATCCCCAGTTGATTCCGTATTTTCAGGATGAGATCGATCGATACTCCGTGCAGATGAAGAAAGGCAGAACGGGCTGGGTCTTCCACATCCTGGTCAAGCCCACATCGTTCGATCAGGTGGTGGAAACGCTGTTTCGGGAATCCACCACGATCGGTATCCGGTTCTGGGAAGTCTCGAGGATCGTGCTCAAGCGTTTCTCCGAGCAGGTCGAAACTTCTCTGGGGAGGGTTCATGTCAAAGAGGTCTTTCTCCCTTCGGGTCGGGTTCGAAGAAAACCGGAATACGACGATTGCCAGAGGATTGCCCGGGAAAAAGGGTTGCCCCTCCTCGAGGTGATGCGTCGGATCGAAAAAGAGACAGGGAATGATCTCCTTGACGCATCTCCTGATAGGCTGTATATTATGGAATAACAATGAGTTCCTACGGTACTCGCTGTTTGTGCGTTCCGGACGGAGGGGATTCACTCACGATGAAGGAGACCAAGAAAAAAGGACGGATCCCGAGGGAGCCGGGGGGCCTTGAACCGAGAGACCTGGCTTTTACTCGGAAGAATTACATCCTCCTGGCGGCCGGTCTGGCTCTGATCACCGCTGGCTATCTTCTTCTGGCTCGGGGATCCATCACGCTTGCCCCGATCCTGTTGATCCTCGGCTACTGCGTCATTATCCCCATTGCCATCGTCATCCGGTAAAAACGGTCCGAGCGGGCGAATAGCTCAGCCGGTTCAGAGCGCCTGCCTTACAAGCAGGAGGTCACAGGTTCGAATCCTGTTTCGCCCACCATCCCCTCGCCGGTTTCTCTCCTCTCTCTCCTTATTCCTTTTCTCTTTCCGACCCGCCCGTTGGCGGGGGTGAATCAACCATGATGAAGGAGTACCTGTGCATACCGTTCTTCGCGCTGGCGATGCTGCCGTTCGTCTTCCCGGTAGATGCACAGGGAGGGGGTGATCAGGAGCTTCCGGCAGAATGGAGGGTCAAGGGGATTGAATTCGAGGGGAACCGCCACTATTCCGATGATTTCCTCAGGGGCCTGATGCAGATGGAGAAGGGGGATGCCTTCCGGCAATGGCAACTCGACGAAGATCTCGAAGTCATTGAGGGTTATTACCAGCGCAACGGGTTCCTCGATTTCACGCTGGAGGAGGTGGTCAAGGACTCCGATGCACAGCGCGGCTCCATCTCGATTCGAATAAGTCTCGATGAGGGCAGGCGGGTTCTTTTTCGCGAAGTCACCTTCGAGGGGAACCGCCTCCTGCCGGACGATGGCCTCCGGAAGATTCTGGATCTCAGCCGGGGAGAGCCGTACCAGCCCGCAAAGGTGAACAAGCTGTTTCAGGAACTCACCGATTTCTACTCGGAAAGGGGATTCATCCGGCTTCAGGTGAATAGCCAGACACAATTATCCGCCGAGGGCGATTCGATCGATCTCAGCGTGATCCTCGACGAAGGACCGAGGGTCCACTTCGGGGTGGTTGCTGTCGAGGGGCAGGAGCGGGTCAGCGAGGGGATCATCCTGAAGGGCTCACGTCTCCGGAGAGGGGATGTCGCGACGACGCTGAGATTGCAGGAGGCCCAGCAGGGGATATACCAGACAAACCTTTTCAGGAACATCAATCTCTCCCTTCAGGACACGGAAGATCCGGATACGGTCGATGTGTTGATATCGGTCAAAGAGAGCGATTTCAAGACGTTCAATGTCGGTGGCGGTTATGGATCCATCGATGGGATCCGGGCGAGCATCGAATGGAACCAGTACCACATTTTTTCTAGGGCCGAGGCAGTACAGACAAAGACCGAAGTCACTTATCAACCCTTCGAGCTGTCTCGAATCCGGTTCTCGAATGCTTATGCGACCGCCTTCACGCAACCTTATTTTCTGAACACCCTCGTCAGG
>Ga0214473_10002649_pt1 | contig 21955 bp, 20 predicted proteins | sample RVTome_7_FD_203509 | JGI IMG/M metagenome (GOLD analysis project Ga0214473, IMG submission 203509) | Soil microbial communities from uranium-contaminated site in the Upper Colorado River Basin, Wyoming, United States - RVT98D197 | ecosystem: Environmental > Terrestrial > Soil > Contaminated >... | reverse complement strand
ACCGAGCGCACGTCCGAGCTAAAGGCAAGCTGGGCTATGTTCACGAGGGCGATGGAGATCCCGAAGGTGAGGAGCAGGGAGGAAAGCTCCGGCGCGTCCACGACCCGGGTCACCAGCGTCCGTTGCAGGAACATCCCGAGGAGGAATAGCAGCGGGATGGAGACCAGCAGCGACACGAAGGGGTTGATCCCAAGGAGGCGGAACCACCAGAAGGTGGTGTAGGCTCCCAGCATCAGGATCGTGCCGTGCGCGATGTTGATGACCCGCATGACCCCGTAGATCAGGGCCAGGCCCAGGGCCACCATGGAGTAGAGCGCGCCTGCCAGGAGGCCCGAGATGATTACCTGGCCGACCATGGTGGGGGTGATGGCGACGTTCACGGATTCTCCCGAAAGCACGGGCGCCCGCCGGGATGCCGGCGGGCGCCGTCCGCACGTCTCACGTTACCAGCCCACTCGCCTACCGCTGGTTCCAGGGCGGGGTCGGGAACCTGGCCTTCCCCACGGCCAGCTCGTCCGGCCAGACGATCACCTTCCTGCCTTCCTGCCATTGGAACATGACCATCTTGTGGGAGACCTGGAACCCGTCCGCATCCACCTTGAAGCCGCCGTACACGCTGTTCATATCAATCTTCAGGATGGCCTCCCGGACCTTCTCGCCATCCAGGGAGCCGGCCCGCTTGATGGCCTCCACCAGCACCTGGCAGCCCCCGTAGCCGCCGGCCGAGTGATAGGAGATATCCACTCCGGGGAACTCCGTCGAGTGGGCCACGAGGAACTGCTTGGCCCCGGGGTACGGAAGCTCCGCCTCCCACTGGGTGGCGCCGTACACGTACTCCGCGTTCTTGCCCAGGAGCTGGTAGAACGTGGGCAGGTCGCCTCCCACGGTCACCCCATACATCTTGGGATTCACGTTCAGTTCCTTCATCTGGCGGGTGATGGCCACCGCGTCGTCGAAGTAGGTGGCGCCCCCCAGGACGTCTGGGTTGGCCGCCCTGATTTTGGTCATGATCGCCGAGAAGTCGGTGTTCCCCTTGGGGTAGGCCTCGGCGAAGACCACCTGGAGCCCCTTCTTCTTGGCCAGCTCGATGGTCCCCTGCACCGTGGCCTTGGGGAAGAGCGTGTCCTCGTTGACGATGGCCACGGTCTTGAGGCCCCGCTTGGCGGCCACGTCAATGAGCCCCTCCAGGTACAGTTCGGCAGGGGACTGGACCATGAAGATGAACTTCCGGCCCTTCTTGAAGATCGAGGTGGTGGAGGCCATGGGGGCGACCATGGGCATCTTGTACTTCTCGTTCACGTTGGCCACGGCCTCTGTGATCGCCGAGGAGTACGGACCCATGACCGCGTCCACCTTGTCCTGGGTGATGAGCTTCTCGTACAGGCGGACCCCGGTAGCAGGCTGGGACTGGTCATCGTAGAGGACGAACTCGATCTTCCGCCCCAGCACCCCGCCTTTCTCGTTCATGTGCTTGGCGCAGAGCTGGTAGCCCCGCTGCTGGTTCTGGCCAAGGGCAGCATAGGTGCCGGTGAGCGATAGAGACGCCCCGATCTTGATCGGGTTCTGGGCGGCCGCCGGCGGCGACCAGAATGCACCACCCAATGCCATGGCCAGACCGGCTCCCCATGCCGCGATATGCCTCCTTGAAACACCTGTCAGGAATCGCATAATCCCCCTCCCTTTGTTAGGACTTCCCCTCGCCCGACATGCGTCCTTTGTGCCATCCCGTAGGGTATGGAGGTCGGGCGAGCAGCCCCGTGGTAGCCCGCCTGCCCTCAAACGAGATCGGATGGCGGCCCATGCCTCCGCGGAAGGCGCGAGAAACAAAACAACGAGACTCTACACAACCTTCAAGCAGGGGTCAAGCTGTTCGGAGGGTCCTCTGGCGGAGAGACTGTTCTGGAATGTAAGGCGACGGTCTCTCGACCCGGGGGCCCTCATCCAGGGGATGGATTGTCCTGGTCCGTGCAAGAAGTGCATGGGGTTGGAGGGATATCAGGTGAGTTTTCCCCGGACCTCCGCCAGGACCTTGCCCCGGAGAGCCTGACCCTGCTCCTCCGCGGCCTGCACCTTCCCCTCCTGTGCGGTCCTGAAGGCATCATCCTTGATGGATCCCAGGTTGATCTGGACGTTCAAAGCCCCGCCCTCCAGGGCCGTGGCCGCCAGGAGCCCCCCCACGCCTGCGTCCGACGCCGCGCTGGGGTTCCCGTGTTCCGCGACCTGGACCGCCAGCTCCAGTACCCGGAGCGATCGGGTGCAGACCTTCATCGGGGGCTCCACGGCCGCCTTGTAGGCCTGTTGAATCGCCTGGGACCTGGCCGACTGCTGCTCCGGCGTCTCCTTGGGCAGCCGGAAGGCCGCCATCACCTGGTCGAACGCCCTGGCGTCCTCGTCCACCAGCGCCAGGAACTCCCCCCGGAGCCGGTCGGCCTCTTCCGCGATCGCCGTCATCTGCCCTGCCCGGTCCGCGAACTTCTTGCTGCCGGCCGTGGTGCGCGCCACCATAGCGACCAGACCTGACGCCAGGGCGCCTGCCAGCGCAGAGGCGCACCCACCGCCCGGCGTCGGCTCCTTGGAGGCCAGCACCTCACCGAACTTCGCCAGCGACAGCTCCTGAAAGCTCATCGCGTCGCCCCTTCCCCTCAACCTCCCTTCTCCCCGGGGGGAGAAGGCCAGGATGAGGGGGAGATCCGCAATCCAAAATCCGAAATCGAAAATGAGTGCCCGACCTCAGTCGGGCAGAAGGTGGTATTCGATGATCTGCTTCGCGTTGAACCCGGGGAGCTGGAGGTAGTAGCTCATCACCTCTTCCAGGGCCTCGATGGGCACCATCCCCACCAGCTCGCACTCCTTCACCAGGACCCCGTACCGTGCCGCCTCGGCCTTGACCAGCTCGACCGCTCGGTGAATGGGGGTCTTCTGGTAGTTGACCAGGTTCATCGAAACTTGGACGATTCCCTTGTCGTCCAGGCTAAGGCCCATGGCCTTCACATAGCGGAGGCCCCCGCCGATATGCCGGACCGCGTTGGCGATCTTCTTCGCCACTTCCAGGTCATTGGTGTGTAGGTTCACATTGAAGGCGATGAGGGGCATCCGGGCCCCGACCGCCGTGACGCCGGATTTCTCGTTCAGAACCTGGGGGCCGGCATCCACTTTCCACTTCGGGTCCTGAAGCTTCTTGGGCATGCCCTCGTACTCGCCCTTCCGGATGTCGGCGAGGTTGCGCCGGGCTTCGCTGGTGCACGCCTCTTCATAATAGATCACCGGGATCTGGTGCTTCTCGGCGAAAGCCCGGCCGAATCGGCGGGCGATCTCCACCGCCTCGTCCATAGTCATGCCACGGATGGGAACGAAGGGCACCACGTCCACGGCGCCCATGCGGGGGTGGCTTCCCTTGTGCTTGCGCATGTCAATCAACTGGACGGCCCGCGAGGTCACCGCCATGGCGCAGGCCTCAACGGCTTCGGGACTCCCAAGGAACGTGGAGTCAGCCCGGTTGTGGTCTTTGTCCATGGACAGGTCCAGGATCTTCACCGGAAACTGCTTCAGGACGGCCTCCAGCTCCTTCAGGAAGTTCGGGTCCCGCCCCTCGCTGAAGTTCGGCACGCACTGCAGGATCTTCATCCGCCGATACCCTCCTCATCAAGCTGGCGCCGGGTCCGAGGAACAAGCGAAGAGGAACATACCACGCCGGACGCCAACCTACAACCCTCACAGCCCCAGACTTTGCTCGCGAAGGTCCGGTGGTGTCTTGGTGCCTTGGTGGTGAAATGATTGGGTTTATCGGAGGCCGAGGCCGCGGACGATCTTGGCCGTGGTGATGACCTGGCCTGTGTGGCGCTGGGTGTGTTCAGCGATGTGGAAGATCAGGCCGATGACGTTGGTTGGCAGGGCCTTTCGCCCAATGGTTCGTGGTTCGAAGAGTGACTCTTTCGGAGTTGTCCGGATGGCGCCCAGGGCGCGCTCAATCGCCGCCTGGGCCCCCCGGATCAGGGCTGCCGCCTTTACCGGGGGATCTCCCGGCTGCCCTTCCAGCGGTATGGCCTGGTGCTGGCTCTCGCTAAGCTGCTCGCCCCGGGCGTAGGTGAGCAGGCGATCGATGCTCCCGGCGATGTGCCTCAGGTGAAAGCCCAGGGAGGCCGCGCCGCCCGGCTTGAGCCACAACTGCTCCACCGTCAGGTCAGATGCTGCCTGTTCCAGATCCTCGCCCGCCTGAACCAGCGCATGTGCTGCCGGCATGAGCATCGGAGCAACACCTTCGAGCGGGCCACGCAGCCAGGCTTCAGGTTGTGACATGGGTAACGGACTCCTCTGGCATTGCCGAGAACATCCTTGCGCGTGGACGTCATGGGTTCATTGACCGGTCAGAGTCAAGAGCCACACCGCTGCGGCAAGAACGATGGCGCAGAAGACGGCGGCGGAGCCCATGTCCTTGGCACGACCCGCCAGCGCATTCTTCTCTGGCCACATGCGATCAGCCAGGATCTCCATCGCCGAGTTGAGCAGTTCGACGACGATCACCAGGCACCAACTGCCGATCAGCAGCGCCCGCTGCACGCCGGTCCTCCCCAGCCAGAGCCCCGCAGGCACGACGACCACGAGCACCAGCAACTCCAGGCGGAATGCCTGCTCGTCACGATACGCCGCCGCTAACCCCGCCAGCGAAAACCGTGTTGCGTTCACCAGGCGTGCCCAGATGCCGGCCATGTGCCTCCAGGATACGTCACCCCATCACGGCGCCGCCGTTTACCCACCAGACCTGGCCGGTAATCTGTGAGGCCTGGTCAATAATGACAAAGGCGGCAACTACCACCCGTGACGAGTGCCACCCGCCCGCTGAGTTCATTCGTCATCTGACCTCGCCCTGCTTCTGCTTGCATGGCCGGCTCGCTAGTAGTGCTCCATCCCTCGCAATCGAGGGGAACCCGTCCCCTCTCGTGCTTGCGCGGGAGCAGCGGGCTCGCCGAAGCGCGCGAGGCGGAACTCGTGCAGGGGGAGGGACGGCTCCCCGTCCACGATCAGCTCGCACAGCAGCTTGCCGGCAATCGGGCCCAGGCAGAAGCCGTGCCCGCTGAACCCGGAGGCCAAGAGGTATCCTTGGATCCCGTCCACCGGGCCGATGATCGGCACCTTGTCGGGCGTCATCTCCAGGGTGCCGGCCCAGGTGCGCAGAAAGTTGGCCCCACGCAGCGCCGGAACCATCTCCGCCGCCCCCCGAGCCAGATGCGCGATCGAGGCGGCGGGCATACTCTGATCAAACGTCTGCCCCGGCGTGCCGACCCCGCCGATATGGACGTGACCCTGCCGCGCCTGCCTGCCGTATACGCCCAGATCGTGGGAAGAGATGAACTCGTTGAACAACGGCGGCATCCGTTGCGTCACGGCGAGGACGGAGCGCGCCGGCTCGATCGGCACCTGGATCCCCAGCGTGCGGCTGAGCTGGGGCGTCCACGGCCCGCCGGCGTGGATCGCCTGCGGTGCCTCGACGACGATCTCTCCATCCTTGTCCCGGGCTGTCACGGACGTTACTTGCCCCGCCTGGACGCCGATGTTCACCGCCTCGGTCCGCGTGAGGATCGTGGCCCCCGCCCGCTTGGCCGCCCAGCCGAAGGCCTTGGTGGCCAGGAGCGGGTTGGCGGTCCCGTCGGTCGGGCAGTACTTGGCACCGAGAAAGATGTCGCCCAGGTACGGCGTGCGCCGGCGCAACTCGTCCCGATCCCACACCTGGACCGCGAGGCCGTCTTCCCGCTCCTCCTCCCCTTCGCGGTGCAAGGTTGCCATGCGCCCCTCGTTGGCCGCCATGCGGATGTTTCCGCCCTGAACATACTCGACGTCGAAGCCCAGTTCCGCCTCGAGTCCCACCCACAACTTGATGCTGGCCATCGCCAGGGGGCGCTCCCGGCGGTCCCGGCACTGCGCCCTGACCCCGCCGCCGTTCCGCCCGGAAGCCTCGCCCCCGATCACCGACTTTTCCAGCAGGACCACCTTCACGCCACGGCGCACTAGATAGTACGCTGCCGCGCAGCCGACGATCCCACCGCCGACGATGGCCACCTCTGCGCCGATCCTGCGCGAGTTCCTCATCGCCGTGCCAATTCCGGAACGCCGCCGGCCGCACCGTTCACCGGCTCCCAACCAAGCGCCACAATCGGGACCGGAAAGATGGGAGGCCGCGGGGGAAATAACCCGGCCTCTGCCACCGGCCGCCCCGTCTCCCGGGCGATGCAATGGGCGACAAGCTGACCGCACATCCGCCCCTGGCAATCGCCCATCCCGCAACGGGTGATCGCCTTCACCTCGTTGGCCGAATCCGCCCCCAGGGCCACAGCCCGGCGCACGTCTGCCTGGGTGACCTCTTCGCAGCGGCAGAGGATGGTGTCATCACGGCTCCACTCGTACAGGCCGGGGCCGGGGGTGAACAGGGCCGCATACATCCGCTGGAACCGTCGCTCACGCGCCAGCATCGGGTCAAGCCGTCGGATCGCCTTTTCAGCACCGTCCGCCCCATGTCCCGTCCGGGCGGCCGCAGCGATCCCGGCGATCTCACCTTCCACCTGGGCCAGCGGGCCGCCGCCGACGCCGGCACCATCCCCCACGGCATAGACGCCGGGCACGCTGGTCTGCATGTGCCGGTCGCGCACGGGAATCTCGCCGCCCAGGTCGGGGCGCCAGTCCTGCTTTGCCCCCAGCAGGCAAGACAGGGTATTGGACGGGATGAAGCCGTAGCCCAGGCAGAGCGTGTCGCAGGCCAGGGTCTCCTCGCTGCCCGGGATGGGCCGCCAGTGGGAATCCAGGCGGGCGATGGTCGCAGACTCCACCTGGGCCGCGCCGTGGGCTGCCACGATGCAGCAGCCCGGCCGGAACGGTACGCCCCGACGGAAGAGAGTCAGCCGGCTGCTCAGCCCCTCGACCAGCCGCTGCCACTGACCCCAGAGTGCACCAACATGAGGCGCGCTCTCCCTGAAGAGCCGGGCGCCTTCCAGCACCGCCACGACGTTCGCCCCGGCCCGCACCAGCTCCGCGGCCAGGACGACCTGGAGCGGCCCCGTTCCCGCCAGGAGGATGCGCCGGCCCGGCAGGATGCGCTGATGCTTCAGCAAGACCTGGGCGGCACCCGCAGTCATCACGCCGGGCAGGGTCCAGCCGGGAAACGCGACCGGCCGATCGTAGGCGCCGGTCGCCAGGATAATCGCCTGGGCCTGCAGGAAGGAAGGGGCCAGCGGACCGTGCAGCGCGAGGAGGTTTCCCTCGAAGGTGCCCCAGACGACGGTCTCGGGCAGGAAGCGCACGCCGGCCCCCATCACCCTTTGCCACAGGGCCTGGCCCTCCCGCTGGTGGCGCGAGGGGTTGCCGACCCAAAGTTCCGCCGCCGCTTGTTTGAAGTATTGACCACCGGGGCTCTGGTTACTGTCAATCAGTGTGACCTGTGCCCCGGCCTCGGCCGCCGCCAGCGCCGCGCTGAGGCCCCCCGGCCCCGCCCCGACGACGGCCACCTCGACCCGATCGGCCATGGTCCTATGGTTTCCCTCCGGTGTCTACGACCATTCCCGCTGCCACCGGGGTCAGGCACGCGCGCACATTGGGCGTGCCGTTCACCGTCACCAGGCAGTCGAAGCAGAGGCCGATGCCGCAGAACATGCCGCGCGGCTGGCCGTGCGACGTGCGGCGCCAGGCCTTGCGTCCCGCGGCGAGCAGCGCACCGGCGATGGTCTCGCCCATGCAGGCCGGCAGCGGAACCCCGTCCACGATGATGGTGATGGCCTGGCCGCGCTCGACCGCGGGTGACATTCCGACTCGCATCATGGGGGCCTACTTCCGCCCCTTCCTCTTTGGCGCCTTGGACCGCGTGCTCGCCGCCCTGGAAGGCCTGGTCGGGCGCGTCGCCTTCTGCTTGCGGACGGTCTGCCGCTTGGGCCGCTTGCCCGTCATCACATACTCATTGAGCTGCGCGGCCGACAGCCCGTCTAGCTTCAGATTCGCCAGGTTGCGCCCCGTCTTGTAGTACGCCGTCTCGTTGACTAGGGAAGCGACGTGAATGATCGAATCATACGTGGGCGTGGGGATGCCGAGCTTGCGCCCCAGCGAGGCGGTCAGCGTGACGCCCATGGGAACGTCCTCTGTCACGTAGCGGTCCTGCATGGAGAACGGTCCCTGGCTGGAGGCCACGGCGAACTCGGCGACGCTCATGTTGAACAGGTCGTGGAAGACCTGCTCGTACGTCATGGGCGGGTAGCCCAGGGCGGCCATGATCGCCTGGCGCTCGCGATCCATCCCGTTGATGATCTTCTTGACCGACGGGGTGATCCCTTCCTTGTACATCCAGAACTCGCCCTTGCTGTGCTCGATCCGGCCCATGTTGAAGAGGGCGCCGGCGGGATGGACGATGATGTTCGGATTGTAGAGCGCCGGCTCCAGGATGCTGCGCGCCGGCACCACGGTGTCGTAGACCCCCTTCAGGGCAGCCATCAGCGCGGTGGTGCGAGACGCCGGCAGCGCGGCCACCTGGTTGCGGGGGCCGTCAATTCGGTGGATGTTGACGGTGCCGGGGCCCTCCAGGCGGCGGCAACAGTAGGGAAAGGTCGCCGCCTCACTCAGGAGAACGTCGGCCTTCACCCCCAGCTCGTCGAAGATCCGGCGGAACTCCAGCGTACCGCCCGAGCCGGGCCAGAGGATGATGACCTGGCCAGAGCGCACCAGGGGTGCGATGGCGTGGGCGACCCGGGTGTGGGTCAGGGCCTGGGTGGCCACCATGATGAGTTCGGCGCCATCCAGGGCGGCTTGGATGTCGGTGGTGGCCAGGGCCACCTTGGCAAACCCGGTATGCGCCACGCCCGTCACCTTGATACCGCCCTTCTCGGCCACGGCGGTCACGTTGCCGGCCCAGTCCCCGAACTCGAACAGCCGGCACGTGTGCCCTGCCAGGGTGAGATCCCCGGCGATGGCGGTGCCGCCGTTGCCTGCGCCGATGACTGCGATCCGCTTCCCCATGATCTACCAGTCTCCTTCCTCGCGCTGTACGCGGATACCGCGCTGGCGCAGCTCTGTGAAGAACGTGTTGGTCGGGATGTCGGTGAGGGGGGAGAGCAGCCCACGCCTCCGGATGTCCCCCCGCAGGATCATCTGGGCGCCGATGCTGGCGGTGTATCCCACCGTGCGGTTCATGGCCAGCAGGCCGCTTTCCAAATCGCGCAGATCAACCACCTGGGAGAGCACCCGCCGCCTCCGGCCGTCCTTGAGGCCGCGCACGTCCACCCGGATCACCGCCACGTCGCGGTCGTCGTCTCCATACTGGAGCTGCGGCTCCAGGAGGTTCCGCACGAACTCTCGTGGCACGACCGGCGCATTCCCGACGGGGATCGGCCCCAGCTCCAGGAAGCCCAACTGGGACAGGGCGTACCAGAAGGCACAATGACCGGGCCAGCGCATGGCGAAGCGGCCCGCATTCTTGACCGTGCCCGCGACACCCATCGCCTCGAGGTAGTGGACGACGTCCCCGTTGGGATACGCTTCCAGTGCCCCCCAGCCCTCCATGTCCACCCTGTGGATATTGGACGGGGCGAAGATCTCCCGCCCGGGGATCGCCACCGTCTTCCCCTCGCGGATGACATGCGCGTCTCGCACGTACGATTTCAGCACCCCCTCGAAGGTCCAGGAGATCTTGTAGCGGAGGGGGCCGTTGGCCGCCCTCGGCTCCGGGAACCCGGCGCCGTACGAGTAGAACTCGTGGACTTCGTCCAGTTCTTTCACCGCCTGGCCGGCCAGGACCAGGTCAATCCCCGGATCAAAGCCGAATTCGGGAAGGATGGCCAGGCCGCGGGCGGCGGCGTCCCGCCCGATCTCCTGAAACTCCGGAGGGACGTAGGAGGAATTGACCAGGTGGATGCCGTTGGCAATGGCCAGACGGGTAATCGGGACGTGGAATGCGGTCGGAAGCAGGACGACGACCGCCTGCACCTTCCGCATGAGCGCTGCGACCCGGTCGTGATCGCGAGCATCCAGACCGACGGGTTCGACCTTGTCCGTCTTCAAACGATCGAGATAGCGGCCCAGCCCGGCGAGGTCCGCGTCGGCGGCGATGACGTGGGACACGGTCGGGCTGCGGGCCAGATCGTGCAGGGTGGCCCGTCCTTGCAGGCCCGTGCCGAGGACCAGGATTCGCACAGTCCGTCTCCTTCAGAATGCCAACAGTCGCGTGAGCGAGGTCACGTCCTTCGCCCGCGCCAGGTCGAAGATGGCGGCTTGCAGCTTGTCGCAGGTCCCCTCGCCAACGATCGGCGCCGTCAGCGACCGGAACTTGGCCGCCAGATCCTCGTCGCTCAACGGATTTTCGGGGTTCCCGCGGGGGTATTCGACAGTTGCCTCGAAAGATCCCCGGGTGGTGTGCATCGTCACCCGGGCGATGGTCTTCGCCGGAAACTGGCTGTTGATGTCCGGGTCCACGGTCACCTCGACCTTGCGGGCTAAGGCCAGGATATCCGGGTTCCGTAGGTTCGCCTCGGTCACGTCCTCCGGTCCGATCTTCCGAGTGCGCAGGGCCACGGCCAGGGCGAAGGGGATGCTGAACTGGGCGGCGATGGCATTGCGTGGCTCATAGTTGACCAGGCGGGTGACCTCGTAGAACGTCTCGACCTGGATCTTCGCGATCTCCCCGGGCTCCACGCCGTGGCGCGCGGCCAGATCCAACACCGCGTCCACGGAGGGGTGCGCCCAGCGGCAGACGGCGTATGGCTTGAAGTAGGCGCCGAGGATTGCGTATCCGTCCGGGTCGCCCAGCCCGTCCACGAGTTGGCCGGTGTCCCAGCGGCCGGAGTAGTCCATCACGTCCTCCGGGCCGATGAAGCCCTGCTGCGCCAGGAGCGCCGCCGCGCACCCCGTCATGCCGGCCCACCCGATGACCTCCTTGACCATGCTGTAGTTCGCCTGCAGGCCGCCTGGGGGGAAGGAGCCGTGGGAGGCAGCGTTGCCGATGGCGGATTGCAGAGTGGTCTCGTCGAATCCCAGCAATGTCCCGGCCGCGGCGGCGGCGCCAAAGACGCCCCAGATGCCGCTGGAATACATGCGATCCTTGTACCAGGGGACGCGGGCGACGCTCGCGCGAACCGCGACCTCATACCCGGCCACGATGGCCGCCAGAAACTCCCGCCCGGTGGCGCCCGTCATCTCGGCGATGGCCAGGGCAGCCGGGATGACGACGGCACCGGGATGTCCCATCGCCATGCGGTGCCCGTCATCCAGGTCCAGTGCGCTGGCGGCGTTGCAGTTGATCCACGCGGCGCCGGTGACGCTCAGCGGACGGCGGGAGCCGATGACCGTGGCCTTGCCGGGGCTGAACTGTTCGTAGGCGAAGCGGGCGCTGATTTGCGTCATGGGGGTGCGGGTGCCGGCGACGGCGACCCCCACCACGTCCAGGACACAACGGCTGGCCTGGTGCAATACCCGCTCGGACAGGTTGGCGGGGTCCAGCCGGCGGACGAATGAGACCAGTTCTCCCGTTGCGGACACGGTGTTCCCCTCGTCGCTATTCTCGGAGGTGCGGGTCGAGCACGTCGCGGAGCCCGTCCCCCAACAAGTTGAAGGCCAGCACGGCGACGAGGATCGCCAGGCCGGGGAAAACGGACAGCCAGGGGGCGTTCAGCAAATGCGGCGTGCCGTCCCGGATCATGTTCCCCCAGGTCGGCGTGGGGGGCGAGACGCCCAACCCGATGAAGCTGAGGTTCGCCTCGATGCGAATGGCAGAGGCGGTCCAGAGGCTGCTGAGCACGACAACCTCGCCCATGACATTGGGCAGGATGTGCAGGCCCACGATCCGGACAGGGCCCGCCCCGACGGATCGGGCCCCTTCCACGAACTCCCGCTTCTTCAGGGACAGCGCCGAACCATGCATCACTCGCGCGAAGGCGGGGGACAGCATGATGCCGATGGCCAGGATCATCTTGAGCAGTCCCGGGCCGAGAACCGCCAGCACTAGGAGCCCGAGGAGCAGGCTTGGAAAGGCCATCAGGATGTCCACGAACCGCATGATTACGTTCTCGATTTTGCCGCCTGTGTAGCCGGCGACCAGGCCAAGGGTGGAGCCGATCACCCCTCCCAAAACGACGGAACACACGCCCACCAGGAGCGAGATCCGACCGGCGTAGAGGACGCGGGCGAAGAGGTCCCGCCCGAAGGTGTCCCGCCCCAGGATGTGGGTTTGATCCGGCGGCTGGAGGCGGAATCTTGCCTCCTGCGCCACCGGGTCGTGCGACGTGACAAGCGGCGCGGCAACGGACAGGATGGTCACCAGAATGGCCAGGATCAGTCCGACCACGGCGGCCCGGTTCCGGGCGAATGTCCTCCACAGCCGCCTGCGCTCACCGCGGGCTTTACCCGGGGTCCCCTCTGCATCCATCCGTCCGACTCACCCTAGTGCCTGATCCGGGGATCCACCCATCCGTAGATCAGGTCGATCATCAGGTTGATGACCACAACGAAGCCCGTGTAAATGACCATGATGGACTGCAACGCCGTATAGTCGCGCTGGAGGATGGCGCCCACCATCATCTTCCCCAGCCCTGGCCTGGCGAAGACGATCTCCACGGTCACGGAGTCACCGATCAGGCTCACGGCCCAGATGCCGGTGACGGAAACGATGGGGATCAGGGCCGACCGCAGGGCATGCCGGAGGTGCACGACCCGCTCTTTCAGTCCCTTGGCACGGGCGGTGCGCACATAATCCTGGCGGAGGACGTTGAGTATCGCGGAACGCGCCAGCCGGGCGACTGAGGCCGTCATGACGAGACCCAAGGTGAGTGCTGGCAGGATCAGGTGGCTGATATTCTCGCGGAGATCGTCCATACCGCCGCCCCCGGTCGCCGGCAGCCACTGGAATTGAATAGCCAACAGCAGGATCAGCAGGATCCCCAGATAGAAAGCCGGCACGGACAGGCCGGTGAGTGAGAGGACCCGACCGATGTAGTCGGCCATCCGGTTGCGGCGGATCGCCGTGTAGACACCGATGGGGATCCCCAGGAGCGTGCCGATCAGGATCGCCAGGACAGTCAGTTCAAGGGTGTAGGGAAGGGCGTGAATGACCTGGTCCCGGATGGAGGAGCCGGTGATCATGGAGCTGCCGAGATCCCCGCGCACCAGGCTGCCCAGGAAGCGGACGTACTGGACGGGCAACGGCTCGTTGAGGCCCATCCGCTGCCGGAGCGCATCGACGGCCTCCTTGGATGCATAGTCGCCCAACGCAGCGACCGCGGGGTCACCGGGGATGACTCGGACCACGAGGAAGACAATGGTGACCACGCCCAGAAAGACGGGAATCGAGAGGACGAGTCGTTGCACGATGTATCTGAGCACGGTCTTTGATCGGCGGGCGGCCAGGCGCGGTGGGCGCAGCCGCCTGTCGGCACGCCCACCGCGCGGATGAGGTTCAGGCTACTTCGTCAGGCGGGTCTTCTCGGTGATGCCGGGATAGAGCGCCAGGACCGAGATCAGCTCGTGCCCATAGTCCACGGCAGTCGAGCGGGCATACACCTGGTTCTGGTACTGGATGGGATAGACGGCCATGTCTTCCAGGGCCTTGATCTGCGCCTCTTTCCAGAGGGCCACCTGCTTGGCCTGATCGGTCTCGTTCCGGGCCTGTTCGATGAGACCGTCGATCTTGTTGTAGTGGGAGAAGTTGGTGTTGGGCTTCTTGCCCGTGACCACGATCGAGTCGGAATGGAGGAATTGCGTGAAGAAGATGTCCGCGTTGGGGCGCCAGGCGATGTAGATCACCATGGGGTTGGCGTCCTTCCGGATCATGCTGTGCATCGTGGCGTGGTCCACGAGCTTCAGGGTCACCTTGATGCCCACCTTGGCGAGCTGGGCTTGCATGGACTCATAGAGCACCCGGTACCCGGTCATCTCGGAGGTGACCACTTCCAGGGGGAACCCGTTGGGGTATCCGGCGTCGGCCAGGAGCTTCTTGGCCTTCTCTCGATCCGTCTTGTAATCCAGGCCCTTGGCGGCCAACTCCTGGCGGGTAAGGCCGCCCGCCAGGAACTTCACCGGGACGGGCGAATAGACGTTCTCGGCAATCCCGGGACCGATGAGAGCCAGGAACTCATCCCGGTCCAGGGCATAGGCGATGGCCTTTCGCACGTCCAGCTTGCCGAGCGGCGCGGCGCCCGTATTGAAGGAGATCACCGCCACCTCGCCCACCCCGAAGACATCCACCTTTACCCCGGAGACGCCCTTCATTTTGTCCACCCAGACCTTGTCCGGTGCCCCGTTGATCACGTCCATCTGGCCATTCCGCAGGGCCAGCTCACGGCTGCTGATGTCGGGCATGAAGCGGTAGTCCACGCCGTCCAGTTGCGGCTTGCCCCGGAAGTAGGCGGGGTTGGCCACCAGTTGCACACGCTCCTGGGGGCTGTAGCTCTTGAACATGAAGGGGCCGGTACCCACGGGCTGCGTCTTCATGCCGTCGGGCCCGAGTTTCTCGGCGGCCTTCTTGCAGACGATGAAGCCCCCGGAGTAGTTGGCCACCTTGGCGGAGAAGAGGATCGGGGACAGCGGCTTGTCCAGGGTGACCTTCACCGTCTGGGCATCCGGGGCCTCCACGGTCATCCCCGCGTAATCGGCGGCGTAGGCGGAGCGATTCTTGTCCGCCGACTTCTGCAGCGAGTAGACCACGTCCTCGCTCGTCAACTCATAGGTGGGCACGCCCGGGCTCGGATGGCACATGACCCCTTTCCGGAGCTGGAACGTCCACGCCTGCTTGCCGCCCTCCATCCGCGGCGCCGGCAGGCCCGTGGCCAGATCCGGCTCGAAGACCGAGCCGTCGCCGGGCTTGTAGCGGACCAACCCATTGAAGATCATGTCCACCAGGCTGCGATCCTGGGTGGTGGTGGCGAAGTGGGGATCCATGCTCCTGAGATCGGAGGCGTTCTGGGCGATGCGCAGAATTCCGGCTGCGTGAACGGACCACGGGACAAGAACCAGACCGACCATCGCGAGGGCCAGGACCAGCACGAGCTTGCGTCTCATCGGGTCTCCCCCCTTGCTCCTTTCGGAGGCAGCCTACAGCGGAGTTGCCGAACCGTCCATCCTTGTCACCCAGCACCCTCGTGGATTCCTGCCGACTCCCTGCCCGCGGCGCGCTCGCCTCGTGCCGTCAGGCTGGTGGGAAATCGGCATACGGGCACGCTATTCAATGCGTTCTTGCTTGTCAAGGGTGAACTCAGCCCACCCTTGCTTTGTCCGCACAGGCGCCGTCCCCGAGGCCACGGCTACCACCCGTGACGAGTGCCACCCGCCCGGTCAGATCCTCCATCTGGACCTTCCTGTGAGGAGCCAAGGATGAGCGGTGAAATCCCGCGGCGACAGCTTTGCCAATGTTCACCTCTTGACCTGCGCCAGCTTACGGGGCTCTACCCTGGTAATCCCTTCGATAGCATCGAAGTGGCCGTCGGCACTGATGAGGTGTGTCAGGCCATTATTCAGCATGGTCGCCGCATGGACGGCATCGCGGCTTTTGATGCTGGCCCCGTACCGGGCAACCAGATCGAAGGCCAGTTGCATGTCCGCCAGGGTGACCGGCAGCACATCCCCACCCACCTGGTCCACGGCCAGCCGGGCCAGGTGGAGACCCCGTTGGGTTTCCCCGAGGGCACGATAACGATAGAGAATTTCCTGCAGCACCTCAGCGTTGGTTACGACCTCCAGCTCCTCCTGTGCTACGCGCCTGAGCAGGGCAACGCAGGGAGATTTCAGGGAATGCTGCCGCCCGGCGGCGTACATGAAGATATTCGTGTCCAGGAAATACTTCACCGCCTCCGGCCCCCGCCGTGGGTTCGCTCGATCTCCTTCTCCATCTCTGACCATTCGCCCACGGGGAGGTCCATGGCAGCTATCTCCTCGAAGGCCTTCTGCTTGGCGGTCCGTCGGGCCTTCTTCAGGAGCTGCTCCACAACGGCCTCCCTCAGAAGAACGCTGAGCGGTTTCCCTTGAGCCTTTGCCAGAGCCAGGAGCGCCCTGTGCTGCTGGTCATCGACCAGAACTTGAACCTTATGAATGAGGGTTGGCATCTGTTCAACCTCCTCCGCTTGTTTTCATACTCTGAAAAGCAGAGTATCTCAGATCGTTCGTCCCGTCAAGCAGACGGTGGCATCGGGCCATGCCTCGACCGATTCTCGATCCCCCAAGAGGATCGCCGGAGCACGCGGCACACTTCAAACGATCCCAACACTGAATCGCTGGCCGACCTTTGCCATTGACGGATGTTTCGGACGGGGACTATGCTTCGCGGAGGAACTGTGGAGGAAATAGCTCATGTCCCCTGTCCTGCTGGATGGTGAACGGTTGACTCTGAATGACGTCGAGCGGGTGGCCCGGCACCGTGAGGCGGTTGCGTTGGATCCGGCCGCCCGGCCCAAGCTAGAGGCGTCCCGCAGCGTCATCGAGGCCGCGCTGGCCGCCGAACGACCCATCTACGGCGTCAGCACCGGCTTCGGCCCGCTGAGTGACGTCTTCGTGGGTGCCGCCGATCGGGAGGCGTTGCAGCGGAACCTCCTCCGCAGTCACGCGATCGGCATCGGCGAGCCAATCCGAGAAGCGGAGACCCGGGCCACTGTCCTTCTCCGGGCAAACGTCCTGGCCAAAGGATATTCGGGCGTCCGACCGGAGATCGTTGACCTGCTTTGCGAGCTGCTCAACCGTGGGGTGCATCCCGTGATCCCGGAGCGGGGCTCGGTCGGGGCAAGCGGGGACCTGGCCCCGCTGGCGCACCTGGCGCTGGTCCTGATCGGCGAGGGAGAGGCCACCTATCGCGGAGAGCGGCTGGCTGGCGCCGAGGCGCTCCGGCACGCCGGTCTCGCGCCTGTCACGCTGAAGGCCAAAGAAGGCCTGGCGTTGATCAACGGCACCTGCGGCATGACGGGAATCGGCGCATTGGCCCTCACCCGGGCGGAGCGGCTCGCGAAGCTCGCCGACGTGGCGGGCGCCATGACGCTGGAGGCCCTGCGCGGCTCCCAGGTTCCCTTTGACGAGCGCCTGCAGGCGGTCCGCCCCCATCCGGGACAAGCCGCCTCGGCAAGGAACCTTCGGCTTCTGCTCCAGGACTCCGAGGTCATGGTCTCGCACAAGGATTGCGGGAAGATCCAGGACAGTTACACCCTTCGCTGCATCCCGCAGGTCCACGGCGCGGTACGGGAAGCCCTCACCTTTGCCCGAGCCACCCTCACTCGGGAGCTGAACTCGGCCACGGACAATCCGCTGGTGTTTCCCGAGTCGGGGGACATCCTTCCGGGGGGTAACTTCCATGGGCACCCCGTCGGCCTTGCCCTGGACTTTGCCTCCGTCGCCCTAGCGGGTCTCTGCGGCATGGCAGAGCGCCGGATCGAGCGCCTGGTCAATCCCCAGCTCAGCGAGCTGCCGCCGTTCCTCGTGAAGGCGAGCGGGCTCCACTCCGGATTCATGGTGGCGCAGATCTCGGCCGCTTCCCTGGTGTCCGAGGCGAAGCTGCTGGCCTCACCTGCCACCGTGGATTCGATACCTACCTCCGGCAGCAAAGAGGATTTCGTCAGCATGGGCTGGCTGGCGGCTATCAAGGCCGCGCAGATTGTGGATCGCCTGGCGGCAATCCTGGCCTTGGAGTTTCTCTGTGCCTCGCAGGGCCTGGACTTCCTCTTGCCGCTGAGGCCCGGACGCGGGGTGCGCAAGGTGTACGAGGTGCTTCGCAGTCACGTGACCCATCTCACCGAGGACCGTGTCCTGCGATACGACCTGGACCGGGTACTGCCCCTTCTGGAAGATGGCACCCTCCTAACCGCCGTGGAGGGGGCCGTAGGCCCGCTTGCTTGACAAGGACACACAACCTCCCGCCGGGTCCTTGACGAACCGACATGACCTATGGCCTAATCAAGAGGCCTGCAGACCGAGAGTTCGACCGCAGATGGAGGCAAAGATGCGCACATGATTTCAGATTCCTTTCCAATTCACGCCTGTACTATCTGAAGGAGGAGACAGCTATGGGCCGGATGATCTGGAGGAAACCTGCAATCCTGGTGGTTTTTGCTGCGATGGCTGCGCTCGTGAGTACGCCCGCCCTGGCTCAGGAGTCGATCAAGATCGGCTTCTTCGCCCCCATCACCGGGCCGGCGGCTGCGGACGGTGCCAGCGCCCAGCACGCGGTGGAGCTGGCCGTCAAGGAGGTGAACGCGGCTGGCGGGATCAAGGGCAAGAAAGTTGAGCTGATCGTGTACGATGACCGCCTCAACCCGCAAGAGGCCGTGGCCATCGCCAACAAGCTCATCGAGAAGGATCAGGTTATCGGAGTGGTCAGTGGATCGTACAGCGGACCGACCCGCGTGACCGCCCCCATCTTTGCCAAGGCCGGGGTACCGATGGTGGCGGGCTACGCCGTCCATCCTGACGTGACCAAGGCAGGCGAATCCAACTTCCGCAACGGATACCTGGGTACAGTGGAAGGGGCCGCCGCGGCCGAACTGGCGGTGAAAACGCTGAAGGCCAAGCGGATCGCCGTCCTCAGCATGGACAACGACTACGGTCGGGAGCTGGGAGACGGGTTCAAGGCGCGGGCCGAGAAGCTGGGCGCCACCGTCGTCTCGTACCAGGCGTACAAGTTCCCTGGAGAGCGCGAGTTCCGTCCGTTCCTGACCCGTGTAAAGGAGGCGAATCCTGACTTGCTCTTTGCCTGTGGCTACTACAACGAGGGCGCCCTGATCACCCGCCAAGCGAAGGAGCTCGGGCTGAAGGTCCCGATCGTCGGCACCGAGGGGATGGACTCGCCCAAATTCCTGGAGCTGGCGGGTCCTGCGGCCGAAGGGTTGATGATCACCACCAACCTGGATCGGGATGATTCTCGTCCCCTGGTTCAAAACTTTCTGAAGAACTACCGGCAGGCGTACAGCATTGACGCCGACATGGTAGGCGCCAGCAGCTTCGACGCCTTCAAGATCTTGGTGGCGGCCATCGAAAAGGCCGGGACCGACCAGAAGGCCATTACCAAGGCCCTGATGGAGACCAGGGACTACAACGGTCTAACCGGAAAGATCAGCCGGTTTATCAAGGGCGAGGCGATCAAGCCAGTCCAGATCCAGGTAGTGAAAGAGGGCAAGTTCCGCCGTCACTCCATTATTGACAATCCCGAGGTGATCACGCCGGCGCAGTAACCGGGGGCGACAGCGATTTCCGATAGCGACAGGGAGGGGAGAAGACCTTCGTCTCGCTGTCGGATTTCGCTATCGCTGTCGAACGGCTTTGTCGGCGAAGGCGGGGGGCTGATCTGTTCGGCCTCCCGCCTTCTCGTGTCCGCAGACCTCGAACGATCCGCAGATTACGCAGATTTCCCGCTGGGCCTCTCTCGAAAGAATCTGCGTAATCTATGAAACCTACGGATAATTTGGGCCTTTTTCCATGATCTGGCAGCAGATTGCGAATGGCATCGCGACCGGGGCGGTGTACGCCCTGACGACGCTGGGCCTCACCATGATCTACGGAGTGCTCCGCGTCCTGCACGTGGCCCACGCGGGCGTCTATGCCCTGGGCGCCTACGTGGGGCTCTGGGCCTTTCGCGCGCTGGGAAACTTTTGGCTCAGCCTGGTGGTGGCAATGGTTGCCTGCGCCCTGGCTGGGCTGCTCATCGAGCGGTTCCTTTACGCGCCCCTCCTTCACCTCCCACGGATCATCCCCCTCATCGCAAGCATCGGCCTGTTCATCGCCATGGAGGAGGCGTTCCGCATCGTGGCGGGGCCATACGCCCACGCCTACGACGCGCAAGTCCGGTTCGGGGCGCTGACCCTGGGGCCCCTGCACCTCACAGCCCCGCAGACGCTGATTCTCACCGTAACCCTGATGCTGCTTGGATTGCTCTGGCTGCTCCTGGCGCGTTCCAGGGTGGGCCTGGCGATGCGGGCTACCGCCATGGACGCGGAGATCACCTCCAGCTTCGGGGTGAACACCCGAGGGATCGTCGCGTTGAACTTCCTCATCGGGTCCGCCATGGCGGGAGCCGCCGGAGTCCTCATCGGCGTGTACGACAACCAGGTCTGGCCGACCATGGGGAGCGTGCCGGCCTACAAGTGCCTGGCCATCGTCGTCCTGGGCGGCCTGGGCAACATCCCGGGCACCGTTCTGGCCTCATTCCTTATCGGATTGGCTGAGACCATGCTGATCGGCGTCCTCGCGATCCCATTTCCCCGCGACGCCCTGGCCTTTGTGGCCATGATCCTGGTGCTCATGTTCCGACCGTACGGCCTGCTTGGAAAAGCCTAATGACGACAGGGACAGCGATAGCGACGGCGATCGGACGGGACGTTCAGAACCTCACAGGCTCCCTGTCCCTGCCGGATCTTCGTTTGATGGCAGTAGTTCGTTCCCTGTCCCTATCGCTGTCCCTGTCGGTTGTTCGATGTTAAGCGGTTATTTGATTACCGTCCTGATCACCATCGGGATCTACGTGGTCCTGGCCCTCAGCCTGAACATGATCACGGGCTACGCAGGTCAGATCTCGCTGGGCCACGCGGCCTTCATGGGGATCGGGGCCTACACCTCGGCCCTTCTCTTCACCAAGGCTGGCTTCAATTTCTGGATTGCGTTCCTTCTCTCCGGGCTCGTTGCCGGCCTGGTGGGGGCCATCCTGGCGATCCCATGTCTCCGGGTGCGGGAGGACTTCCTGGCCATCACCACCATGGGCATCAACTTCGTGGTCGAGGCCATCTTCCTGTACATCCCCTTCTTCGGCGCCGGCATGGGGATCGGCGGCATCCTGCCCCCCACGGTCTCCGGAAGGGAGATCAGCAAGCCGGAGTTCCTCCTGCTGGTCATCGTGCTGATCCTGGCCACCATCGCCGTGGACCGGTGGCTTATCCGGTCGTGGATCGGCCTTGGATGGGCGGCCATCCGGGAGGATGAGGAAGCCGCCGGCGCCATGGGGATAGATGTCGTGCGCTTCAAGGTCCTGGCCTTCACCCTCGGCAGCGCGGGGGCCGGCCTGGCGGGGAGTCTCTACGCCCATTTCCTTACCTTCATCATGCCGGTGAACTTCGGTTTCGGACAGTCCATACTCATCCTGTCCATGGTGGTCTTCGGCGGGATCGGGACGCTTCGCGGTCCGATCCTGGGTGCCATCTTCCTGGGAGCCCTGCCGGAAGTTTCCCGACCGGTGATGGAGTACCGGACGCTCCTGTACGGGGTCCTGCTGCTTCTGCTGATGCGATATCAGCCTGGCGGCATTCTGGGGGAGGATAGTGTACTCATCCGCGGATGGCGACGGCTCTGGCCGGCCGCAATGCACAGTTGAAAAACGACGACCGGAACCGCCAGTGTCCGGTCCTCTATTGTCGATTTTTCCGCCTAAGGCGGATCAGTTGGTCGACACGGAGTGAGGGATGGCTTTGCTGGAGATCGAGCACCTGACCAAGGAATTCGACGGCGTCACCGCGCTCCAGGACGTGACGCTCGAGATGCGGGAGGGCGAGATCCTCGGGGTCATCGGCCCGAATGGGGCGGGAAAGACCACCCTGTTCAACTGCATCACCGGGATGCACACGCCCGACCGGGGAACCATTCGATTTCGTGGAGAACCTATCCAGGGGCGCATGCCGTTCGAGATTGCCCGCCGCGGAATCGCCCGCACCTTCCAGATCGTCCGGCCGTTTCCGACGCTCTCCCTCACGGACAACGTCCTCGTGGCCTACGGCCATCGATACTATCCTCGCCTCGGCCTCTCCACCACACGCTCCCACCATCCGGCCAGCCTGGGGGCGGCGGCGGCCCTCCTGAACCGCGTGGGCCTGGCCAGCGCGCAGGAGCGACCCGCCGGAACCCTTCCCCTCGGGCTGAAGAAGCGACTGGAGATCGCACGCGCCCTGGCCCTCAACCCCTCGCTTCTTCTGCTGGACGAACCGTCCGGGGGGCTCCGGCACGAGGAGTCGCAGCAGCTCCTGGACCTGATCCGTGGCCTGAA
>Ga0214473_10002648_pt1 | contig 21963 bp, 15 predicted proteins | sample RVTome_7_FD_203509 | JGI IMG/M metagenome (GOLD analysis project Ga0214473, IMG submission 203509) | Soil microbial communities from uranium-contaminated site in the Upper Colorado River Basin, Wyoming, United States - RVT98D197 | ecosystem: Environmental > Terrestrial > Soil > Contaminated >... | reverse complement strand
CCGAGCAGGCCCGCACCTGGCGCGAGATCGGCCGGCGGCTCGGCGAGGCCAAAGCGGGGACAACCTTCCGCGATCTCGACGCCGCAGCGTGTCGCGCGAAGGCCGGAGAGATCTTCCGCGCGCTCGGTCTCGAGGCGTAGCCCGCCCCGACTTCCACCCCGAAGTGGATCCCGATTCCAACGCACCTTGGCAGAGAGCCACCCCGGCCTGATCCGGAGTCGCAGGCTGCGCCGACTCCCCTCGCGAGCGCGCCACCGACGCATTGCCGCCGGCCGCGCGGGAGGACCGAGCGCGATGAGAGCCTTCCATCCCGGCTGCTTCTCGACCCTCGACGTCGCGCACCCGGAGCTCGCCGGCGTCGAGCGCTCCGCCCGCACGACCCCCCGGCGCAGCAACCGACCGGCCGCTACGCATGCTTGCCCGACGCTTCCCGCGTCCGCGCGGAAGCCCGCCGCGGCCCCGCGCACCCGGCAGCGGCGATCCGGACCCGCCTGATCCGGATGCTTTCCGTGCGGCGACTCCCCTCTCGAGCGCGGCAACACGGCACGGTGCCAGGCCGCGGAGACCTTCCATAGAAGAGGGCACCCTCGGCTCGCCGCCGCGGCTCGCGAACCGGAGATCCCAGCATGTCCCCTTCCTTCTCCGACCCGTTCTTCCAGACGCTGGACGCGGCTCACGCGGGCATCGTCGGCGTGAGCGCCCGGATCCAGCAGGAGACGCGCCGGGCGCTCTGGTCGCATCGAGGGCTCCGTTCGAAGCTGCTGGTCATGCTGCTCCTTGCGCCCGCGCTCGCAAGCTGCGGGGCGTCCGGAAGGGGCCCAGTGGGGATCGCGCGCGAGCCGTTGGAGCAGCGAACGGACCCGAGAGAGTCGAAGGACATTCCGCGCTACTCGTGGCTGGACCCGGAGCATCCTCCCGGCATACCCGAGGAACTGACGCGGGAGATGCAGAGCGAGAGGTTCTCGACGCGACGCGCGATCATCGAGCGGGAGCTGGTTGCTTCCGGTTCACGCACGGCCAACGGCCGGCTGCTCCCGATCACCCTGGTGACGGACGACGGAGTGGTGATCATCCCGACGCGAGATGGCGGACAGTGTCTTCCGGTGTTCAGCACGCCACTCGCTGCCGCCGACTATACGCAGACGCTGCTCCGCTCGGGTCCTCGCGTACGCTATCTGGTATCGACACCCGTCCAGTTCACGCAGATGCTCCAGGATCTCGAAGCCGCCGGGGTCGACTCCTTCACGATCGACCGGTGTCCACGGTGTCCCATTTTCAACTGCTTCCTGAGCACGGGGATCAAGAGTGCCGAGGACGTGGTGGCGGTGTGGGCGATCGGCAAAGCCACGGTTCTGGCGATGGCCGAGTTCTACTACGCCTATTCGCTGGAGGCCGCCCGGGCAGGTCGACTGGAGGCGGCCCGAGACGTATCGCTCGACGCCGTGAGCTACCTGACGCTGGAGGACCCGCGCTTTCACCTGTTGTTGGGCCAGGTTGCGATCGCGCTTCGCGATCCAGTCCTGTTGGCGGAGGCCAGGGCCTTTCTTCGCTTCCTGGAGCTGCCCCGCTGGGAGCAGAAGCTCGAGGAAGCGGAGGCGTCGAAGACGCCGGACTTCACGGCCCCGGAACCGAACCCACGGAAGCGCATCGGTGAGCCTTCCGGCGGTCAGCACGTGGCAGGCTCGCCGACGGCGAGAACCTGCCGTGGCGACGCGACGTGAGACAGCCACCGTGGATACCCAGCAAGCGCTCGATCTGGCGATCCGATGGGCCCCGCATTCGAATCCCGGCTCCGCCTTCCTCGAAATCGCCCCTTTTGGCAAGGCTTCCGCATGCTGCATGCCCTTCGTGACGATCGGGGCCGCACTCCCCGCCCTGATCCGGTACACCCGGGGGTGAGGCTTCTACGGGCCCGGCGCAGCGCGAAGCTGGATCCGTGTCACAGGACAGCGGGATCCGGCTGCGCGGCGTCCTGGCAGGGCTCCGCGACGAAGTGGCCCCGCACGCGCGGCCTCTGCACCGCGCGCGAAGAGATGGTGGGGGCGGCTCCCGCACCCGTGGGCGGGTCGATCCGCACGCGCGCGAAGGGCCGGAGCCATCTGATCCGGATTCTGGCCGTGCGGCGACTCCCCTCCCGAACGCGGCAACGGCACGGTGCCAGGCCGCAGAGACGTTCCGAGGAGAGCAAGATGTTTACCGATCACGACGAGCCGGTCCGGTTCGAGGAGAGCGCGGTGTCCGAGGAGATCGCGGTGCACCCGATGGTCGCGGCCGAGGAGCAGCAGCTCCTCGAGCAGCTTCGGACGCGGGCACCGAAGAAGCGGGGTCGCTTCATCACCATGCCTGCACTCTTCGCGATTTTTTGAAGGCGAAGCTCCCCGAGGGCGCGGGGCCCCGGTCCCGCGCCCTCTCCGGCACTCCCCCAGGCTCGCCCCTCTCTCAGGCACTCTCGGCTCGCACGCGAGCGCTTCGGATCGTCGCCGCGCTTCGCAACAGGAGCTCCCAGCGTGAGGACGTCCTTCTCCGACCAGTTCTTCAAGACGCTGGACGCGGCCCACGCGGGCGTCGTCGGCGTGAGCGCCCGGATCCAAGAGGAGGCGCAGCTGCCCGCGATCCTCCCGGAGTGGTTCGCGGCGCTCTGGCACGTGATCCGCGCGACGGAGACCACGCTGCGCCGCTGCGTCGAGCGGCTCGAGGCATGCGCGGGCGACACGTTCGAGCAGGGCCTGCTCGCCTTTTACCGCCACAAGCTCGTGGACGAGGCCGACCACGACGCGTGGCTGCTCGCCGATCTCGCGCACGTGGGCATGACGCGGGCGTCGCTCGATCGCACGCTGCCCGCGGCGCCAATCACCGCGCTGGTAGGCTCGCAGTCCTATCTGATCGACTACGTCCACCCGGCCGCCTACCTTGGCTATCTGTGCCTCCTCGAGGGCTACATGATGGACGCGCCGCAGCTCGAGACGCTGGTCCGCGAGAGCGGCGCGCCGCGCGAGGCCTTCGCGACCGTGGCATTCCACGCGACCGAGGACATCCTGCACCGCAAGGACCTCGAGCGCATCCTCGCGGCCGTCCCCGAGGACGCCTTCCTGCGCCGGGCCATCCTCGCGAACGGCATCCGCTGCACCGCCTTCGTCTGCCAGGCGCTCGAAGACATGCTCGCCCGCGCCTGCGCGCGCGAGCCCGGGAGCGCGGGAGCCGTTCGGCCGGCGACCGCGGCGTGCGCGTCGTGAGGCCCCCCGCCTCTCGCCGCCGCCGCGTCGCCCTCGCCGCGGCGCTGGCCCTCGCACTCTGCGGCTGCTCCTACGTCCCCGCCGGGCTCGTCGAGGGACCCGAGCCCCCGCCGCGCGTCGCCCTCGCGGGCGCGGTCTCCGTCAGCGCCCTTCCCCTGGTCTAGAGCGGGCGACCGTCGGGTGGCTCGCAGTTGGGTGGCTCAGATGTGGCAGGCGGAGCACGAGAGCCTCGGTTCCGAGGTCGAGCGCGTGAGCGTGCTCCAGCACGGCCGCCGACTCGCATACGCCACGGTTCTCGAGCTCTGGCGCGGCGACGCTGGCTTCCGCGACTGGTTCAATCGGCTGCTCGCCGAGGCCCCCTTCCCCGCCTACTTCTGGGAGACTCCGCGCGTCACCGGCGCTGCGCTCGATCGCGCTTTCGAGTTCGTGTTCGTCGCTGCGCCGCTGCTCGCGCGGCTGCGGCCCGACCCGGCCCCCTTCGAGGCGCAGCTCGCGGCGCGGCCCGAGGCGGAGACCGTGGCGACCTTCGCGAACCTGGGCGGCGATGCCGTCCTCGTCGTGCCTCGGCCGCTGGGGAAAGGGTCCGGCTACGCGCACCTGGCGGAGTTCGCGCGGCAGGCTCCGAGCAGCCAGACCGACGCGCTGTGGCGAGCGGTCGGCGACGCGCTCGCCGGGCTGGTCCCGAAGCGCCCCGTGTGGGTCAGCACCGCCGGGCTCGGCGTCTCCTGGCTCCACGTCCGTCTGGACACGTTCCCCAAGTACTACCGGTTCGCGCCGTACGCGCGCGCCACCTGCTGAAGGCCGCGCGACCCACCCGACGCGCGGACCGATTCCCGGCCCCCAGGCGACTGGAGCACCGGGAGGGAGGCGATGCGCCCCACACGCGCGAGCGGCGGCCGGGAGCAGGAGCACGAGAGTGACTCCCGATCCGCCGGCTCACCCGCGTCTCTGGTAGAATCGCCGTGGGGTCGTTCCCGTGAGGCGGAACGCGTGCTCGAGTGGCCCCCCCGCTCACGACGCCCGCGTGCGGTGCTGCCAAAGCGCCTGGCGCTGCTGTGCGCCACGGCCCTTCCGCTGCTCGCACCCGGCGCCGCGCGCGCGATGTGCAACGTGATCCCCGCCGCGACGCAGGACTTCCGCGCGGCGCTCGGGAGCGCGAACCGGCCCTTCGCGGGACCCGGCGAGTGGGTCGAGCTGCGCGTGCGGACCGCGGTCTGCGACTCCGAATCGACCGGCTTCGCGAACGTCAACGGCATCGGCACAGCGAGCGATGACTACGTCGTCACGATCCTCTTCGTGCCGCCGGACCCGCCGGGGCCGCAGCCCCCCGGTCCGCCCAACGCCGTGGTGCTCGCCCCGAGCTGCGCGGACCCGGACCTCCAGACCGCGATCAATAACTGCGATGTTGCCGTCGAGTGCGTCCAAGATCCCACGGGACTCGTCGTCGTGAGCGCGAGCGAGTTCCAGTTCCGCTTCCCCGACACGAGCTTCGCGGGCCCGGCGAAGCTCGTGGTGAGCCGCCTCGGTCAGTCGCTCCACTGCGACCTCGCCGGGCACGTGCCCGAGAAGCGCTGCGCCGGCCTCGGCGGAACCACCGACACGAACGGCGTCGTCGCCTGCGTGGACGAGCTCTACCCGCTCGACGGAACCTGCCGCACGCGAGACGACTTGAATCCGACCTACAACGTGGATCCGACCTTCGGCCACTTCACGGCGCTGCCGAAGCCGAACGATTTTGCGGCCATGTGCACGACGCCCGGGACGGCCTGCGAGGACGGCGCTCCGGAGCTGCACTTCACCACCGACCTCGCGGGCAACGCGCTCGTCCCGATGGACTACACCAAAGTGCTCCTGCGCCCGAACGGCGTCCCTGTGGCGCAGCTCGCGCGCGCGGCGACCAGCCTCGAGGCCGTTCCGGGAGACGGCCCGGTCGCGCTCCCCGGCGACCGCTTCATCCGCTCCTACTCGCCGGAGGGCGTGATCCTCCCGCCCATCTTCACGCCGCTCTCGGACCCGGAGAGCACCGATGCAACCCTCTTCGGCGCGGTCGATGCCGCCCGCGGCACGATCCGGATCGCCCGGCGGGGCTGCGTGGAGCCGGACCGCGAGGGCGATGCCTGCGACTCGTCCTGCACCTGCAGCGATCCGCTCTTCGAGTTCCGCGATCGCTACTCCGAAGGCGGCGTCGGACCGGTTGTCGTTCCGGGCGGCCCGAGCCCCCAGTACACGGCCACACTCGACGCTCCCGTACCGCTCGAGGGCCTGATCGAAGGCGACGAGGCCTTCGGCTTCGTGCTCTCCGAGGCCCTGCCCCCCAGCGGCGGGGGCACTACGAGCCTGAACGCTGACGCCGACACCACCGACTTTGTCGCGACCCTGCGCGACCGCGACACGGGGATCCTTCAGCCGATCGGCCTTCTGGAGTGGGAGGGCCGCGCCGTCGTGCGCGTGCACCGGCCGCCCTTCTTCTCGTTCCCGGCCGTCGAGACCCGCGGGGACCTCCTGGTCTTCCTCGAGTCGGAGCCCGCCGAGGGAGGCGTCGACTTTAACGCGAACGGCGCCGTCTTCGACTCGCTGCTGCGCGTCTTCCGGCTCGGGACGTCCGCCGTGCTCACCGGAGGGAACCAGATCACCGCCGACGCGGCGCCGCTCGTGAACGGCCGCAGCTTCGCCCTCTCGAACGGCCGGGTCTTCTTTCGCACCTCCGAGGCGGCGGAGGCCGACCAGGTGGTTCGGATGATGAGCGTAAAGGCGAACGGCGAGCAGCCGACGGGCGGACAGGCGGGGCCGAGCTCGAGCGCCTCGATCTCGGGAGACGGTCGCTTCGTGGCCTTTGCGAGCCTGGCGAAACGGCTCGTCGACGAAGACAACAACGCCATCCAGGACGTCTTCGTCCACGATCGCGACCTGGACGGGTACGGCGTCTTTGACGAGCCCGGCCAGATCCAACTCACGCGGATCAGCGTCGACGGCGCCGGCGCCGCGGCGAACGGCGCGAGCGGGCGACCCGCGATCACGCCCGATGGCCGCTTCGTCGCCTTCGAAAGCGACGCCACCAACCTGGTTCCGGGTTCGAACGGGAAGACCGACGTCTTCCTGCGCGACCGCGCCAACGCGACGACCGAGCGCGTGAGCCTGACCGACGGCGAGCTCGAGCCAAACGGAAGAAGCTTCGCCGCGCACCTGAGCTCGGATGGGCGCTTCGTCGAGTTCGCGAGCGTTGCCGACGACCTGATGCTTGGGGATGCGAACGGAGATCCGGATACCTTCGTGCGGGACCGCACGGCGGGGACGACGGTGCGGGTGAGCGTCGCCGACGACGGGAGCGAGAGGAACGGAACCGCGGGCTCGGATTCCGGGGGAGCGCTCTCCACGGATGGCCGCTACGTCCTGTTCTCGACCGACGCCCCGCTCGTCGCGGGCGACGCGAACAACGTCGCGGACGCCTTCGTCCGCGACCGGGACAGCGATGGAGATGGCGTCCTCGACGAGGCGTCCGCGGCCTCGACGAGCCGGGTGGACATCACGAGCTTCGCAGTTCCGGCGAGCGGCGGCCAGGTCGGCGGCGCCTCGGCGCTCACGCCCGACGGGCGCTTCCTCGCCTTCGAGAGCGGTGCACCCGAGCTGGTCGGCGCGGGCGCGATCGGGGTCTTCATGCACGATCGCGACGCCGACGAGGATGGGACCTTCGGAGAGACCGCGGCGGTGTTCCCGGAGCTTCCGGAGATCTCGACACGGCGCGCGGACGTCTCCTCTGGGGGTGTGCCGTTCGACGCGGTGAGCGGAAGGCCCTCCCTCTCGGCGGACGGGCGCTACGTCGCCTTCGATTGCCTGGCCAAGAACCCCGCAGCCTGCGACGGCGTCTACCTCCACGACACGCTGACGGGCCACACCCTCCAGGCGAGCGCCGTGGGCGGCGTCGCGGCCAACGGATTCACCGGGTCGCCGGCCCTCTCCGGCGACGGGCGCTACGTCGCCTTCGAGAGCCAGGCGACGAACCTCGTCGATGGCGACGCGAACGCCACGAGCGACGTCTTCGTGCGCGGGCCCGACCCGCAGGACGCTGCCGCGGACCGCACCGGCGATGGCGACCTCGACGACACCGTGCTCCGCATCCTCGACCCGAGCGCGGGCCCCCCGGCGACGATCATCGACCTCTGCCCCGCGCAGGACGTGGCGGTGGCCGGCGGCAACGCGGCCTTCCTGCGGCCGGAGCGCGCCGGCCCGGCCGTCGGGTGCCCGGCGCCTGGGCTGACCGGCTCGCTCAACGGCGACCTGGATGCGGTCGACGACGTCGTGCATCTCTCGATGGGGGGTGCGGCACCGGTGAACCTCGGCGTGGCGGCAAGCGCGGTCGGTCTCTCCGACAGCTGGATCGCGGCGCTGGTGCACGACGGCGGCCAGAGCGACGAGGTCTGGGTCGCGCCGATGGGTCCCGAGGGCGCGGGAGCGTGGACGGACCTGGGCCTCGTGGCCGATGCGCTCCAGGTGGAGGGCACGAGGGTGGCCTTCACGGTCCCCGAGCCCTTCGCGGGCGGGACGCGGCGCATCCTGCACGTCTACGACGCCGGGGGCCTCGTCGACACCGGCCAGGCCGCCGAGGAGTTCGTGCTCGGCGAGCACCTCGTCGCCTTCCGGACCCTGGAGGCGGCGCAGGGCCAGAGACTGAACGGCAGCTGCGATCCGATTCTGGAGGACGACTGCGACTTGTTGGACGGTGTGCTCCAGATCTACCTGCTCGCGACCGGCGAGCTGATCAACACCCGACAGGCGGTCCTCCCCTGCCCCTTCGTCGCCTGCGATCCCAGGCGCCCCTATCGCGTCGCGACCTCGACCGTTCGCTTCCTCACCCTCGAGTCGCAGCAGAACGAGGACCTGAACGACAACGGCGACGAGGACGATCTGCTCGTGCAGGTCTACAACGTCTACACGCGTGAGGCCCGGGTGGTGGGCGAGGTCGCGATCGACGCCGCCCTTGCAAGCGACCCCTCGACGAGCGTCGATCCCCTCGAAGCCCCCCAGCCGGACACGGGCCGGCCGGCGCCCGGCGAGCAGGTGCTGGTGGGCGAGGGCCGTTGCATCGTCGAGACGGGAGCCACCTGCCTCGACGCGCCCATCTGCCCTCCGGGGCAGTTCTGCTCTGGCACTGGCATCTGCCTCCAGGACGTGGGCCAGAGCTGCCTCCCGGGCCAGCCTCCCGGCGAGCAGGGCTGTAGCCCCGGTGCGGAGTGCACGAGCGAGCTCGTCGCGATCGGCGTTGCCGACGCCGACGCCGACGAGGTGCCCGACTTCCTCGACAACTGCCCTGCGACCCCGAACGTGGCGCAGGCGGGCCTCGACCTCGACGGCTTCGGGGACGCCTGCGACCTCGAGACCTGCAGCAACGCAGTGCTCGAGCCGGGCGAGGAGTGCGAGGACACCGACCTCCTCGACGGCGACGGCTGCGACTCGAACTGCCGCGTTACCGCCTGCAGCAACGGCATCCGCACCGACCCGGAGCAGTGCGACGACGGCAACGCGCTCGCGGTGGACGGCTGCACGGGGGCCTGCCTGATCGAGGTCGCCGACGCCTGGGCCTTCGCCGGCGAGGCGAGCGGCGGAAGCGTGAGCTTCCGGGTCGGCGGCATCGACTTCACGGTCACGACCCTGCTCGGCCAGACCGCGGCCGAGGTGGCCGCGAGCGTGGCCGCCGCGATCCGCGCCCACCCCGCACTCGCGGGGCACGCCGTCTACGCCGCCGGGACCGGCAGCTCCGTGATCAGCAACGCCTCGATCACCAACCGCTCGATCTCCGACCCCGGCCTCACGACGGCCGCGGTGCCTTCGCTCGGCCCGCCGGCGCTCGGCGCGCTCGCCCTGGGCCTCCTCCTCGCCGGCCTCCTCGCCCTGCACCGCGCTTCCCGCGCCTCGGCGTAGCTGCTCGGGCACGAGACAGCGCGGGGCGCACAGCGAACGGAGGGGAACCATGCGCAGCAGGCAAGCGTCGGTTGGCCTTCGCAGGTCGCTCCTGGCGATCCCCTTGATCGTCGCCTGTGCTTCTCCGCCGGCCTCGGTGCCCGAGCCCGACACCGGCGGACCGTCGCAGTCGCCGGACTGGTCCGCGCCCGTCGATTTCGGGAGCCTGCGCGCGGCGTACGGGGAGCGCACGGACTTCTCCGAAGCCTGCGAGTCGGACCGAACCGTTCGCGATTGGTTCGAGCTCGGGAGCAGCGCCCGCTGGGAGGAGGTCCTCACCCAGTCTCGGGCGTGGCTGTCCCACTGCCAGGTCGACATCGATGCGCACTTCGTCGCCGCCGTCGCGCTCGCCCAGCTCGGCCGGGAAGGCGAGGCCCAGCAGCACGTCCGCTGGTTTCGCGGTCTCGTGGACTCGGTCCTCGGCTCCGGCGATGGCCGTACTCCGCAGACCGCCTGGGTCGTGATCTCGATCGCGGAGGAGTACGCAGTGCTGCGTGCCCACCGTCTCGAGTTCAAACGGCAGACCCTCGTCGACCACAGGATCGACGCGATGACGGTCGAGGGTCCGAACGGAACCGTCACCCTCTACTTCGATCCCGCGGCACACTTCCGCCGGCTGGCCAGCGACCTGGGAGAAGCCCAGTAGCTGCGCGCGACCTCACCTGTCAGGGCGCTCGATCCGAGGCATCGTGGCCTGGCCGCGCGGCGTGCGCCATCCGCCACCAGGACTCGAGGATCACGCCGACCGCGGCCATGAACTCCTGGAAGCGCTCCTCGTCGTCGGCATCAAAGGGAACGTTGCCGCGCTTGTTCAGCATCTGCGCCACGCCGAAGACGCGGTTCTGGCTGTCGAGCAGCGGCACGCAGAGGATCTGCCGGGTGGTGTAGCCCGACGCGCGGTCGACCGAGGCGTCGAAGCGCGGGTCGGCGTGCGCGTCGGGGATGTTGAGGGTCTCGCCGCTCGCGGCCACGGCGCCGGCGATTCCCGCGTTCCTCGGAATGCGGATCTCGCCGGCCGCCCCCGCGGCCACCTTGGACCAGAGCTCGCCGCGCGCCTCGTCGAGCAGGAAGAGCGTCGCGCGGTCGGCGCCGAGCAGCGCACCGATCTTCAGCGTGAAGGCCTCGAGCACCTGCTCGAGCATGCTCTCGAAGGCGTCGTGGCTCGCCACCTCCGAGACGCGCAGGAACTCGCGCGCCTCGCCCGTCACCTGTTCGAGAAGCTGCGTGAAGTCGTCGGGCTCCATGTCGGCCACGCGCCGGGTGAGGGCGCCCTTGCGGTTCGCGTCGGCCAGCAGCGCCATCATCTTGCGCGTGTTCGCGATCACGGCCTCGCCGAAGGAGGCGATGCGCCCATCCTCGAGGTGGAGGATGCGGTCGGCGATGTCGAGGATGCGATTGTCGTGGGTCACGAGCACGACGGTGACCCCCTGCCGCTTCGCGAGCCGCTGCATCAGCGACACCACCTCGCGGCCGGACTTCTTGTCGAGCGAGGCGGTGGGCTCGTCGGCCAGGATCATGCGCGGGCCGGCGACGAGCGCCCGCGCGATCGCGACGCGCTGCTTCTGGCCGCCGGACAGCTGTGCCGGATGCTTGTTCACCTGGGAGCCCAGGCCCACGGCCTCGAGCAGCGCGTTCGCGCGCTCGCGCTTCTCGCCGCGAGCCCGCCGGCCGTGGAGTGCCAGCGCCATCTGCACGTTCTGGCTGGCGCTGAGCGCGTCGAGGAGATTGTGGTGCTGGAAGATGTAGCCGATCTGGCGGCGCACGCGGACGAGGGTCTCGCGGCCGGCGCCGACGAGCTCGTCGCCGAGCACGCGCAGGCTGCCTTCCTGCCCCGAGCGGAGGGCCCCGATCAGCGTGAGGAGTGTGGTCTTCCCCGAGCCCGAGGGTCCCGTCAGGATCACGATCTCGCCCGGGTGGATCTCGGCGCAGACCGCGTGGAGGATCTGCATGCGCAGCGAGCCGTGGCCGTAGGCGTGGCTCACGCCGTCGACCCGCACGACGGGCAGGGCCACGCTAGAAGACCTCCGCCGGATCGACCGAGCGCACCTTGCGGAGCGCCGCCGAGCCGGCCACGCAGCACATCGCGACGGTGAGGCCCAGCACGAGGAGCGAGCGTCCCGTCTCCATCTGCATCGGGAGCTTCGTGGCGTCCCCGGCGACACGGTAGAGGAGAGTCGCCAGCCCGAAGCCCGGCGCGAAGCCCAGCAGCGCGAGCAAGAGCGCCTCCTGGAGCACGATCCCGAAGAGGTAGCGGTCGCGGTAGCCCATGGCCTTCAGCGTCGCGTACTCGCGCAGGTGGTCGGAGACGTCGGTGAACAAGATCTGGTAGACGATGATCGAGCCCACCAGCAGGCCCACGGCGGATCCAAACGCGAACACGTAGCCGATCGGCGTCGCGCTGTTCCAGTAGGCGATCTCCCTCGCGATGAAGCCCGCGCGCGTCAGCACCTCGACGTCCTGCGGGATCGCGGCGACGATCTGCTCGCGCACGGCCTCGGGGTCGGCGCCCGGCGCGAGCCGGATCAGCCCCAGGTCGATGCGCCCGGCCTCGCGTCCGGGGAAGAGCCGCCGGAAGTTGAGATCGCTGGTCACGAGACTCCCGTCGATCCCGAACGAGGTGCCGAGCTCGTAGAGTCCCACGACGGAGACGTTGCGGTTGCCGACCTCGGTCGCGACGGAGCCCCGCGCGCGCACGAGCTCGGGGATCGCGCCGAACTCGGGGCGCGAGTGCGCGTCGAAGAGCGCCACGTCGGGCAGGCGCAGCCGGTCGAGGTGGGCGGTCACGCCGGCGAGATCGAGCACCGGTTCCGTCGGGTCGAAGCCCACCACGTAGATCGCGGCGGTCTGGTCGCGATGCTCCGGGTTGCGCCACAGCGCGAGGTTCAGATACACGGAGCTTACGGCCTCGACGCCGGGGAAGCCGCGCACCTGGGTGAGGCGCCGGCGCGAGAAGCTCGCGGGCTTGACCAGGTAGTCCGTCTTCGGGTTCACCATCGCGAGGTCGTAGCGGAAGGCCGAGTGCAGGCGGACGGCGCTGTCGAAGAGTGCGTCCTGGAAGCCCAGCTGCATGAAGATCAGCACCACCGCCACCATCACGCCGGCGATGGCGACGAGCGTGCGCGCGCGCTCCTGCTTGAGCTGGAGCCACGCGACCGGGATCGCGAGCATCAGGGCGACCGGGGCGACGCCGCCGCCACGCCCCCGGCGCCCGCGTCGATCTCGACCTCGACCTGGAGGTTCGTGAGGGCCTCGACGCCGTGCCCCTCGTCGAGGCGGATGCGCACCTCCACCACCCTCGCATCGGTCTTGGCAACCGGGTCGGTGCCGAGGACGTCCATCTTGCCGATCTTGAGCCCGACCTTCTCGACGATGCCGCCGAGCAGCCGCTCGAAGGCGGGGCTCGCGATGCGCGCTCGCTGCCCCACGCGCACGTGGCCGATGTCGGTCTCGTAGACCTCGGCCACCGCGTACATGCGATCGGTCTCGCCGAGCTCGAGCAGCCCCTCGGGCCCGAGCCGCTCGCCCTCGCGCGCATCGATCGCGATCACCTGGCCGCGCAGCGGCGAGCGCACCTGTGCGAGCTCGAGCCGGGCGCGCGCCGCGTCGAGCGAAGCCTTGGCGACGCGAGCCGCGACGGCGGCCGCATCGAGATCCGAGCGCGAGGCGGTATTGCGCGCCTGGAGCTGCTGGGCGCGCCGGAGCTCCCGCTCGGCGTTCTCGAGCTCGGCGGAGAGGCGCTCGACGGCGGCCTGGCGCAGCGCGTGGGTATCCAGGATCGCGAGCGCCTGGCCCTTCTCGACGCGGTCGCCTTCCTGGACGAGCAGCTTCGCGATCACCGGGGGCGCGCCCGAAGGGCCCGCCACGTGGATGACGCCTTCTCCCGGCTCGATGCGGCCGAGCGCCGTGATCGCGCGAGGCGTCGCGTCCTCGGCGCGCAGGAGCGTCGGCGTCGCAACGACGCCCCACGCGGCCAGGACTGCAGCGATGCCCGGGCGGATACCGTGCATGTCGAACCCGCATTCTACGCGTTGAGCGTCGTCCGCTGTCAAGCGTACCGAGAAGAGAAGAGTCGTCCGACGAGGCCAGATCGGTCCAGTGCGGCTCTGCACGCGCCCGGCGAGCCGGTCCGCGCGGCGTACCCGCCGCGACTCTCCGGGTGAAGGGTCGGATCGACCCCGGAGGATGCTGCGATGGCCGCTCCGCTCCCGGTCGGAAGCGATCCCACTGCCGAGGCGGTGCGGCTCGCGCTCGCGAGGCTCTCCGCGCTGCCGCGCGATCTCCTGAGCGTCCTGCTGCTGGCCGCGCGCCTCGGCGCGCGACCGGCGGCTCAGCGACAGCCCCCGGGCTCCGCCCCGGCTACGAGGTGATAGGCCAGGGTCTTCCGGCGCTCGAGGTAGTACTGCGAGGCCCGCAGGAAGAGACGGAACGCCCGCACCGACGGCTCGCCGAAGCGGGCCGCGAGGTCTTCGCGAACCGCTTCGAGCCTCTCCGCCCAGTCGCGCACGGTGTGCGCGTAGCTCGCCGTGTCGTCGGCGAGCGCGCGGACGGAGAGTCCGGCACGCTCGAGGCTGCGCACGAGGCGCGGCAGATCGACGTAGGTCGCGCTCCCGGGAAAAATATGGCGCGCGAGGAAGGCGCCCGCGCGGTGCGATCCGCGCTCGCTGCAGAAATCGGCCCAGACGCGCGCGCCCGGCTCGAGGTGATCGGCCAGGAAGCGCGCGGCGCGACCGTAGTCCTGGAAGTGCTCGAAGGTCCCCATGAAGACCGCACCGGCGAAGCGGACCTCGGGCCGGTAGTCGAGGAAGTCCACCAGCTCGACGCGGCAGGGCAGGCGCTCGCGCGAGATCAGCCCCTGCACGAAACTGTGCTGCTCGCGCGAGATCGTGATCGCGTGCACCTCGATCCCCTGGAGGCCCGCATACTCGAGGAAGGCGCCCCAGCCGCAGCCCATGTCGAAGACCCGGTCGCCCGCCTTGAGACCCAGCGCCTCGATCGCGAGCGCGAGCTTCCGCTCCTGCGCCGTCGTGACGCCGTCGCCGGCTCCGTGGTAGAGGCCGTGCGAGTACGAGCGCCAGCGGTCGAGCCAGGGCAGGAAGAACTCCGCCGGGCGGTCGTAGTGGAACGCGATCGACTCGCGCTGCCAGCGGCGGCGGTCGCGGAGCAGCAGCCGCAGCCCGAAGGCGAGCCGCTCGCGCCAGCCAGGGTCCGGCGGGATCACCTCGGTCACCTTCAGCACCTCGAGCAGGTCTCCCTCGAGGTCGATCGATCCCGCGAGATAGGCCTCGGCGAGGGCCAGGTGGTCGCGGCGGGCCAGCAGCGCGAGCGCTTCTGCGCTGCGGAAGCCAACCCGCGCCGCGTCGGGCCGCCGCCCGAGGCGCAGCGCCGGAACGCCCGGCGCCTCGACCGTCAGGTTGGCACCCACCGCTTCCAGCTCAGCGGCGACGGCGCGGAGCGCTCTTCCGATGGACGAGGCGCTCGACATCCGCGGGAGGATATCGCCGCGCACCACGGTCGTGGGAAGAATCCGGGGCGCCGGGCCTCCGAACCCCGATCCGCCCCGCACCCGAAGGACGACTGATTCGAGGGGACCTGCCCGCCGCGGAGTCGCCCGGGCAGGCGCCTGCCGTGGATAACTGGCGCTCCTGATCGAGCCGGAGGTGTAGAATGCGGCCCTCACAAGCGGGGTCGAGGCCGATGAATACTGCGGATCACGCGTTCCTGCGGTCTCCGACCCCTGCGCGCGGACCACTTCGCCTCTCCCGCCTTCGCGTGCTGCGGAGCCCCTTGGGATGCTTCGCTACGGCGCTCCTCGCACTCGCCCTCTCGCCCGTCCCGGCGAGCGCCATGTGCGACGTGATCCCGGGGGCCGCCAGCGAGTTCCGCGGCGCGGTCGGTACGCTGAACCGCCCGTTCGCGATTCCCGGCGACGAGGGCGAGGAGATCGCGATCCGGGTTCGCCCGGGAGTCTGCGACGTGACCTCGCCGGGCATCGGCGACCGCGACGACGACGGCGCGGCCGAGGACGACTACTTCGTCTCCGTGCTCTTCGAGCCGACGGGAGCGGCCCCGCACCACGCGGTCGTGCTCGGCACGGCCGGAAATCTCGCGACCTGCCAGGCGCGGCTCGCGAGTGCGCCGGCGCTCGCCAACGGCGGCACCGCCGAATGCCAGGCGGTGGCAGCCGCCGGCACCTGCTCGGGCGATGGCAGCGCATGCACTGCCGACCCGGAGTGCGCCCCGGGGATCTGCGTGGCGCTACCCGGGAGCTCAGAGCTCTCGGTGCGCAGCGAGTGCGTGGGCGGCAGCGCCTCGGGCAGCCGCTGCACGGACGATTCGGAGTGCCCCGGGGCGACCTGCGAGCCCGTGGTGCTGAGCTTCCGTTTCCCGGACACGGATGACCGGGTCGGAACACCGACAGACGACCAAACGCTCACGGGGCCGGCCACGATCGCGGTGACCCCCGTCTCGGCGCCGTTGCCTTTCGCGCTCTCCTCCCAGGCGAGCCGCTGCGCCGACAGCACGGGGCTCGTGGCCTGCATCGATGAGCTCTACGCCCGCGACGGCAGCTGCGACACGTCGGCCGCTGCCGTGGATGCCACGTTCGGCCACTTCACCGCGCTGCCTCCCGCGAACGACTACCAGGCGCTGTGCACGACGGCGACGCCCGGGACGCCCTGCCAACCCCGGCCCCCGGGAGAGCGAGAGCTGCGCTTCACGGTCGACCGGGCCGGGAACGCGCTGATCCCGATGGACTATCGCGGAGTCCTGGTCGTGAACGACCGGATCCCGATCCCGAGGATCCTCGGGGCCGACAGCTCGATCGAGGCCTTCACTGGAGGCGGCGTCCCGGTGGATGTCCCGAGCGACGCCTTCCTGGCCTCGTATGCGCCGGGCGGTCAGAAGCTCCCCCCGATCTTCACGTCGCTGCGGGGGGAGAGCCCCGGCGCGACGGCGCTCTTCGGCTCGGTCGACGCCCCGGTGGGCGTGATCCGGGTGCACCGCAACCGCTGCGTGGCCGGCCCGCAGGCCGACGAGCCGTGCACCGCGACGGCCGACTGCGGCGTCGGGGGGAGCTGCGAGGCGCTCTACGACTTCTCGGACCGACTCGCTCTCGGCGTGGGTCCGGTGCTGATCGCGAGCGCCGACTTCGACGCCGGGACCCAGGAGACGGTGGCGCTCGACGGGCTGCTCGAGACGCCGTCGATGTTCGCCTTCGTGAGCTCCGAGGCGATCGACGGCGTCTCGCTCAACGTCGACTCCGACGCCACCGACCCCGTGCTGAGGCTGCGCGACCGCACCACCGGCGCCGTGCAGCCGATCGGCGGCTCGCCCGGGGCCGAAGGCCGCGCCGTCTCACGCGTGAGTGACGGCGCCTTCCGCTTCCCCGCCGTGGCGGTCGAGGGCGACGTCGTCGCCTTCCTCGAGCCCGAGCCGCTCGAGGGAACCTGCGCCACACCGACCGCGTGCGACAAGAACGCGGACGGCGATTCGTTCGACACGCTCCTGCGCGCCTACCGCTGGGACGGGTCCGTGCCCACGCCGCTCGGAGTCGGCTCACAGCTCGCCGTCGCGGCGGAGCCGCTCGTCGATGGCCGGAGCGTCGTGGTCTCGAACGGAGTCGTCTTCTTCCGAGCCCGCGAAGCGGATTCGGCGGAGCAGCAGACGACGCTCGAGAGTCAGGAGTTCAACGTCTCCTTCGGTGCCACGGGCGGAGCGCTGAGCGATGACGGACTCGCTCTCGGCCTCACGTCGGCCCTGACGAACGCCTACGTGCGTGATCGCCAGCTGGGCTCGAACGTCCGGGTGGACGTCGCGGACGACGGCTCGGGGGGATCCGGCTTTCTGCCGATAAATATTACCTCCGAGCCCGCGCTGTCGGCCGACGGTCGCTTCGCTGCATTCGGCTCGCTGGCGAGCAACCTGGTTCCCGACGACACGAACGAGACCTGCGACGTCGACGGGGACGGCACCTCCGACGAGAACTGCTTCGATTACTTCGTACACGACCGCGATGCCGACGGCGATGGCACCTTCGACGAGCCCGGGCTGGGAGCCACCTCGACGATCCGCGTGAGCGTCGTCACGGGCGGAGAGCAGGCCGACAACACAGATCAGCTTCTTGGTGGCCAGTTGATGAATGGCTTGTCGCCGTCGATCTCGGCGGACGGTCGACACGTGGCGTTCGTGACCTCCCTCCAGGATCTCGACCCGACTCGACCGGACCAGGTCGGCGTGTACGACTGCTTCGTGCACGACCGACTGGCCCAGAAGACGACGCTCGTGAACGTCGACTCGGACGGCCAGTGGCAGGAAGTACCGACCGGGACGACTGGCTGCCTCGCGCCCGCGCTCTCGGGCGACGGCCGCTTCGTCGCCTTCTGGACGCCCTCCGCCCTCGTCCCCGGTGACACGAACGGGCAGTTCGACGTCTACGTGCAGGACCGCGATACCGACGGCGACGGCACCTTCGACGAAGCGGGAGCGATCGCCGTGGAGCGGGTCTCCGTGGCCAGCGATGGGACCGAGGGGAACGGTCACGTACTCCCGTTCGGCATCACGATCTCGGCGGATGGTCGGCGCGTGGCGTTCTCGAGCCACGCGGACAATCTCGTCGCGGGCGACACCAACAACCTCGCCGACGTGTTCGTGCACGATCGAGCGACCCGGACGACGCTGCGGGCGAGCACGGGCTCCGACGGCTCGCAGGCGGAGATCCCGCCGAACAACACTACCACCGACCTCGGGAGCCTGGGAGGAGGCCTGCTCTCGCCCGAGGGCCATTTCGTCGCGTTCACCAGCCTGTCGCGGGGGCTCGTCCCCGGGGCCACGAGCGTCTCGTGTGACAAGAATTCCGATACCCAACCCGACGACTGCGAGCAGGTCTTCGTCAAGGATCTTCTGACGGGGCTCACGCAGGTCGTCAGCCTGGGCTCCGGGGGACTTGCTGCGGGAGACTACCTGCGGGCAACGGGGATCTCGCGCTCGACGGCGCACGTCGCCTTCACGAGCAACGCCGAGAATCTCGTCTCCGGTGGCGCAATCGGGTGGCAAGATGTGTTCGTTCGCGGCCCGGCGCCCGCTGCCTCCGCTGTGTTCGACGTGAGCGGTGACGGAGACGTGGCCGATACGCTGCTCGAGGTGATGGACGCGGCCACCGATCAGATCTCGCCGCTCTGCCCCGCCCTGGACGTCGCCGTCGCCGGGAGCGTCGCCGCGTTCCTGCGTCCCGAGGCGGCGGGAACCTCGAGCACCAGCGCCTGCGTGCAGCCCAGCCCCGATCTGAACGGTGACGGCGACGCGCGGGACGCGATCGTCCACCTCTGGGATGGGAGCTCGGTCGCGAACCTGCGCTGCGCGGCGACGGACGTGGCGCTTTCCGCTACCCGGGTGGCGGCACTCGTCTCGGAGGCCGACGAGGGTGCAGGCGGGACGAGCCTGAGCGGCTCACCGCTGGGCGGGGATCCGGGAGATACCGACAAGGCGGATCGTGTGCTCTTCGTGCGCGCGGTGGGCGACCCGGCGCCCGGGAGCTGCGTGGGAAGCAACTGGGTGAATACCGGCCTCGCGGCCGATTCCCTCGCCGTCTCGGGCGATGCGGTCGTGATCGCGCTCCCCGAGGCGCATCAGAACGGAGCGGATCGCAACGGCGACGGCGATGCCGAGGACCGTGTGCTCCGCATCTACCGCGCCGGTACGGGCGCGCTGATCCCCGTCGACCAGGCGGTCGAGGACTTCGTGGCGGACGGCAACGTCGTGGCCTTCAGGACTCGGGAGGCGCGCCAGGGGAACACCATTCTGAACGACGACGGCGACACCCTCGACGACGTCCTCCAGGCCTACGACCTCGTGACGGGCAAGTGCGTGAGCTCGCAGATGGCGGTCACGCCATGCCCCGTCGAGGCCTGCGATCCGCGCTTCCCGTACCGCGTCGCGGGCGACATGGTGACCTTCGTGACGCTCGAGGCGGACCAGCGCGAGGATCTCAACGGCGACGGAGACGAGACGGACCTGATCAAGCAGGTCTTCAACGTCCGGAAGGCGGTGGGGGCGGCGGCACCGCTCGAGTGCGCCAGCTTCGGGGCGCCGAGCGCTCTCGAAGCGGGCGCACCCGGGGCGGTGACGGCGATCGCGTCCGCGAGCATCGGCGTGTGCACGACGACGGGTGCGGCCTGCGCGAGCGACGACGACTGCGGTGCGGGGACCTGCTACGTGCCGCCGGGCAGCTGCATCGCGAACCTGGGCACGAGCTGCTCCTGCCCGAACGGTGTGTGCAGCGGCTGCGGCAGCGGCGAGTTCTGCGACTCCGGGACCTGCTTTGCCGTGCAGGGCACGTGCGCCGCGCAGTCGGACTGCGCGGGGAACGCCGTCTGCACGGACGCGCAGGCCGACCTCCAGCGTCTCTTCGCGCCGATCGCGACGGGAGCGGTCGCGGAGGGCGAGGTGCTCGTGAGCTCCGGCCGCTGCGTCCGCGAGTGTACGAGCGCGGCCGATTGCGAGCCGGGCGACAGCTGCGACGGCGCGACGGGCACCTGCACCCGCGAGCGCGGCTCCTGCCGCACCCGGGACGACTGCGAGGGCGGGCTCGCCTGCACGTCCGAGCTCCCGGGCAAGGACGAGCTCGTGACCGCGGCCGCGGCCGATTCCGACGGCGACGGGCTCGCCGACCCGCTCGACAACTGCCCGAGCGCGGCGGTGACGAACCCCGATGGATCGATCACCGACGACCAGGCGGACGCGGACGGCGACGGGATCGGCGACCTGTGCGACCTCGCGACCTGCGGCGACGGCGTGCTCGAGTCCGGCGAGGCCTGCGACGACGGGAACCTCGCGAGCGGCGATGGCTGCAACGCGAGCTGCGTCGTGGAAGCGTGCAGCAACGGCCTCGACGACGACGGCGATGGCGTGGTCGACTACGGGGCGGACCTCGGCTGCAGGAGCGCGAACGACGTCTCCGAGAGAGGAACCGCAACCCCGGGCGGTTGGTCGCTCCTCTGCGACAACGGAACAGACGACGACGGCGACGGCCTCGTCGACTACCCGTCCGATCCGGGCTGCTTCTCGCCGGCCGGTACCACCGAGAGCCCTGCCTGCTCCGATGGCCTCGACAACGACGAAGACGGCGCGATCGACCACCCCGCGGATCCCCAGTGCAAGCGGCCCTGGGACACGAGCGAGGGCAAGACCGGCGCCCAATGCGGCCTCGGCTTCGAGGTCGCCCTCCTGCTGCCCTCCCTCGCCTGGCTGCGCCGCAGGCGCGCCGAGCGCCGAGGGAGCCGGTCGGATCGGCAAGCGCTCGGCTGATCCCGACCCACCGCAGCCCCTGGCGCGTGGACCGCCCCCACGGGCTCCTGCGACTCCTCTCTCGACGGCGTCGGGATCGCCGTCTGAGGAGGGCTCGATGGACCGGCTCAGGAGTATCGTGGTGGTGGCCGTCGCGGCGGCGGGTCTGCTCGGCCTCGGTCTGCTCGGAGCGGGCGAGGGCTCGGCGGATGCCCGCGATGCGCGGATCACTGGCGCGCCTCCGATGCAGGCGGGCCGGGCTCGCACCAGCACGACGCGCGCCTGCTCCGCGCCGCTCGACGGCTTCTGTGCGATCGGCCTCGAGCCGTCGGCCCACCAGGGCCGGCGCTCCGGCGGCGCGACGCGCTGAATCGCGCGGGCTACGCGGGAACCGGGGCGCGCTCAAGGACCCCGGTCGTCGAGGTGATTCTGGCCGGTGATCGCCCGGGCGAGTCCGGCGACGAGGAGCCCGAGCACCGAACCGGTGCCCAAGTTGAACGCCGTTCAGGGCGGCCCGCAGCCGGGGATGGCCAGCGGGATGATGGTGACCGGAAGAAGCGCGAGGAAGCCGACCAGCGGCCCGCGCAGGTACCAGCGGGCCGGCCACGTCGTGATGCCGACCCAGAAGCCGACGAGCAGCCGCGCCGAGTAGAACGCCCAGACGGCGACCGCGCCGTGGATGTAGTGCACGTTGAACTTCTCGGCGATCGGCCCGTGGACGAGCCGCGGCGTCCACCCGAGCAGAAGCCCCAGCAGGAGACACACGACGGGGTAAGGGAGCGCCGCTCCCAGCCGACGCCAGCGTCGTTCCTCGCCGAGCTCGGTCTCGAGCATCCCGATGCACTATACGGCACCGAGACCAGTCAGCGCAGCGATCGGTCGCCTGCCTTCCTCGGAGCGTGGCCGGGTGGCGAGCCGCCAGAATCGCTGGGCCCGGATCGGGAGCACAGCGGCGCTCGGTGAGGCATTTGACTTGGTGATGGCAGACGTGTACGTCCCTATGCATGCGGACGACCATCCGCCTGGAAGACGACCTCGTCGCACGCGCGAAACAGCTCGCCGCGAAGACGGGGAGGACCCTCACCGCCGTGATCGAGGACGCGCTGCGCGCCGCACTGGCCATGGGCCGCCCTCCGGGTGGACGCAAGCCGATCGAGCTGCCGACCTTCGGGCGCGGAGGGCTGCTTCCCGGTGTCGACCTCGACGCCTCGGCCGCACTCCTCGGCGGAATGGGTACGCAGGGTGAACCCGATTGATGTGAACGCCCTCGATCGGACCACGACCGATCGCGACTATGCCCGCTTCCCGGGGCTCCGCTGGCGTCACCCCCTCGAGAGCACACCCTGACGCCTCGGCGGGCTGCGATCTGGGCCGTCAGGCCCGGATGCCGAGGAAGCTCCCGAGATTGTCGCGCATGATCGCGAGGACCTGCTCCGGCGGGAGGCCGCCGAGCTGGGCGGCCACGTAATCGCCCGGGAAGGCGAGGCCTTCGCCG
>Ga0214473_10002647_pt1 | contig 21968 bp, 20 predicted proteins | sample RVTome_7_FD_203509 | JGI IMG/M metagenome (GOLD analysis project Ga0214473, IMG submission 203509) | Soil microbial communities from uranium-contaminated site in the Upper Colorado River Basin, Wyoming, United States - RVT98D197 | ecosystem: Environmental > Terrestrial > Soil > Contaminated >... | reverse complement strand
GTGAAGCTGGTTTCGTTCAGGATCCTCTTGGATCATTTCGACAAAGGTGTCGAAAAAAATCGGTAAAAAATGGACGTTTACTTTTAATGTCAATTCCTTAGAAGATTTTCGTCAAATTTATTTCTGTTCGACCAAATTGTCGAATAATGATTTGTTAGAACGAGCTATCCACGATTACACATCAATCATAGCGATGGCAGGAAGCAGATTTCTATGGAACGGGGCCAGGCATATGAACCGAAGCGTGAAGTTTTTTTGATTTTTCGGATGAAAACTCCGTAACATTCGGTTAATATTAGCGTTGGATTGACATGACATCTCCTGGGATTGAGGCTAAAGCCCTGATTTACGACTTCATACATACCTTCCAGAAGAGAGAGTTCATCTTGGGATGATTCATTGGGATAGATTCATGGACTTCCGGAGATTATTCTTCATAGCGTTATTCATTTGTCTTTTCCTTTTTTCATCTACTCGTGCTTTCTCCCGGGATACCATTCCATTCGGGCTCTGTCCGAAGTACAACCCCCGGATCATGTATCAGCTCTACCAGCCCTTTGCCGACTATTTGAGCGAGAACACGCCTTACCAGTTCGAGATCAAATTATCCCGCTCCTATCAGGAAATGATCGATCGATTCGGCAAAGGAGAAATCCTCATTGCATCTTGCGGGCCGGTCCCCTATATCAAGGCAAAAGAGAAATATGGAGTAAAACCTATTCTCAGGGCTCTGAACAAGGATGGAAATCCTTTCTACCGGGGAATCATCATCGTCCGCAAGGATAGTCCGATTCAGAGGCTTTCAGATCTCAAAGGAAAGAGTTTTGCCTTTGGCCAGGTCCTTTCGACAGCGGGCCATATCGTACCGCAATATCACCTGATTAAAGCGGGTGTCCAGCCAAAGGATCTGCTGCGCTATTCTTATCTCAGGCATCACGATTCGGTGGTTCATGCCGTCTTGAAGGGTCAGTTCGACGCCGGCGCAGTCAAAGATGTTGTTGCCTATAAATATGAGCAAGAAGGTCTCCGGTTTCTTTCTATCACGGACCCTATTCCCACCGTTCTTATAACGGGGCGAATGGATGCTCCGGAAGAATTGGTTAATTCGGTCAGGACCGCCCTTCTGAAACTTGATCCGAAAGACCCGGTCTATCAAAAGAAGATGGCATCGTGGGATGAAGAGTTCAAGTATGGGTTTATGCAAGCTTCCGATTCGGATTATGACCCGATTCGAAAGATCCTTCGGACGATGAATCTTGATCGAGAAATGAAAGGAAGGATTCAGGACTGATGCGTCTCAATCCGTTCCGGTCTCTCCAGGGAAAATTTACCCTCTATCTTTCCGTCCTCATCGTTGTGATGATGTCTATTTTCTCCTACTGGGCGGTTTCGAAAGAAAGGAGGCTGATGACTGAGTCCATCATCCGGGAAGGTAAAGCCCTTGTCGAGGCCTTGGCCATTTCCTGCACCAACACGATGGTCTACGAAGAGATCGGTCTGGTTGAAGAAGGGGGATTGCTCGACAACTATATTTCGGACCTGATGCAGAAAAAAGATCTTCAGATCGTTTATGCGATGGTCCTTGGCCCGAAAGGAGAGGTCATCTCTCATAATTCCGTAAGGGAGGTGGGTAACCTTTACCAGGATGCGACGACTGCCGGGGCCATTCGGTCCTGGAGTACCCTTCTCCAGTATCCATCCCCGACTATTCTTGACATTTCCACGCCCCTTGCTATTTCAACGAAGCGGTGGGGGACCCTGAGGGTCGGCATCTCCCTCGAACGTCTGAATCAGGAGATTTCCGGAATGGTCCTGCGGTATGTGCTATACATTGCAGGGTTCATCCTGCTTGCCATCACCATTATTGCCTTTCTTTTCGGGTTCATCACCAGGCCCCTGAAATCCCTCTCTCAAGAGATGGACGCAGCTCCCCTGAGGGGCACCCTGCCGTCCGTATCTGTTGAGCGCCGCGACGAGATCGGGATCCTCCAGAACAGCTATTACCGTATGTTAAGAAGGATCAAAGAAGACGACAATGAGAGAGAAAGAACACAAAAAGGTCTTCTCCTGACCGAAAAGATGGCGGCGATCGGGAAGCTGACAGCAGGAATGGCCCACGAGATAAACAACCCCCTCGGAGGGATCCTCAACTGTATCTATCACTTCAGGAAGGGAGGTCAGCCCGTTGAGAAACAACGGGAATACCTCGACCTCATGGAGGATGGGATCAAAAGAATTCAGAAGACGGTTACCGATCTCCTGGAGTTTGCCCGGAATCCCCGGCTTGAACGGACCTCCACCGATTTCAGCCTCCTGCTCGAAAAAACGGTCTCCCTCCTGGATTACCAGTTTCGAAAGAATCAAATCAGAATAGAGAAAGAAATCCCCTCGAACCTCCCTTCCCTCGACGTGGACAGAAACCAGATAGGGCAGGTCCTGGTCAATATCTTTTTGAATTCTCTTCAGGCGATGCAGGGAGGCGGTGTTCTGAGGATAGGGGCAGCGACCCAGGATGGACGGTTTCTCGTCATTGTGTCCGACACGGGCAAAGGGATCCCGGAAAAGATATTGCCCAAGGTGTTCGATCCCTTCTTCACCACCAAAGGCGAGGGAACAGGAACGGGTCTCGGACTCTGGATCAGCCAGGGAATCATTGAACGGCACGGAGGAGCGATTCAAATCAGCAGTCGTGAAGGAGAGGGCACGACAGTGGAAATCCAGTTGCCGGTTAAGTAGGATCGCATAACGCTAAGTCTTTGGAAGAGAGATTAGAAAGAACGTATTAACCGCAGAGACGCAGAGAACGCGGAGGGGTGCAATTTTTGATTTGCGGGGAGACGACCGCAAATCAAAAAGGCTCATCCCTTCGGGAAGCAGGCATGTTACACGCATCGGATTCCTCGAAGAAGTGGTCTTTGATCCAATCGCCGCCTGCCTGCGCTCAAGCTCCGGCGGGCGAGCTAAATCTGGGGCCGGGGGCGAAGAGGTGCCCTTATACTGCGCTGGCCCTCCGGAATTTCACTGAAGGAGGGTCTCCCGATTGGATCAAAAACAAATTTCCTTCGCGCTCTCTGCGTCTCCGCGGTGAAACAAATTTTTTTTTCAAAGGAGCAATAGATGGATCGGCGAATAAAGATTCTTGTCATCGATGATGAGCCGTTGATGAGAATCACCGTGCAAGACGCTCTGGTTGGCGAAGGCTATGAAGTTGTTGCCGCCGAAACCGGAAGAAAAGGCAGCGACTTTCTCAGGCAAAACCACACCGATATTGTCATCACGGACCTGAGGCTCCCTGACATGGATGGAATTCAGATTCTAAGGGAAGTAAAATCCTCCCATCCTTCAACCCAGGTGATCCTCATCACGGCCTATGGCTCTATCGATTCCGCCGTGACCGCCATGAAGGAAGGCGCCACGGATTATCTGACGAAGCCATTTGCCATGGACGAGCTCCTTCTCATCATCAAGCGACTCCTCAGGATGAGACAATTGGAAGAGGAAAACCTTGAGCTTCGGAAGAAGATCCAGGAACGATTCGGTCTGGAAGGACTGGTGGGAAAAAGCCCTCCGATGCTTAAGATCTATGACCTGATTGAAACGGTTTCCCAAACGGACACCACAGTCCTCGTCCAGGGAGAAAGCGGGACAGGAAAAGAGTTGGTGGCTAACGCCATCCATCTCCAGAGCCCGAGAAAAAATGGAGCTTTTATCAAGGTAAACTGTGCTGCCCTTCCGGAAACCTTGTTGGAGACCGAACTCTTCGGTCATGAAAAAGGGGCCTTTACCGGAGCGATCAAGCAGCGAAAAGGAAGATTCGAAATGGCCCACAGGGGGACGCTCTTCCTTGATGAAGTAGGCGAGATCTCTCCATCGGTTCAGGTGAAACTCCTTCGGGTGCTGCAGGAGAGAGAATTCGAAAGGGTGGGTGGAAACGAAACCCTCGCGGTTGACGTCCGTTTGATCTGCGCCACCCAGAAAGACTTGAAAGAAGAAATCAAAAAGGGAACATTTCGGGAAGATCTCTACTATCGATTGAATGTGGTCCCGATTACCCTTCCCCCTTTGAGGGAAAGACGTGACGATGTCTTTCTCCTGGCCGATCATTTTATCGACAAGTATTCCAAGAAAATGGGCAAAGAGATCGATAGCCTCTCCGAGGAAGCCAGGATGCTCCTCCTGAAGTACGCCTTCCCGGGAAATATCCGGGAGCTCGAAAACATGCTTGAGCGGGCTATCGCGCTCATTAAAGGCAGAGTGATTCAAGCCCAGGACCTTCCTGAAGAGGTCTGCGGTCAAACCAGCCCCATCCAGGCGATTTGTGAGAAAATAAGAGGAGCGAAACCTCTGACCCAGGCGGTCAGTCTTTTCGAAAAGGACTATATTCAAAGTATCCTGGAGAAGACGAAAGGAAAGAAAGGACAGGCCGCTGAAATCCTCGGAATCTCTAGAAAAACCCTCTGGGAGAAGATCAAGGAACTGGAGATCGAGATATGAAAATCGAGTGTTTCTTTTGTATATCAGGGAGAGGAATGAAGAGAAGATGAATCCTTCCACTCGCGGGAAGTCTCACACCGATCATTAAATAATGACACTCTGGCACCCTTGGACAGTTTCCGCAGCCTTTGTGCGAAATGCCCGCAACCAAATATCACCCGCCCCTGGGACTCGCCAGACGGCTAATTTCTCCCTCTCGTTCTTGAAGGCAACGTTTGTCGCCTTTCTCCTTCAAAATTCGGTTGGCATGTCCCGCGGAAAAGCATCGCTGGTTGAAATCGGATACTTGAAGGTTTCACCTCTATAGAGCATTTCGAGTGGTGGTAATGATCGAAGCAAATCTGTGTTTGGTTTGTTTCTTACAAGAATTTCTACTTTCCACCAATTCCTCCGACTGATATCCTACCAGTATTTGCTTATCCCTTTTACCTTAAAGACCCCAATATCTTTCAGAGAATAAGTTTTTTCTTGACAGGAAAAGATAAATATGTTTAAGTAATCAATAAATCTATTGAATAATTGAGGGAAACTATGAAAATTTCAGGTCGGCTCTTTAAGAATGCGATTTATGAAGAGTTTTCAAGGATTGGAAAGGCAGTCTCAAGTCCTAAAAGGCTCGAGCTCCTTGACCTTCTCTGCCAGGGGGAAAGAACGGTTGAAGTATTGGCCAATGAAGCGGGCCTGTCTTTGGCCAATGCCTCACAGCATTTGCAGGTCCTGCGGACCGCCCGCCTGGTCGAATCGGAAAAAAGGGGGCAATTTGTGATTTACCGGATCACTGACGAAGCAGTTTGCGAATTCTTTCTTTCGATGCGTGTCCTTGCTGAGAGAGAGTTGGCTGAAGTTGAACAGCTCAAGCGCAGATTCCTGGGAGGAAAAAAGGGAATGGAGCCAGTGGATCGAGATTCCCTGATACAACGAGTAAAGGAAGGGACAGTCATCGTTCTGGACGTCCGGCCAACGGAAGAGTACCAGTCCGGCCACATTCCCGGGGCCATTTCGATTCCCCTGGAAAAATTGGAGCAACGTCTTTCAGAGCTGCCCCAGGGACAAGAGATTGTGGCTTACTGTAGAGGTCCCTACTGTGTGCTTGCGATCCAAGCGGTTGAAATTCTTCGTGCAAAAGGATTCCATGCAATTCGAATGGAGGAGGGGGTCCAGGATTGGCGGGCTCGGGGATTCTCCGTAGCTGTATGAGAATTTCAGGTTTAGTTTGAATGAAGCTCATGGGAGGAAATTTACTCGTGAGAGGCCTAAAAGGAGTGATCCTGGCTGTTGCTTCAATCGGTTTGGCTGTTGGATATCTCAGCTTGACGTACTCCAACCCCACTCCAAGGGAGATTACGTGGGAGGATGTGTTGACGGATGCGAGGAAAGGGGGATATCAGGTCGTCACAACGGAGCAATTATCGAAATTACGCAGCGAGAAAGACGTTCTCCTGGTGGACACCCGTCAGGATTGGGAATATCGAAGGGGGCATATCAATGGTGCGGTAAATTTCCCCATCGAACCGACCTGGTGGTCAAGATGGCGCAAGGCAGGCGCCCTGGAAGCGGCCTTAGGACCTGACAAAGAGAGGATTATCGTCTTCTACTGAGCTGGCTTGACATGAGTTCGTAGCGACTCGGCGGCCAGGGTGGCCGTAAAAGCCGGATATAAGAATGTATATCGTGACCCCAAAGGGTATCCTGAATGGGAAAAACTCGGCCTTCCTTTGGAAACCACTTCCGGTGAATTAACCCACCCCATCTCTGAGCAGAAAGATATAAGCCCTCTGAGCCAAGGATCTCCGATCTGGAAGATCCTGGCTGTCTTTGTGAGCGGCATAGCCCTCAGTTTAACTCCCTGCGTCTATCCCATGATTCCAATTACCATCTCTTTCTTCGGCGGACGTTCCGGATGGAGCAGGAGACGGCTCGTTCTGCATGGATTATCTTATGTAGCAGGCCTGTCTGTTACGAATTCCGCACTTGGCGCAGCTGCGGCCTTCACGGGAGGGATGATGGGATCGGTCCTTCAAAACCCCTTCGTCCTTGCTGTCATTGCGGGGATTATGGTCTTCCTTGCCACGAGTCTATTTGGGTTTTGGGAACTGCGTCTTCCCAGTGGCATTGGCCGGATCATCTCAAAACCACATACAGGATATTTCGGCAGCCTTTTTATGGGCTTGACTCTGGGGGTAGTAGCAGCCCCCTGTATCGGTCCTTTTATTCTGGGTTTGCTAACATGGGTGGCCAGTTCTGGATCCATAGGGGTGGGATTTTTCACCTTTTTCATTCTGAGCATGGGGTTGGCCTTGCCACTCCTATGCCTCGCCATCTTCTCGGCGAAATTGGAAAAACTTCCCCGGTCCGGGGAGTGGATGGTCTGGGTTCGCAAACTGATGGGCTGGGTTCTCATAGGCATGGCCGCCTATTTTGTCCGGCCCCTTCTGTCGGACCCAATAGAGACATTTCTGATGGCCTCCATCATTTTGGCTGCCGGACTCCACCTCGCGTGGTTCGATAGAACAGAGGAGACATTTCGTCTCTTTTCCTGGATAAAAACAGCTTTGGGTCCATTGAGTCTCATTATTGTAACCCTCACGATCGGAGGGTGGGCATTGAGAGGTCCTGGTCCGACCTGGCATCCCTACTCGGATAAAATCCTGTTGGAGGCAACGAGACTTCGAAAACCCGTGATCATTGACTTCTATGCCGAATGGTGCGCCCCCTGCCGGGAACTGGATAATGCCACCTTTCGCCATCCCGAGGTGGTGAAGCAGTCGGAAAATGATTTGATGATGGTGAAAGTCGATCTCACCCGGAAGAGTGAGGTTCACAAAGGACTACTCCAGCGGTTCGAGATCAAAGGAGTGCCTACCGTTGTCTTTTTGGACAGGGAAGGCAGGGAGAGGCGAGACCTGCGGCTGGTCGATTTTCTCCCTGCCGATCAGTTTATCCTTCGTATGACGGAGGTCGTGAAGTGAAGTATTTCGATGACTTTAATCTGACCGCATAGAATTAGTATGCCAAGAAGAAATGGCAGTTCCGATACACAGGAGGCTTGCAAGGCCTAACAGGGGGAGGAATAAGAATGAAAGTCTTTGACGATCAACCGGGAAAACTGGAAGTCGGTCAAAAAGCGGTGGATTTTCCAATCAATGATGATTCATATTTATCGGGTTTGAAGGGTTCTCCGTTGTTTCTCGTATTTTGGAAGACTCTTTGAACGCGTTGCCAACAGGAGGCTCCTGTTATCGAGCAAGAGATCTGGCAAAGGTTCAAAGAGAGCGGGCTCAGACTATTTGCCATCGGCGTCAGGGAAATGGCCGAGCAGACACCCTCATGGTCCTCTCAACATCACCTCTCCTATCCCGTGATGGTAGATCCCGAAGGAGAGATTTTCAGGAAGTATGGCAATGGCTCTGTCCCTTACCACGTTCTGATTGATCGTCATTTCAAAATAATCCATTCCGAAGAGATTTTTCGGAAAGAATTATTGATCGGGACAATCAACGACGCCTTAAGAGAGGATTGAGTGCTCCTTTACCCATATCCGACCTTCCTTATCAGAATGATAACCGAAACCCGGTTCAACCCTCGGGATAGGCGGAAGATGAAGTCTCTTTTTAGAGGAGGATGAAATGGCTTATGGCATCATAAAATTTTTCCACATTTTAACGGTCGTTTTCATGGCGGCGCCCCTGTATAACCTGATTGTAGTGCACGAAAGGAGGCGAATTGGCAAAGCTCCGTTCGTCGTGGACCGGTACTTTGAAAACATTATCAAGGGGGCGGCAATACGATGTTACGTATACCAGTTCACAGCTCTATTGACCGGTATCCTGCTTATTCCACTTAGCGGTTTTGCTTGGAGTGACCTGATCGAGAACCCGATCCTTTTGGTCAAGCTCCTGCTTTTGCTGTTGCTCACGGCCCTGCTTTCGGTAGTCCATTTCCGAATCCAGCCTGCCATCGAAGCAATTCTTACCAAAGTGCAGGGAGACGATATCCCCGAAGGGATCGCCAATCAAATTGCTCCGATCCGACTCAGACGAACGCGCTTAGCGACGGGCTGCCTGTTCATCGTCATCACGATTGTTTTGTTAGGGCTGCAGGTGACTACCTGGTTTGGACTTCCAGCCACTGCGATTTTGATTCTACTGGCCGCGCTCTTTTCCTGGAGGGTATATCGGACTTCCGTCCGTTTTGGTTGGATATAGACAATACACCAAGGAGTGATTCTATGCTAAATCGAATGGTACAGTTCGCTACTGCCAGACCAAAAACGGTGATTGGTGCGGCTCTCATCATAACAATCCTTTTCGGTTCTCAGCTACCAAAGATCACTACCGACACCGATCCCAAACACATGCTCCCGATAACATCCCCTGTTCGGCAATACAACGACCAGGTAGAGAGGGAGTTTGAACTTCATCCGGATGTTTTAGTGCTCGGTGTCGTCAACGAGCGTGGCATCGTGAATAAGCAGACCCTCACCCGGATTTCTGACCTGACTTCCCAGATCCAACGAATTCCAGGCGTCATCGTCCGTGATGTCACGAGTTTTACCACCATTGACGATGTGTCTGTACGGGGCGGTGAATTAGTCGTCCGTCCTCTGCTTGAGCGTGTCCCACAGTCGGAAGAAGAACTTCAATCCTTTCGCAAGAAGCTATTCGAAAATCCGGTCTTTCTCAACCGAATCATCTCTCCAGACGCAAAGGCAACAGCGATCTACATCCCGATCGAGCCCACAGCTAATGGAAAAGAGATCGCTGACCGGATTCGCAAGCTCCTCCCAGAACGGTCAGACGCTGATAAGTTCTATCTCGCAGGAGACCCTGTTGCCCGAGACACATTCGGTGCAGAAATGTTTCGCCAGATGGGTCTCTTCTCCCCCATCGCTGGTATGATCATGGCCGTGGCTCTCTGGTTTATGTTTCGCAGTGTTCCGTTGATAGTGGCCAACATGGCTGTGGCCATGATCAGCATCCTCTGGAGCATGGGGCTCCTGATCGGGTTGGGGTATCCGGTCCACATTATGAGCTCGATGAGTCCCGTTTTTCTTATGGCGATAGCCACAGATACTGTCCATATCTTCAACGAGTTTTTCTTTCGTTACCGCGAGGTGGGTGAAAAGAAGCGCTCGGTAATGGACACGATGGCTGCGGTAGGAGCACCTGTGTTCTACTCGGACGTGACCACGGCCGTTGGGTTTGCCTCCTTAGCGATCACCTCCATCATTCCCGTGAGGATATTCGGACTGGTAGTTGCTTTCGGGACCCTTGTTATCCTTCTCATGAGTTATACCCTTGTCCCCGCGATCCTGATGTTACTGCGGGAGGAACGACTCGCGAGAGTCATAGGGGCTTTACCTAAAAAAGCTGATCATCAATCCAACCATCCAGATACCTCGAGAGCCTCGTTGCTTTCTCGACTCGGTGAGATTTGTGTGCAAAGAGGTAAGCTCATCGCCATTCTGGGCTGCGTTCTTCTGGTCATCTCCGCAGTGGGAATCTCCCGCATCCGGGTCAATAACAACATGGTCCATTGGTTCAAATTCAATAGTGTGGTGCGGACTGCGGACCGGGTGATGAACCGGCATCTGGGAGGGACGTCTACGGCTTACCTTGTCGTTCAGAGCCCCGATGAGAATGCCATGAAGGACCCTGTGATGTTGCGCGAAATCGAGGGACTCCAGAGAGCGTTGGAGAAAGATTCTCTGGTGGGCAAAACCTTTTCCGTCGTAGAGTATGTGAAATGGATCAACCGGGCGCTCCATAACGACGACCCCTCTTTTTACAGAATTCCGGAATCGTCACAAGAAGTAGGACAGTATCTATTCCTCTTCGGGATGTCTGCCAAACCGAGCGATCTCAACAATGTGGTAGACTATCCTTTCCAAAAGGCGAATATCGTCCTTCAACTGAAGAGTTGGGACGGCGGGGTGATGAAGGACATCATAACGAGGACCGAGGGGTACCTCGCTACCCACCCCCTGCCCGCCGGTGTGACCGTGAAGCCTGCCGGTATTGCCTACTTCAACCTGGTGTGGAACCATGAAGTCCTCTGGGGAATGCTCACGAGTTTCCTTGCGGGGGTGGGGCTTGTGCTGTTTCTACTAATAGCTCAAACGCGTTCGTTGCTGTGGGGAGTATTGAGTTTTCTCCCACTTCTATTTACCATAGCGGTAATCTATGCCGTTGTTGGGTTGGTAGGGAAGGATTTTGACATGCCTGTGGCAGTCCTTTCGACGCTTTCTCTCGGCATGGCGATCGATTTCGCCATCCACTTCGTCGGACGATTCCAGAAACGGTACCGGGAGAATTCTGAGTTGCAGCCCTGTCTCATCTGGACTGTGGCGCGTCCAGGCAAAGGGATTTTCCTCAATGCAATCCTTTTTGCCCTGGGCTTCTCAGTTATGATATTTGCTGATCTTACCCCTTACATCACCGTGGGTGTCTTTATGGCTGCTATTATGCTGCTCTCATCGGTGGTGAGTGTCATTTATCTTCCGGGTTTAATCAAACTCTTTCGCGGACGGCTATTTAAAGGAGAAAAAAGATGAAATCGTATTATTGGTTCTCGTTTGTCCTCTCTTTGGGTCTATTGGCCACAACGGCACAGGGACAAAAAATACCTCCCGAAGCTCAGAAGGCTGGCATAGAGATCATGGAGAATTCACAGCGGGCTTTCTATTCCCCAGGAGCAGATATGAAGGCCGATATCAGGATGGAGTTGGTCACAGCCGATGGCAAAAAGCGTATTCGGGTCCTGACGATGCTCCGGTGGAATGATCCTAAGGGGAAGGACCAGAAATACTTCCTCTATTTTCGCGAGCCTGCAGATGTCCGGGGTATGACCTTTATGGTTTGGAAATACCCTCTCAAAGAGAGCGACCGATGGATCTATGTGCCTGCTATCGATCTTATTCGCCGAATCGCTGCAAGTGATGCCCGGTCCAGTTTTGTCGGTTCGGATTTCACCTATGAAGACGTATCCGGTCGCAATATCGCTGCGGATACACACACCCTGCTACGAGAGGAGAAGATCGGAGACAGGGATTGCTACCTCGTTGAAAGCGTGCCGAAACAACCGATTGACTACATGAAACGAATCTCCTGGATCGATAAAATTACCTTTCTTCCTCTTAAGGAAGAATACTACGACGTGCAAAACCAACTGGCACGTCTGTTTACGGCAGACAAGATCGAAGAGGTCGCTGCACCAGAGGGTGCGGGGCGAAAGAGTTTCCCCACCGCGGTAAAGCGAACAATGAAAAACCTGAAAGCAGGGCATCGAACTGAGGTGACGTATACATCCGTTTCATACAACGTGGGCCTCCAAGACAACATCTTTACCGAACGATATCTACGGAACCCTCCTGAGAGGTGGATCAAGTGAGGAGATTTGCTTCCAGAAGCGTCGTCATCCTTGGGATTCTGCTCCTCTTTCTAATTGAGAATATTCATGCAGCCAGTACCCAAGGAGAGGCTGGAAAAGAACAGGGAAAGGGCCAAACGCAGACCAAGGTCCCTTCTGATGAAACCTCCAAGGAGCAGAAATCATTCCTGGAGATGCTTCCGTTTGAATTCCACGGATTCTTGGATGCTCGCGGTGGCCTTCGTCCGCAGGATGATCCACATGAATCCAAGACCGCGACATTAGGAGAAACAAGGCTTCAAGTTCACCTCTTCAAAGCCCTTGATTGGGCAAAGTTCAGAATAAAGAGTGACTTCCTTTATGACGGGGTGGTGAAAGGAGCGGAGGTTGATCTTCGGGAGGCCAACACCATCTTAACTCCGTTCGAGTTCATGGACCTGAAGGTCGGAAGACAGATACTGACGTGGGGAACAGGAGACTATATTTTTATAAACGATCTATTCCCAAAGGATTTCAACTCCTTCTTCGTTGGTCGCGACGATGAGTACCTAAAGGCGCCTTCGGATGCTCTGAAGACGAGCTTTTACACAAAAGCCCTCAATGTCGATTTCGTCTATACGCCGCGATTCAATCCGGATCGTTTCATTGACGGAAAACGGTTGTCCTATTTCAATCCTCAACTGGGCCGGTTGGCTGGCGAAGACACAGTGATTCACCCGCGCAAGCGCAACGACTGGTTTGAGGATTCGGAAGTCGCGTTGCGCTTATTCCGCGACATCGAAGGTTATGGTCTGGCTCTATATGGTTACAATGGATTCTGGAAGAGCCCGGTGGGATTTGATCCTCAATCGCGAGAAGCTATCTTCCCTCACCTCTCCGTATATGGCCTAAGTGCTCGAGGAAAGGTCTGGAAGGGAATTGGAAATATTGAGATAGGCTACTACGATTCGCGGGATGACCGGAATGGAAAGGATCCTTTTATACCAAATGGTCAACTCCGGTATTTGGCAGGATATGAACAAGAGTTAGCCAAAGACTTTACCCTGGGGGTGCAATATTACCTGGAGCAGATGCTGCAATACGGTGCCTACAAGCGAACTCTTCCCCGAGGCAGCCATGCCGCTGATGAATATCGGCACGTAGTCACTCTGCGGCTAACAAAGCTCCTCATGTACCAAAACCTAAGACTTTCGCTTTTCACATTCTATTCGCCTTCGGACCAGGATGTTTACATGAGGCCAAATATTCACTACAGAATTACGGACCACTGGTCGGCTGAGGCGGGTGCAAACATCTTCTTCGGCGAAAAGGACCATACGTTTTTCGGGCAGTTTAAAGATAACACCAACGTCTATTTGGGGTTTCGTTGGAGCTTTTGAAAATCCAGGGAGGAAAATGATGATCCAAGAACGTATTTACCTCGATTTTAATGCCAGTACCCCGATCGCTCCTGATGTCGCCAAAGCGATGGAACCATTCTTTTCGCAACATTTTGGTAACCCTTCCAGTCAACACTGGGCAGGGATTCCGGCTAAGGAGGCTGTCGAGCATGCAAGGGAACAGGTGGCGGATCTTCTTCAGTGCTCTCCCGGTGAGATCGTCTTTACCAGTGGTGGAAGCGAGTCCAACAATCATGCGATCAAAGGCGTCTTCTTCGCCTTGAGGGAAAAGGGGAACCACATCGTCACCACACAAATAGAGCATCCGGCTGTGGCCAACCCCTGTCGATTCCTTGAGAGACTCGGAGCAAAGGTCACGTTTGTTCCTGTAGACCGTTACGGGAGAGTGGATCCTGACGACATCCAAAAGGCCATCACTCCAAAAACTGTTCTGATTTCAGTGATGCACGCCAATAATGAGGTGGGAACCATCCAGCCGATTGAAGAAATCTCGAAGATCGCAAAGGAACAAGGCATCATCTTTCACACGGATGCAGCCCAATCTGTCGGGAAGATTGCTACAAAGGTTGACGAGTTGGATGTAGATTTGTTGTCCATAGCAGGTCACAAGCTCTATGCCCCCAAGGGAATCGGAGCATTATATATCCGTAAGGGGACACTGATTGAGCCACTCATCCATGGCGCAGGCCACGAATCAGGCAGAAGAGCCGGGACCGAAAATGTTCTTCTCATCGTGGGACTCGGGAAAGCCTGTGAGATTGCAGAGAGATATTTGGGTGACGATAAAATCCGAAACCTGCGGGATCACTTTTGGCATCTGCTTCAGGAGAATTTCGGTGAGGAAGTTGTTCTTAACGGGCATCCAGTGCATCGCCTCCCCAACACCTTGAATATGAGCTTTGTTGGAAAAGCAGGAGGAGAAATCTTATCCCAACTGGATGGAGTAGCGGCCTCGACCGGAGCTGCCTGCCACTCCGGCTCAGTCGAACTTTCCCCGGTTCTGAAGGCAATGGGAATCTCCAAGGAAGTGGGAATGGGGGCCATCCGATTCAGTCTTGGCCGGATGACTTCGATTCAGGAAGTGGAGAGAGTGGTTTATCTGCTTAGGAATTCAATTCATTCTTTGCGTTAGGCTTAGCGGGTGCGAGGAGTCAGGGACTTGGTTCTCACCGATGCTGTTACCATTCGACTTGTGTCTTTCCTGGGTGTGTTGGCATTCATGGCAGGTTGGGAAATTATTGCACCCCGGCGGACCTTGATTGCTCCAAAAAGCACCCGTTGGATGACGAACCTGAGTCTGATCTTCCTCAGTACTTTTGTCGTACGTCTCCTCCCTTTCCAGGCTATGGGCTTGGCCCTTCTTGCCAAGGATCATGGATGGGGCATCTTGAACAATGTTTCTTTACCTTATTGGATATCGGCAGCAATCGGCGTTTTATGCCTCGATCTCGCCATTTATCTTCAGCATGCCATGTTTCATGCTATCCCGGCTTTCTGGCGCTTTCACATGGTGCACCACACCGACCTCGATTTTGATGTGACGACTGGCATCCGTTTCCATCCTGTGGAGATGCTTCTGTCCATGGGGATTAAAATGGCAGCCATCATAATCTGGGGAACCCCTGTCTTAGCTGTAGTCATCTTCGAGGTTCTTCTTAATGCCACAAGCATGTTCAACCACGGCAATGTCAGGCTTCCCGGTCGATTGGACCGGGTGATCCGGCTCTTTGTGGTGACACCGGACATGCACCGGGTCCATCACTCCGTCATTGTAAAAGAACATAACAGCAATTTCGGCTTCAACTTTCCATGGTGGGACCGTCTCCTGGGGACCTATCGCCAAAAACCAGAGGCAGGCCATGAGGAAATGACCATTGGCTTAGGCCATTTTCGTGATCAAAAGTCCTTGACTTTGCCCCGGTTGCTTGTCCTTCCCTTTGTTAGTGAGCCTGCCCATTGATTATTCGTAACACTTTAGCGCTTTGAAAAAAATAACTCCATGGGACTCCGGCCAGAGATGGTGGAGAAGTTTTGGAGCGGAAACCTTTAACCGATCACTCTGATGGTTCGAAAGTATGACGGGGTTTTGCTCACTTTCTGACCCTCAATACGGTGACATACCAAGACCCGCATTCCAAGACTTCAGAAGCATCTCTGACCGGAGGACCCAAACCAATCCATTTCAAAGCGCTAAAGTGGTACGATTTTTCTATAATCAAGGACAAAGCGATAGTCGTTCTGCAGGGAGAGGGGCCGGGCCCCCTGTCTGGTTTGGGCCCAACCTCTCTCCTGTTTCCCTTACTTTGACTTCTTGCCTTTCTTGGGCGGCACAGGTGTGCACCCGCAGCCACAAGAGCTCTTCTTTTCGGCCATCTGAATCACCTCCTTTCATTAGCATTTAAGCAATTACTAAAATATATGGACAAAAAAATTATTTCTTTCCCGGTCTCTCCAACTCTTTCATCCTCTCCCGCACCGTCTTCATCTCGTTTCTCAACTCCTTCTCGTATTTTCTAAGTGTTTCCAAATTCGACTGACTCAATTCTCTCTCCCTGAACCTCCCCGTTCCCCCGCAGCCACAGGTACATACTTCGCTCAGTATGTGGGCGCAATCTTCCAGCGCCTCTTCATCGATTGAATAGGGGATCCAGTAGCCCTTCCTTTCATTTCTGACGAGACCCGCCTGCCGCAATATCTTCAGGTGTTGGGAAACGGCCGCCGGGGTTATGCCCAAGAGTTCCGCAATCCCCTTGGCGCCAAGAGGGCCTCTGGACTTAAGGAGGTCGATGATTTTAACCCTCGTTTCCACGCCCAATACCTTGAACATCTCAGAAGGTTCTAATTTCATACCTTGCAATCCGGCGGAATACTGGCTAAGTATTTTAGTAATTGCTTAATTATAGGAACGCTGAAAGTATTTGTCAAGTGAAAAAAATGAAACCTGCCGAGATGATGCCGGATTTTGATCCGCTTCTATTACTTGCCCCTCATAGGGAAAGTTCGTGAAATCTTTGCCAGAATTTCTTCTCCACAAACGTCTATTGTTCTCCGAAGGGAGAATTCGTCATTTGGGCGAAGCCTTTTCCTTTCGGCGTTAGCCGTGCTCCTCCGTCCTTTCTCCCAAGTTTCGTATCCACCCCACACTATATTCCTTGACCTCGAATCGGGGGGGCGGTAGGATGAAGTTACCGGATGCGTTTTCCGAAACTGCGTCGGTTCCAATTCCGCCTGGGACAGGGAGGAAGAATGCTGCATGAATAATCTCATTAAAGTACTCATCACTTTGATGGTGTGTTCCCTGCTGCTTTCAGCACAAAGCATAGACATGTCGTATGGAAATCAACAGGTGGGTGAGATCCGGACTCTTTCCAAGGATGAGATTCAGGCTTTGCTCAACGGTGAGGGAATGGGGGCGGCGAAAAGTGCTGAACTGAATCATTATCCGGGGCCAAGGCACGTCCTGGACTTCGCCTCACAACTCCAGCTTTCCGAAGACCAACGGAGCAAGACCCAAAAGATCTACGACACAATGCACGAGGAAGCCGTTCGTTTGGGAAAGACAATCCTTCAAAAGGAAGACGAGGTTGATCAGATCTTTAAGGAGGGGAAGGTAGATTCGGACAAACTAAAACCCCTCGTCATCGAGATTGGACGGCTTCGGGGCGAGCTGCGCCTTGTCCATTTACTCGCCCATCTGGAAATGAAGCGGGTCCTTACCCAGGGCCAGATTGACGAGTATGATAAATTGCGGGGGTATGGCGTCCACGAAGGACCTCATCACCATGAGAGCCATTGAGCCGTAACGGCCTCCTCGATAAAGCCCGGAAAACAGAAAATCGGAACCCTAGAAATTATTCAGCAGAAAAGACCAATCGAAAACCCACATAGAGGTAGTGATTCCTTGGTCCGAACCAGTACCGGGTCGAAGCGCGCGCGTCCCGCGGAGCATTGACATAGGATCCCCCGCGAATCACCTTGGATTGTCCTTTTTCCGGCCCCCCCGGGTTGTTCCTCGGACTACCCTTGTAATAAGCGGGATCGTACCAGTCATGACACCATTCCCAGACATTCCCGCTCATATCGTATAATCCCAAGCTATTCGGGCTTTTCTTACCGACCGGATGGGTCTTACTTTCTGAATTGCGCACAAACCACGCATACCTTCCAAGATCATTCTCGCTACTCGTACCGGGCCACTTTTCACTCTTTCCACCGCTTCGGGCCGCGTATTCCCACTCGGCCTCGGTCGGTAAACGATACTTCTTCCCCGATCTTGCGTTGAGCCTTTGAATAAAACCCTGAACATCACCCCAATCCACTTGTTCCACTGGATAACGATCCCCGCTCTTAAGATAGGATGGATTGCTTCCCATCATTCTCTCCCACTGCCCCTGTGTTACCTCGTGCACACCCATCCAAAAATCACCCACGCAGACTTCGCGCGCCGGCTTTTCGTCCTTATCCCCATCCCCGAACGTATCGCCCATCTGGAAACACCCACCCTTCACAAAGACGAATTCCATCCCGGTGGCTTGATCCCGCCAGACTTCGCCCGGTTTTGGTCCCGCAGATGTTTCCTTCGATGATGGATTTTGAAGAGTCTCGCTGGACACGACCTCCTGGGCGGCAAGGGCATAGGAGAAAAAGCCTGTGACCATCAAGAACACTGCACTGATTAAGAAGATGAATCTCCCCGATCTCATAATTTTCCCTTTTCTGGAAGATTCTTGATCAATCGGAATAATCTCCTGTCAATCAATGACAGATAAGCCTGAGACCAGAGATCCGGACATCTTTGGTTTGGAGACAGCGCCGCTCAAACAGGAGAAGTGATTACAGTCGCCTTAGTATTTCGGCGGGTTTCATTCTGGCTGTTCGTTTCCCCATGAAATAACTCGCCATGGCGCCCGCAGCAAGAGATAGTGCGAGAGAAACTCCAGTCAGCCCGGCGGATATGCTCACGGGAAGCCGGACAGTTTGGGCAGCGGCTGCCGTTTCTTTGGCGAAAGCAGGCAAAAGATTCAACTCCCAGGAGGTTGTTACAGGGATGGAAAGGAAACCCAGAAGATAAGAGAAGAAGTATCCCATCAGGATTCCAAAGACACCCCCCACAAAAGATTGTAAAAAGACTTCCCCCATTAACTGTTTTTGAACATCTTTCCCGGTCCAGCCGACCGCCTTCAGAATGCCAATCTCCCGGGACCGCTCAACAAGGTTGGAAAGCATGGCTTTGACGATCAGAAAAACAGCGCCTCCAAGGGCGATGAGTGACACGATAAAAGAGAACTGGTCAGAAATCTTCGAGACCCCTCCCATCAGTTCAAGAGATGAATCGGAGCTCGCGACAGAAACCCCGTTGAGCTGCCTTGCGATGTTGGTTTTTACCTGGCCAAGAAGGGATGGGTTCTTCAGGCGCAGATAGACTATATTTACCCCGTTAGAAATAATGCCCGGCTGCTCCATGGCGGGATTAGAGTTTGGATTAATTCCAGAAGTATTTAATGCCAAGCTGGAATTTCTAACAGGGTTTACCCCGTTCAATTCTCCGCCAAGCAAATTCTGGGCATCCTGGAGGGGCAGGTAAATATTCGACGAGGCAATTTGGGACCCTTCTTTAATCTCCAGGAGTCCCACGACGCTGAAGGGGCGGCCATTGATCTCCAGTGTGTCTCCCATTTTTTTGTGCTGGAACTTCGCGTAATGCTTTTCAATGACAACTTCCCCTTCCTTTTGTGGGAAACGCCCCTCCTTGAGCCAGTCCTTCACCTTGACCGGACCCAAGACCGGTTGGGCAAGATCGACTCCCATGATTGTTCTGAAGCCGCCCTTATCGAATTCCCAGAGGAGGAGTGAAGAGGCCATCGAATCAACGCCTTCGATGGCTTTGAGTTTTTCAAGGTCCTGGGATGGGAGAATCTGGTTGGAAAAGGGCAAGCGAATTCCGCGCATGGATGCGGGCGCCTGGCCCGAGTCAACGGCCCGTTTTTCCGGCCGCTGAACGACGATGTCTGCGCCAAGGTTCTTGAAAGGCAGGCTCACCGCCTTCTGATAAGCCGTTGAAACGGCATTGATAGAAACAAAAAGGGCAATTCCGATTCCGATACCCAGAATATTTACCATGGTGCGGTTATGGTGATGGCGAAGTTCTTTCAACACATAGCGATAGTTCATGATGTCCTCACTTTTTATTTGTTATTTGATTAAGAGCCTTTTTGAGATCTTCCATCTTCCACTTCCCTTGAAAAAACAAGGGACCTGATCCCGTAGGAAATCCGGCAAAAGTGATCTCCTTTCCGTCTACCTGGAACTTTACTTTGTCGTCCATCCAGACGACCAAAGGAATATGACCACGGAGCCCCTTTTTGGCCATAAACTGTTCCCCATCCTGAGTATCGACGTCATGCCAGGATACCGTAACTTTGTTGCCGTACTGTGCAAAAACAGTTTTGATTTCTTTGAGGGTTGCCAAAAGAGGTCCGTGGTTCATGTAGAGGACATCGATCCTGACCGGTTTGTCAGCGAGGACGATTCCAGGCACAGAGAATAGCAACAGGACTGCACAAGAGAATAGAACCATCTTTTTCATGACATGATCTCCTTATCTTTCATACGGATTAGCCGGTTGGCTGTTTTAGCAAGTTCATCTTCATGGGCGCCTTTGACCGGCCCCAGGCTCGGTCGCGAAAGATCGACTCCCATGATGGTCCTGAAACCGCCCCTATCAATCTCTCAGAAGAGAAGTGATGAATCGACACCGTCCAGAATATTTACCAGGGAGGGTATTGGTGATGACGGAGTTCTATCAACACATATCGATAATCGGTGGTATCCTCACTTTTTGTTAGTTATTTGATTAAGGGCCTGCCGAAGATCGTCCATCGTCCACTTCCCCTGGAAATCGGCAGGGCCTGAACCCGTTGGAAAACCTGCAAACTTTATCTCTTTGCCATTTACTGGAACACTGTACTTGTTGTCCAGCCAGATGACCAGGGGAAGATGCTGGGTTATCCCTTTCTTGGCCATGAACTGTTCGCCCTCCTTGGTCTCGAAGTCATGCCAGGTAACGGTGATTTTGCTCCCGTATTGTGAGAAAACCTTTTTGATCTGTTCCAGCGAATCCAGAAGCGGGCCGTGGTTCATGTAGAGGACTTCAACCTTGACCTCTTTCGCTGCAAATAGGGTAAAAGGGATAGAAAACAGAGCCAGGATTACCAAGCAGGATAAAATAATCTTTTTCATGACATGATCTCCCCATCTTTCATTCGGATGAGCCGGTTGGCGGTTTTAGCAAGTTCATCTTCATGGGTGACCATCAGGATTGCTACCCCTTCTTCCTTATGTAGTTTATTCAAAATACCCATAATGGCTTCACCCGTGCTTGAATCGAGGTTTCCGGTAGGTTCGTCCGCAAAGATTATTTTGGGGTTATTGATCAATGCCCGGGCAATGGCTACCCGCTGCTTCTCCCCTCCTGAAAGGGCCGAAGGCAGATGCTCGACCCTGTGTCCCAGCTCCATCTTTCCAAGCAGCTCCGTTGCACGCCGGCGCCGCTCGTCATTGGTCATCTTTAGAGGGAAAAGGGGAAGCGCCACATTCTCCCATGCTGAGAGGGTCGGGATGAGATTGAAGGATTGAAAAATGAACCCGACATTTTCCCGCCGAAACAGGGCCAACGAATCTTCAGATGCCCCGTTAATCTCTTTCCCATTTAGAATCACGCGCCCCTTCGTAGCTTTTTCCAGTCCTGACAAAAGAGAAAGGAGCGTTGTCTTGCCGCAGCCCGATTTTCCCACGAGGCAGGCGAATTCCCCTGCGTCGATAGCTAGAGAAACCCCCTTGACCACTTCAAGATCTCCGTATTTCTTACTTAGATCCGTGCCCGATAAAATAGTTGATTTACTCATGTCTTAAGACCTCCGATGGTTTGATTTTTGAAATGTGCCTGCCCAGCAGCCCGCCTGTCAGGCCCCCGATGATGATTGAGAGGAGGATGGCAAAGAAAGCCAGGTTCCAGGGGACGTGAACGGGTAGCTGCAGGGTCTTAAATATCTGATCTCCCCCTCCCGGGAGAAAATGCGGATTTGGACTCATCTCCCACGGGATGGGGATATTGACCTTCATGAAACTTAAACCGAACGAGGCAACAAGGGCTATCAGAAGACCCAGAATCCCCGCCATGAAACACTGGATAACCGACTCTGACATCAGTTGAGAGACCACGTTTCGATTGGTCCAGCCCACTGCCTTGAGAACCCCGATCTCCCTGGCCCGCTCGGCAATATTTCCTGCCATCGTCTTAAAGGCGATCAGGACGGCTACAATGATCGCGATCAGAGAGGCAGCAAGGGTGAATTTATCCGAGAGGGCAAAGAGGCTGCCCAGGAGTTTCAAAAATGAATCGGGCGTGGCCACCGTGGCCTTGTTGCCAAGGATACCTTTCATCTCGGATGCCAGGGCGGCGATCTTTTCCTGGTCTGCCTTGACAAAGAGGAGGTTCACATCGCCCGGTGCGTATGGAGAAACAGACTGTACTCCTTTCGACGAGACGGCGAGGTTCTCTGCCTCTTTCAGGGGTAGGTACACATTTGCTACAGCGATTTTAGCTGCGCGGGATGCATCTATAAAACCTACGACAGGAAATTTGTCATCGGCCACCGATATGGTATCATTCAGTTTGATCCCAAATTGCCGGGCATAGGCCTGCTC
>Ga0214473_10002646_pt1 | contig 21970 bp, 19 predicted proteins | sample RVTome_7_FD_203509 | JGI IMG/M metagenome (GOLD analysis project Ga0214473, IMG submission 203509) | Soil microbial communities from uranium-contaminated site in the Upper Colorado River Basin, Wyoming, United States - RVT98D197 | ecosystem: Environmental > Terrestrial > Soil > Contaminated >... | reverse complement strand
AAGCCCGAGCGCTCGATCAGCTTCAGGAAGTCCGCGTCCGTGTACTCCGACACCACGACCAGGTCGGGCGCCAGGGCCACCAGGCGCTCCATGTCGGCCTTCTGGAAGCGCAGCGTGGAAGGCGGGATCCGCCCGACGATGTTCGAGCTGCCCGGCTCGTCGGCCCAGCGCGTGACCGCCACCAGCCGCTCCGGCGGCAGGATCTCGACCAGGATCTCGTCGGCGGTGAGATTGAGGGACGCGACGCGCAGAGGTTTGCCGTCCGCTGACGCGCTGGCTGCCGCGAGCAGCGCCGCGAGGCAACGTCCGGCAGCCCGGCCAAGGGTTCCCGACCTGGTCCTCATGCCCTCGGGACTCTCCGTGTCTGCGTGGCCCGCTGCCTTCGTGTCAACGCGGGCCTCCGCTGCGGAAGCGCAGCCCCGCGCGGACGCCGCGGGCCAGGGCGGGGTAGCCGAGCACGTCCTGATACTCGGCGCCCAGCAGGTTCTCGGCCACGACGACGGCCTCGAGCCCGCGTCGCAACGCCAGCCGCGCCCGAGCATCGAGGCGCGTGTAACCGGCGTTGTGCTCCAGGCCCAGGCCCGAGAAGTCGCTGTCGGCGCGGCGTCCTACGACGAGGAGCGTGCCGCCGAGCGCGGCCCGATCGCCCCCCCAGTGGCCCGTGAACGACGCCTGGTGCCTGGGACGCCGGAGCAGCGGCCGCCCGACGGCGTACACCGGGTCGAAGTCGCCTCCGCTCACGATCACCTCACCGTCGAGGAGCGTGTAAGCCGCGGCGAGGCGCAGGCGCTCCGAGGGCGCGGCTTCGAGCGACAGCTCGAGGCCCTGTGCCCGCGTCTCGCCGAGGTTGACGAATGTGCCCTCGAAAGTCGCCGGGTTCGTGATCCGGAAAGCGGTCTGATCGCGGTATTCGTGGCGGAAGAGCGTCGCTTCGGCCCGCAGCCGGCTCTCGAAGAGCCGCCGTTCGATCCCGAGGTCGTAGGTGCGGCTGCGCTCGGGCTTCAGGTCCGGGTTGCCTTTGGCGAACGAGGACACGCCGAACGACTCGAAGAACGTCGGCTCCTTGATGCCGGCGCCTGCGCTGGCCCGAAGCGTCGTGGCGTTCTCGCCGCCGCGCAGTCGAAAGGCCAGAGCGGCCCGCGGCACGGCCCGCGTCCCGTAGTTGTCGTTGCGCTCGACGCGTCCGCCCAGCGTGAGGAACAGCCTGCCGCCCAGCAGCAGGCGGTCCTGCACGTACGCCCCCAGGTTCGTGCGCTCGGGCGTGAGCAGCGGCTCCGCGCGCGAGCCGAGCCGACCCGTCTCGCGTTCGAGGTCCCCGCCCAGCGTGAGCAAGTGCCGGGAGCCCGCCTGCAGCTCGAGCTGATAGCCAGCGGACAGACGGCGCGTGTCGTCCAGCAAGCCGGCCGGGCTCGGGAGGTCGAAGAACGTGAACGGGGCCTCGCGATCACCGAAGCGCGGCACGTACGGGCCGGAGTCCTTCGGGTTCAGCGAGAGCTGGTTGGTGCGCGCGAAGCCGACGTGCGCCTCGTGAGCGAGCCGGCCGCGCGCGCGACGGAACTGCAGGCCGAGCGTGCGGTCGTCGCGCTCGGAAGAAGCGTCGAGGTCGGGGCGACCGTACGCCGTCGGCCCGGGCGTGCCCGCGCTGCTGCTGGCGCCGCGGGCGGCCAGGCGCAGGGAGGATGCCTCGCCCAGGCGCGCGCCCAGCGAGGCGGCCGCCGCGGTCTGCTCGAACGCGCCATTGGGCTGCTCGTTGTCGGTCGTCAGGCGCAACATGCCGGCGTTCCAATCGAAGGCGCCGCGGCGTCCGGAGCTACCCCCTTCGACGCGCCGCCAGCCGAAGCTGCCGGCGTCGGCGCCGGCGTGCAGGCTCGCTCGCTCCGCCGGCCCGGCGCGCCGGGTCACGAGATGGATCACGCCGGCCAGGGCGTCGGTGCCGTAGAGACTGCTGGCGGCGCCGCGCACGATCTCGACGCGCTCCAGCTCGAGCGGCAGCACCGGGCCGAGATCGTAGGCACCGCCCGGGGTGTTCACCGGAACGCCGTCGACGAGGATGCGCGCGAAGCGCGACTCGCCGCCGCGCACGAACGCCGAACCCTGCGGGCCGATGCCGCCGGCGCGGGCGACCGCTACGCCGGGCGCGTCCTGGACCAGCGCCAGGAAACTCGTCGCTTCGCGCTCGGCGATGCGCGTGGCGTCGAGGACCGTGGCCGCGACACCCAGCGTCGAGAGCGCCGCGTCTCCGCGTGTCGCCGCCACCACGATCTGCTCGCGCACCGGGGCGGGGGAGAGCGTGAGGTCGAGCCGTGCTTCGCCGTCCGCGACCGCCACGCGCGGCTCCGGCTGGAGCCGGAAGCCGGGCGCGTCCACCGTCACGGCGTAGTCGCCCGGCGCCAGGTGCGTGGCCTGGTAGCGACCCTCGGGGCCGGTGAGGATCTTCCGAACGCCCGCGGGGCCGGTCAGCGTCAAGACGAGATGCGGCAGCGGCGTTCCGTCGGGGCCGCGAACGACGCCGGTGAGCCTGCCGCCGTCGGCCCGGGCCGAGGCGGCCAGCAGGAGGAGGCAGGTTACGACGGACAACGAGCGGCGCATGACGAGTCTCCTTGCAGGAGGCCCGACGTGCCGGAGGTGGACGGGATGAGGAAGTGCCCGGAAGGGGCGCCCGACATCCGCAGCTCCTTCACGCGAGAAGCCTCAGGACCAATCGGTCGGGGCAGGTTTCCTGGCTCCCGGGTCTACGCTCGTCCCCTGTCCTTCCCCGGGGTCTTCCCCGAGTGGCGGCGCCTCCAAGGCGCCATCAGGGGCGGGCTCGCCGGTTACAGTGGCGGGACCGCGCAGGCTTTTTACCTGCTTCCCTTTTACCCCCTCACCGCGAGGGGCACCCCAACGTGAGGCGCTCAGTGTGACAGTCGCCGACGCCCGGTGTCAATGGAATTGGCGGATCGCCCATTGCGGCGAACCCCCGAGAAGCGTAAATTGCGGGCCGTGGCGCGGGCGGCTGCGGCGTTCAAGGTGCTGGACGGCGACGTCCTCTTGATGGTGGGGACCCTCAAGGGCGCGTTCCTGTTGCGCGCTCGGCCGGCGCGCTCGCGCTGGACGATGACCGGCCCGCTGTTTCCGGGCACGGCGGTCTACGCCGTCGCCTATGACGATCGCAGCGGGCGACGCCGGCTCTGGGCGAGCACGTCCAGCATGCACTGGGGCGCCGTGCTGCGGCACAGCGACGACCTCGGGCGGACCTGGACGGACCCGCAGACTCCCAACGTGAAGTTCCCCGAGAGCTCGGGCGCCGCGCTGCGGCAGATCTGGCAGATCCAGCCCGGCCGCGCCGACGAGCCCGAGACCTTGTACTGCGGCGTCGAGCCCGCGGCGCTGTTCGAGTCGAGGGATGGGGGCGAGACGTGGGCCCTCGTCCAGGGACTTTGGGACCACCCCCACCGCCCGCGCTGGGAGCCGGGCAACGGCGGCCTCTGCCTCCACACCATCCTCCCGGACCCTGCGGACCGGGACCGCTTGATCATCGCGACGTCCACGGGGGGCGTGTACCGCAGCGAGGATGGCGGGCGCAGCTGGAGCGCGCGCAACCGAGGCATCCGCACGCCCTTCCTGCCCGAGGCATATCCCGAGTTCGGGCAGTGCGTGCACAAGATGGTCCAGCACCCGTCCCGGCCCGGCCGGCTTTTCCTCCAGCACCATTTCGGCATCTACCGCAGCGACGACGCCGGGGACTCCTGGCAGGACGTCGGCAAGGGCAGGGGCGTGCCGTCGGACTTCGGTTTCCCGATGGTCGCCCATCCGCACGATCCCGACAGTGTCTACGTCTTGCCGCTCCAGTCCGACGAATTCCGCTGCCCGCCCGAGGCGAAGCTGCGTGTCTACCGAACCCGCGACGCGGGGGCGTCCTGGAAGGGCTTCGCCCGCGGCCTTCCCCAGAAGCACGCCTTCGAGACCGTGCTGCGCGACGCCATGGCCGCCGACTCGGCGCGGCCCGCCGGGGTCTACTTCGGAACGCGCAGCGGCAAGCTCTTCGCGTCGCGGGACGAAGGCGCGTCCTGGGCCTGCATCCTGGACGGCCTGCCACCGATCGTCAGCGTGAGGGCGGCCGTCGTGACGGCGGCGCGCCGCAGCGCCAGCGCCCCGGGCCGGCGACAGCTCCGAGTCCGCCGCGCCGCGCGGCGGGGTTATTGATGCCCGTCACGGTCCACCTGCCGGGCCCACTCAGCGCTTATGCCGGCGGCGTGAGCCGGGTCGTGCTCGATGTCGCGCCGGCTTCGGTGGGCGATGCGCTCGCTGCGCTGGGGACGCGGCACCCCGGCGTGCGCGACCGCGTGCTGGACGAACAGGGTCGGGTGCGGCCCCATGTCAACGTGTTCGTCGGCAAGCAGAGCATCCGCTATTCCGGCGGCCTCGCGACGCCGCTGCCACAGAGCGCCGACCTCTTCATTCTGCCCGCCGTCAGCGGGGGATAGGCGCTCCGGGGCCGGCTCGAGCGCGCCGGCCCGCGGACACGCCAGAGACCCGTCAGGGCGGCGGCGAGGCGCGGGGGCCGACGCGGCGCTGGAGGTTCTGGAACCGCGCATCCGACCGGAGAGCATCCCAGCGCGGCTCGACGTCGAGCAGGGGCAGCGCCTCGTGGTCCAAGAAGGCCTTCTCGAGCCGATCCAGCGCCGCTTGCTCCTGTCCCAGCCCGTGGTGCACGAGCGCGATCCAATAGGAGGCGACGTACTCTCGCTTCGAGCGAGCGATCAACTCGCTAAGGATGCGCTCCGCTTGCTCCCGCCGGCCTGCCACGCCGTAGATGTGGCCGAGCTGGGCGACGGTCGCGCTGGTGCCACCGGCCAGGACGACGGCGCGCTCCAGCTCCGCGACGACCTCGGCGCTCGCCGACTGCTGCAGTTGGACGATGGCCAACATGAGATGGGCCAACGGAAAGTCCGGCCGCTGCTCGAGTGTCCTCCGAATCTGCGCGATAGCGGCGTCGTACTGCCGCGCCCAGTACAGCAGCCAGCCGTGGGTCACGCTGGCGGGCAGGGAGAGCGGGTCCAGTTGCTCCGCCCTGAGACTCAAGGACAGCGCCTCGGCGTGACGCTCCCGGGCCGACAGGAACCACGCGTAAAGTTGCAGGGAGACCGGGTCGGAGGGGCTCACTCTCAGCCCTCGCTCGAACGCAGCCTCGGCGGCGTCCCGGTCCCAATCGTAGAAGAAGAGGATCGAGCCCAGCCGGGCGTAGGCCGCTCCCATCGTACCGTCCAGCCTCAGGGCCTCGAGGCACGAAGCCCTCGCCCGGGGCATCGCCTCTTGTGGAGCCATTGCGCCCCATCCCGTGAAACCCAGAACGTACTGCGAATCGCACAGGCGCAGGTGGGCGGGCGCGAACGTCGGGTCGGCGGCGATCGCCCGCTCGAAGAGCCCGAGGGCCGTCCGGATGTCCGCCTCGGTGCCCTTGTAATGCGACTGCACGCCCCGCAGGTAGGTCTCGTAGGCCGCCGGCTCCACTGGTCGGGCCGGGACGAGACTGGCCGGTTCGTCTGGCCTCAGGGTGCCCGCGACCGCCCGCGCGATGGCCCGGGACACGTCGCTCTGGAGGGCCAGGATGTCGCGCAAGGGGCGCTCGTAGCTTTCCGCCCAGAGGTGGTGGTCGGTGGTCGCGCGGATGAGCTGCGCGCTGATCCTGACCCGGTCTCCGGCGCGCTGCACGGATCCCTCGACCACCGCCTCGACGCCCAGCTCGCGAGCGATCTGCGGCAGTGGCTTGGTCGTTCCCTTGTAGTGCATCACCGAGGTCCGGGAGATCACCCGCAGCGAGCCGACCTTCGCGAGGTCGGTGATCAACGCCTCGGTCATGCCGTCGGCGAAGAAGTCCTGCTCCGGGTCGCGTGAGAGGTTGGCCAGCGGGAGCACCGCCACCGACTCGATCCGCGGCGTCGTTGCAGACCGCACGAGATCGCGAAGTCGGCCGGCGTTCGCGACCAGCAGAGCGGCGATCAGCACGAACGCCCCTCCGCCGGCCGCCCGAACCCATGACCGGTGCCGCGGCTTGGCGGCCTCCGCCGCCCGTTCCGACGAGCGGTCGGACACCTCCCGCAGATCGCGCAGGTCGCGGGCCAGGTCCTTCGTCGAGGCGTAACGCTCCTCGGGGTCCTTGGCCAGGCAACGTCCCACGATCCGCTGCAGCTGCTCAGGCAGGTTCGGGCGACGACGCGCGATCGGCTCGGGCGTTTCCTGGAGGACCGCGGCCAGCGTCTCGCGTGGCGTCGCTCGCGCGAAGGCGCTATGGCCCGTAGCGAGCTCGTAGCACATCACGCCCAGGGAGAACTGGTCCGACCGATGGTCGACTCTCTGGCCGCTGGCTTGCTCGGGAGACATGTAGCTCAGGGTCCCCATCAGCTCGCCCGGACGCGTGAGCTGGGACACCGTCGGCGCGCTGGCCTCGGGGACGGCTTCCGGCTCGAGCCGTGCGAGGCCGAAGTCGAGGATCTTGACCACGCCTTCCTGCGTCACCATCACGTTGTCGGGCTTGAGGTCGCGGTGGACGATGCCGGCCGCGTGGGCCTTGGCCAGGCCGTCCGCGATCTGCGTGGTCACGTCCAGCAGCTGGGTCAGCGGCAGCGGACCGGCCGCGGCCAGCTCGCGCAGGCTGAGGCCCTCGACGCACTCCAGGACGAGATAGACGAGGCCGTCGGCCTCGCCCAGGTCGTGTACCGTAACGATGTTGGGGTGGTTGAGGGCGGACGCCGCGCGCGCTTCACGCTCGAGACGGGCGCGCCGCTGCGAGTCCCTGGCCAGATCGGCCGGGAGCACCTTGATCGCGACGTCACGGCCCAGCCGCGGGTCGCGAGCGCGCCATACTTCCCCCATGCCGCCCGCGCCCAGCAGGCCGACGATCTCGTAGGGGCCGACGCGGGTCCCCTTGGCCAGAGGCACGGCGAAGACTAGCACTCTCGGAGCCTCGGAACCGATAGGGCGCTCGTTCCGCGGCCGCATGGACCGGCGCGGCGAGTGCGGCGCACCAGGCTCCCCGTGCGACCCGGAACCGGGGGTGACCCGGCTTCACCTCCGGCGCCGTCTCGGGCGTGGAGGGCTCTGGCGGCCGCCCCAAACCAGTTCCAGGTCGTAGTCGAGGAGCCGCGCATCCGCGGTCAGGAGGGCGCAACGCTCCAGCTGTGCCTGAGCGATCAGCAGCCGGTCGAAGGGATCGCTGTGGTGCGGCGGCAGGCGTGCCACGCGCAGCGCGTGGGCGTGCTCGATCGAGAGGGGGTCGATGCTGTCCTCCGCAAGCTGCTCAGGCACGAAACGGTCGGGTGGCGCCGGCAGCTCGAGCTTGCCGAGGGCCACCTTGGTCGCGATCTCCCAGGAGCTCGCCGCCGAGAGGAGCAGGGGCGAGCGCCTTTCCTCGAACAAGGCCATGGCTTCCACACCGAGACGCTCAGGGCTGAAGTGCCACCAGAGCCAGCACTCCGTGTCGATGAGGGTGCGCCTCACTTCAGGAACTCGGCCAGGACCTCGGGCGGCAGCGGTGCGTTGAAGTCGTCCGCGACCCGGCCCTTCCCTACGAAGCGACCAGGCCGGCGCCGGCCGCGAGCCCTCCGGGCCGGAACCAGGCGCGCGATCGGCCGCCCGGCGCGCGAGATCAGGATCTCCTCTCCCGCCTCGACCCGTAGGAGTAGCCGCGAGAGGTGGGTCTTGGCTTCGTGCACGTTGACTTCCGTCATGCGCCGATAGTGGACTAAGGGGAGGACTTAGTCAACGCCTAGTCAACTCTGGTGCTCGGCCCCTGCAGACGTCGCGAGGCGGTCGAGATGCTCGCCGGGCTGGTTTCAGCGGCGCGCCTGCGCCTCCAGAGCGCGATGCCCAGCCAGACCCAAGGCGCGCCGTGCAGGAGGAGATCCAACACGTCGATCGGACCGAACGGCCGCCCGTGGTAGATCCAGCCCAGCTTCTCGACGAGGTGCGGCTCCGGGAAGAACGGCGCAAGACCCAGTGTCAGGCTCGCGGCCAGCGGCAGCGTCAGCGAGGGCGGGTGCTTCGTCGTCATTTGAAGGCCCGGGCGGTCCACGCCCGAGCGAGGACCCCTTGTCCAACATACCAGTGAAGGGAACGCGTCGCGCGCCACACCCGTGCGCTATGATGCGTGGCGGTGAACGACCTGTTCCTGCGCGCGTGTCGCCGCCAACGCACGGAGCGGACGCCCGTCTGGTTCATGCGCCAGGCGGGGCGCTACATGCCCGAGTACCGTGCGCTGCGCCAGAAGCACACGTTGCTCGAGTTGTGCAAGACGCCTGAGCTCGCCGTCGAAGTGACGCTGCAGCCGGTGAAGGCGCACGGCGTCGATGCCGCGATCCTGTTCAGCGACCTGCTGCTGCCGCTGGCGCCGCTCGGCATCCCCTTCGACTTCCAGGCCGGCGAGGGCCCCGTGATCGACGAGCCGATCCGCAGCGCGGCGGACATCGACGCCTTGCGGCGATTCGACCCGCGCGAGAACCTGGGCATGGTGCTGGAAGCGATCCGCGTGCTGCGGCGGGAGCTCGAGGTCCCGCTGATCGGCTTCGCCGGCGCGCCCTTCACGCTGGCTTCCTACGCCATCGAGGGCGGCCATTCGACGAGCTTCGCCCTCACCAAGGGCCTGATGTACGCCGACCCTCGGGCCTGGCATCGCCTGGCTGCGCTGCTCTCCGACATCGTGCGCGACTACCTCCGCGCCCAGGTCGAGGCCGGCGCCCAGGCGCTGCAGCTTTTCGACTCCTGGATCGGCGCACTCGACGAGGCCGACTACCGCGAGTTCGTGCTGCCCCACGTGCGCACGATCTTCGACGGGCTGGACGACCTGGAAGTGCCGCTGATCCACTTCGGCACCGGCACCGGGCATCTGCTCGCGCTCCAGCGCGAAGGGGGCGGTGATGTGATCGGCGTCGATTGGCGGACGCCTCTGGACGCTGCGTGGGAGCTCGTGGGCGAGGGCGTCGGCGTCCAAGGCAACCTGGATCCGACAGTGCTGCTGGCGCCACGCGAGCGGCTACTCGCCCGCGTGGACGACGTGCTCCGCCGCGCGGGCGGCCGTCCTGGCCACGTGTTCAACCTGGGCCACGGCATCCTGCCGTCGACACCAGTCGAGAGCGTCACCGCCATAGTCGAGCACGTGCACCGGACCACCGCGCAGGGATGACGCCGGGGACGATCCGCGCAGAGGTCGCCGTCGTCGGCGGAGGCATCTCGGGGCTGGCGGCCGCCCGCGAGCTGCACAAGCGCGGCATACCCTTCGTGCTGCTCGAAGCCTCGGGGCGCTGGGGCGGAGTGATCCGGACCGAGAGCGAGGGTGGCTTCCTGCTCGAAGCCGGCCCGGACGCGATGCTCGCGCAAAAGCCCGACGCGATCTCCCTGTGCCGCGAGCTGGGGCTGGCGGAACGCCTCGTGCCGACGAACCCGGAGCAGCGCGCGGTCTTCGTGCTCCACCGCGGCCGCATGCACCCGCTGCCCGATGGGATGTTCCTCGCGATCCCCACGCGCTTCTGGCCGTTGATCACGAGCGGGCTGTTCAGTTGGCCCGGCAAGCTGCGCATGGGCCTCGACCTGTTGTGGCCGGCGCGCCGCGATGCAGGCGACGAGTCGATCGCCGATTTCCTCGCGCGCCGCTTCGGCCGGGAGAGCGTCGAGCGCCTGGGCGAGCCGCTGCTCGCCGGCATCCACGCGGGCGAGCCGGAGCGGCTGTCCATTCGCGCCACGTTTCCGCGCTTCGTCGAGCTCGAGGCCCGCTATGGGAGCCTGATCCGCGGTTTCCTCGCGGCGCGGCCACGGGCCCCCCAGCCGCCGGGACCTCCAGCGCCCGCGTTCTACTCGTTGCGCGGCGGTCTCGGCGAGCTGGTGAATGCGCTGGTCGCGCAGTTGCCGGCGGCGTCCCTGCGGAAGGACTGTGCGGTGGCCTCGCTCGAACTCGCGAGCGACGGCCTCGCGCTGAAGCTCGCGGCCGGCGAGTGTCTGCGCGTGCGTGCGGTGGTCGTCGCCCTGCCGGCGCCGCGCGCGGCGGCGCTGCTCGCGAGGCTGCTGCCCGAGGCGGCCCCGCTGCTGGCGGGCGTCGCGCACGCCTCCACCGCAACTGTGTTGCTCGGCTACCGCCGGGAGGACGTCGCCAACCCGCTCGCGGGCTACGGCCTGGTCGTGCCGCGCGGCGAAGGCCTGCGCACGGCCGCGTGCAGCTTCTTCTCGACCAAGTTCCCCGGCCGCGCGCCCGAAGGCCACGTGCTGCTGCGCGGCTTCCTGGGCGGCGCGCGCGACCCGGAGATCCTTCAGCTAGACGCCGCCGCCCTCGCAGCGCTGGTCCGGCGCGAGATGGGCCCGGTGCTCGGCTTGCGCGGTGAACCGGTGCTGACCCGCGTCTATCGCTGGCCGCAGGGCACGCCGCAGATGGAGGTGGGCCACTTGGAGCGCGTCGCGGAGATCGAGCGGCGTGCGGCGGGCGTGCCGGGCCTGTTCTTGACGGGCGCCGGCCTGCGCGTCACCGGGATCCCTGACTGCGTCGTCGACGGCACGCGGAACGCCGCGGCCGCGGCCGACTGGCTTGCGACCTAGGCCGCTCGCCTCTCACCCCGCTCGAGCGACGCCGCTCGCAGGCCGCCTCGTCGCCGTAGCCTTGACTTGCCTGCCGCTCGCCGCTTGCGGACGCGAAACATCCGTGGGTCCCGGACCGGTGCCGACGCCGTCGGCCACGCCAGCGCCCACGGAGTTGCACACGGTCGCGGTGCTCGTGTTCTACGACGAGAACGGCAACGGACGCCGCGACCGTGACGAGGACGTGCGTGTGCCGAACGTCACGCTGGCGATCGCGGGACGTACGGCGGTGACGGACCGCGTGGCTGGCCGTGCTCTCGTCGCGAGTGTCCCCGCTGGGGCTCAGCAAGTCGCGGTCGCGCCCGATGGGGCGCCGCCGTTCTTCGTGCCGGGGCGGCCGACGATCGACATCGTCGTCCCTCCACCCGGCGACGTTCTCCTCCCGATGCTGCTCCCGATCGGCCGCAACCGCCGCAACGTCTACATGGCGGTGGGTGACAGCATCACGGTGGGCGACGGCTCGAGCGATGGGCGCGGGTACCTGGGGCCGCTCGAATCGCAGCTCGCACGGCATTTCGGGCGGGCTCTCGGGGTGAACCGCGGCGTCACGGCGACGGACAGCAGCGAGGGCCTGCGGCTGATCCGGGGTCAGCTCCAGGCGGTGCGCCCGGCGTACACGCTGATCCACTACGGCACGAACGACTGGCATCACTGCGCCGGCCAGGTTCCCTGCTACACCGTCGACAACCTGCGTCGGATGCTGGAGGCCGTAAAGGGCGCCCAGAGCCTGCCATGCCTGGCCACGATCATCCCCGCGAACCCCAAGCTGAACCCCGAGGGCAGGAATAACTGGATCGGCAACATCGATCGTTTGATCCGCGAGCTGGCGCTCGAGCAAGGCGCGCTGCTCGTGGACCTCGAGAGCGCGTTCCGGCGCGAGCCGGACCTGTCGCGGCTGTTCGCCGACCACGTCCACCCCAACGACCGCGGCCACCGGATCATGGCCGACGAGTTCTTCCGGGCGATCACCCAACCGGGCGCGACGTCCGCCTTCGTCTTCGGCTTCGAGCCGCCCTGGGCCGCGTGGTGAGCCTGCCCCGCCGGACCGGCGTCGAGGATGAGGGCGGGCGGCGCGCCCCGCGGATGCGAGGAAGACTATACTGGCGGCGCTCCGGGAGGCGCGATGCGATATCCACTGTTCACGGCGCTGCTCTGGGTGGGAGCGGCCGCCAGCAACGCTCAGACGCCGCCGCAGACCGAAGCTGACGAGTACACGCGCTACGAGCTGCTGGCGCCCGAGAGCGCGCAGTTCCGCATCCTCTATGAGGTGAGCGCGACGACTCCGGGCGCCCCGGTGTACTTCAACCCGATCCGCAAGGGAAGCCAGGCGACCGACGAGGCGGTCTACGATCGGCTAACGGGCCAGGCGCTGCGCTTCGAGATCGTGAGTGGGGCGGACGCCCGGCGGGGCGGGCACCCCGAAGCCGATCTCGACACCCCTTACATCCGTATCGGACTGCCGCGACCGGTGCCCAAAGACGGGGAAGTGCGCCTGCTGATCGACAAGACCTACAAGGACGCGAAGAGCTACTTCCGCGAGGGCGAGCTGCTCGTCTTCTCGCGCTCGCTGGGCATCAAGCGCAACGCGGTGGCGCTGCCCAAGGGCTACGAGGTCGTGTCGTGCAACGTGCCGAGCCAGGTGCTCTCGGAGCCGGACGGGCGCCTTCTCGTCAGCTTCATGAACCCGCTTCCGCCGGACGCACCGCTCGTCGTGAAGGCGCGGAGGCTGCCGTGAGGCCGCGCTTCGTGCTGCTCGCGCTGCTGTCCGCGGCTCCGCTCGGGGCCCAGGAGGAGCCAGGACGGCTCTCCGAGCGCGCACGCGAGGACCGCGAGATCGTCTACTTCCTCAACCCGCCTGAGACGCATTCGTTCTTCCTCTACCACGACTACACGGAAACGCGGGTGGGCGTCGACAAGTACCTGAACGTCGTACGCAAGGGCAGCACCGCGTCGGGCCCCACCGCTCGCATTCTCGACACCGGTGAGGCGCTCAAGGTCGAGACCTTGAAGGGCGAGGCGATCACGCGTGCCGGCCTCGACATCGGCGAACCGGTGGAGGCCGACACCGAGGTCGTCGTGGTCCGCTTTCCCCCTGGTGCGAAAGGGGGCTCGGTGCGGCTCCGCATCGCGGAGACCTACACCGACGCCGGCCGTTACCGCATCGAGGGCGACGAGCTGGTGTGGGACCGTAGCTTGGGGCGACCCCGAAACGCCGTCGTGCTGCCCGCCGGTTGGTACCTGACCGCATGCTCGATCCCGGCCACGGTCTCGGAGACGGAGGACGGCCGCATCCGTCTCGACTTCGTCAATGCCCGTCCCGACGAGATCGCCGTGCTGCTCAAGGCGCGGCGCCGCCGCCGCGAGTAGGATCGCGCATGGCTTCCCCCGCGACGCGCCAGGCGCACGCCTCCAGTTGCCCGCTCGACTGCCCGGACCGCTGCAGTCTCGAGGTAACCGTCGAAGACGGTCGCGTCGTGGCCCTGGACGGCTCCCACGTCAACCCTGAGACCCAGGGCTTTATCTGCAGCAAGGTGCGGCGCTTTCCCGAGCGCGTTTACGGCCCCGACCGCCTGCTCCACCCGATGCGGCGCGTCGGCGCGAAAGGCGCGGGCGCCTTCGAGCGCATCTCCTGGGACCAGGCCATCGGGCTGATCGCGGATCGCCTAAGACGGGTGGCCGACCGCTGGGGCGGCGAGGCGATCCTGCCGTACTCCTACGGCGGCAGCAACGGCCTGATCGGCCAGGGCACGATGGACGCGCGCTTCTTCGCGCGCCTGGGCGCCTCGCGCCTGGACCGCGCCGTGTGCGCGGCGCCCACCGGCGTCGTGGCCAGCGCCATGATCGGCAAGATGGCGGGCGTCGCGTTTCCGGACTACGTCCACGCGCGGCTAATCCTGCTCTGGGGCGGCAATCCCTGGCATTCGAACATCCACCTGCTGCCCTATCTCAAGGCCGCCAAGGCGCGTGGTGCGCGCGTCGTGCTGCTCGATCCGCGGCGCACCGGGTCCGCCGCGTACGTCGACGAGTGGCTGCCCGTCCATCCGGGAACCGATGGTGTCGTCGCGCTGGCCATGATCCGTCACCTGGCGAAGATCGACCGCGTGGCCCGCGGTTTCCTGCGGGAACACTGTACGGGCGCAGAGACGCCGCTCGCGGCCGCCGAGCCGTGGACGTTCGAGCGCGCCGCCCAGGTCTCGCGTGTCCCGGCGCGGCAGATCGCAACTCTGGCCGAAGCGTACGCCGAGGCGGATCCGGCGCTGGTGCGCATCGGCTGGGGCCTCGAGCGCAACCGGAACGGCGGCAGCGCCGTGGCCGCGATCCTCGCGCTGGTGGCGCTCGCCGGCAAGTTCGGCCGGCAGGGCGGCGGCTACACGCTCTCGAACAGCGAGGCCTTCCGCGTCGACGACGCGCGTCTGCTGGGCTGGCCCGAGGCCGAGACGCGCGTGATCAACATGAACCTGCTGGGCCGCGGGCTGCAAGGCAGCGTGCAGGATCCTCCGATCCAGGCGTTGTTCGTCTACGACTGCAACCCGGTGGTCACCGTCCCCGATCAGAACGCGATCGTGCGGGGCTTGCTGCGGGAGGACCTGTTCAGCGTGGTGTTCGATTCCGTGCTCACGGACACGGCGCGCTACGCCGACGTGCTGCTGCCCGCGGTGACGTTCCTCGAGCAGTCGGAGGTCTACCATTCCTATGGGAGCTACGGCCTGCATCTCACCCGGCCCGTGATCCCAGCGCAGGGCGAGGCTCGACCGAACGAGGACGTTTTCCGCGAACTGGCAGGAGCGATGGGTTTCGAGGAGCCGGAGTTCCGCGAAGACGCGCAGGCGCTGCTGGAGCGGACCCTGGCCGCCGTCGAGGGACCGCTGGCCGAGCGGCCCCAGGCGGCGGAGCGACGCGATTTCGTGCCGTTCGATTTCCCTGGACCCGCGCCGGTGCAGTTTGCGACGGCGTTCCCGGGAACGCCCGACGCCAAGCTCCACTTGTCGCCGCCGGAGCTCGGACCGCGGCTGTACGCCTACCGCGAGGACGCGTCCGATCCGCGCTTCCCGCTGGCATTGATCTCGCCGGCCACCGACAAGACCATCAACAGCGTGCTCGGCGAGCTGGTCCACGGGGAAGCGCGGCTCTCGATCCACCCCGAGGATGCCCGGGTCCGCGGCGTGACGAGCGGTGTGCCGATCCGAGTGTTCAACGATCTCGGCGAGGTGCACTGTCTGGCGCAGGTCGACGACCGGGTCCGGCCCGGTGTCGTCAGCCTGCCGAAGGGTCTCTGGCGGCGTTCGTTCCGCAACGGCGCCGTCAGCACCGCGCTCTGCCCCGATACGCTGAGCGAGATCGGCGGCGGCGCCTGCTTCAACGACGCGCGGGTCGAGCTCGCGCCGCTCGGCAGTTGACGCGCGGCCGAAGGCGCGCGCTCAGGTCGCGATGAGCGGGCGACCGGCCAACGCCTGCGAGAGCAGTAGCGCGAACGCCAGCAGATAGAGCGCCGCGAACGAGAAGACGAGGGCCGTCTGACCGGCCACGGATGCCGGCCGCCCCAACCGCGCGACGAGCCACCCGGCGAGCACGATAGCCTGGAGGCCGTGGAGCGCGAGCGCGTGAGCCGGCCGCAGGTCGCCGGCTTGCGTGCTCCAGTTCAGCAGCGGCAGGCCGGCCCCGCCGTCGCGCGCGCCTACGGTGTGTGCGCCGCGCCCGATCATCAGGCCACCCTCCACGCTCCCGAGCAGCAGAAACGCCAGGCCGAGCCGGATGCCCCAGAGCTGTGGTCGCGGCAGACCGGTAGCGTGGCGCAGGAAAAGCCAGAACAGCAGCCCAGCCAGCACCGTGTTCACTGCGATCATGTTCCCCATCAGGGAGAAGACCATCCCGTCGAAGGAGGTCGTCACGTTGAAGTGCGAGGGCACGCCGCGCAGGGACTGGCTGGCGATGCACACCGTTTCTATGGTCATCGCCAGCGCGGTGCCGATGCTGATCGCCCGGGCCGCCCGCCGTGCCTGGGGCCGCACGTAGTCGAGCAACCAAGCCAGCGTCCAAACGTACACCGCGATCGAGAGAGCGAACTTGAGCGGCTTGACCCAGGGATCGATTCCCAGGACCGTTCGGCCGTCGATACTGCTCGCCACGACGAAGACGGCGGCCAGCGTGACGTGCAGCCAGCCGGTGAACGACAACAGCCGGTCGCGGCGATGCAGCTCGGCGAGCCAGTCGCTCAAGCCGAGGTCTCGTCGATCGCGATCCGGCGTGTCCTCACGCCGCGGATCACGACGTAGAGCAGGAGCCCGATCGGCCCGAACATGAACGTGAGGAACAGGCAGGGAACGACCAGCAGGTGAGGCATGCCACTGCGCTGTGCGTCGCGCACCTCCCAGGCGCCGATGAAGAGGTCGAAGGCCAGGTAGTGCAGCCAGCCGGCGAGCAGCAGGTAGGGATCCTCGAAGAGCTTGCGGACGTCGGCGAGCGAGCCGAAGCCTCCTTGGGCGCCGCCGAAGCGCGGAACCAGGATCAGCGCGTAGAGCGCGCCCAGCAGGCACGGGATCACGAGGCTGCTCACGAGCCGGGCCGACCAGCGCCAGCGCGGGACGAACACGAGCAGCAGCCAGCCCGGCAAGACCACGAAGCTCGCCAGCGAGAACAGCGAATCCGGGGTCACGTTGCGGAGTATAGCAGGCGTCAGCCGCCGGCCCGCGCGGTTGGTGAAGGCACCGACTCCTTCCTCCTCTCGCGATTCGGGCCTGACGCGATGCTGGTAGCGTGGGCTCGCCCTGAGGAACCCGAGACGCGCCACCAACGCCGCCGGCGCGCATATCATAGCGGGCGTGAACGAGCCGACGTCCTTCCGCGAGCTGCCCAAGATCGAGCTGCACTGCCATCTGGACGCCTGCGTCCGGATCGAGACCGTGCGCGAGATCGGGCGCGAGCTGGGTCTTGCGCTACCCCAGCGCCTCGAGCACGCTCTGGTAGCGCCTGAGGTGTGCGACAGCCTGCTCGACTACATCCGTCGCATCGAGCTGGCGCTCGAGGTGATGCAGCGGGCGCCGGACCTGACACGGATCGCCGGCGAGCTGGTCGAGGATCTGGCGCGGGACGGGGTGATCTACGCCGAGGTGCGCTTCGCGCCGCAGCTTCACACGCGGCGCGGGCTTTCGCTGCAAGCGGTGGTCGACGCGGCACACGCCGGTCTGGTTCAGGCCTCGCAGCGCCATGGCGTCGCGACTGGCTTGATCCTGTGCGCGCTCCGGCAGCAGCCCGCCAGGGTGGCGGAGGACGTGGCGCGGCTGGCTGTGGACAACCGCGACAAGGTCTGTGCCCTCGACCTCGCCGCGGACGAGGCGAACTATCCGCACGCCGCGCCGTACGTCGAGGCATTCCGCATCGCGCGGGATGCGGGGCTGCATGTGACCGCCCACGCCGGGGAGAACGCGGGGGCGTGGAGCATGCGCGAGGCGCTCGACCTGCTCGGCGCGGAACGCATCGGGCACGGCGTCCGCATCGAGGAGGATCCCGCGCTGGTCGACAGGGTCGCCGAGCAGGGCGTGGCCCTGGACATGTGCCCCCGCTCGAACGTCCAGACCCGAGCAGTGTCCTCGCTCGCGGCGCACCCGATCGACCGGTTGCTCAGGCGCGGCCTTCGCGTCACCGTCAGCACCGACGGGCGGACGACGTCCGACACGACGCTGGCGGCCGAGTTCGACCGCCTGCGCGACCAGTTCGGCTGGGGTCTCGCCGAGTTCGCGAGCTGCCAGCGCAACGCCGCGCTCGCGGCATTCGCCCCTGAAACGACCCGGCAGGTGCTCCTGGCGCGGCTCTCGGTCCCGGTCCGCTGATCACGTCTTTTTGCATCACGGCCCGAACGAGGTCTCGCAGGTCAGCGTACTATCGCGTCAAGCGTTCCTTCGAGGTGTTCGAGAGCATGACCAGACTGCGGTTCCGGCTGATCGCGACCTGCCTGACGGCCCTGGCTGCGCTGCCGATACAGGCCCGTGAGGTCGCCCCGGAGGGCGGGCAAGAGGCTGAGCAGACGAAGAACAAGGAACGCGTGCCCCGTTACGAGGAAACAGTCGAGGTACGAGGCGACCTGCCGGGCGCCCCCGGCACGGCGCTAACCGCGACCCGCGTGCCGGCCGGGCTGCGGGAGACGCCCGCCTCCGTCTCTGTGGTGCCGCGCAGCCTCTTCGAGAGCCAGCGCGGCGTGATCCTGGGAGACGCGTTGCGCAATGCCGCCGGCGTCAACGTGGCGACCGGTTTCGGAACCTTCGACTTCTTCGTAATCCGCGGCTTCGATTCGCTCAATACGGGACTCGTGCTCACCGACAGCGTCGCCGAGCCGGAGTCCACCTTCTACCCGCTCTACAACGTCCGGCAGGTCGAGGTACTGAAGGGGCCCGGCGCCTTCCTATACGGTGGCAACCCACTGTCGGGGGCCGTGCAGCTCGTGCGCAAGCAGCCGCAAGCGCGTCGATTCGCCGACCTGGCGCTCTGCTACGGCAGCTTCGCCAGCCTGGAGGGGCGGCTCGACGCCAACGCCGCGAGCGCCGACGGCAGACTCGCGTTCCGTGTGAACGGCATCTTCCGCGACTCCGACGGTTTCCGCGACGACAAGCAGAACCGGCTCGCCGCCGCGAACCCTTCGCTCGCGTGGCGGCCCGATGCCGACTCGCGCCTCGCGCTGAACCTGGAGTACGTGCGCGCTGATTTTCTGCCGGACACCGGGCTGCCAGTGCTCGGCACAGAGGTCGCGGCCGTTCCGCGCACACGCTCCTACCAATCGCCGTTCGACACTTCCGATCAGGACATCTATCGGGTGCGTCTCGACTACGAGCGCCGCCTGGGTAACCGGGTTACGTTGCGCGACAAGCTCTACTACACCGACCTGGCCTGGCGCTCGGACGGAACGCTGATCAACGGGGCGCTTCCCCTTGGTCCGCCGGACTCCCTGGTGCTGCGCTCGATGACGCTGCTCGACGATCGCCAGAAGCTGCTGGGCAACCAGGCGGAGGCCAGCCTCGACTTCGCGATGGGCTCGCTCAAGCACAACCTGCTGGCCGGCTTCGAGGTCAGCCGCCTGGCGGACGACTTCACGCTCGACGTGGCGTTGCTGCCGGCGATCGGGCTGCTGAACTCGGTTGAGACCGCAGCGCGGCCCATGCCGGTCCCCGGCTTCTCGCAGCGTGGCGACGCGCGCAGCCTGGTCTTCGCGCCCTACGTCGTGGATCGCGTATCGCTCACGAAGCGGGTGGAGGTCTTCGCCGGCGGCCGCTTCGATGTTCTGGACTACGAGGACGCTGCCACCGCCACCCGGCGTGAGGCCGAGCGTTTCTCGCCGATGGGCGGTGTCGTCTGGTCGCTTGGCCGCTCTGTGTCGATCTATGCGAGCGCCGCCAGCGCCTTTGCGCCGCCGTCGACGCTGGTCGTGGGCCCGCGCGAGCCCGAGCGCAGCCGCCAGCTCGAGCTGGGCGCCAAGCGCACGCTTTTCGGCGGCCGCGCCTTCGCCTCGCTGTCGCTCTACCGGCTGGAGCGCGACAACATCGCGATCCCCGACGAGACCGGCGTGGCACGCCAGAACGGCGACCAGCGCTCGCGCGGCGTGGAGCTGGAGCTGGCGGGGGAGCCGGGGGCAGGCGTCTACGTCTCGGCGAGCTATGCGCTGAACGACGCGGAACTGACGCGCTTCAGCGAGCAGATCCTGGTCGGCTTCGACCCGCTCCCGGTGTACGGAACCGTGGACCGTTCGGGCAACGATCCCGCCTTCGCACCGCGACAGCTCGCGAACCTCTGGCTGATGAAGCGGCTGCCGGGCGGCTTCGGCCTGGCCGCCGGCGCGCGGTACGTCGGCCGGCAGTTCATCACCGAGGACAACGCCTTCGCGCTCGACGGCTACCTGCTCCTCGACGCGGCGCTCAGCTACAGCCTGCGCGGGGCGACGCTGCGCGTCAATTTCAAGAACCTGGGCGACCGCGACTACTACACGCGCGGCTTCGGCTCGTACTCCGTGATCCCCGGCGACCCCTTCGCCGTCTACGGCCAGCTCGAGCTCGGCCTCGGCAGCCGCTGAGCCGCCGGTCTTGCGTCGGAAGCGCGGCTGGAGAACACTGACGGCGCATGGGCGCTGAGCTCGACGCGGCGGCGGGGCAGGCCCGGGATACGCTCGATGCCTGGGTGCGCGAGGTGATGGCCTGGCACTTCGACCCGGCGACGGGTTGTCCGTTCTGGCTCGAGCACGCAAAGCGTCTCGACTGGGACCCGCGCCGTGAGATCGGAAGCTACGCGGACCTCGACCGGTTCGGAGGCTTCGAGGGCGAGTGGCTGCGGGGCGGCCCGGTGCGTCGCTGGGTCCCGAAGGCATATGCCGATCGCCCGATCGCGGTCTTCGAGACCGGCGGCAGCACGGGCGTGCCCAAGTCGCGCATCAACATCGACGATTTCCGGCGCGACTACGAGGCCTTCAGCGACACGCTGCCTGACGAGTTCTTTCCGAAGCGCGCCGATTGGCTGGCGATCGGCCCCAGCGGACCGCGGCGGCTGCGCCTCGCCGTGGAGCACCTGGCACAGCACCGCGGCGGGATTTGCTTCATGCTGGACCTCGACCCGCGCTGGTTCATCAAGCTGCTCAAGCTGGGCGAGCGGGCGATGGCCGAGAAATACAGGCAACACGTGATCGACCAGGCGCTCACGCTGCTCAAGGCCCAGGCGACCATCAAGTGCCTGTTCGCCACGCCGAAGCTGCTCGAGGCGCTCTGCGAGCGCGTCTCGCTGAAGAAGATGGGCATCACGGGCGTCTTCTGCGGCGGCACCGAGATGACGCCGCAGTTCCACCGCTTCGCGGTCGAGGAGTTGCTCGAAGGCGCCTACTTTGCGCCCACCTACGGGAACACGCTGATGGGCCTGGCCGTGCACAAGCCGCGCTCAGCAGGCGACGACTACGCCATCATCTACTACCCGCCGTGCCCCCGCGCGATGATGGAGGTGGTGGACCCGAAGCAGCCAGAGCGGGTGGTGGGCTACGGCGAGACGGGGCGCGTGCGCCTGACGACGCTCACCAAGGAATTCTTCATGCCGCGCTTTCTCGAGCGCGACGCGGCCGAGCGCGAGCCGCCGTGCGCGCGCTACCCGTGGGACGGCGTGCGGAACGTGCGGCCGTTCTCGGGCCTGCAGGCCGCGGTCGTCGAGGGCGTGTATTGATGAGCGCGGAGATCGTGAGATCGCCGTTCGGCGTCGAGGAGCGCGTGGCTGCGGCCCGTGCCTCGGTGGTGCGGGTCGCGAAGGAGATGTCGCGGCTGGGACTGGTGGTGTCCGTCTGGGGCAACGTCTCGGCCCGGGTGCGCGGCACCGAGCTGGTGGTGGTGACACCGAGCGGTGTCGAGTACGACTCGCTGTATGACGGCATCCTGCCGGTGGTTCGGCTCGGGACCGGCGAGAGAGTGCAGGGCCGGCTGCGGCCCAGCTCCGAGGCCCCAACCCACCTCGCCCTCTACCACGCGCGCGAGGACGTCTTCGGTATCGTGCACACCCACAGCATCCACGCGAGCGCGTTCGCTGTGCTGCGCGAGGGCATCCCCGCCTTGGTCGAGGACATCGCGCAGGTCGCCGGGGGCCCCGTGCGTTGCGCCGAATACGCCCCGCCCGGCACCAAGGAGCTGGGCGAGAAAGCCGTCGCAGCCCTCGGCCGAGGCGGGGCCGTGCTGCTCGCCAATCACGGCGTGATCGGAGTGGGGCCCAGCGTCGAGGAGGCGCTGCGCGTGTGCCAGGTCGTCGAAAAGGGCGCCCAGATCTACGCCACCGCGCGTGCGCTCGGCAAGCCCGTCCTGCTCTCCGATCAAGAGATCACGCGCCTCCGGCACGTGTACCTGACGTCTTACGGGCAGAAGGGCGAGTAGCCCCGGCTGGCTCCGGCGCCCGGCCCGTGCCGGGGCGGTCGGCAACAAACCAGGCCGCGTTGCTGCGACGGCGCTTTCACCCGGCACGAGTGGAGTGCGGAGTCTTGACGCAACCTCGGGCGCGGGAGTACTTTGCCCGTCACAGCGAACGGCGACGCCGCAAGGGTTCTCGCGGGCGGTGGGCGGCGTCTCCGCTGTGGAGGCGCCCGCGTCGGCGCGGGCGAGTTGAGATCATGCCAGGCGCCCCAGCGCGCGTCGTCGTCGTGGACGCAGACCGAGAGACCCGCGGGCTCCTCGATCAGGTTCTCCGCCCGCCGCAGTTCGAGGCCTTCTTCTTCGAGGACGCTTGCGCCGCGATCATGGCGCTGCGCGATCTGGCGCCCGACCTCATCGTCTGCGCCGACCTCATGCCCTGGATCGACGGGCAGGGCTTGCACCGCGCGGTCAAGTGCGCGCCGCAGCTCGCGGACGTGCCTTTCCTGTTTCTGGCCAGC
>Ga0214473_10002645_pt1 | contig 21978 bp, 18 predicted proteins | sample RVTome_7_FD_203509 | JGI IMG/M metagenome (GOLD analysis project Ga0214473, IMG submission 203509) | Soil microbial communities from uranium-contaminated site in the Upper Colorado River Basin, Wyoming, United States - RVT98D197 | ecosystem: Environmental > Terrestrial > Soil > Contaminated >... | reverse complement strand
CGGCGTCAAGTCGGTGTTCAGCATGACCCATTTCCAGTTGCGGTACGGATGGAACTCCGTCATGCTGAACACCGACTTGACGCCGTTGCTCAGGTGGATGACCCCCTTCGATTGGGGTCCCAGTTCTCCCCCCGGCCGGACCTCCACCCGTCTGATGTGTCTGGCCCAACTGGGCCACTGCTCGACGCGGGCGAGGTGCCGCCAAGCCGCCTCCGGCGGCACGTCCACCGTGAATTCACGATGAAGCAGCGTGATCATGGTGAGGTCGTCCTCGGCTCGACCGCAACGGTCCGGGATGGAAGCATGGTAATGCCGGTGATTGGACCAGCCGTAACTGCCTCGCGCCACCGGACGTGCGCGGCATAGGCACATTACAGTCGCGAACGGCATAGGCGCCAATTGGTGAAAGCAGGTGAAAGCCGCCGGCCTTTCTCCCTGCCCGCACGTCGCAAAGACTGTGAGGCAGGCCCCGTCCCTACGGCCAGGTGCCGACGTCGGGGCAATCGGCGGGGTCGAAGAAGGGGTACGGCCGGCCCATGAAGGCCAGCACCACCTGCTGCATGTCGGCGTGGTTGGCCACCCCGTTGGGCGGATCGAAGGCCTGGCTGCCCGATTGGCCGGAGTCGTTGCCGTGCAGGTCCACCCAGGTCGGTTCCGGCAGGGTCGTGCCGGGAAGCCTCATGAATAGCCAGTCCACGGCGAGGTAATCGTCGAAGTTGGTGAAGCCGTCGGGAAGCTCCCACGCCGGCCGACAAGCCTGGCCCGCCGGGCACGGCGGATCGCCCGGTTCACAACGAGCGTTGCGCAGGTCGCCGTCGCAGTAGCTTCGCAAGGGACCGACCACATCGGCCCACCAGGCGAAGATGCCGTTGGCCGGCCGACGGGCGGTGTGAACGGCCAACTCCGCGGAGACAAAGCCCGTGTCGACATTGACCGCCCGGACGCCGTATGTGGCGATGGGAACGATCTCGCAGTCCCCCACGTGCACGACGTCGCCCCAGTTGGGGCTGACCTTGCGGAACGGCTCGCTGACCAGCAGGTGGATCGCCGGATCGCGGGGCGACGCCGGGCCGACCCACCAGCTTCGGCCCACCGAGCCGGCCTGATCGTTGACGCACACCTGCCCGCTCGGAATGCAGCTCTGGGTGCTCGGTTCACAGTCGATGTAGGCGGTGATGCAGGGCGAGCCGAACCAACTGCACATCCCGCAGTCCGCGTCCCCGGGTTCATTCGGCAGATTCTCATCCGACTTGAGGCGACAGGGCGCTCCAGTCGAGGAGCACGAGCCCAAGGTCAACGATCGCAGGGTGACCTGGAAGGCCACGTTGGAGCCGTCGTTCTCCGCCTTGTCGGGGTCAAAGGACATGTAGCGGTTCTTGAGCCGATCGTGCGGATACGGGGCGGGCCGCGGCGGGAAGGCCACGCACTCGTCGGGGAAGCCGTCGCGGTTGCTGTCCGGACTCGTCCCGGAGGCGATATCCTCGACATCGTGAACGCCGTTGTTGTTGCAGTCGCTTGGCGCGATGGTCACCACGCCGGGCGTCAAGATGCGGCCGGGAATCTTCGAGCCGCCGCAGTTGTTGAGGAAGCTCGCGGCGGGGGCCGGGTCGAACCCGAAGCTGTATCTTCCGGTCGCCGATGCCGGAACGTCGAAGATGAAGGTTCCGAGGTACCAACTCCTATCCCCTGTGTCTGTCTTGCACACGCCGGCGCAAGAGATTGCGGCCCAGGCGAAGGGATCCAGCTCCACGGTCGTGAAAAAGAGGCAGCCCGGGAACATAAACTCGGGATTATCGCCGCAGTACGTTCCAGACGGGCAGGACGGCAGAGGCGGGACGAGCGTGTCGCACCGTTGGCCGGTGTTGACGCCTGAAAACGTAATACAACTCTTGAGTTGCATGTACGCGCCGGTGTAGGGTCCGTAAGGCGGCTCGTTCAGCGTGAGCAGATCGACGCCAGGATTGGGCGGATTGGCGTTGACGCCCAAGAGCCCGTCCAGGTCGAGGGTGGCCTGGGCGGTGCCGAGCGTGGGCGACCCGGGGGCGTCCGCCCAGCCACTGACGCGCAGCTCGAACTCCACCCGGTAGCCGCGGCCGGGCACGAGCACGATGATCGTGGGGTCGCCGACGCCGTTCGATCCGGCGAGGGCGAACGGCCCATCGGCATCGACGGGCACCCAGGAAATCTCCTGAGCGGCTGTCGAACCGACGCCAAGAGCAAGAAGAGAGACGCTTCCGACCATCTGGTGCATCAGGCGGGACTTCATGACAAGGCCTCCGGTATGCTCGACCTTCCGCACGGCGGGGTGCGTGGCCGTGCTACCTCCAAAAGCGCTTGCAGGGCGTATACCAGAAGTTTAGCACGAGAACAGTTTACGTGCAAGCTAATTCTGGTCCGGCGGAGGCGAAACGCGTCCACGCGCCCGAGAACGCGACAGATCAGCCCGCCTGATCGTTGCGGAAGCCCCGCGAATCACCAGACGATCGGCCTGCGCCATACTGGAGCAACGCCGCCGGCCTGCATCGTGTTTCATGAGTCTTTCGTTCACCGAGCCGCGTGGCTTCAGCCCGCGCGAACGTTCAAGGTCACGGGTGTTCCGCGAATTCGGTGTATTCGCGCAGGCTGAAGCGTGTGGCTCGGAATCTGCGTCGCGGATGTTCCCCAGCCACTCCCGAGCTGCGTGGCTTCAGCCCGCGCGAACGTTCAAGGTCACGGGTGTTCCGCGAATCCGGTGTCTTCGCGCGGGCTGAAGCCCGCGGCTCAGGCTGGAATGTGATCCGCGAACAGCCCGCGAATCGTGGTCGGAGTGCGAATCACCGCCCGATGGGATTGGCCAGCAGCGTGCGGCGGCAGGCGTCGCAGAGGTCGAAGCGGAAGCTGCGATAGGTCTGGTCCTCCATCTCGTCCGGGTCGGCGGAGGCGAGCTGCTCCAGGACGCGGGTCAGTTCGCGCCGGGTATCGGCGACGGTCTCAGTGTCGAGATCGACGTGACCGGCCGCAGCGTAAACCTCCAGCTTAACGATGTAGCGCTGCGGGTCGTTCGCCCCCATGCGCCGCCCGCACTTGTCGCACGCATATCGGATCATCCCCCATCCCCCCCGCCGCCGGCCCCTCGTGGTCGGCCGGCGATCGCCCGCCATTGCTGAAGTGTCGCCAGCGCGGCACCGTCGTCGACCGCCCGGACGGCCAGGCCGATGCCGTCGCCCAGCTCCCAGGCCAGACCGGCGACCACCAGGGCGGCGCCGGCGTTCATCATGGCGTGGTCGAAGGCGGCGCCCCGCCGGCCGCGCAGGACCGCCTCGACCGTCCGAGCGCTGGCCGCCGGAGAGTCCGCGGCCAGATCGCTCAACTGGGCGCGGGACAGCCCGACCTCCTCCGGCGTCACCGCGAACCGCCGTCTGGTCCCGTCGCGGACTTCCACCACGCTCGTCGCCCAGGTGACGGTGAGGTCGCACAGTCCGTCGTGGCCGTGGACCACCCACGCGTGCGTCACCCCCAGCTCGCCCAGCGCCCGCGCCACTACTTCGACCAGCTCCAACCGCGGCACTCCGACCACCTGCCTGCGGACGCCGGCCGGGTTGGTCAGCGGTCCGAGCAGATTGAAGATCGTCCGGATGGGCAGCGCCTCCCGCACCCCAGCGGCGAACCGCATGGCCGGATGAAGCCGGCGGGCGTTGAGATAGCCGATCCGCGCCTCGCGGAGGCAACGCTCCACTACCTCACGGTCCGCGTCGACGTCGACACCCAACTCGATCAGGACTTCGGTGCTGCCGCTGGCCCGAGTGGTGGAACGGTTGCCGTGCTTGGCCACGGTAGCCCCGGCGGCGGCGGCGATGATCGCCGCGGTCGTGGAGACGTTGAACGTACTGATGCCGTCCCCCCCGGTGCCGCAGGTGTCGACGGCGTCGGCCACGCAGGCCACCGGGATTGCCCGAGCCCGCATGGCCTGGGCCGCGCCGACCAGTTCCTCGACCGCCTCGCCCTTGGTGGCCAGCGCGGCGAGCAGCGCCGCAACGACGGTGGGGGAGAGCTCCCCGTCCATCAGGCGCTCGAAGATGCGCCGGGCTTCCTCTCGCGTCAGATCAACGCGGCTGGTCAGCTTGCCCAGGATTGTCCGGGTCTCGGGTTCCACCATCGGCTCCGCCATAACGGCCGGAAGAAGGTGGCAGCGCGGCCCCCGCCCGCGCATTGAGTCCACCCTCGAAGGCAGATAGTATCCGGTCCGGGGGAACGACGCCCGTGCCCGCCCCCTGACCTCATCCGCCGAGGGAGCGACGGCACTTCCCCAAGCGATCGATGCCATCCGCGCATGTTGGACCGGTTGGACGAGATCATCGTGGCGATCTCTTCGGCGCCCGGACGTGGCCCGCTGGGAATCGTCCGCCTGTCCGGCCCCGGCGCCATCGACCTTGCCGAGCACATGGCCCGCCCGGCCAACGGCGGCTCGCTTCGCAGCCGTCCGGGCTTTAGCCGCGTCGAGGGAGAGGTCTTCGTCGACGAGGCGACCGCGCTGCCCGCCCACTTCTACCTGTTCCGCAAGCCGCGGAGCTACACGCGCGAGGACCTGGTGGAGATCTACTCGGTCGGCTCGCCGGCAGCGCTCGAACTGATTCGCCGCCGGGTCCTGGACCTGGGCGCCGTGCCCGCCCGCCCGGGTGAGTTCACCGCCAGGGCCTTTCTCAACGGCGCCCTGACCCTGCCCGAAGCGGAGGCGGTGGCGGCCGTGATCCGGGCGCAGAGCGACGCCCAGCTTCGGGCGGCGCGGCGGATGATGGACGGAACCTTCACCCGCCGGATCGTGGACGTCCGCGAGAGGCTCGCCGAGCTCGTCGCCCTGGTCGAGGCGGACATTGACTTCGCGGAGGAGCCCATCGAGTTCATCACTCCGCCGGAGCTGTGCCGCCGGCTGGAGGAGATCGCCGCGGCGCTGGACCGCCTGCGCCACGACTCAGCCCCGCTGGAGCGGCTGGAGGCGCTGCCGCGCGTGCTGCTGTTCGGGGCGCCCAACGTCGGCAAGAGCACCCTGATGAACCGGCTGAGCGGCATGGCTCGCTCGATCTGCGCCGCCGCCGCGGGCACCACCCGCGACGTACTGGCCGCCCCGATCCGCCTGGGCCGGGGCGAGGCCATCCTGCTGGACACCGCCGGAGTCGACACCTCGCTCGACGAGGTCATCGCCGCGGCCCGGGCGGCGACCCTGTCCGAAGCGGAGCGCGTCGACCTGGTCTGCTTCGTCGCCGACGCGACCCGCCCGCCGGACAGGGACGCGATCGTGGCACTGAAACGGCTGGACGTGCCCGGCACGGTCGTCGCCGCCAACAAGTGCGACCTGCTCACGGCCGAGCAACGCCAAGCGGCGATTGCCCGGCTCGCCGGCGAGGGGCTCAAGCCGGTCCATCCGGTGAGCGCCGAAACCGGCGAGGGCGTGGAGACGCTGCGCTCGGCGCTCGCCGAGGCCCTGGGGGCGGCGGCGAGCACCACCCTCGGCGAGGGAATGGTGCTCACCGAGCGGCAGCACAGCGCACTGGCGGAGGTCGATGAGACCCTGGCCCGCGCCGCGGCGCTCGGCCGGCAGGCGACCGAGACGGTGGATTGTGCGGATCTGCTGGCCTTCGAGCTGCGCGAAGCGCTTGACCTGCTGGGGAACGTCGTCGGCGCGGTCACCACCGAAGACCTGCTGGGGCAGGTGTTCGCCCGCTTCTGCATCGGCAAGTAGCCTGCCCGAAGGGCGTGCGGCCCGCCAAAAAAGCCGCCGGCCGGGCAGCTCACACAGCGCCCGGCCGGTGGCGACTTTTCGCGCGGTGTCGACCGCGATCCTCAGGACCGCGGGTGGGCGTCGTCGTAGGCAGCCTTCAGCCGCGGCGTGGTCAGGTGGGTGTAGATCTGCGTCGTGGAGAGCGACTGGTGCCCCAGAAGCTCCTGCACGCTACGCAGGTCGGCACCGTTGTTGAGCATGTGCGTGGCGAAGCTGTGGCGTAGCGTGTGAGGGCTGATGGAGGGATCCAGCCCGCACTCGGAAAGGTACTTGTCCAGCTTGCGGCGGACGCTCCTCGTGCTCAGTCTCTGGCCGTGCTTGTTGACGAAGAGGGCCTGCGGATCGAACTTCGGGGCTCGAGCGTCCGCCCGGCGCAACTCCAGGTAGCGCTGGATCGCGGCGATGGCGGTGGGCCCGATGGGGGTGACGCGCTGTTTCTTGCCCTTGCCGCGCACCCGAACGGTACGACCCTCGAAGTTCAGGTCGGCGAAGTTCAGATCGACCAGCTCGCTCACCCGCACGCCCGTGGAGAAGAGCACCTCGAGCATGGCCCGGTCGCGGGCCCCAAGCAGGGTGTTGTCGTCCGGCGTGGCCAGCAGCTTGTTGATCTGATCGATCTCCAGGAACTTGGGCAGGCGCTTCTCCTGCTTGGGCGTGCGGATGGAGGCCAGCGGATGGCTGTCCACGTGCCCGCGCCGCAGGCAGAACTTGTAAAAGCTCCGCAGGGTGGCCAGCTTGCGGGCCACGGTCGACTTGGAGTAGTTCTGCGTGCCCAAGAAGGCCAGGAACGCCTTGACCCGCTCCGGCGTGACCTCGAGCAGCTTCTGCCGGATGTCGGTGTGCACCAGAACCGCGGTGTCCGCCTCGAGGCGATGCCCCAATGCCGCGCCGGGCTTCGGCCCCCCGACTGGGACGGGGCTTCTGCCGAAGCTGCCGGAGGCCGGCGTGCCGGTGAGGAAATTGCAGAACTGCGCCAGATCGGCGGCATAGCACTTGGCCGTGTGCGGGGAGAAATGCCGCTCGAACTTGAGATAGTTCAGGAACTCGTTAACCAATGGATTCTCAGTCATGATCGCAGCTACACGTCGGCGAAACCAACCACAGCTTCCTGATCATATCCCTGGACCAGGAGTCGGTCACCACCCTACATCGATCCGACTCATCCTGTCGCGATCTGATCGAGCTCCGTCTCAAGTCTTCGGCCCATCTGATAGCTGAGCACCGCGGCGTCAAACCAGTCGAACGGACTGTCCTGGCGGGACGCCAGCGAGGCAAACGCGTCGATCACGCCGGCTTCTTGCCCGGGCTGGTAACGGAAGATGAATCGCTCCTCTCCCTTTACCAAAGATAGCTGCCGAATCTCGCTCATGGCGTCCTTACCATTCGTGGACCGCGTCCACGGCTGATGCCTGACCCTGACCGTTCAAGAGCGCTCGAATCGTGGCGTGGCAGCAGAAGCGGATGTACTCCTGCTGGCTGACCACGTAGCGGCGCCTCCCGTAGGGACTCCCGTCCGCATTGCGGAGGCGGGCGAACTCCCGAACCTCCACGGCGACGGACTCGTGGGCGGCGTCGAAGACCCGCTGGCACTGCCCGAGGAGCCGTCGTGGTGTTTCCCGCGGTGCCGTCGCGCCGGCACCGGCCTGGCGAGAGAGTGCAACAGGATCAACCGCGCCGTGGCGCGGGCCAGGCCGCGTACCGTACAGTTGAGCGGAGAGTCCGATGCTCGGCGGGTCGTATGGGTCATATTCGGTTACCGCAAATACCAGGATCGCATCCGCCCCGAGCAGCTCCACAAGCTCCAGGGCATGGGTGGGGGACTCCACGGTGTCTCGTCCCTGCACCGCCAGAATGCCCAGCACCCGGCTGACCGGAATCACCGAAACGCCGGCCGCGTAGCTCAACTCGCTGGCCATCAGGTCGGCGAAGCGATCCCGGTCGAAATCCGACCCGCCGCTGAGGTTGACCGCCGGGGCCACCGCGATGGTCATCGGCCCCCACGCCGAACCGGTGATGACGGCGGGCTCCACCCGCCGCTGGGGACCGCACCCGACCAGCCCGCATCCCGTAATGCCCAGCGCAAGCAGGATCCACCCCCGGCGACTCCGTGCCGCCGGCATCGTCCTCCATGACGCGGTGACCTCCATCGTGTTCCGCATTCCGCCGTCGTCCCTGCGGCGACGGCCCGCCGATATCAGCGCTCGGAAGGCCGGATCATTGGGATCATCGTCCAAAAGCGGAACGGCCTTTCGTCCGCACGAACGCTTTTCCGCTCATCCTATAAGTCGTCCTTCACCGCCGAGGCTCGGGTCGGGCGCGCCGCCCCGGCCGACCCCGAAACCGCGCCGAGTCCCTCAACCCCGGTCAGCTTGCCGTCCGAGGCCCGGGCGCCCCCACGTACGGGCATCAACGACCAAACGTTGTCGTGCCCGGATCGGTTGGAGGTGAAGAAGAGCCGCCCGTCCGCGGCAAAGGCCGGCGCGTAACTCATCGAAAAACCGTCGGTCAAGCGGACTTTGTGTCGCCCGTCCGCCGACATCGTCCAGATGTCCGCAGACGCGGTGTCCGAGCCAGGCTCCGTTGCCGCCCCGCCGGGGTCGGCCACGCCCACGAAGGCGATGGCGGAGCCGTCGCTACTCCAGGTAGGCAGGATGCACGCGTCGGTGGCGCTCCAGGCCAGTTCCGTGGGAAACTGGGGCTCGCCGTCGACCAGGGTCAGCGTCCAGATGCCGAATCGACGGCCGCCCTGCTCGCGGGCCCGCTGATAGGCGATGATGTCCCCGAGCGGGGACCACTCCGGAAACAGCCCGTACCCCACAAAGCGCCGCCCCGAGCCGTCGGCGACGTCGGTGATCCACAGCTCCCATGGGCTGCTGAACGGGGACTGGCTGCAGTAGACGATGCGGTCGCCCCCCGGAGACCAGCTCGGATGGACGTCGTCGGCCGGACCGCGGGTGACCTGTGTCACCGGGCCGCCGTCCAGGGACAGCATCCAGATGTCCCAACTGCCGGCGCGGTCGCTGGCGAACGCCACCCGCCGCCCGTCGGGGCTGAACGCCGGCTGCACGTCCGCGGCGGGATCGGAGGTCAGTTGGGTGACGGCCACCCCGTCGATGGACTTCAGGTACAGGTCTGGGCGGCTGCTGTGCCGGGTCGAGGCGAAGACCATCCGGACCCCTTCCGGGTCGACGTCCGGATCGGTGTCGGCGCCAATCTCGGTTTCGGTGTGCTGTCGCAACGGCGTGGTGGAACGGCCGACGTACGGCGGGCCGCTGAGCTCACCGCGTTCGCCGAACATGTTGATGCGCTTAGCCGCAGCGGCGGCGAGCATCGCCTCGGTGCGATCCGCCGGCACCGACTTGCCCGCACGGCCGTGCAGGAAACACCCTGCCGAGGCCGACAGGACTCCCGCCGCGACCAGCGCGTGGTGCCATAATCTTGTCATCACCGGCGTCCACCGTTTCGCCCGCCGCTGCCGCGGGGCACCGCGGCGGGCCACGAGCAACGCCCCGCCCGTTCGCCGGGCCCGGGGCGCAGCCTCACCGCGTACCCAGGGGTTCATCGGCTCGGTCCGGCTCGCGGAAGACTTTGGCGGTGCCGCTGCGGATTGTCCGATAAACCATCCTGCTATCGACCCGCCCGAAGGGGCCGCTGCACCAGACCGCGCCGCTACTTCTGCGCCGCGCCGCGCAGGAATTGCCGACCTCGCCAACGTGGACGCACCGAGGCGTGTCGGCAGCGGGTCGGCTGGGAAGCACGGGACGACCGCCCTCCCGATCGACTACAGGAAGGCCTCGAACGCGCATTTCACACCTTTTTATCGCCCGCCGGATGTCGTCTAACCTCTTGTCCGAAAACAGGTTAAAAATCTGACACCAGCCACTCGCCATTGACTTGTGCGGCGGCTAGACTGTTGGCATACTGGGCAACCAGCACTCTGGGCAGGTGGGGACCGCGGATGGGAAACGAGGCAAACCCTCCTACCAACCTCTGTGTCGGCCGGCGGTGTCGTTCCCTGTCTTCACCGTCCGCAGCCGCAGTCTCGGGGGGATAGAAGCGATGATCCGGCGAAACATCGATCGCTTTCTGGCGTGTGTCACCGTCGACCTCAACACTCAAAAGGACTTCTGTGACGCGACCGGCAGCGCCCCGGTGGCCAACGTCGCCACGCTGATCCCGGCGCTGCGGCGGGTCATCGCCTGGATCAAGCGAAACGACGTCCCCATGGTGTCCTCGGTGGATTCCCACCGCCCCTCCGAGATCGCCATGAGAGGCGGGCCACACTTCTGCGTGGACGGCACCATCGGGCAGCGCAAGGTCGAGTTCACCGTGTTCCCGCGCTGCACCAGGCTCGAAGTGGACAACACCTTTTCCGTGCCGCTCGACCTCTTCGACAGCTACCAGCAGATCATCTTCCGCAAGCGCACCGATGACTTGTTGAGCAACCCCAAGGCCGATCGCTTCCTGACGCAACTGCCGGCGGGCGAGTTCTTGCTCTTCGGCAACGCCCTGGAGAGCGCCGTCAAGGCCCTGGCCCTCGGCCTGCTGGCTCGGGAAAAGCGGGTCAGCGTGGTCCACGACGCCTGCGGGTACTGGAGCCTCTCCTCGGCGGACCTGGCTCTTCGGCAGATGTGCGCCAAGGGCGCCCGGGTCATCACCGTCGACGAGCTGCTGGCCCGCAAGCTCCCCCGCGACCACCGCTATTCCGTTCGGCGACTCGGCGTGGCCGTGATCAACGGCGAACGGCGCATCACCGTGCGGTGGCCCGCCGGCCGATGGAACGGCCGATCGAACGGCCGGTTGTCCGCGTCCGGCCGCACCGCTAGAATCCCCCGCTCCAACGGGCAGACCCGGCCCTTTCGTGCCGGCCCGTAAGCGAAGCGATGGCGAAACAGAAGAAGCTCCCCAAGCAGCTTGCGATCCTCGACGAGGACTTGTGCACCGGATGCGACGCGTGTGTCACGGTGTGCCCCGTCGATTGCATCGACAAGATCTCCGACCCCCTGCACCCCGGCTACGCCATGGGCATCTGCACCATCGACCTGCCGGTGTGCATCGGCTGCAAGCTCTGCGCCCAGGTGTGCCCCTGGGACGTGATCACCATGGTGCCGACGGAGCAGGTGCTCCGCGAGCCGCGCCTCGCCGCCTTGCTTTCCTGAAGCGCCGCGGCCCTCGCCCGCCAACGCACCTACGAATCCATCGGGCGGAGCCCGCTCAGAGCGTGTATAAGAAGGGCCGGGGCGAACCGAGGCGCGACCGTAAGGAAGCGTTTTTCGGCATCGATACGCCAGCGCTTCCTCACCGACGCGGCTCGGATGACCCCCCTCAGTCCCCCCTTGAACGAAGGGGGGAAGCGCGTCGGTCCGCGCGCGGCTCGGATAGCACTTTTCGAACACGCTCTCAGGGGACGGCGGGGGCGGGCGGAAGCACCGCTTGGACAGCCGGCAGCAGCTTGTCGCCGAAGGGGTTGCGGGCCCGGATGATCCCGTCACCATCGATCAGAAACCACGCCGGCAGCACGCGGACGTTGTAGAGCTGTGCCACCGGGTTGGCCCCATCCTTCAGCTCCCAGGTGTGCACGCCGGGGGGCACCAGCGCCCGGAGGAGAACCTCCGCGGATTCCTTCGCCTCGTCCATCGAGACGGTGAGCATCACGAACGGCCGGCCATCCAGCGCCGCCGCAGTCGCCTTCAGATGGGCGAACTCGGCGACGCAGTTGGGACACCAGGTCGCCCAGAAATTCAGCAGGACCACCTTGCCCCGCAGCGACCGCAAGGCGACCTCCCCGCCGTCGAATGCCGCCGTGGTGAACTCGGGCGCCGCCATGCCGACCTGCAGATGGTCGATCTCGAAGAGGTATGCCTTGGCGAGATCAACCTGCTCCGGGTTGTTCTCCTGCCGGGCGACGTCGCTGAACGCCGTCCGGGCCTCGGCCAGCCGGCCGGCGGCCAGGTGAATCATGCCCACCTGCATGAACGCGTTGAACCGGGTCGTCGACCGTTTCGTGGTCCGGGCCAGGCGGCCAAGCAGTTCGGTCCATTCCGCCGAAGAGCCGGACTCGGCGTAGACGTGCTCCACCAGATCAATCGCGTCGTCGATCTCCGGCTGCTGAGGGAAGTTCCGCACCAGACCCTGGAAGCGCGGCAGGGCGCTCGCAGCATCGACGCCCGCGGACCAACGAAACGTCTGCACGGCGACGTAGGCGCTCTCCGGCGCACCAAGGGCCCGCGCCACTATTTCGTCCATCTTGCGGAGGACCGCCGGCCGCACGTCGGGAGGCTCCGGGGCATGCTCGTCCAGCGTGCCGGCTGCCTTCGCCAGGGCCCACTCCTGGCGCGCGTCCAGGTAGTCCTGCTGGACACTTAGCATCTCACGCTCCAGCGCCTCGAACTCCTCGCGCAGGTCGGCTCGCGCCGGCGCTGCCACGCTCACTTGCAGCACCGCCGCCGCCACAAGACAACGCCTTTCCTGCTGTCGATTCATCGCTTTCCTGGACCGCCCCGCCCTCAACCTTACGTACTCCCGGGCAATCCCGTGCGTCGGTGCCCGCTTCGATAAGTGTGCATCCCGGTCGCCTTGGCATGCCTGGCTTCGGCCTGCCGCGGCCACCGCGAGCTACCACCCAACGTGTCTTACCACATCTTACAAGCCCCCACGATCAGACCAGTAGGGTTCACTTTGAGTTTGGGGATTCTCGCCCGCCGTCTTCGGTCTCAGTGCCGCGAACCGCGTTGAAACCCCGCGAAAGGGGGTTTGTTCCCAAACGCTGTGCGGACCAAAGGCCGCTGTGCCGGCTGCCATGCACTCACGCCGAAGGCGGGTAAGCTTGTCGGCCGTCGCGTCCGCGTCCGCGAATGCCGACGTTCACCTGCTGTGGATCGCCGGCGCCTGGACCGCTCGTTGGCACTCACGGTACTGATCCGGCGGCCATGGCACCGTTCGCACACTGGGATACGGCGCCGCAGGCCGGCGGACCCTGATCGGTATCCGGCATCACACGCTTGTCGCGTTCGCCCGGGCGCGGCGCCTGTCGATGGCGTCGGTCACGAACTTGAAGATGAGCATCGCCACAAACGCCGCCGCACCCACGCCCGCAAAGACCAACCAGATGTAATGAGCGTGGGCGTACACCTCCGGCATTGACGTGCCGTTGGCAATGGCATCGAGCCGCTGCTGCTCGGCCGCCGGATCGAGCGTAGTCGGATCAGGGCAGAATGCGTCCAGCAGGTAGCCCGACGCGATGAATCCGAATAGCCACGCAAAAAACGTGGTCAGGTGCTGATAGCCCAGATACAGCCCCTCCTCGCCCTTCGGCGCCTGCTTGGACGCGTATTCGAGGAATTTCGGCGACAGGAAGCACTCCGCGAGCCCCTGGAAAGCGATCCCCACGCTGACCATGAGGGTCAGCGGATGAAGGGCGACGTTCGCGAAGAGCATGATGTTGGAGCCCGTGAACACCTCCAGGACCGGGGTCAAGGCAATGGTGAGCGCCGAGAACGGAATGATGAACAGGCCGATGGCGATGGCGTTCTCCGGCTTCCACTTGCGCAGCAAGTGCGTGATCGGAATGACCAGGATGACGACGACGAGAGGATTGATGTTGGCGAGCCACTCCGGCCTCGCTCCGTCGCCCCGCAGCCGCAGCATGTACTGGGTCATGGTCGCGTAGAGTTGCCCCTGAATGAACCAGAAACCGGCCACGATGAGGATGAGGCACATGAAGCGGAAATGACGGACAACCTTGACCAGCCCGTTCCATACGTCTTCCAGCGACCGACCGGCGCCTCCGGATTCGACATCGCGGTAGAAAAACAGCACCACGAAGAACGCGCACGCCGCCATCGCCGCGGCGTAGAAGTTGATGTATTCGAGCCCGAACTGCTGCCGCAGCGGTGCCGCCGCGGACTTGCCCATGAACGCCCCGATATTCACCACGCCGTAGAAGATCGAGAACGCCCTGGCCCGATGCTCCGCGTCGCTGCACTTTGCCACCGTCCCGGAAATGACCGGCTTCACGATCGCCCCGCCCAGCATGATGACCGCGAGGGCGACGACGACGGTGGCCTTGACCTGGAACGCTCCGAGCAGCGCGTACCCCGCCGTCAGGAGCCCGAATGCCAGCAACAGGGCGCGACGAAAACCGATCTTATCGGCCATGGCGCCCATGAACGTCGGGAGCAGATAGATCACCGATGCAAAGCACGCGGAGACGAACCCTGCCTCCACGTCGGTGAACCGGACCCGGTCCGTCAGGTAGACCTTCAGCGTGATGAACATGCCGTAGAACGCGGCCCGCTCGAAGAGCTCCGCCGTATTGGCGTACCAGAACGTCCGCGGGAAGCGCCAGTTCAGCTTGCCCGGCTTGGTGAGGAATTCGTCGGCCATGCTCGGTCCGGTTTCGGGGCGAGGGAGTCCCACACGGGCAGTACGTCGTTTCCCATCACGTCACGGGAGAATCTCGACCGGGTCGCCGATACGGAGGACGCCGAACAGCTCCTCGACGTGCTCGTCGGAAAGGGCGATGCACCCGGCGGTCCAATCCGATCCGGTCCGGCCGCCGTGGATGCCGATGCCTCCACCCAGGGCCGTAGACCAATCCGGGCAGCGCCCAGCCGCGAGCGCTCGCCGGATGCTGGCCGCCTCGCCTGGCGAGATCAGCCCGTCCTGCAAACCGCGGGCGACGGCGGGCTCGTCCGGATAGCTGATCCCGAGGAAGCGGTGGTGCGGGCTACGCTCGTTGCGGGTAATGATCTGAAAACGTCCCACCGGGGTCCGGCCGTCGCTCGCGTGGAGCTTCGGCCCGCCTGGCACAGCGCCGAGGTCGATTGGATAGGTCCGGACGAGGGTTTCACCGTCGAACAGATGCAGCCGCCGGGCGGCCTTCACGACCACGACGTACGGCCGACTCAATAAAAGCACGGCCGGCCGAGCCCCCCGCACACCCCCGCCGGCCACCGCTCCGGTGGTGGAAAGCAGCAGAACGCCCACCAGCGGTATGCTCATCGCCGCGACCGCAAAACGAGGGCCCGACCAGCCTCCGTTTGTGCCGAGCATCTTCACAATCAAACGTGGATCGAACAGTGCGCCTCTCCGGTGCCGCCGCCTCCGTCGGAGCAACGGCCGATAATCCGGCATATGCCGATACTACAAGCTGGGCGAGTACCCGGCTCGAACTATACTATGGCCGCAGCGCCAGCATACAATGGCGTCGTGCAGGCGCCAACGGACGAGCAACTGTTGAAGGAGTACCTTGCGGGCCAAGCGGCCAGCTTTGAGTTGCTGGTCCGGAGGCACGCGCAGGAACTTTACCAGTTCGCCGTCCGGTTCACGGGTAACTCCGTCACGGCCGAAGACGTGGTGCAGGAGACCTTCCTGCAGGTCCACAACTCGGCCGCCAGCTTCGACCCCAGCCGCAGGTTCAAGCCCTGGCTGTTCACCATCGCGGCGAACAAGGCCCGCGATGCCATTCGGCGGCGCACCCGCCGGCGGGAGCTCTCGTTCGAAGCTCAAGTGGTTCCGAAAGATGAAGCGGCCAAGCGGTTCGTCGAGCTGCTCTCCAGCGACGCCGACGAGCCGGAGGACGACCTGCTTATCGAGGAACGGCGCAGGATCGTGCGAGACGCGGTTCAGGCCATGCCGCCGAAACTTCGCGAGGTGCTCGTGCTGGCCTACTACCACCGACTGCCGTACCGGGATATCGCCGAGATCGTGGAGGTGCCCCTTGGGACGGTAAAGAGCCGGTTGCACGCGGCCGTGGCCACCTTTCGGGATTGTTATCAGGCCGCGTGGAAAGACCGGGCCACCGACGAACCGTGACCGGGAACGAGACGTAGAAGCGCTTGTGAGCGATCCGCGCTCTGCGTCGATGCCCCGATAGGCGGCCCCGGCGTGCCAGGGAGGAACCCTCTTTAATGGAGCGCAGCAAGCCAGACCGCGAGGAACTGCTGCTCGACCTGCACCTCGGCCAACTCGCCGACGAGGAGCGTTCGTGGGTCGAGGCTGAACTCCTGGCCGACGCCGCCCTTCGCCTCAAGAGCGATCGGCTGGGGAAGATCCTCCGCCCGCTGGATCATTGGACCGTAGCGGCCGCACCCGCGAGCCTGGCCGACCGGGTTTTGGCCGCGGCGCACGCGGGTAGCGCGGCACGGACCGTCGGGCTCACCGCGCCGAATGAGGGAAGCGGTTTCCGGCGCCGCCCGTTAGCTTCGCTTCGCGAGGTCGCCGCCGTCGCCGCCTGCATCATCCTCCTCGCCAGCGTCGCCTTCCCTGGGCTGGCCAGCCTGCGGGCCCAGTCGCGATGGTCCAAGTGCGCGGGCAATCTGGGGTCGATCTTCCGCGGAACCACCCTATACCAGCAGGCCTTCGCCGGATCGCTCCCGTTTGCCGGGGCGATGCGCGAGGCGTCGTGGCTGCCCGGCGGCGGGGCCGGCCGGCCCTACGAATCGAACAGCCGGCACCTCTACCTGATCGCCAAGCTCAACTACGGGCCGAAGCCGGACGACTTCGTCTGCCCCGGCTGCTCGAAGGGCGAGCCGATGAAGGCCGACGAGCTGTATTCCTTCAACGATTTCGCTCGCGCCTGCAACACCACGTACGATTCGCTCCAGTTGGGCGGGTCGAGTCCGAACCTGCGCCCGCGCCTGCCGATCGCCTACGTGAGCGACGCCAATCCCCTGTTCGTCGGCGGCCGGTTCAACGAGACGGTCGATCCAAGCGTGGCCAACTCCCCGCTCCATCGCGGCAAGGGGCAAAACGTGCTCATCCTCGACGGGAGCGTGGTCCGGTTGACCTCCCCGGTGTACGGCATGCAGCAGGACAACCTCTGGCTGGCCGGCAACATCCGCCGCTACAATGGTACCGAAGCGCCCGCCAGCCCCGAGGACGCCTTCCTCATCCCCGGGTACCCCGCCACCGACCCCGCCGTCCCCGGCCGGGCGATGAAGTAGGCGGGGCGCATCGCCAGGGAGTCTCGACTCGAGCGGCCCCTTCAGCAGTTATGCGAAAGCGTGTCGTGCCCGTGCACGAACGGCATGGCTACGCAAGTTGCTCGCGGATCCATGATCTCGCATGGTTGACGGCGTTGGGGATGCCCGCCGGGCTGTTTCCGCCACCCTGGGCCATGTCCGGTCGGCCGCCACCCTTGCCGCCGACCAGAGGGGCGATCTCCTTAATGAGATCGCCCGCCTTGACGCCCTTCTTGACCACGTCCTTACTCATCCCGGCGATGAGGGTGACCTTGTCGTCGCCGGCCATGGCCAGCAGCACCGCCGACGCGGCGGTTTTGTTCCGCACCCAGTCGATCGCTCCGCGGAGGGAATCGGGTGGTGCCGCGGGCACGGCACCCACCACGATCTTGACGCCGCCGACTTCCTCGGCCTCTTCGAGCAATCCCGCCACGGCGTCCATCACCGCCCCGCCCGCATCGGCAGCCTCGCGCTTCTCATGCTCCTTGGCCACCTTCTGAAGCGAGGCCAGCCGCTCGCGTAACTCGTGGCGCACGGTCACCGGGATCACCGCATCGTTGAGTTTCTGCTGATACGCCGCAAGCCGGGCGGCGAAGTCCTGCCCTTGACGCGAAGCGTCAAGGGTCAGCCCGCGCGAACGTTCGGCGTCCTGAGCCGCGGGCTTCAGCCCGCGCGAACGTTCGGCGTTGTGGATGTTCCCGGAATCCGGCGTGTTCTCGCAGGCTGAAGCCTGCGGCTCGGATTCCGATGCAGATCGCCGGTCCACAAGCCGTGGCATCGCCTCCGCCTCGGCGAGAAGCTGCCTGCCGGTCTCCTCCGCCTGGAGGGCCGCTTCGCCGGTGATCCCCACCACCCGGCGAACGCCTTTGGCCACGCCCTCCTCGTGGATGAGGACGAACCGCTCCGCCTTGCTGCTGCGTTTCAGGTGGGTGCCACCGCAGAACTCGACCGGGTACTTCATCCATTCGGGGTTCGCGGGGCTTCGCAGCAGCCAGTCTTCCTCGCCACATTCCTTGGCCTGTGCTTCTGTAATCGGTGCTCCGATGGAGACCACCCGCACGACGTCGGGGTATTTCTCGCCGAAGACCGCCCGCAACGTGTTGATCTCGCGGGCCTTCTTCTGGTCGACTTCCTTGGTGTACACCGGCTCATCGGCCTCGATCCGCTCGTTGACCAGCCGCTCGATGCGGGCGAGTTCCTCGGGGCTGAGCGGCTTGTTGTGCGAGAAGTCGAACCGGGTCTTCTCCGGATCGACCAGCGAGCCCTTCTGTTGAATGTGATCGCCCAGCACCTCCCGCAACGCCCAGTTGAGCATGTGCGTCGCGGAGTGGTTCTTCATCGTGCGGGCTCGGCGTTCTCGGTCAACTTCAAGTTCGCACACGCCTAGCCAAACCTGCCCATCGCGGACAACACCCCGGTGAAAGACGTGACTCCCATGGCGTACCACTTCAACGACGTCGACATGCCCTGAATCGGTCGTCAACCACCCTGTGTCGGATACCTGCCCACCCTGCGCGGCGTAAAACGGAGTACGATTCGTGCTGAAAAATACTTCTTCATTTTGCTTCGCAGCATCAGTATCGAAGAGGCAAGTGCTGTGGGAAAGGCCCCAGAGATATGCCGCGCACGAAAACGGCTCCACATACTTCAAGGTGTCGTCGCAGGATTCCCCAGTAGACAGCACCCGATAGGTCTCCCGCTCGAATGGGTCATTCAAGTCTCGTTTAGGCGGTGGAGGCGCCGAGGAGGCCGCACCCATTAGCGCTTTGTGCGGTTCAGTTTCGCGAGCTTTTTTTGTCTGCTGTATGAGGTCTGCAAGTGTTTTTTCTTCGCCGTATCGACCTCGATCTTCAACCGTACGGGCTCTTTCACGCGCCCGCTCCATCTGCCGCGCATATTCACCAATATCTATCTTCAGCCCGCGTTCCTCGGCCATGAGTTCGGTCAGGTCGATGGGGAAGCCGTAGGTGTCGTGTAGCTTGAAGGCATCGTCGCCGCTGATTCGGCCGTGGTGACGCTTAAGCGCCATCTCGGCCGCTTCCTCGAATAGCCTGATACCTCGATCAAGGGTCTTGCCGAACGACTCCTCTTCGTCGCGGATGATCTCGGCGACATGCTCGACGTTTCGCCCCCCGTGTGCGGTGCGAAGCTCGGGAAACACCTCGCCCATGTGGGCGACCAGCGGCTCGACCAGGTCGCACAGAAACGGCTCGTGCATGTCGAGGTACTGCCGACCGTAGCGCACCGCCCGGCGGAGAATGCGCCGCAGGACGTAGCCCCGCCCCTCGTTGCTGGGCAGGGCCCCGTCGGTCATAGCGAATGTCAGGCAGCGGATATGATCCGCAATCACCCGATACGACACATCGACCATGACCTGCTCATGGGTAACCGCCTTGGTCCGCACAACGGACCCTACCGCGTTCAGCCAGCGCGACGGTTCGTCGTCCTGAGCCGCGGGCGCCTGCCCTTGACGCGAAGCGTCAAGGGTCAGCCTGCGCGAACGTCCGGCGTCTTGGACGATCCGCGAGTCCGGTATGTTCGCGCAGGCTGAAGCCTGCGGCTCGGGTCGGGAAGCGGAATTGGTCCGCACAGCGGACCCTACGCCCTTGTCCCTTGCTCCCTCGATCCCTGGATCCCTTGATCCCTTTTCACCAGGCAACGTCCCCGCATACGCCGGCGCCCCCGTACGCTTCCTGATCGCCGCGAAGATCGGCGTAAAGACATCGGTGTCGTAGTTGCTCGGCATCTGCGCACCGGGCGCAAGCCCGGTGACGGAAGTCCGCAGGCTTGCGCCCGCGGCTCTGGCGGGGCCCGCACCTCCGAGGAGGCCGTGCTCCGTCGCTTGCAGCACGGCACACAGCCGCTCGAAGCCCATGCCCGTGTCCACATGCTTGGCGGGTAGAGGGCTCAGATCCCCACCCGCAGCGCGGTTGAACTGAATGAACACCAGGTTCCACAGCTCGATGACGCGGGCGTCACCCTTGTTGACCAGCGATGTGCCCGATTTATCGGGCGTCAGGTCGATGTGAATCTCGCTGCACGGACCGCACGGGCCGGTCTCGCCCATCTCCCAGAAGTTGTCCTTCATGCTCCCGGGATGCACGTGCGACGGGTCGATGTCGGTCACCTTCAGCCACAGGTCCCGCGCCTCATAATCCGGCTCGAGTTCCCAGACGGAATCGGTCCGCACAGCGGACCCTACCTCCCCCCCGTCAGGGGGGGCCGCCCTCCCCCCCCTTGGGGGGGATTCAGGGGGGGCTTCTCCGCCCCCTTCGTCGCTTCGTCGCCCTTTACGCGCGGCGTCAAGGGTCGCTTCGTCGCTTCGTCGCTTCGTCGCTTCGTCGCTTCCCCCCTTCCGCAACCCGCCGAAATACGTCGCGTGCAGCCGATCCTTCGGAATGCCCCACACGCCGGTGAGCAGCTCCCAGGCCCACTCGATGGCCTCTTTCTTGAAGTAGTCGCCGAAGGACCAGTTGCCCAGCATCTCGAAGTAGGTGTGGTGATAGGTGTCCTGGCCGACGTCGTCGAGGTCGTTGTGCTTGCCGCCGGCCCGGATGCACTTCTGGGTGTCCGCCGCCCGCCGGTACGGCCGCGATCCGGTCCCGAGGAACACGTCCTTGAACTGGTTCATGCCCGCGTTGGTGAACATCAGCGTGGGGTCGTCGAGCGGCACGACCGGCGACGACTCGACGATGGCGTGGCCCTTCGAGGCGAAGAAATCGAGGAACTGTCGGCGTATCTCTTTCGAGGTCATGTAGCGTTCCGCTTCGTGCTGGCCGGCCTCGGCGCCGCCGATGGCCCCGCCTTCCGCTCGTGGCGGGGCGCGGTCACGGCTGCCGGCGCTACCCACAGGTCCGGACCGGGGCTCATTCCTTGAACACCTGGTTTATACTGTACACATCACCGGGCGGCGGTCCAACGAATCGCCGCCTGCGGCCGCGGTGCCGGGGGCGCATTACCTTGACAGTCTCCGGCTCAGGTCGTAGCGTCCGCACGAAATCCTGCGTCCTGTACTCGGAAGGAGTTGGCATGAACAAGGCGTCGAATCTCAGCGTCCTGGCGTCGGCGATTTTGGTCATGACCGTCGGCTGTGCCGAGCGGCCCACGAGCTTTACGCTGACCAAGAACCCCACCACGGAGGCCGGTCGCGGCGCGCCGACCCTCGACGACCGCACCCGCCCGGCGGCCTGGATCTACGTCGACGGGCACAAGGGCAAGTTCGTCGAACAGGACGGGCACCCCTTGCTCCAGTGGATGATCGACACGCCGGTCAGTGCCACCCCGACCTTCCGCGTCGAGGTGGTCGAAGAGGTGGTCCCGCCGCCGGTGGCCTTCAAGTGCGTCCTGCAGACCCGGGAGGCCGCGGACGGCTCGTTCGTCAGCTACGGGCTGACCTCGGAGATGGGCCTCTTTCAGGTGGGCACCGACTACACTCTGACCACGCCGGGCGAGGCGTTCGTCGTCAAGGACCTGGCCACCGGCGACGTGGTAGCGGAGCTGGATCCGCTCGCCCCGGGCGATTACCTGATCGCCGCGGCGCTTGAGAACCCGGGCCGGGGGATCGAGACTCCAGCCGTAACGTTTTTCACCGTCGGCAGCAAATAGAGGTCGGCCCTTGCCCGCGCCCGGTGGCACCACCCAAGAAGCGCACCCAAACTAATCGTCGACCTCGTCTTCCTCGTCGGTCTCTTCGATGACGACGGAAGGTCCGAATGCGATCAGCAGCCCCTCGAGCATGCGGACGGTCTTGTCGCGGACGTCGCTGAGGTCCAGATCGCCGAGGTCCTCGAGGGTGAACGAGACGGCGAAGCACCTGCTCCCGTCCCCATCTTGCGCCTGCTCGACCGGCGGCTCGGACCAGCCCAGACCAGCCTCTCGAAAACCCATCTCGACGAATTGGGACGGGGTCAGGCCGGACTCCTCGACGCACTCCCGCAGCTCTTCCGCCTTGGCGGGGTCCCCCGTGGCGAAGCCCACCCGCACGGCGGACGCCGCGGGGAGGATCGCCACCTCCAGACACCAGCCCTCCCCAACGTCGAAGCGGCTGGCCAGCATCGACCCGTCGGGACGATCGCATCGACTCGGCGGCCCATACCGGTCGTCTCCTGCGGTCGAATCCTCCACGTAGACGCGAAATGCCTCAACTATGGCACGCATGTTGTCCGTCGGTTGCGCGGTCACTGCACCTCCATGATCCGATCTTCGTCGACCCGGCCGCGCTCGCCGCGCTTGCGCCTCGGGTCCACTCGGTTGAGAATC
>Ga0214473_10002644_pt1 | contig 21981 bp, 22 predicted proteins | sample RVTome_7_FD_203509 | JGI IMG/M metagenome (GOLD analysis project Ga0214473, IMG submission 203509) | Soil microbial communities from uranium-contaminated site in the Upper Colorado River Basin, Wyoming, United States - RVT98D197 | ecosystem: Environmental > Terrestrial > Soil > Contaminated >... | reverse complement strand
GCCGGCAACGGCGTGCTGGGCACCATCGGCTCGTTCGCCAGCACCACCTGGACTATGTCCACGCCGCCGGGCGCCGCGCTGGTCTATCCCGGCCAAACCATTCAGGTGTACGACTCGACCCTCACCACCAACCGCGGCACGGCGGTGGTCGTCTCCGCCGATCCCATCAGCGCCGCGCAGACCATCGTGGTGGACGCCAATCCCGGCGGCCTCACCAACGGCGACGTCATCGTGCATGACGGCTTGAGCGGCGCCAGCCCCGTCTCGCTCTTCGGCCTCAAGTATCACCAGAACGCCGCCACCACCGGCACCTGGATGAACCTCAACCGCGCCACCTATCCGCAGCAACTTGCCACGCCGCGCGTCAACGCCGGCAACGCCGCGCTGGTGCCGGGTCACGTGCGCCTGGCCATCAACAAGGTGCGCAAGGCCCTGGGCATCGGCCAGCTCGGCAAGCTCATCGCCTACACCTCCGTCGAGCAGGAACACGCCTGGGAAAATCTGGGCATCACGGTGAGCCAGGTGGTCAAGGAAAACGCCAAGGGCAGCGCCAACGATCTGGACCTGCTCTTTTCCGGGCGCAAGACCATGTCCGGCGTGCCCATCAAGAGCTCCATCAATGCCGATCAGACTCGCGTGGACTTCCTCGATCTTTCGCACTGGGGCCGCGCGGTGATGAAGGACATTGACTTCTTCCAGGTGGGCGACCAGACCGTCTTCCCGATTTACGGCGCCTCCGGAGGCGTCGCCGCGTCGTTCATTTTTTATTTTGACTCCGCCTTTCAAGTGTTTTCGGATTCACCTCGGAGCGGGGCCTACATCGATGCCTTAGCCCGCCCTTCAGGTTACTGAGGATCCGCCGCGAAGGGGCGGTCTCCACCGCCCCTTTCCCGGCCTCGCCAGTTGGTTCGGTCTCGTTTTGCGGAATTGCAGCTCTTGCAAGCGGGAGCCAAGTTGTCTACGTAATTCGTGCCTCCTCTGAACAACGGCACAATGTGATCTTTGGTAAGCGTTGTAGGTGTTAGGAAAAGTCCACAATAGACACAACGCCATTGGTGGAACCCGACGCAGGCCATCCATTGGGCGAACGTGTGTGAACCGTCAGCTCCCGCTTTCCGGGCGCGATACCGACTTCCCCAATGAGCTAACTTCGGCCGGTTCCGCTTAGCCCATTCGCGACCCTGTGCCAACATCCGCGCATAGCGCTCAGGGTACTTGGCGCGGTACAAGCGATAAAGAGCGCGGCCATAGGCTCTCCACTTTTCAGGATCTGCGGCTCTGCGTTGCCTGTTCTTAGCGCGCGCTTGATCAAGGTGCACCGCATACCAGTGCTTCATCCACGCGCGCATGTAGGCTCTCACTTTCTCAGGGTTCTTGGCACGCTGGCGCCTGGATTTCTCGCGGGCATACCCAGGGTGTTTGGCTACCCAAGCCCGGCCGGCAGCCAAATGCCTTTCGTAGCGCCCCAGATCACTGCGTACCTTGGCGTACTTTCGCTTGGTTGCCGCAGTAACTAATTCCTTGTGTGTCCGCCGCCAAAAGCGCTGGTATACGTTCCACGCTTCGCGATTTCGTTCTCGCCAGCGGTACGTTGCAGCCTTCTGCTTTTCCGGATGACGAGCGCGCCAGCGGCGGCACGCTGCCCTCGTCTTGTCATGATTCTTCTGCGCCCACCGTTGCTGCGGCGTTGGTCGGGTGCGAGACACGCGCGGGAGTATATATGATCCGCGTATTGCGCGAAACGCACCAGCCGCCGCCTTCTGTGGAACGAAGGCTCTGGCTGGCCGGCGGCGCCAACCGCTTCGGCGAGCCGAACTATCGCGCCGTGTGGGGCTGGTCGCGCCTGGGCTGGGTGGGGGGCAAGTGGGAAGACCGCAACGCCGCGGGCGAGTTGTTGCGGGAAGTGGCCGAGCTGCGCTACGTCCCGAAATATACGCCGCACGACCGCTGGCACATCGAGCGCTGGCTCCCGCCGGAGGCGTACGGATCGCCGCGCGAGTGGTACGCGCAAACGCTGGAACTGGCGAACGGGCGGAACATCGCCGCGCTCGGCCCTTATCCCGATCGCGGCGAGTACGAACACTGCTTCACTCTCGAAAATCAGCACGGCGATTTTGTGCAGTTGACTCCCACCGTGGCCGAATACATCGCCCGGGCCATCGAGGCCGGGCGGTCGCGCTATAGCAGGGCGGAGCGGCGCCGCGCAATCCACGCACGCGAGCAGCGCGCCGAAAAACAATATGACACCTGGGCTTGGGAAATACTCGGCGGCCGCGGCTCGGAACTGAACGAGCTTCCGCCCGCAGGCTAACCGTGAGCAGGCAAAACAACGGCAACGCGGCGGGTCAGAGCAGGCCCAGCACAGCCAGCAAGGCGAGCGTGGCAAGCCCTACGGCAGCGATAAATCCGGCCATCCGCTGCCTGCGGATGCGCCGTTGCATACGCCTATCCATGCGCAGTTCCCCCGGGCGTGAGTTCGGCTGAGGCGCGCGCCCGAGCGCAAAGACACATCATCTCAAGCACGAAGTATAGCCGAAGCGGTTATGGGATCGGGACGCAAATTCCAAGCGAGGACACCAGAATGACACAGGGGACCGCAGTCGTCGTCAATCTCACCGAACAGAGCTGGACGCTGCATCGCAGCTACGGCACCTACCAGGTGCGAGGCTGCGCGCCGGAGGAGCCCTACGCGCTGATCCCGCTCAGCGGGACGCGCGCGGTGATGGACCTGGGCGATAAGCGCACGCTCGAAGTGCCCATCACGGCGCGCGAAGTCGCGCAGGATCTCTGCCGCGAGATCAACGCCGACGGCGGCGAGGACAGCTTCTTTGGCGTCTTTGTGGCTCAAGGCGAGCGGCCGGATGACGATGAACTCACTGAGGCGCGCCAGCGTCTGGCGGTGTTTTACCGGTCCGTGGTGGCCTCGGCCGATCGCGAGTGGGAGCGCTCGCACTCTTACCTGTTTATCAACGACGTGCAGCGGCGCGCGGCGCGCTATCTGGGCCTCGAGAAAGAGTGGTTCTACCAGGCGCGGGAGACTTCCGATTGTCCGGGTTGTGGTGAAAAAGTCCGCGCGGGCGTGGCCGTCTGCAAGACCTGCGGCGCCATCCTCGATCGCGAAAAGGCCGCCGCGCTGGGCCTGGTGCCGGTGGCCGTCCCGCAGGGCGGGACCGGGCGCCCCGAGCGCCAAGCCGCGCGCGAACGCTGAACACCACGCTGTAGCTCAGGACGCCCCGACGGCGTTGGTCGGGGGCCCTGAGGATTATGGTCCGGCGGCGGCGCACGCGCGCAGCATGGCGTTGCGTGCCGGCACAGGAAGACCTCAGGGCCCAGTCCCACACACCGGGACGGGCGCCCTGAGCTATAACACCAGCACTCGGACGGAAAGGAATGCGATGGACAAACTGATTCGATGGGTCGTTGTGGCAATCATTCTTGCCCTGTGTTGCGGTGTGCCCGAGGCCGGCGCGCAGGGATCGCGCAAAGACGATGTGATCATCAACGCGCAGGGCCGGCCATTGGGCGGCGCGACCGTGCGCGTTTGCACGTCCGCGGCCACCGGCCAGCCGTGCACCCCGCTGGCCAATATCTACTCCGACCAGGAGCTCACCCAGGCGCTGGCCAATCCGCTCACCTCCGACGGGCTGGGCAACTATTTCTTCTACGCCGCGCCGGGCCGCTACACCATCGAAATTTCCGGCGCCGGGCTGATCCCCAAGCAGTTCCAGGACGTCATTCTTCCGCATGACCCCAGCAACTCGTCCGCGTCGGTGTCGGCGGCCGCCAGCGACGCCATGCGGTACGTCTCGCCCAGCGGCAACGACACCAACGACGGCCTCTCCTGGGGCGCCGCCAAACTCACCCCCTACGCCGCCGTCACTTCGCTTCCCGGCGGCAGCGCCGCGAACTTTGTTGCCGGCGCCGGAGCCGTCTTCCTCTCGGGAGGAACCGCCGGAACTCTCTCTGTCGGCGGTCCCAAGCAGTCGCTTTCCATCCTCGGTGCGGGCGACCCGCACTGGAACAACACGGTCAACTCGGCCACACGTTCCAGCAATGTTGTCACCATCAACTTCGGCGGCACTCACAACTACTCGGTAGGCCAACTGATTACCGTGTTCGGCGTGGCCGGCGGTGCCACCAGCTTCAACGGCGATTTCACTGTCGTTTCCACGCCGCTCTCCACTTCGCTCACTTATGCGCAGGCCGGGCCAGACGAATCGGCCACCGCATCCACCGGCCAGGTGCTTCCTACGGGATGGCTGCGCGAGTCCGGCGGGTTGAGCCTCATCGGTTACGGACACACTTCTGTATCCAACAATCCCGGAGGTCCGAAGGTCAAGCTGGATGGAGATAGCGGCTCGACCACCCACGCGGCCCTGGCCCTGGCCGGAATCCTTTTCCGCTTCCGGTTCGAGAGCTTGAGCTTCGTGGGGTCCTATCCGTTCCGCATCGGATTCGATTCCAACTTCAGCGCGGCCAGCAATGCCGGCGCAGCCGCCGTGCAATTCCATAATTGTTCTTTCGATGTGGGGTTTCCCGCGGTGATCGGTTCCGGCCCCGCCATGCACATTGGGCCTAATGTCCTGTGGCTGTTCATGGACCAGGTAGAGATGGGCACGATAGGCCAGACCGTGCTGAACATCTCCAGCATAAGCCGCACCAGCAACGTCGTCACGGTCATCATGTCGCAGACCGTGGCGGCTCCGTTCTGGCAGGTGGGACAGGTGATTAAGGTCTTGGGAGTCACCGACTCCAGTTTCAATGGAACCTTTACGATCACTTCCGTCAGTAACGGCTCGACATTCAGTTGGGCGCAGACTGCCGGCAATGCATCTTCATCGGGCGGGAACGTCCGCCTCACCGCCAACAATCACAATCGCGCTGCGGTGCTGGTGGACACCACGGGCGGCACCAACTCCGCGCTCCTGTACATCCGCAACGCCGTCTTCAACGGCGGAGGCGGCGTGCGCTGGAAGAACGCCTCCGGCACAAACTCCAACATCTACCTCGAACACATCACTATGGAAGGCGCGAGCGAGAGCCAACCCGTTTATGAGGCCCTAGCTACGCCCGGTCCGCAGGCGTTCCTGCGCGATCTGACCATGGCCGATTCCGGCGACTCGCCCCCGCTGGTGCGCGTCCCGCGAGGGAGTGTGGCCGAGTTGACCAAGGTCGAACTCGGTCCGGGCCAGCAAGCCATCTCCGTAGAAGGGCCTGCGCTGGTCAGCGGTGGCCGCTTTTTGAGTAGCTCTGCGACTTCCACCGTTCCCAACGTCAGTCCGGCCGGCAAAGGACAGTCCGGCATGTTCAGCAGCCGCCTGTATGCCGAGGTGGACGACCATCGCCGCAATTTCGCTCCCAGCCTGGTGAAGTTCGCCAGTCTCGCCGCTACTTCCTGCGCCTCCTGGGTCAATCATACCGGCGCCAACCTGACCGTGACCTGCGGCCAGGCCGATGCCACGCGCAACGGGACTGCCGCCGGCAACCTCAACCGGACCACTTTCGGCGACGGCTACGTCGATGTCTACTCCGCCAGCCGCACCATTAAGGCCGGCGATTATTTCCTCATCGGCGCCTGGGTCCGCGCCAACACCACTGCCGGTGTCAATAACAATATCTTTGCTCCCAACAACGGGCCGGTGTTTCTTTCCTTTGGCGGCAACGCGCGGTCAGAAGGCGTGGGGCAGAATATCGGTGCCTCGTCGAGCGCCTACATCACCTGGAACCCGCCTACGCAAGAGGACGGGCAGTGGCATTGGGTGTGGGCCTGGGACCGTGTGCGCAACACCACCACCAGCACACCGCAAACCGTCGAGTTGCGCCTGCAAGTCACCAACGGCTACCCCATGGATTTTTACGCGCCGGTCCTGCTGCACATCCCCATCAGCACCCTCAGCCGCGCCGTCGTCGGGTTCGTGTCCGTTTCGCGGACCGACAACATCACCACCGTAACCTTCTCCCCAACGCATTCTTTTAAGGTATGGCAGACCGTATGCATCAATGACGTTGCCGATACCACATTCAACGGCTGCTTCCAGATTTTGTCGGTGCCCACCTCCAACACGTTTACCGTTGCCAACACCGGCTCGAATGGCACCTCTGCGGACGGCACAGCCTACGCCAGCGCGGATTCCGAAGCCGGCGAACTGGCCCTGGCGCTGTCCGCGTATCCCTCGAATTGCTCCGCGGGGCAAACCTGCACCATGTTTGGCCCCATGGTGGGCGGCGGCTTCTTCACCAAATCGTCGGCCTACACGCTCACCGGGTCCGATAGCTGGGTGAACGTCACCGGCACCACCACCATCACCGTGCCGCACTTAATTGTGGGGTCGCGCTGGGTGGTCTTCAATTCCGGATCGAATACCGTCACCGTGCAGGCCGATAGCGGCAACATCAACGGCGCCGCCAATATCACCCTCAGCGCCAATACCGGCCGCGAAATCACCTGCGACGGGACCAATTGCTTCGCGCACTAACCGTGCGCTTTGATTTGCTGTAGCTCGGGGCGCCAGTCCCGTGGTGCGGGACGGGGCCCTGAGGATTTTCCGCCGCACCGTCGTGCATCGCACGCCGGCGATTCGTTCCGGCGGACGCGCCGGGGCCGCGTTTCGCAAACGGCCTCAGGGCCCACCCACGCAAATCGCGGGCGGCGCCCTGAGCTACAACAACGAGGTTCACAATGCATCGTCTCGAAGTGTGGGCCAAAGGGCTTGCGGCCGCGTCCATTGCGGGAGCTGCCAACGGCGTCATCACCGGGTTTGCCGCCGTGGGAATCGATCCCAACCATTTCAATTTGCAGGCCGGCTTCAAGTCCACGCTGGCCATCGCCGGCGTCAGCGCCATCATGAGCGCGCTGATCGGCGCGGCCGCCTACCTCAAGCAGTCGCCGCTGCCTTCGGAGTAGTTGGACGGCCACAGAACCTCAGTTCGTCATTCCGAGCGCAGCGAGGAATCCCTCCGGTAGGCCATTCGGAGAGATCCCTCGCTCGCGTTGCTCCGCTCGGGATGACGATGCTCATCGCATCGTCAGGGGAGGGAATCATGCCGGTTATCGGAAGCACAGCCTACAACACCGCCGGGCAGATCACCTCGCTGGTGCGTTCGCTGCTGAACGATGCCGCCGGAAATCTCTTCACCGACGGCGCGCTGATGCCCTATCTGAATTCGGCTTATCGCAAGGTACAGCGCGCGCTCGAAAACATTCAGTCCGGCACGCAGCTCAGCGACGATGCGCTGCTGCTGGTGCCGGCGATTCCGGCGGTGGACTCTGCGGCGCGCGTGGCCATCACCGACGCCAGCGCGCCTCCCGGCCAATTGCCCACCGACCTGCTGGTGCCCCTGCGGCTGTGGGAGCGCCCATACAATTCCGGCGCCGACTTCGTGGAAATGGCCGACCTCAGCAATCACGGCGGCCTGCCTTCGGAGGCGCAAGGCCCGTCGCTGCGATTTTGGGAGTGGCGCGCCGACGGCATCTACATGCTGGGCGCGACGCAGGATACACAGGTCCGCCTGCGCTATCGCAAGGCCTATCCCGATCTGCTCGATGCTTCGAGCCCCGTGCTCATCCGCAACGCACAGGAGGCCTTGGGCTTTTTTACGGCTGCATTGGCCTCCGCCGCGCGCGGCGCGCCGCAAGCCATCCGTTGGGACGACGCCGGCGCCGACGCGCTCGAAGATTTGCTGGCGCGCGCCACGCTGCGCGAACAGCACAGCGGCCGCCGCCGCCGTCCCTACACCTGGCGCTCGTCAATCTGAATTGGTAGCACAGCCATTCTTGGCTGTGCCGCCCCACCGCCGCTTCGCATGTAGGTGAGCGCACAGGCAGGAGTGCCTGTGCTACTCGGCATTCGCCGTTGTAGTCCGTCCGCCGCGGCGGACGGGGATTCTCGCTTCAAGGAAATGCCCCGCGTCTAAAGACGCGGGCTATACAAATACGGCTCGCGTGACAACGCCGAGGCACCGCGCCTGGCTTTTGACTCTTGACTCTCAACTCTTGACTTCCTGGGAGGCACACATGGCACTGGCTATCACTATTTCCGACGTGGACGCCGGAGGGCAAAACCTCTGCGTCTTCGGCACGCTCACCGCTTCGGGCAGCTACTCGACCGGAGGTGACACGCTCGATTTCACCACCGTCGCCGGCCAGCTCGGCGCCAGCCTGGCGCCCTTGCAGGTCTGGATCGGCGGCTCGACCGGCGACGCCTTCGCCTTCATTCGCGCCGCTTCGCCCACGCTGGCCAACGGCAAAGTGAAAATCAACACCGCCTCGGATACCGAGCTCGGCGCCGGCGCCTATCCCGCGCGCATCACCGGCGACACCAATTTCCAGTTCGAGGCCATCTTCCACAAGCTGCTGTAGCGCTGGATCGAGAAAGCCTCAGGTCTGTCCGGCTAGGCCGGACGGACCTGAGCTACAGCAACTCGCGACTTGTAGCTCGGGTCGGCCCCGCTGTTGGGCAGACCCGAGGCTTTTCTCATACTTGATCGCGCACGATCGGAGTAAGCATGACCGTACTCGGAACAGTGGATGCGCCGCTCGATCTTTTCGGCGGGCTGGTGACGGACATGGCCCCGGCGGATCTGCCCGCCGGAGTCTCGCCGGACTGCGCCGACGTGGCCTTCATTCCTGGCGCGGTGAAAACGCGGCCGGGCTTGGCGCCGGTGTTCACCGCCCTCAGCGGCAACCCCACCGTCAACTACCTCAAGACCTACACCGACCCGGGGCTGAACAGGCGCCTGCTGTTTCTGGCGGGCGATGGCAAACTCTGGCAGGAGTTTCCCGAAAGCACGCTCTCCGATCTCACCCTCCCTGGGAATAGCGTCTCACCCGCCACCCCCGGCGCACGCGCTAAATCGGCCACGCTGTTTGGCAGGGAATACATCGCTTTTCATGACGGCAAATTCGGCGTGGACATTCCCCGCCAGTACGACGGCACCTATTTCGATCGCGTGAGCCAAGTGGGCCCGGCCGCCGGCCCTTTGACGGTGGCCGACGCCGCTGCCGAAACCGCCAAGAACATTGCCGCCTCGCCTACCGGCGCCGTGCGCGCTGCCAGCGCCGTCACCATCACCACCACCGCCGCGCACAATTTCATCGCCGGGCAGACCGTGACCATCGCCGGCGTCACCGACGCTTCCTTCGACGGCGTGTTTGTCATCGCCTCCATTCCCACCGTCACCACGCTGACCTACTTGCAGAGCGGCGCAGACTCCACTTCCGGCGGCGGCACGGCCACCCTCACGCCGCAAATCTCTGCCGGCGTGCACAAGGTCTCCGTCTTTTTCAAGACGCGCCAGGGCTATCTGACGCAGCCTTCGCCTCCTGTGGCCTGGACCGCGGCGGGCGGCCGGCGCGTCACCATCACTGGCATCCCCATCGGACTCGGCAACGTCAATATCGTCGCTCGCATCCTGGCCTTCACCCCTTCCGGCGGCGACTCGTTCTACTACACCAGCGGGCTCAACAACACGCCCAACATGGTCATCGCCAACAACACTACGACCACCGTGACGCTGGATTTCTCCGACGCCGTGCTCCTGGCCGGCTCGCCGGTGGACCACCAGTTCCGCCTGGTCGAGCTGGGCGAGTGCGCCGGCGTGATCGGCTACGCCTCGCGCCTTTTCTGGTGGGGCGAGCGCCACCAACTCCGCAATTTCTCGAACCTCGGCTTTGATGGCGGTTGGGCCCTCTCCGGCCCCGATGTTCCGCTAGGCTGGGCGCGCGACCCCGCAAGCGGGGCCGGCAGCCAGCGCGGCTTCAGCACCATCTGGGGCGCGCAGTACGAGATCATCGGCGACGGCGCCACCGCCACGCGCGGCCTGATCACGCAGCCGGCCGCGACCGACTCCAATGGCGTGGCGCGCATCGTACCCAACACCGATTATTCCGTGCGCGCGCGCGTCAAGGCCATCGCGCCGCTCACCCAGGGCACTCTGCACATCCATCTTTTCAGCTCTTCCGGCGGCATCAACACCACCGGGCTGGTGGTCACCACCGCGCAGGTGAACGCGCTGCCTGCGAATTCCTTCGGCGAATTCTCCGCCGTGCTCACCGCGCCGCTTACTACCATTCCCGCCGATCTGCTCCTGCGCGTCTATGCCGACGGCACGCCTGACAGCGGCAGCGGCTTCGCCCTGGACAACATCGAGATTTTTCCCACTGCGCAGCCCTACAACGCCAGCCTGGTCCGCGCCAGCCGGGCCGAAGATCCGGAAAGCTACGACGGCATCAACGGCCTACTCTCCGTTTCCGAAAATGACGGACAGGCCGTGCGCGCCGCATTCACCCTGCGCGGCCAGCTCTATTTCATCAAGGAACACTCCATCCACTCCACGCAGGACGACGGCGTGAACGAACCCGCCGCCTGGACGCTGACCGAAGTCTCGCGCACGGTGGGCACGCCTTCGGTGGAAGGCGTGGATACCGGCGAAGACTGGGCGGCCATCGCCCACCGTTCCGGCCTGTATCTTTTTTCCGGCGGCGAGCCGGTGAAAGTGTCGCAGGAGATTCAGCCGCTATGGGACCAGATCAACTGGGCCGCCGGACACACCCTCTGGGTGCGCGTGGATACGCGCTCGAAACGCATCCTGGTCGGCGTGCCCATCGCGCCGGCCACGCAGCCCAACCGCATCCTGGTGCTCGACTATCGCGGCTTGTACACCGCCGATGAGATCGCCTCCATGGCTTCCACTCACTCCAGCGCTTCCACCGGGCGCATCCTGGCCGGCGGCCGCTCGCGCAAGTGGGCGCCCTGGCGCATCACCGCCAATTCCGCCGCGCTCATCGAGCGCGCCGACGGCACCGCGCGCTTTTTCCTCGGCAACGGCGCGGGCAACGGCAAGATCTACGACCTGAGCGATTCTCAACTCTCCGACGACGGCGCGGCGATTTCCGGCTACTACACCACCTGCTTTTTCCCCAGCGTGGACGACGAGGCCTCGCTCCAGGTCGGCGCGCATCGCAAGCTTTTCAGCTATCTCACTTGTTACGCCGAAGGGGCAGGGAACTTGAGCCTCACGGCCTTTCCCGTGAGCCAGGGCTTTCCCACCGTGCTCGTTCCTTTAGCGCTGAGCTCGCCCGCCGCGCGCGACCTCGAAATGCCCATCAACGTCCTCGGCGAGCGCGTGGCCTTTCAAATCGGCACCAGCCAGGCCGGCGCCTGGTTCCGCCTGTCGCGCTTCGTGCCCTCGCTCAAGCCCGACCCCTGGTCCCCCGTCCGCGGCGGCAACTGAATTGGAGAATATCCGTCATTCCGAGCCCGCCTGGGCGGGCGAGGAATCTCTCTGAAGGTCCTTTTCGGAGGGATCTCTCGCTCCGCGTTGCTGCGCTCGGGATGACGATGCTTTGTCGCATCGTCAAATGCTCACCATTCCGCAACTCGCGAAACTCAAGAGCCGCGATCCGTACCTCTACGAATCGCTGCGCCAGGTCGTGGCCGCCGTAAACGCCCTGGGCCGCGCTACGGGCGTGGACCCCGCCGGTTCCATCGAGCCGCCAGCTCCCATTGGCAGCTTGGCGGTCGCCGCCGCCGATGGCATATTCGATCTGGCCATCACTGACAATTCGCCCGTGAATCGCGGAATTTTCTACTTTGCCGAATCGGATACCTCGCCGTCGTTCACCGCGCCCCGCGTCCATTTTCTCGGCTGCTCGCGCAATGCGCGCCTGTCGCTCGGCAACCTCACGCTGTACTGGCGCGCCTACAGCCAGTATCTCGGCTCGCTGCCCTCGCCGCCGGTGACGTTCGGTTCGCCACCGACGGCCGTAGTGGGAGGCGGCTCCTCCGGGCCGGTGCTGGCGCCTTCCTCCGGCAGCGGCACTGCCAAGCCTCAGCAGGGCGGCAGCGGATTCGGCCGCGATCTCACGCTCAACGACACGATCCTCCGCTGACGATTTTGTACCGCCGCCTTCCAGGCGGCTCAGGCCGTAGCCGGCAAGATGCCGGCGTTACGAAATGCGAATTCTGTACCGCCGCTTTTTCTACGGCCGCTATCCCGGCAGCATCGGCAAATCAGCGCACAACCGGTAATGCTCGTTCGCGCCTACACCGACGCCGATTTCGACGCTCTGCGCGCCATGCACGCCGCGCAGGGATTCGCCTACGAGCTGCCCGATCCGGCCGACCCGCTCTTCCTGGTGCGCGCCGTGCTCGAAGAAAACAACCGCCCGCGCATGGCCGCGTTCCTGCGGCTCACCGCCGAGACCTACCTGCTCGCGGATCCTCGCGACGGTGCCCCGCGCCAGCGTTGGCAGTGGCTCTTGGCCCTGCACGAAGCCACGCGGCAAGCCGCCGCCGCGCACGGCCTAGCGGATGTGCAGGCGTTCCTACCGCCGCCCGTGGCGCGCGCTTTCGGCCGCCGCCTCGAGAAACTCGGCTGGCGCCGCGACCCCTGGCCCTGCTACACGCGCGCCGTGCCGTAACCAATCGCGCGCCCGCGCCCGTTTGCTGTAGCCCGCCTCTTTAGAGGCGGGGCCTTGAGCCTAGTCGCGCCGTAAACCCCCGCGTCTGAAGACGCGGGCTACAGGTTGCTGCCACATCACCGCGCGCCGCCCCAGCGCGGCGACTCGATGGAAACGCGGGGCAGGGAATTGCCCGCACGTTTCTCACGCCAGGCTTTGAACTTTCAACTTTCAACTTTGAACTACCGAGGTGAACCATGGGACGTGGAGCGCAAGCCCAGACGCGCCGTCAAATTGATGAGCAGCTCGCTGCTCAAACCGCCATGAACCAGGAGATGTACCGGCGGAACGAGGCGCTGAACAATCAGCTCGCCGCCGGTTACCAGAATCAACTCGCCAGCCCCGGCTACACTCCGGCGCAACAGTCGGCCGTTCGGAATCAATCCATGGGCGCGCTGGCCAGCGCCTTTGCGGCACTGGCGCAAAACGCCGCCAATCGCACCGCGCGCACGCGCAACGCCGCCGGCTACGGCGATCTGCTGGGCGAGCTGGCTCGTGAACAGGGCCGCCAGGCGGGCTCGCTGGCTCAGCGGAATGAGCTGGCCTTCGCCGACCGTTCCCGCAACGACCAACGCGCCGCGCTCCAAGGGCTGTCCGGCCTCTATGGCGTGGACGCTACCTTGCTCAGCCGCGCCCTCGGCATCCCCGCCGATCTGCTCAACGTGCGCCAATCCGCCTCGCGTGGCGGCAGCGGCTTCCGCTTCGGCCTTGGCGTTCCCGGTCTCTTCTCTGTTGACGCCGGTTTCTAACGCCGCGCCTTTGCTTACGCGTCCCTGCTCTTGTTGGAGGACTGCCATGCCAAACGGATCCGATAACACCTCCTGGTGGGACCGTCTCGTCACTGGATTGTCGCGGAAGCAAGTTTCACCTCCGCCGTCGCCATCGCCGCCCAAGGTGGATGAAAGCGCCTGGGCAAAATCCGTGGAACGAGCACGGATCAGCAATCAATTGCGCGTTCACGACCTCGGACTCATCGTCTTCAACGAGAGCCAGTCCTATACGGACCGCCCGGACTCGAACGAGCCAATGGATGTGGCTCGGCAACAAATGGCTCATTCCATCATCAACGCCGACCAAAAGTGGGGCGCCCAGCGCCAGAAGTGGGCCAGCACGGCACTCCCCATCGAACCGTCGGAGAATGCTCTCCGCAATCCAACCGTTCGCACAGCTTACGAATCGTCCATGAAAGCGGCCCGCGAGGGCTTCTTGAGCGGGGCCGACCCTACGAATGGAGCCGTATAGTTGAACCAGCGAGAAAACGCAAGCCGGGCGAACAGGGTCCTCTCGAATCGCAGACCACAGGGAGTTCCGCTGAGCACGCAGTCGGGACCCTACAACAATCTTTTCCCAAACAGAGAAGTGCGCTCTCGGATCGTATGGTTGAATAGGTACCAGGATGAGTGAAGGCTTCGTGCAAATCTACCGATACCCGCGCTTGCTCATTTCCACAAAAATGTCTCTTGCGGATTCGATGCACACGGCTTGCATTTCACCCGGCACATCCGGTTCGAGCGGGCAGACCTCAAAGTCCGCAAAAACCGGCCCGATAAGATAAGGGGCCGTCTGTTTTGCCCTCTCATTGCGCGTGATCTCAGCTTCAAATACATCATCCAGGTTCGCCGGAAATGCGGGGTTTTCGCTATCTTCGTTGGTACGCGGCGGAAATGCGGCAGGGCCGCTATAGACACCCAAGATTCGCTTCGTGCCCACTTTCCAAATCCGATAGGACGGATTTCCGTTGTAGAAATTAAGCCGTCCGCGGGTCCAGTAGCACATCGGCGCGATCTCCGGCGTCTTGCACGGAATCTTGCGATGGGCCGTGTCTTGCGGGATCGCCAGGGCTGCGGAAACCGACAGGATGAGGGCCATCAAAATGGCGTAGCGCATGGCGGGAAACGTAACACGGAGCGAGTTATTCCTTCAAGTCATGGTGCGGTCACGGCCATCGCATGCAGATGCATCGCAGCAGACCCTACGAATTGAATCGGTATCGTACCTTTCAACGGTTAAGTCCCAATTTTCGGAGAGCCTGAAAATCGATGAACCCCTACTGGCTAGTCGTCGCCTTCACCGTCCTGGCGCAACTGGTCATGTTCCTGCGCTGGCTCCATCGCCGCATGCGCGACGATGAAATCGAGCGCGCCTTCGTCCGCGACATGGCCGGCAATCACCTGCCGCATATCTATCACGCACTGCGCCTCATCGCCCTGCACTTGCAGATCGAGCTCGACGAACCTCCGCCGGTGCGTTTTCTTGAGCTGAACGGCTCCAACCCGCGCTCGCCGCGCTAGCTTGGCTCTTGTAGTCAGCCTAGGCTGACCTAGGTCGGCTCAGGTCGCCCACCCGCCAGTCTGAATCGCGGGCGGGCGACCTGAGGAATTTCGTTTGCGCACCGCGGACGCTCGCAACACACGCCAAGCAATGCCCGCCGATCTGTGCGCCGTAGCTTCAGCCAAGGTGCAAGCCTCGGCGAAGGCGGATGTGTCTGTGACCCCATGCCCGATCGCACGCCACCACCCGACCTGCTTGCCCTGGTCCAGGACGCCGCTCGCGCGCACGACCTCTGGCCCGAGCTGGTCTGCGCCGTCATCGAGCAGGAGTCCGCCTGGAATCGCTGGGCAGTGCGCTACGAACCTGGCTTCTACAAACGCTACATCGAGCCGCAGCTCGCTCGCCCCGGCGGCGATGACGCGATTCGGCACGCCAGGGCTCACCGCGCCCCGCTGAGTGAGACCGAAGCGCGCGCACGCGCCTTCTCCTGGGGATTGATGCAAGTAATGGGACAGGTGGCGCGAGAGCACGGCTTTTCCGGCAACTCGCTCGCAGAGCTGTGTGACCCGGCCACCGGCCTCGACGTCGGCTGCCGCGTCCTCGCCGCCAAACTCGCCGCCGCCGAGGGCAACGTTGTTCGCGCCCTGCTTCTCTGGAACGGCGGCGGTAACCGCGACTACCCGGATACAGTGCTCGCCCGCACGCACCGCTACGCCGCGCCTTGACCCGCTCTCAGAAATCGCCACTCTCCACTTCGTAATTATAGATCTCGTGGCTGTCGCCTTTTTGTAGCTCAGGTCGTAGCCCCGCCATGCGGGGCTCGACCTGAGGCCGGTCTCTTACACCCCTCCGCACCGCCGGAATGAGCGCGCGCTGCCTTTGTAGCTCAGGGCGCCGCGACACCGGGTGCGGGTGTCGCGGGCCCTGAGGTTTCCCTCTCCGCGCCAGACTCAAGGCTATTCCATGCGACCGATCACGCTCTCGTCCCCCGAACCGGCTGCGTTATCGCCGAATGACCCACCCGGTCCCGCGGCGCCGCCTTGCTTCTTCTGGCCCGTCTGTTCCGAACGCGCCTCGCTCGAAAAGGCCGGCCGCAGCGTCTGCCGCCACTGTGCCGCAAAGCTGCGCGGCGCCGAATACCCTGTGCGCGATCCCTGCGCCGAACCGCTCTATTTCACCGGCCGCACCGCCGCCGAAGCCCTCGATATGCTCGACGACGAACCGCGCCCTGTGCGGGAGGATCACAAATTCATCAGCGCATGCAGACCATCGCCAGGCTCTGAGGCAACGGAAAGATAGAAGGGAACTGCGATGTTACAGCTCGCCACTCTGCGGCGGCGCCTTCCTGCGGCAGTTATCGTCATCGCCGCGATCGCCCTGCTCGCGATGGGGATACTTGCCGTACGCTCGTGGCTGGCTGCGCGCGACGCCGCAGTTCACCTCGCGGCCACTCTCGAAGCCCAAGAGCAGATCCTGGCCCAAGCCAACGAACGCCAGCGTCAGCGCGACGCCGTCCTGTCCACCACACTTGCCGGCATCGCCCAGGCCAAGCGCCGCGTCAACACGCCTGCCCAGGCCGCCGCCGAGATCCCGCAGCTCCTACCGCCGCTCCCCGCGCCCTTGCTGCTGGAGATTCCGCCGCCCACGCCCGAACTACCCGAGCCTCCCGCCGCGGCCACCGTTCCGCAGGCCGACCTCAAGCCGATTTACGATTACCTGCAAGACTGCCGCGCCTGCCAGGCCTCACTCACCGTCACCCGCGATAACCTCGTCGATGAGCGCGCCAAGCTCGCCGCCCTCACCGCGGAACGCGACGCCGCTATACGCGCCGCGCGCGGCGGAGGATTCTGGTCCCGCCTGCGCCGTAACACCAAGTGGTTTGTCATCGGCGCCGCTGCCGGCGCCCTGGCCGCTACTGCCTCGCGCTGAAACTCACACGTGATGCCGTTCACTCAACACGCAATCGCCCCGCGCCGCAATCCGCGCCCCACCACGCCATTCGCTCGCCAGTCGCCCAACCTCCGCCAGTCATTCCCATCCGTCGTTCCAGCAAAGACAGGGGTGTCCGCCTCTCTCTCTGCCGGAGTCGTCGTTCACCACACAACCAGTAAACCAGACGTGTGGCTCACAGTCATCCTCGGCTATCGAGGCAATTTGCACAGCAGCGCACTTCGAATGGTGCCGTTCAACCCCACGTACCATGCCGGCACCATGTCAACGCTGGGTCAGCGCGAGTTGCCCATGGCCTTGCTCGTGCCACTGTACGGGACGCAATGTGACGCACAGGCCACCGTTATCGGTGTGTAAAGCGAGTAGCAGCCATCTCATAAATGCGCCTTGTGGGTCGCGGCTTCAGCCGCGACATCCCAACGCCTGGAAAAACTGGCTGTAGCCCCTGGAGTCCTTAAGCTAGCCAGGCGTACTGTGATTTATGAGACAAGCTCTAGCCAGCTATGGCGCTGCGGCCGGCCGCGCAGCGTGCGCAGGTTCTCTTCGGTAGAATCGTGCTCGACCAGGCGGGCCCAGACGCGGCTTGTGGAATCATCGATCAGAGCGAGCCACTGCAGGTTCGCCCCGCCGATCTTCCAGCCGGCGGAACGGTGAGGTGTCCATCATCACCCACTCGCCGAAGACTGCGCGGAGCTCGCGCCAGACTTAGACCGCCCGAACGCTGCGACGCCCGGACCGCCACAGTCCGGCGCCGCCCATCCACTTGCGCAGTGTTTCGCGGCTGACCCCCACCCCGCTGGCTGCGAGATGCTCGGAGGCCAGAGTGGGAGCGAGCTGGCTGCGCGATGCTCCGAGGCCAGGGTCGGACCGAAGTCGGCCTAGCCGCGTCGCACCTCGTCCAGCACCCGCATTTGAACTGTCTCCGGGATCTCCCGATTCGACCGTCGGCCGCGCAGTCGGTAGATCACCCCGCGATCTCCTTCGACCGCTATGCGCCGATCGAGTCGCCGCGCTTGGCGGGTGCTCAACCGCAAGCGGCGCGCTCCCTCGACCTGCGTCCAGTACCCCTGCTCGATTCCGTGCAACACCTTCCATCGCTCCCGCGCTAGCCGGCTCAAGTCGATGCACTCCTCCCGCATCGGACCTCCCGGCGCCTTAGAAAAGCGGACCTCCCCACGTTGCGCAAAGCGGCCGTTCTCACTTTGCTCCTACAACCACGTCGGCACAATTGACATCCCGCACCCGATAATATATATTCTGTTACTATGGGAGAGTGAAAGAGATATACTGTTGGATTAACGATTCGTTGGGTCCGATGACGGGTCGGCCGTTTACAAATGTGGTGGGGGTGCTGGTGATTTCGAGGCTGATGCCTTCAGAGATGCTTTTCCGAACCGACTGTGTGGTCTGTGGATCAGCGATGCAGGCACGCAGCGGCGCGAGGCTCACGCCCGCATCGGTGGCGAGTTGCAGCAGCCTGTCGTAAGCGTTTTCGGGCGTGATGAAGTCTTGGTTGTCGTAGATTGAATCGTGCAGTTTCCAAAATGCATCAGAACTTTGTTGAAACGCGCAGCGTCCTGCGATGGCGGCGGTCATCGCCCATGGATGGATTTGTTCCAAGGGAAAGTCTTTGAACACTAGACGGACCTGCGGATAGTTAGGGAGCAACTGTCGAAGGATGCGATCCAGTTGGCGACAGCTGGGACATTGGAAGTCACCGAATTCGACGATGACCACTGAGGCGTCGGCGGGCCCTTTGGAGGGAAAACCTTCTACAGTCAGCTTTTGGCGGACGGCGGCAAAGGGATCGACACTCATGTCAGTGATTTCGCCACGGACCATGTAACGCCCGTCCCTTGTGACGTAGACTACGGCGGACTCAGATTCGCCCTGTATACTGATCTCAACGCTGATCTCATACAGATCGGCTACCACGGACGGCTTCACCGCCCCGGCCTTCACTTGGAAATCTGGCCCCCAAGCGTACAGCGTCCTTAGAAAATCCTGGGCACGCTGCTGGAGGGCTGCGGCAGCCGCCGGCGTGAGTGTAGCCATGGGCGTGGCCGCGACCTGCGGTCCCGTGCGAGCGGGATTCTGTGCCAGAGTGGCCAGGGTCATACACAACCCCGCAATAAGAACAGCCCATGCGCATAATTTCATAGGATCTCCTTCATCAAAGTGCAGCCCTCCGCCCCAGGCAAGAACTGTCGCCAGTTATCGGGTGACTTTCGCCAGACCAGCATAAAGTCGACGGAACGGATTTGCAACGCGGAGGGGCCGGTGAACTTGTGGTGGGCCGGGGCGGCTGAAGCATTGGGACTGGAAACAAGAAGGGCTCCCAGGCGATACCCGAGAGCCCGCTAACGGACTTGGCCACGGAGCCGATCAGACGCTGAATGAACTGCCGCAGCCGCAGGTGCTTTTTACGTTCGGGTTGTTGAACTTGAAGCCTGCGCCTTCGACGGTCTCGATATAGTCGATCTGCACGCCGTCAAGGTACATCTCACTCATCTGGTCCACGAACACCTTCAGACCCTCGAATTGATAGACGTTGTCGCTGGGGTTCTCCTGGTTGTCAAAAGCCATGTGGTAGCTGAAACCGGAGCATCCACCACCCACGACTGCGACCCGCAGAGCGGTTGGGGCCGGGTTCTGCTGGGTCATGATCTCTTTGACCTTACTAGCTGCCGTATCGGTCAGTTGAAGCATTTCGGGCTCTCTCCCAGGCTCAGATTCGTCCGGCGACTGCTGCCGACGGTCTTGTACATGCATCATTATACCAGACCGGCCAAATGCGCGCACTCGCAATTCAATGTCGGGCGGCCTGGCCAGCAGCAGTCGCTTACGTTCGATTTGATGCAGCCGGAGTGACGAGGTCGCAAACAAGGATGTACGGGAGCTTCGACATCCATCCTGCCATCCTTTAGAATAGGGCACTCTTATGACCCGCAAAGTCACACTATTGCCGGGCGACGGCATTGGGCCGGAAGTGGCTGAGGCCGTGCGTCAGATTTTCGACGCTGCCGGCGCCGCCATCGAATGGGAAGTGGTCCGCGCCCAAGCCATTGGTGGCCGGCGCGCCGGCGAATTCCCTTTTGACGAGGCGGTGGAGTCTGTGCGGCGGAATCGTGTGGCGCTGAAGGGGCCGATGGCCACCGGTGTGGTGGAGGGGCCGCCCAGCATCAACGTAGCATTGCGGAAAAGCCTGGGGCTGTACGCCAATTTGCGGCCGGTACGGAATATCGAGGGAGTGGCTTCGCGCTGGATGGGTGTGGACTTGATCATCGTGCGAGAGAATACCGAGGACCTCTATGCGGGATTGGAGCATACGGTGGTCCCAGGGGTGGTGGAGAGCCTGAAGATCATTACCGAAGCGGCCTCCACGCGGATCGCACGATTCGCGTTTGAATATGCGCGACGGTACAAGCGCAAGCGCATCCACGCCATACATAAGGCGAACATTATGAAGCTTTCCGACGGATTGTTTCTGACCTCAGCGCGGCACGTGGCCGAAGAGTATTCCGACATCGAGTATCGCGAGATGATCGTGGACAATACCTGCATGCAGTTGGTACTCAATCCGCTACAGTTTGACGTACTGCTCTTGCCGAATCTCTACGGCGACGTGGTCAGCGACCTGGCTGCTGGACTTGTGGGCGGCCTGGGCGTGGTGCCGAGCGCAAACCTGGGCGAAGATGCGGCGCTGTTCGAGGCCGTGCACGGCACCGCGCCAGACCTAGTGGGCCAGGGCGTGGCCAATCCGACCGCTCTGCTCCTGAGCGGGGTGATGATGCTGGACTATTTGGGCGAAGCAAACACGGCGCGGTGCATCGAGAAGGCCCTGTATCGTGTTTACCGCGAGGGGCGGCACTTGACGCGAGACATTCGTGGCACAGCCTCGACAGCGGAGTTCACTGAGGCTGTGATTGCGGCGCTAGGCAAGGACGGAGCGAATTCCCCGCGGCACGGTTGACATCGCTGCGCGAGTCGGCAAAAATAGAAAAGTAGGTGATTTCCAGGAAGGATGCGCCGTGGCCTATACGATCCCGACTCTTGAAGAATTCACCGCTGGCGTAGTCATCAAGTACGAGCCGAAGTCCGACGGGCAGACGAACCAGCGGAAGCGCAAGCCGCATATCCTGGCGGTCATCAATGAGAGCTGCACGGGCTGTGCTGGGTCGCCCGCCTGTGTGGAGTACTGCCCGGTAGCAAACTGCATGTACTGGAGTCCGGACCCCGACCACACCCCATTTGGTCGCATCATTGTGGATCCGCTGCTGTGTATCGGGTGCAAGCTCTGCACCAGCAAAGGGCCCGACGGGACTTTTCTCGAGGGTTGTCCATGGGACGCCATTGATCTGGTGCCCGTCGCCGAGTGGGAAGCCGAATTCGGGGCACTTCCCTACTAGCCTTTTGGGTTTGAACCGATTCTTAATTCCCGCCTCCGTTGACTTGCCCGCGGTCGAAGCCTAAGATTCCCCCCGTAGCGATTCCCGTTCAGATGATTGGCAAATCCATCTCGCACTATCGCGTCGTGGAGCAGTTGGGCGGCGGCGGCATGGGCGTGGTGTATAAGGCCGAGGACACCAAGCTGGGCCGGTTCGTAGCGTTAAAATTCCTGCCAGAGGAATTTGCCCAGGACCGCCAGGCCCTAGAGCGGTTCAAACGAGAGGCGCGCGCCGCATCGGCTCTCAACCATCCGAACATCTGCACGATTCATGAGATTGACGAATGTGACGGCCAGATATTCATCGCCATGGAGCTTCTGGAAGGGCAGACGCTGAAGCATCGAATCATGGGGAAGCCGCTTCCGATAGAGCAGTTGCTGGAGCTTGGGGCCGAAATTGCCGATGCGCTGGACGCCGCCCACTCCAAAGGCATCACCCATCGCGACATTAAGCCGGCAAACCTCTTTGTGACCGCCCGCGGGCACGCGAAGATCCTGGATTTTGGTTTGGCCAAGGTCGAGCGGCAGGAAAAGGTTGACGAAAGAGTCGGAATTTCGCAACTGCCGACGGCGGGACCCTCCGAGGAGAACTTAACCAGTCCAGGGACGGCGCTGGGCACGGTGGCCTACATGTCACCGGAGCAGGCACGCGGGGAGGAAGTGGACGCGCGAACGGATCTGTTTTCCTTTGGCGCGGTGCTTTACGAAATGGCTACGGGCAGGCGAGCATTCTACGGCAATACCACCGCAGTCGTATTCGACGCGATATTGAATCGCGCGCCTACCTCATTGGTGCGGCTGAATCCGGAGCTGCCGCCGAAGTTGGAAGAAATCATCCAGAAGGCGTTAGAGA
>Ga0214473_10002643_pt1 | contig 21981 bp, 21 predicted proteins | sample RVTome_7_FD_203509 | JGI IMG/M metagenome (GOLD analysis project Ga0214473, IMG submission 203509) | Soil microbial communities from uranium-contaminated site in the Upper Colorado River Basin, Wyoming, United States - RVT98D197 | ecosystem: Environmental > Terrestrial > Soil > Contaminated >... | reverse complement strand
ACCTATATTCGCAGATTAGGCCCTTTGGGTCAATCTAATTTGCCCGAAGAGCCGCAGGGAAACGCACTTAGAAAACCCGTGATAGTCCGAAAATATCGCATTGCGGGATGAATTTTCGCACCGGCAGGAGCTTTTAGCCGTCCAGATTACCCATGAAAACAGCATCGCGGCTTTCGAGGCTGGGAAAAATCTGAAAAGGGCAATTTATTCCGCAGCGAGTTTGGCTTCCGCCGTGAGGCGCTCGCCGCTGGGACAAAGGTATGTTACCTGCAGTACATAGTTCTGGTTTTCCTGGGTTTTGAAATCGAGGTCGAATTTGTAGGCCCTTAAAAAATCCTGCCAGTAACGATTATTGTCAGCCGGTCCGCACAGATTTAAATCAGGCCAGATAATAACGCGTTTGCCTTTAGACTCCTGCGACCTCGAAATTTTTTCATAAAGCTCGAAACGAAATTCTCCCGGCCCTTTTATCTGGCTGCCGAACCCGTCCAACAGGCTTATGTACGCCCGGATTACCGCTGAACCTTTGTCACCAGCTTCTATCTTCGTAAGAGGCAGGAAATTAATTTCCGCCGGCGAAAAGCCGCTATGAACGCCAAGCTCTTTAAGATTTTCATCGCACTTTGAAGATGCTTGCTCAACCCCCATATGCTCGCACCCACCGGCAGCTAAAAGCAGCAGCACAGAAAATACCGTCACAGATTTCAGGAAAACTCTAATTCCCAATTTGTAATTCTCAATTCTTAATCTTTTATAAATCGAGGTCCAGCATGTGGCCGAGGCGATGCTTCTTCGTCAGCAGATACGCGACATTGTGTTTCGTCGGCGCCGCCTCAAGCGGTATCTGCTCGACAATCCTTATGCCGTAAACCTCCAGCCTGCTTATTTTCTTAGGATTGTTCGTCAGAATCCTGATGTCGTGCAGCCCCAAATCGCGGCAAATCTGCGCGCCGATTCCATAGTCTCGCCTGTCAGCCATAAAACCGAGTTTGAGGTTCGCTTCGACCGTATCGAGACCGTCTTCCTGCAGCTTATACGCCCGCAGCTTATTTACCAGCCCGATGCCCCGTCCTTCCTGCCGCAGGTAAACCAGTACGCCCCTGCCCTCGCGCTCTATCATCTGCATCGCGGTAATCAGTTGATAACCGCATTCGCACCTTTGCGAGTGGAACAGGTCACCGGTCATACACTCAGAATGGACCCGCACCAGTACCGGTTCTTTCTGTTCAATCACTTTGCCGCTTGCGTCGAGGTCACCGACGCCGCCTTTGCATAGCGCCAGATGAGGGTCCGGTGAAGTTATGCTTTCATAGGCAATTAATTTAAATTCACCATAATCCGTCGGCAGCTTGACCTGCTCGATGCGTTTGACCTGGCTTTCGCGCTGCAGACGGTATTCAATCAATTTAGTAATTGAAGCGATTTTAAGTCCGTGCTTTTCACAAAACTCCAGAAGCTGCGGGACTCTGGCCATCGAGCCGTCCTCGTTCATAATTTCGCAGATTACCCCCGCGGGTGTAAGCCCCGCTAATCTTGCCAAATCAACCGCTCCTTCGGTCTGCCCCGCTCTTACAAGCACTCCACCATCTCTGGCACGCAACGGGAATATATGCCCGGGTCGAACAAGGTCGGCGGGTCTGGCTTTTTCCGCAATCGCCGCTTTGACGGTCTTCGCCCTGTCGGCGGCACTTATGCCCGTAGCAATGTCTTCGGCGGCATCGACACTTACCGTAAACGCTGTACCGAATCTGGCCGTGTTCTCCGTCGTCTGCGGATATAATCCGAGCTGGTCGCACTTCTCCGCCGTCAAAGGCAGGCACACAAGTCCTCGGCCGTGTTTGGCCATAAAATTGATAATTCCCGGTGTGACCATCTCCGCTGCGCAGACCAAATCCCCTTCGTTCTCGCGGTCTTCGGCATCCACAAGAACAATCATCCTGCCCTGACGAAGGTCTTCGAGAATTTCCGGTATTTCGCTAAACTGCACTGCCATTTTTTAAATCACTTAAAATTTACTTAGGCTGCTGGGCAATTCTATGCTCGTATTCCGCAATATAGCGACTTCCCGTGCGAATGTAAATAAGAGTTGCTAAAACGGCGTTCCCTGCCGCCGACCACCAAAGGACTCGCAGCACCCAAATCCAGACCGGTATAAACCTCGAAATCTCCGGCGCCAGCAGCACCCCTGAGACCATTGTAAGCTGTAAAAACGTCGCCAGCTTGCCTATCGATTCCGGAACAAGCCGAACCTCAGATGTGATAAAATAAACGATGATAAAACCTATTAATAAAAATAAATCCTTGGCGATGATTAGAACCGCGACCGTCATCGGAAGCGGAAAACCCTCGACACCTGAGCGATGCGACGACAGCAAAAGACAGGCACTTGCCATCAAAAGCTTGTCAGCGGTCGGGTCAAGAAAAGCGCCCAGTCGGGTAGTTTGTCCCTTCTTTCTTGCCAGATAACCATCGATGACATCGCTGAATGCCATAATAAGAAAGATAAGAAACGACGCGTACCGCAGAAGGTATCGCTGCATATCGGTAAGCGACGGGTCATTGGTTTTGAGCATGCAACTGACAAAGGGAACTATCAGCAGTATCCGCGTAATCGTAATCCTGTTGGCCCAGTTTAATTTCATTTTCGTTATCTCTTACCTTTGACTTTCTCAAATTACTCTTCCACCATCGACGTTTAAAACCTGACCGGTTATATAATCGTTTCGGAGCAGGAAGATTATCGCCGCCGTCACATCTTCCGGCTTTGCGACCCGCGCCATCGGAATGTGTTTCAGAATTCTTTGTTTTCCTTCTTCGGAAATCCCTTCCGGCCAAGTCACGACTCCCGGCGCAACCGAATTTACGCAAATCCCCGGTGCAAGTTCTCTTGCCAGCGTCTTGGTCGCACCAATCAAGCCCGCTTTCGAGGAGCAGTACACCACCGCCCTTGCCCAGGGCCGAATTGCCTCGGCCGCAGAAATATTTATTATCTTGCCGACCATCTGTTCGCTTTTGCCAAATTTGGCGTTTATTATCCTGGCGAACGCCTGGCTGGTCATAATCGCGGCGTTCAGATTCACATCCAGCGTGTGCCTGGCATCTTCGAATGTCACCTCGTCAAGCTTTTCCCTTTTGAAAATCGCAGCCGAGTTTATCAAAATCGTCGGTGTTCCAAGTTCCCCTGTCTTCGCGAAAAGTGCTTCTATCTGTTTTTCATCCGTCAAATCAGCGCCTACCGCAACTGCTTTACGTCCGGCCTGCTGAATCTGCCGCACAACTTCATCCGCTCTTTGTTTGCTGTTGTGGTAATGGCATACGCAGTCGCAGCCTGCCCTGCCCAAATCAATCGCAATCCGGCTGCCCAATTGTCCGCTCGAACCGGTTATAATCGCTATCTTCCCCTGTAGTTCCATAAACCGATATATTAAATCACCATTGCGATTTTCGCAATATAATATTGCTTGAAGCAAACCCCCACTGCGATATAATCGTACGTGAGAACGAAAATGACAAAATTAAGTGTTAATCTGAATAAGATAGCGCTATTGCGAAATCAGCGGGACATAGGAATTCCGAGCGTAATCGAATCGGCGAAGACCGTCATTCGAGCAGGCTCGCACGGCGTAACAGTTCATCCGAGGCCGGACGAACGACACATAAAATATTCCGACGTCTATGAACTCGCTGACATCGTTACCGTCGAATTCAATATCGAAGGAAATCCGTTTACCGGAAAATATATGGACATCGTTACCGATGTCAAACCGACGCAGGCGACGCTCGTTCCCGATGAACCCGGCGCAATAACTTCCGACCACGGCTGGGACATCCAAAAAAATAAAGAGCGACTGATACCGGTCGTCAAGCAATTGAAAGACGCCGGCATTCGTGTCAGTCTTTTTATGGACCCGGCCACGGGTGAAATACAGACGGCCAAAAAAATTGGCGCTGACCGCATCGAACTATATACCGAACCTTACGCCCGCACATTCAGTGAAAACAAAAATGTCGAGGTGGAACTTCATCGATATGCCGATGCCGCCAAAGTTGCGATGGGCTGCGGTCTCGGAATTAACGCAGGCCACGACCTGAACCTGCACAATCTCGGAAAATTTTGCAAAAATGTTCCGGGCGTGCTTGAAGTTTCCATCGGCCATGCTTTAATAGCTGACGCTTTGGAGATGGGACTTTATAATACCGTCAGGGAATATCTGAAGATTTTGTCCCAAAAATAGTTTAGCCCCGCCACCTGTGTGCGGGGTTGATTCAGAAACAGGAAACAGGAGAACATAATGTTTACAGGCGCAATGACAGCACTAATAACGCCGTTTCAGGATGGCCAGGTCGATTTCAGCACCCTTGAGGAACTGGTGGAATTTCAGATTAAAAACGGCATCGACGCGATAGTGCCCGTCGGCACCACCGGTGAATGCCCGACTTTAAGCCACGATGAGCACAAACAGGTCATCGAACGGGTGGTCAAGACTGTCGCTGGCAGAATTCCCGTAATAGCTGGAGCAGGCTCCAACTCCACTGCTGAGGCCATCGAGCTTGCTGAATTTTCCAAAAAAGTCGGCGCCGACGCCACACTGCAGGTTGACCCATATTATAATAAGCCCACGCAGGAAGGTTTTTATCAGCATTTCAAAACCATAGCTGAGGAAGTCGATTTGCCGATAGTGCTTTACGATATTCCCGGCCGATGCGGCGCTGGGATGACCGTCGATACAATCGTCAGACTATCGGAAATTGAAAACATCGTCGCTATTAAAGACGCGACCGGCAGATTAGACCAGGCGAGCGAAATCGCCTGCCGCTGCGATTTGACGATTATTTCGGGCGATGATTCGCTGACGCTCCCCATCGCGTCAGTGGGCGGCAAAGGCGTCATCAGTGTCGTGGCCAATATCGTCCCGGCGGACGTAAAAGCGATGACCGATTTGATACTGGCAGGTGATTTCGAATCCGCGAAAAAATGGCACAAAAAACTTTTCCCGTTGAGCAGAAATCTCCTGGGCCTCGCGACGAACCCGATACCAATCAAGGCCGCGATGTCGATGTTAAATATCGCTTCGGAAGAAATGCGCTTGCCGATGACGCCGCTGGAAGAAAGCAAGAAAACTATCCTGCGCCAGATTTTGAAAGACTATGGCCTGTTGAGTTAAACAACCGGGAGGAATTTAATGGCTGAAGAACAGGTGTTGGTTATAGAAAGAAAGGTCCTCGAACAGGTCGGAATGTTCCAAGGTCTGAATTTCGACATCGAACAATATCTTAAAAAGGTTTTCGTGCCCGGTATTCCCCGCTTTATGCCTCGTGCGCAGGCCGAAAAGAACCCGGACTACAAGCAGCTTATTCCTTACGTGATTATGACCTGCGACGGCAAACTTCTCACATACGTTCGCGGCAAACGCGCAGGCGAAACTCGCCTTGTCGGCAACCGCTCCATCGGCATCGGTGGTCATATAAACCCCGTTGATTACACTTTGGAATTGTTCCCGGAAGGCTTACGCGAAGCATACAGCACTGCAGTCGCACGTGAAGTCGCTGAGGAAGTAACCGTAGAAACGAACCATACCGACCGTATCGTCGCCTTGCTCAACGACGACTCCAAAGAGGTAGGCCAGGTGCATTTAGGAATTGTTCATTTGTGGACTCTCGACGCCCCGAACATCGTCAGGCGCGAGCAGATGATTACTCAGATATCCTTTATGACGCTGCCCGAACTTCAGCAGCTCCGCGACACAATGGAAACCTGGTCGCAACTTTGCTTAGACAACATCCCAAACTTGAAATAGGGACAGGCAGCTATTCCAAGCCTAATTGTTCTTCGATGCTGGGCTCTTTTTCGCCCTTCCAGATGTATTTGCCGGTTTTGTCGATGTAGCACCAGCGGCCGCCAATCTGCACGCGGGCAAGGCCGTTCTGAAAATTCGTCGCGTTGGTAAACTGCACTTCAATTACGGTTTTGCCGGACGGGTCGATATAGCCAAAGAGCTTGTTTACATATATCTTGGAAAGACCTTCGCAGAAATTATCCACGCTGTCGTATTTCGGCTCAATCACAATCTTGCCGGTCTCGTCGATAAATCCGTATTTGCTGCCCTTCTGGATGTACGCCCTGCCATAGTAAAATCCGTTCGTCATTTCAAGCTGTGGTTCAATGACCCATTTGCCGGTTTTGTCGATGTAACCCCATTTCCCGTTTTGTACCACCGCCGCTAGTCCTTCCTGGAAATTCTCGCCCCGTTCAAACTGCAGGCTGATTACAATCTTGCCGGTCTTGTCGATATAACCCCATTTCTGATTGACAGCTACCGCGGCAAGGCCTTGCGAAAACGGTTTGAAATAATCAAATTGAGGTTCAACTGTATATTTTCCGTCTCTATCGATAAAGCCCCACTTGCCGTTTAATTCCACCGCCGCGATATCTTCGCTGAAATCATCAATCTTCTCGAATGTCGGTTCCACAAGGAAGCTGCCATCGGTTTTGATAACGCCGTACTTTTGTTCGTACTTTACAATCGCGATGCCATTCGAAAAATCATTCGCCTGGTAAAAATTGGGCTCGGCGATATAGCTGCCGTTTTTGTCGACATAGCCCCACTTGATCTCGCGTTTGACTGCCGCAAAACCTTCGTGGAAATCCATCGCCCTGGTGAAATTCGGTTCAATCGCTACGTTGCCGGCTTTATCAACATACCCCCAGCGGTACTTCAGCTCCACAGCCATCAGCCCATCTGAAAATCCCATTGGTTCGTCCACTTCGCAACGAGGCGTCAGCGCAACTTCACCGTTTTTATTAATGAAGTGCCACCTTTCGCCCATGCTTACAACAGCAATACCATCGTGAAATTCACCGGCGCCGGAATATTGCGGCTCAATTACAATTTTTCCCGTTGTGTCGATATAGCCGAATTTGTTATCGGTGAAAACTCCCGCAAGACCTTCCGAGAAATTCATACCGCCGCGAAATTTCGGCTCTATCACGACCTTGCCGCTTTTATCGATGTAGCCGTATTTTCCATCTATTTCCACCGAAGCGAGACCATCCCCGAATTTGTACGCGGATTTGTACCGAGGCTCAATCACAAACTTGCCGCTTTTGTCGATATAACCCCAGCCGCTTTCCGCCCACACGGTCGCCATACCTTCCGTAAAGTTTCTGGCCCATTTGTATTGCGGTTGGATAACAAAGCCGCCCGTTTTGTCGATAAAACCCCACTGCCCGTTAGCGCAGACCGCGGCCAAACCTTCGGAAAAACCATTCGGGGCCGTCTTTTCAAACTGCGGTTCAATTATGATTTTCCCCGTCTTGTCGATATAGCCCCATTTGGACTTGACTCGAACCGGCGCAAAACCTTCCGAAAATATTCCCGCCTCTTGAAACTTCATCGCAATTGCCGCTTTACCAGTCTTGTCGATGTAACCCCAGTACATTCCCGAGCGTGTCGCGGCAAGACCTTCAGAAAAATTAACACCGTAAGGAAATCTGGGTTGGATAACAACTTGCCCAGTTCTGTCAATATACCCGTACTTGCTGAGGACTTCGCAGGCCGCAAGACCTTCACTGTAATCCTGTATCACATAGTATTTCGGTTTGACAACCATTCGGCCGGTACTATCGATAAAGCCGTACTTGTCACCGATGCGAACACGGAACAGAGTTTGCTCACCAGCAGCCTGCCCGGTCATTTCGACCTTAGCAGTTGTCGGAACTTCGGCGGTTGTCCGAACTTTAGTGCACGAACTCGCAGCCAGCACAACGATGCTGACGACTAAAAAAAACGTCGTAATATTTTTCATTGTTTAAACCCTTTTCAATTTTATATTGGATTATTCTGTTGCGCCGTATTTACGCAAAATTTGCGCAACTTCCTTATGTCCACCTTTTATCGCCAGCTTCATCGCCGTCGCTCCATCAGAAGCCCTGGCGTTAACGTCCGCACCTTTGTCACACAGCAGCGAGACGATGTCTTCGTGGCCGTTAAGTGCCGCCATATGCAGCGGTGCAAGGCCGCTCGAAGCTTTGGCGTTTACCTGGGCACCTTTATTGATTAACAATCTGACTACATTAATATCTCCAACAGCCGATGCAAGATACAATGGGCTTTGCCCGCTCCGGTCCTTTGCGTTTACATCCGCGCCCATTGCCAGTAAAACCTGCATCACATCTCTGTAGCTGCCTTTTGCCGCCAGATGCATCGCCGTTTCGCCCTGTTCGTCTTTAGCATTGGCCTGGGCACCACTTGCAAGCAGAAATGCCGCCATATCTTTATTATCTTCATCTGTCGCTGCCATCAGCGCCGTTCTACCTTTGTTGTCTTTGGCGTTAATCTCGGCGCCGGCGGAGATAAGCAATCCCGCTGCGTCGATATGTCCCGTTACTGCCGCCGACATAAGAGGCGTCTGGCCGTTATCGTTTTTTACATTCACCCTGGCCCCATGCGAAAGCAGAAAATCAATCACCTCCTTGTAGCCCATTCCCGCCGCAATATCAAGCAGTGTCACGCCCCTGTTGTCTTTGGCATTTACATCCGCGCCGTGGCTGATAAGCACCCCTGCCATTTCGGCGTTGCCCATTCTTGCCGCAAAATGCAGCACCGTTCGGCCTTCGTCGTCTTTGGCGTTTATCGCCGCTTTGCTGGCGAGCAACAATTCCACCACTTCCTTGTGGCCGTTATTCACAGCCAACTGCAGCGGCGTAAGACCGTCTTTACCTCTGGCATTGACCGTCGACGGTGTGCGAGCCAGAATCGCTTTTACCTGCTCGTAGTTACCTGTCGCTGCCATGTAATGAATCTCCGCAAAAACGCCCGCCGGCTGCTGCGAAACCGCCCCGCTTTCGCATCCGATTGCAATAATCACCAGAAAGAAGAGAGTCGAAAATAACATTAAAAACCTTTTTCCACCGCTTATCATAAGTTCTCGCCGCATTTGCCGTGATTTAAGCATTATAATCTTACCTCATGCATTTTGAACGCGGTTTCCTGCGCCTGCTGATAAACCTTAAGGGTCGCGGACACCATCGCGCTTACCGTATGTTTTTTCCGCAAATACTCCTGTGAGGATTTCGCCAGCTTTCTGGCGATTTCACGATTTTCCATAAGATTGCGTAAAACATCGTGTATGCTCGTCTCGTCCGCTTCGTTAAATACCGCTGCGGTCTTTTCTCCCAATACAATGTCCGCAGCTCCGCCTTTACACGCCGCAACCGCGTTGCCCACGCTCATCGCCTCTGTCAGCAGCGGCTCAAAACTGTCGCTGGCCGTCGCTCGGATGTAAATATCACCTGCTTTAAGTACGCTGCGCAATGGTTCGAGTTTTGGAACAACAATCACAATTTCAGAAAACGAGGGGTCTGCCAGCATTTTTCTTAATTTCCGCTCCGCCTTGCCTTCGCTTATTATCACAAGCACAAATTTAAATCCGTCCTCGGCAAGATGCCTGATTGCCTTTAAGAACTCTTCAAAGCCTTTCGCATTTTCTTCTGAAAAACTTGTCACCAGGTTAGCAAGTTCGCTTTGCTCATTGAAACAGCAGGTTTCGTCCTCCACAAATGTCCCCATATTTATCTGCACGATGAGTTCCGCCAGTTTCGGATTTTTTTCAGTAATGCTCTTTTCGATACTTTTCGTCGGCACAATTATTTTCACGCATCTGCTGTTCGATATTTGAATCTGACTTCGCCGTTTCTGCAGCGAATTTATCGTCAGCACATAAGGCAGTCCTAATTGCTTCGACAATTGTCTCGTAAATGCCGCCTTGCTTTTGCACAAACAGTGCAGAATCGCAGGACCAAATTTGGCAAGTCTTTCCAGCAGTATCCTGCGGTTTTGCACCCACAGCAAAGGCAGTTCATACGCGGGATGTTTTATAACCTCAATGGGAAGCGGAACCAGCGATTCGACATTACTTTCGGCAGGACTGACAACCGCAACAGGCACTGATTCATCGGCAAGCCCCACCAGCAGATGCCGCAGGCAGACGGAATAGTCGCTCAGTGTCCGCTGTGAAATTATCAGCACAGGCTTGACCGGCCTGTCGTCCGTCTCGAACGTTTCTTGTCGGTTGTCTTTTCTCATCGGAATTGCACCTTCAAAACCGTTATATTATCCGATATATATTATCGCAGCAAACCGCTTGTGACTACTGGAAAATCGTCCCCCTTTATCCTAATGGCCGCCGGTCCCAGGTTCCGGCGCTGCGCCTTTAGGCGGCATATCCACTTTTCTGCAGAGAATTTTTCTCTCTCCGAGAAGCTCCTCACCGGAAAAAAGCTGAAACCGATACTCACCGGGGCCTTCGAAAACTATTCCCTGCAGATTCACCGCCAATGTCACCACCTGCCGGACATCCGTAAATTCCACCATGCCTTCCTGCGAAAATATCACGCGGTCGTCCCGCTGTGCGTCGACTATTCTTATCTTCGTTTTCGTCTTGCCGTGCCCATTCGTCAGTTCGCAAAAAAAGACAAGCTGCCCGTGCCTTATCGGATACTGCGGCGCATTGACAGCCTGAATGATATTTATCAGGCTCGCCATCCCCGTGATTTTATCGAAAATGACCCGTTCACAAATTATCGCGGACAACAAAATTGGTGGTACTTCGGACATATGTTTTTCCCTTGCTTGTACTATATCTCAATTCATTTTCAGTATTAACCTGACACTTACAGATATATTCGTGCAAAAACACGTTTTATGCAAGCCTAAACCGAACAAAATCACCATCTGCTATCGTTCCAATTCTTTTATTCTCTGCCTTGCCCGCTCAATGTAAGGCGCATGCTGGGACGGGGTATATTGGATAAAGGCCTTGTATGCCTCAATCGCTTCCTTTTTGCGGGCAAGGCTTTCAAAAGCACTTGCCATATTAAAGTACACACCAACAAGTGTTGAGTTTATCTCGATTGTTTTTTTGTAATCTGAGATTGCAAGGCCATATTCGCCTTTGTGATGATATGCAGTACCACGATTATTATAGACAGCAGCATACCTCGGGTTGAGCTCTATCGCCCTGTTGTAGTCACTGATAGCAAGGTCATACTTGCCTTGACTGTCATAGACATTGCCCCGATTACTATATGCCCCGGCAAATTCCGGGTCTATCTCAATAGCTCTATCGTAGTCAGCGATGGCAAGGTCATACTCACCTTTGCGATTGTAAGCGACTCCACGCCCATTATATAATGGTGCGGAATGCGGCGCAAATCTCAACATATATTCCAACAGGGTAAAGGTATCCTGCCAGTAATACAGATACCGCCCCGTGGCAACTGCCTCCGCACCCGCCAATACCAGTACGACCCCAATAACCGCTATCCTGATTCTTTTGCTTCTGCCGAGCCAGATTAAAAATGCCGTCACCGTCATCAATAAACCGATAGCCGGCAGATACACAAACTTGTCCGCTGCGATAACAACTGTAAATCCCACCACCCCCATCGTCGGGAAAATCGCTACAAAGAAAATCAGCCACCCCGTTAATGCCGTCCGAGTCCAATGAAGCGAAATAAGCAAAATTGGAATCAGCACGCACGTCCCGATGACACCCGCCAAAACCGGCCCACTCGACAAATCGAAAGGTTTCGGAAACGCGTAATGCGACGACAGGTTCACAGGCAAAATCATTTTGTACAGAATTTTATAAAGATAAAGAACTATATTGTGGCAAAGTACCAGCAGAATATGCCATGGCCCGTATTGCGTTGGCGCTACCGTCCCGCCCGTGCGATGCTGAGAAATATACGTTACAACTGCGGAGACTACACCAATCGCAAATAAAGGCAGCTTCTCCCACAGACTTTTCACACTCAATCTCTTCAAAGGCCAGTAATCCATCAGCACCATCACCGCAGGCAGCGGCACGCTCGTCGGTTTCGACATCAGCGCCAATAAATACATCGCAAAACACCCCGCATATGCCTTCCACCCCCCGCTGCGGGAATAGCGAACATAAAGTATCAGCGACCACAACGCAAAAAACGCTGCCAGCAAAGTCTTTCGCTCGCCAACCCACGGTATCGGTTCGACCGTCATCGGATGAACCCCGAACAGAAGCCCCGCCCCTGCCGCCGCCCAGATGTTCCCAAAAAGCATATAAAGCAGTAAAATCACAAGTGCCGTATTGGCCGTATGAAACACCAGACTTGTGATATGAAAAGGCCTCAAATTATTTTCCCGCCCACCCGCTGCGTAATCCACCATCAACGATATCATCGCCAAAGGCTGGTAATACCCCGCAACTGTTGATGGCGTCAGAACTTCAGTCAGAAACCGCTTGGCCGACCCCAGCCCTGGATTCTGTACAAGAATATTTCTGGTTAAGTACTGCTGGTCATCGAAAGAAAACGCCTTTGCATCCAGCGACGGCCAATATGTTATCAGTACGGCAGCACAAACACCCGCAATCAAAATTACCGTTAACCCAACTTTTGTACCTGATGGTTTCAAAATAGCGTTCCGTAAATTATTTTAGTCAGCTGCTATCGCTCCAATTCTTTTATTCTCTGCCTCGCCCGTTCAATATATGGCACATATTGGGCCGGGGCATATTGGATAAAGCCTTTGTACGCCTCAACCGCTTCCCTCGCACGGCCCACGATTTCGCAGGCATTTGCCTTATTAAAATATGCCCAGGCAAAATCCGGTTTCAGTTCGATGGCCTTACTGTAGTCGGAGATGGCAAGGGCATAGTCACCTTTGGTGTAGTAGGCGGCACCGCGATTGTTGTAGGCCTCAGCAAGGGTGGGGTCCAGTTCAATAGCCTTGTCGTAATCGGAAATAGCAAGAGCGTACTGACCTGTAGTCTTATAGATAGCGCCTCGATTGGTGTACGCCTCCGCAAGTTTCGGGTTTATTTCGACGGCCTTACTATAATCAGCGATGGCTAAATCATACTGCCTTTTGGCGTTATATGTTTTCCCACGATTGTAATAGGCTTCTATATACCCGGGGCTTATCTCAATGGCCTTATTGTAATCAACTATGGCCATATCATATTCGCCTTTTTCGTAATAAATAGTGCCGCGGTTATTGTATGCCACATCGTTCTCTTTGGTTACTTTAACGGCATGGTCAAAAAGAGTGAAACTATTTCGCCAGAAGCCAACCTGGAACCAGGCCAGCACCGCAAGAATTGTTATAGCGGCCAATGCCGATAATCCGAGGACAATGTGTTTGTATTTCCATTTTCTCAATAAGTCATTTGCGCCCCAGGCAACAACAATCAGCAACCCAATGGAAGGTATATACGTGTAGCGGTCTGCTATGCCTTGGCTACCAACCTGAACCAGACCGATAACGGGCACGAGAGTCCCGAGGTACCAAAACCAGCCTGTCAGCAAATACCTATGCCTGCTTGAAACTTTAATCACCCAGACCGAAACACCTGCCAGCACAACAGTAGCACCAAACACCTGCCACCAGGCCAGCTTATCACCAGGATGCGGATAAAACACTGCAAGGTCCACCGGCCAGAACATTTTTATAATGTACCTGACGTACGACACTATAGCATTGGAAAAACGGGCGTATAAACCAAGCCCCCTGACAGGCGCTACCGTTCCAACATTCGTTTGAACAACTACGGTAATAGCGCAGGAAATGCCGGAAAGAACAAACAAAGGAATTTTTTCCAGCACCAATCGACCGAGGTTTATTCTGAAAAATTCCAATCGTCCCAAAGGCCAGTAATCAAGCAGCAAAAATACAAACGGCAGCGTCACCAGTATCGGCTTCGACATCAGCCCCAGCGCGAAAAGCAATAGCACAAGCAGGTATTGTCCCATATTCGGTTTTTTGACGTAGTGAAAATACGCAGCGATTGTCAAAATTAAAAACAAAGTGCTCAATACGTCTCTTCGTTCCGTCACCCACGCGACAGATTCCACGTGTATCGGATGCAGACCGAAGACAGCGGCGACAAAAACGCTCGGCCACAGTGCACCTGTCTGTCGCCACAGCAACGTAAGCAACAGCAAAGTATTTGCCGCGTGAAGTATTAAATTGGTGACATGATGCCCTCCCGCATTCAGACCATACAGTTCATAGTCCAGCATATGAGTCATCGCAGTCAAAGGCTGCCAGTGCCCCGCGTGAGAATGAGTAAAAAAATATGCGACGTTATCGAAAGTAAGGCCGGACAGGATACGCTCATTTTTGTACACGAACTGGTTGTCATCATAGTTGACAAATTCGAACTCGTGAACGCGCCAGTAAATTGCAAATGTGATTACTGGTAAAGCCAGATAAACAAAGCAAATCCTGTATTTGTCCGCTGTTTCGCGCATCCATTTACCACAACATCAGATTAGACGGCTTCCTCCTGCAGGAAGGGATTGTACGTTCTTTCTCTCGCGATGGTGGTTTGCGGGCCGTGGCCGGGACAGACGATGGTTTCATCGGGTAATGTAAGCAGCTTTTGTTTTATACTGTTTATCAGTTGCGCCATATCTCCACCCAAATCCGTCCTTCCGACCGAGCCTTCGAATAGCGTATCACCGACAAAAACAACTCCATCTTCCCTTGAATAAAGACAAATACCTCCCGGTGTGTGCCCCGGTGTATGAAACACTTCAAGAACGATACCGGCGATTTCGACAGTTGTTGGTCCTTCAATTAATACATCCGCCGACGCAGCCCGTCGGATACGAATTCCCGCCATTGCCACAAGAAGCGATGGCGGTGAGACAAGCAGTTTCGCGTCAAGTGCGTGGATATAAACCTGGATTCGTGGAAAATCGTCTCTCAAAGCAGAAACACCGGTCGTGTGGTCGGGATGGCCGTGTGTTAAAATTAAGGCAAGAGGATTAAGTTTGCTTTTTTTAAGAAAATCCAAAAGCTCCTCGGATTGCAGGCCTGTATCGATGATAATACAATCGCTGGAATTGCTGCTTGGGCGCAAGATGTAACTGTTAGTCTCATAAGCTCCTAAAACCAGACAGTCGATTTTCATAGTATAAACCCTGAAAAACTGCACAATAACAGAATTAAAGCCTTTAGTCAACGGCGTTTAAGCTTGACCTGCCGTAACCGCCGTGTTATTGTTTTGGTTTTTAATCAAAGGATTGGAGATATAACAGGATGGGTTCATTTTCGCGAATGTTCAAGTATATCCTGCCGCAATGGTCGAAGATAATCATCATCGTGGTCAGTGCGATAATAATCGCGGCCCTTTTGTCTTTTAGTTTCATGACAGCAATACCGCTGTTGAAGGTTATGATGGGCAAGGAGGGCATTCACGCCTGGGTTGACCGCAAAACATGCAAGTGGCTGTATGGAGCTGAGTTTTATGTTCCCGAAACATCCGATTTTGAGTCTGGGCATGGACAGGATATGTCGTATAGCCTGATTTTGACCGGTGTCAAGGCTAATAGCATCGCCGCACAAGCCGGCCTGCAGGCCGGTGACAAGATTACGGGTGTTGGCGATTTGCAGGTTAGTGACAAAAGCGACAGAATACCCGCAATGAAACTTTTGGAGGCACTTGCGACCGCTAAACAGCCCAAAATTCCCCTTCAATTAAAGCGAGCTAACCAGCAGGATGTTTTTGAGAACAAGACGATAATCCTTGACACTCTGAGTTCAAAGGCTGCCCCTGGTAAACAACAAAAATTCAATATGGCTCAAAAAGTGGCCGAACCCCTGAAGTTTACTTTGGCACAACAAGCCCAGAGACTGTTGAAACTGCTGCCGAGGGATAAAAACGGAGAAAACAAGACAAAGGCGATTACTCTTATTGTTCTTGTGGTGGGCGTGCTTACAGTTGTCCGCTGTATCGCCAAATTTTATCAGAGTTACCTTGCAGAAAAGGTAGTTCAAACAGGTGTAAACAAGCTGCGTGAAGATGCCTTTGTTCATATTTTGAATATGCCCGTAGGCTTTTTTATAAATGAACGCCCCAGCGATACTATAAGCAGGCTTGCGGGAGACACAGCCGCAATGGGTAAGGCCGTGAAAATTATGCTCGGAAAAGCGCTTCGCGAGCCTTTGAACGTGGTCTTCCTTCTTGGATTTGCGCTATGGCTGAACTGGCAGTTGGCACTCGTATTCCTTTGCGGGGCGCCTCCTACGCTGTGGCTTGCCGCACTTTTAGGAAAAAAGATGAAGCTCGCAACAAAAAAGTCACTGGTTGCAAGCGCGCAAATGCTCTCAAAGATGCAGGAAACCATGGCGGGACTCAAAGTGATAAAAGTTTATAACCAGCAGGAATACGAACACTCCGCCTTTGAAGCGATAAACAAAAGAATACTCAAACAGTTGCTTAAAATCTCGAAGGTAGATGCTGCCACGATGCCGGTCATGGAAGTGCTTGGTATGGGGGCAATATCCGCCGCGCTCATACTCGGTGCGCACTGGGTAACACAGAACAAAATGGACGGTAGCGAATTTCTGGTACTATTGGCTTTGCTCGGCGTCGCGGCCGAAGCTGCGAGAAAAACCAGCGACATCTGGAATAACATACAGCAGGCCAACGCTGCCGCTGACCGAGTATTCGCAATAATGGACGAGCCGGTTGAGCCGCAAAATGCCGATGCATTTGAACTACCGACTTTAAGGAACAGAATCGAGTTCAGAAATATCGGCTTTACTTATCCCGGTGCCGACAGACCCGCTCTGAAAAACATTAATCTTACTGTCGAAGCAGGCCATAACATCGCACTGGTCGGCCCGAACGGTTCGGGCAAAACCACCCTCGTGAACCTCATACCAAGATTTTACGACCCATCGGCAGGACAGATTTTGATTGACGGCAATGACATTCGTGAAGCAACTTTTACCAGTTTGCGCAACCAGATTGGCATGGTCACGCAGAATATAGTGACATTCAACGATACCATCGCGGCTAATATCGCATATGGCAGACCGACTGCTTCGCGTGATGAGATAATTGATGCCGCCGGACGAGCATACGCACACGAATTCATTTCAGCCATGACGGACGGATATGATACTGTAATAGGCGAACACGGCACAGGCTTGAGCGGCGGCCAGCTGCAGAGAATCGTAATTGCCAGGGCGATACTAAAGAACCCGCCCATTTTGATTTTCGATGAGGCCACAAGCCAGGTCGATGCGGACAGCGAAGCAAAAATCAAAAAGGCAATAGAGGAAATAATGCGCAACCGAACAACGTTTGTAATCGCACACCGGTTCAGTACGGTTATCACTGCCGATGTTATTGTTGTCATGGACGACGGCAGAATAGTCGCCAAGGGCAGGCATGAGCAGCTTATTCAAAGTTGCCCGTTATATCGTAGTTTGTATGAAAATCAGTTGATAAAGGCATAGATTTTCCCCGCAGGTCTGACTCTGACAGGCATATATGAGAAGAAGGACCGCATTTTGACAGCAAATAAAAAAGGCCGACAAAAAGTCGGCCTTTTCAGCTGACAAATGATTCTTTAGAATCAAAAGTCTTTGTATCTTCTCATCCATGCCGGCCATGATGCTGGCCCTCCGTCGTTGCCGCCTTTCGTATGCGAATTGTTTATATTATACTCTCTGTGCCACCTCAATACCCACAGTTCCTTTAGTCCCACTGGTCTTACGGAGCAGTCCATAAATAAGACGTTTACGAAGCCGTTATGACGGTCTATGCAGAATTGCTTCATGAAACTACCTGCCGTTGTTGCGCCGCTAGAGTCGTTCTTGAAAATCGGGGGCTTGTCGGACTCTCGGGTAGGGCTTGCTTCCGGTCTGCCGCCAAACGAGAAGAAACTGTCCGCGAGCAGCGGAATTTCGTCTGTGTTTGAAACATTTGAAGTTTTCCAATTTCCGATTTGAGTAGAAGATATTCTGTTCGCGGCATCGTAAATCCACGAGTTCGACCCATAGCTGCCGTCCCAGTAATATTGCTGCCACGATTCACCGGCACCTTCGGCAGTCTGCCATGCTGCGAACGGGTGCTGCGCTCCTTCGGATAAGAATCTCATAGCGGCGGGGCAGAAGCGAACCTTGTCTGCCCTTATTATCTTTTTGTCAAAGGTTCTGGGAATCGCTCCATAATAAGGGGCAAGCGCATAGAACCACTTGCAGGGCTTGTTCAGATCTTGTCCTAACATAAAATTATTCTCATGGTCGGTCAGCCACATACCAAAGATTGAACACCACTGTTTGAGGTTCATCGTACAGGACATGTCCCTCGCTTGTTTTCTAACCTGGGCCAAGGCAGGCATAAGAATTGACATCAACAGTGCGATGATGGCAATAACTACAAGCAGTTCAATTAATGTAAACCCTCTTTTCGTTTTCATGACGATTCTCCTTTAAACTTTAATATAACGTCTTTTATAACTATGCATCCTGACAATTCAAATACCATCAAGAATTTGCATTATATCATAAAACCTTTCAGGCGTCAAATAATTAACAATTTTTTGACCAGCTAAACGGTATTTACCTGTTTTTCTGCAGCATTCTAACCTGCAATTTTATCAATTCTTCCGCTGAAACTGTTTCTTCCCGCAGGTTGGTGAAAATCACCCGGTAATTGCCGTCTGACAGTTTCCACTGCAAAAGTATGGCATTGCTGTCTTTCGGGGCGATGCTTGGGCTATAGAAAAATACTTCTTCACCCTTGTCGAGCAGATATTGATACCGTGTCTTTGCCAGCGCTAATTCATTACCGCCGCCGGTAAGACGACACGTCAAAAAAAGCTTACAGTCGTCATATATGCTGCCGGCTGACAAATCAGACCGTTCAAAAAGGTTGGCGCACAGGACCATAGTGAGAATAATAGCGGCAGCGGCAGCCAGCTTGCGTACCCGCAAATTGATAACGATGTTGAAACCATCCGTCGCCATGTGTGGCCTGATAGTCTCCGGGATCCGGTTCTTGATTTCCTCGGCCAGAGCCACTGATGGCAACTCGATGGTCTTCTCAGCCAGTTCTTCTAACAAATTTTCGGTTTTTTGCTGGTCCATATCAGTGTTTTTTTTCTTCACTCAACTGATTTTTTATCACTTTCAGCGCCCTGTTAAGACGACTTTTATAAGTACCCTGCCTGACACCGACAGCCTCGGCAGCTTCTGCGATAGTCAGGTGCTGCATGTAATGCAGAACAACCACTTCTTTCAGTTTCACCGGAAGTTCAGCTACAATCCGGTTCAACCGATTAAGCTGCTCAGCATTATCGGCGGCTTCGGGTGATGTCAAGCTTTCGTCAGGCACCTCAAATCCTTCCGTTGCGCTGATACCGAGAAGCTCTTCATGCTTCGTCAGTCGCCAGTTATGCCGGGAAACATTGGCAGCGATTCGGTACAGCCAGCTATTGAGCATGGCGCTATCCCGCAACTGCCCTATATGCTGCCAAGCCTGAAAGAATGTTTCCTGCGTCAGGTCTTCACTTGTCTGTCGATCATGGCCAAGCCTTCGCATAAACAGATAAATCTGGCGGTACCACACATCGACTAATTCAACGGCAGCATTATGGTCGCCGCCCTTTAGCCTCGCAGCAAGTTCGTCCCGTCTTTGTTGCGGATGCTCCATAATCTCCTCAAGCCATCCTGCTGCCACCTATAAGATGCGCAAAATGGACTACCTGTTCCCTTAAAATTGGAATTTTTTGTAATTTTTCGACGTTTTCGTCAAAAAATTTAATATACATTAATCCGAAATGAACTGCAATATGCTGTTTTTCAGGATGTTACGGCATCAATAAGCAGCAGGCGGGTAAATAAAAAAGCCAGATTCCTATAAGACAGAATCTGGCTTCGGAGGAGGGTGATGAAAAGCAATAGGATAAAGACGTTTTTTACAGCCTCCTGCTCTACACTTCCCCTGCGTTCTATTTACTTTTTAATCGGACAACGGCCGAGAAATTCTTTAAAAATTTTACTGATAACTACATTTTTTCTCAGTCGTGTCAACTTTTTTTACGGCCAAACCGAAGTTTTGTTCTATGTTGCAAAAAAACATTGAAATCCGTGCAAAAATCGGTTTCTTTATAGAGCAGAATTATGCTTGCTAAAAGTGGTCTGTTCTAATATTTTAACCGTAACCCTGTTATTTGTTAGGGCGTTACGACGCAAATGGAGCGATTATGAGAATTACAATTGACGATTTAGTGACGGCGAAACGCGAAAACCGAAAAATTACCGCGGTAAGCTGCTATGATTACAATACCGCAAGGTTGGCTGCGGCGGCTAATGTCCAAATGATATTGGTGGGGGATTCGGCTGCTCAATTTGTATTAGGCTTTGAGAATACCTTGCCGGTAACGATGGATTTTATGGTGGCGATAACGGCGGGGGTAAGGCGAGGGGCGCCGGAAGTTTGCCTCGTTGCGGATATGCCCTTTTTGTCGTATCAGGCGGGAATTGGTGAGGCGGTGAAAAACGCAGGAAGATTTTTCACCGAGGCTGATGCCCAAATGGTAAAAATCGAGGTCGCTGAGGCATATCTCGATGTGGTAAAAGCGGTTAGCGATGCTGGTATGCCGGTGATGGCGCATCTCGGAATTCGCCCGCAGGCCATTGCGAAATTGGGTAAATTAAAGGCGGAGGGGACAACTGCGGAGGTTGGGCTGGATTTGATAACCCTCGCACAACGAATGGTTGACGCGGGGGCAAGTTCGCTGCTTTTGGAGGGAACCGCAACCGAAGTTGCGGAAATTATTACAAAACGGGTTGATGTCCCCGTAATAGGCTGCGGCTCAGGACCGGGCTGCGACGGCCAGATTCTTGTCGCACCGGATATTCTCGGATTGGCCTGCGGCACAAGTCCTAAATTCGCGAAAAGCTACAGCGATTTAGGTAGCGCCGCCATAAAGGCTTTTGAAAACTACGCGAAGGAAGTAGCATCAGGCAAATATCCGGATGATGCACACAGCTACCATATGAAAACGGGGGAATTCGACCGCCTCAAAAAATCTTTATGAATAAACCGGACGGAATTTTTGAAAGGCGTAATGAATTAAAAAGTGTATTTTGGATATTGGCTGGAGTTTTAATTGTTATCACGCTGTTATTTCCCGGCGATGCCCCCTGGATAAACGATGAGCCTATCCTTATATATACGGCTTTCACTTACAATCAACAGGGCATTTTCCCCGGCCATGGTATATATGGCAGCATCGGAATTCCTTACGGCCCCTTACCAATATGGTTTTATAAATGCCTTCTATTCTTTTCAAAAGACCTGATTTTTATTACTTTAATAAAAACGCTGCTCACTTCGTTAGTCGTATTCCTGTCATTATATTTTATCGCAAAAACACTGAATTTACCGACATATCCTTTGCTGCTGCCCCTGGCTTCACCTTATTTGTATTTGTATTCACGCACTTTGTGGGACATCTGTTTTCTAATACCAATATCAATTGTATTACTGCTGTGCCTGATAAAATTAATAGATACTCACCGGCTGTCATGGTTTGCGGCCTGCCTTTTCAGCATGGTTTGTCTTATTTATATTCATCTGATATCGATGCTAATCGTAATACCGTTCTTCATCTTTTTAATTTTATTCGAATGGAAGTGGCTTTTAACACATTGGAGAAATATATCTTTGCTGATAATTGTTTTTTTATGTTCTTTAATACCCTACGCAAAACTCGTTTTGACCAAATCCGCTGTCTCGATGGAAAGCTCGATTACCGATACGTGGTATAACTGGCTTGCGCCGGTAAAGATTTTTTCCTTCTGGGGATTCGACAATTATTTTGTCCCGGAAATGCTGACAAAAGACTACGTGCTCCCGGGCGATTTATACATACTCCTGAAATATTTAACCGGACTCGCCTTCATCTTCTTCATTATAGGTTTTTTCATAATTACCTTGAACTTATGGAAAAAGATTCGCGGAAAAACGGCATTGACAACCGAAGAAAATTTTTCGGCCTTCTGCATTATTACGATAGTATTTTCAATATTATTTTTCATCGCCAGCAGAATTTCTTTCCACCCACAATACAGCAATATTGTCTGCTTCGCTTACTTCTTTATTATATACTCATGTTTAAAACTCTACTGGCAA
>Ga0214473_10002642_pt1 | contig 21985 bp, 13 predicted proteins | sample RVTome_7_FD_203509 | JGI IMG/M metagenome (GOLD analysis project Ga0214473, IMG submission 203509) | Soil microbial communities from uranium-contaminated site in the Upper Colorado River Basin, Wyoming, United States - RVT98D197 | ecosystem: Environmental > Terrestrial > Soil > Contaminated >... | reverse complement strand
GTTGGAAGATCCCCGGCCGCGCCGGCGACTCCCCCATCCTGGGCGCCGGCCTGTACGTGGACAATGACGTGGGCGCCGCCGGCTCCACCGGCCGCGGCGAGGCCAACCTCTACAACCTCTGCTCCTTCCTCATCGTGGAGGAGATGCGCCGCGGCGCCGCCCCCCTGGACGCCGGCATGGCCGCCCTCCGCCGCATCCAGGCCAACACCATCGACGAGCGCCTGCTGAACGAGCAGGGCCAACCCAACTTCAACGTGCGCTTCTTCGTGCTGAACAAGGCCGGAGACTTCGCGGGCGTGGCCATGTACAACAGCGGCGAGGGGCAGTACGCCATCTGCACGGAGAACGGCGCGGAGAAGCTGCCGCTGGAGCCGCTGCTGGAGGGTGGGGATGAGGTGTAGGGGCGGCGGCCCGCCGCACGCCCAACAACTTCATTGTCCCGGCAGCTCCCGCCGACCTACCTTTGCTCAGCTTCCCCATCGCTCCCCTCCCGGAGTTGTGCCATGCGCCTCGACATCCACAACCTGTCCAAGACCTACCCCAACGGCGTGCAGGCGCTGAAGGACGTCTCCCTTACGATCGAGCCGGGCATGTTCGGCCTGCTGGGGCCGAACGGGGCAGGCAAGTCCACGCTCATGCGGACCATTGCCACGCTCCAGCAGCCGGACGCCGGCAGCATCACCTTCGGCGATCTGAACGTGCTCGAGCAGGCGGACGAGGTGCGCCGCATCCTGGGCTACCTGCCGCAGGAGTTCGGCCTCTACCCGAACCTTTCGGCGGAGCTGACGCTGGACCATTTCGCCACGCTCAAGGGCGTGGCGGGGCGGGGGGAGCGGAAGGACCTCGTGGATGCGCTGCTGCGCCAGACCAATCTGTGGGAGGCGCGGAAGACGGACGTGGGCGGCTTCTCGGGGGGCATGAAGCAGCGCCTGGGGATAGCCATCGCGCTAGCCGGGGCCCCGCGGCTGCTCATCGTGGACGAGCCCACGGCGGGGCTGGACCCGGTGGAGCGCCATCGCTTCCTGCACCTCCTGGCCGAGCTCGGCCGGGACATCGTGGTGATCCTCTCCACCCACATCGTGGAGGACGTGCGTGAGCTGTGCAGCGCCATGGCCATCATGAACAAGGGGGAAGTGGTGCTGCAGGGGGACCCGCTGGGCCTCCTGGATGGCGCCCGCGGGCGCGTATGGCGCAAGCTGGTCACGCGCGAGGCGCTGCAGCGCTACCACGCGGAGCTGCCGGTGATCTCGGTGCGACTCGCGGGCGGACAGCCCGTGGTCCACGTGTGGGGGGACGCGGCACCGGAGGAGGGTTTCACGCAGGTGGAGCCGGTGCTGGAGGACGTCTATTTCCACCGGGTAGGCGCGGCCGCGGCCGGGGAGGGCTGACATGTTCTGGCCCATCCTGCGCTTCGAGCTGCGCTACCATCTGAAGCGGCCCGTCACCTACCTCTATTTTGCCATCTTCTTCCTGCTTTCCTTTTTCACCATCGCCTCCGAGGCCATGGAGCTGGCCACCGGCCTGGTCAAGCGGAATTCGCCCTACGGCATGGCGCAGCTCGTGGTCATGGCCACCGCCGTCGGTCAGGTGATCACCACGGCCGTGGCGGGCACGGCCCTCCTGCGCGACTTCGAGCACCGCTCCCACGAGCTGGTGTTCACCACCCGCGTGACCCGTCTGGGGTACCTGGGTGGCCGTTTCGGCGGCGCCCTGGCGGCCATGCTGGTGGCCTTCATGGGGATTCCGCTGGGGGCGCTCGCGGGTTCCATCATGCCGTGGGTGGACGCCGAGCGGCTGCTGCCGATCGATCCGTGGTTCTACTTCCAGCCCTTCCTGCTCTTCGGCGTCACCAACGTGATCATCGTGAGCGCCCTGTTCTTTGCCGTGGGGGCGTTCACGCGCAGCCTGTTCGCCATCTACACACAGGGTATCTTCCTGCTGGTGGCGTGGAGCGTGAGCCAGGAATGGCTGACCGGCGTGGACCGGCACGCTCTGGCCAACGTCCTGGACATCTTCGGCTTCAACACGGTGGACCTGACCACCCGCTACTGGACGGTGGCGGAGCGCAACTCCCTGACCCTGCCCCTCGAGGGTTACGTCCTCACGAACCGGCTCGTCTGGCTGGGCGTGGCCGCCGCCCTGCTCCTGGCCAGCGCGCTACACTTCCGGTTCGAGGCGCAGCCCCGGAAGCTCTTCCGCATGCCCGCGCGGTGGCGCCGCGCCACGCCGGCCGAACCCGCGCCCGCCGGACCCGCAGCCATCGGCCTCGGGCCGACGGGACCCGCACAGCCCGTCCGGCGGCCCACCGTCACGCCCGCCTTCGCCGGCGCCGCGCTGTGGCGGCAGGTGACGAGCAGCGCGCGCTTCAGCTTCCTGCGCATCGTCCGGGACAAGCCGTTCGTGGCCATTGCCGCCATCGGGGCGGTGAACGTGTTCATGAGTGCCTGGTACGTGGATGAGCTCTACGGCGTCACCACGCTGCCCGTCACGTACCTGGTAGCCAACATGGTGGGTGGGGCGTTCTTCCTCTTCATGGTCATCCTGACCACCATCTACGCCGGCGAGTCGGTGTGGCGCGAGCGCGGCCTGGGCGCCGACCAGATCGTGGACGCCCTGCCCGTTCCCACCTGGACGCCGGCGGTGGGCAAGGTGGTGGGGCTGGCGCTCACCCAGCTCCTCCTGCTCCTGCTGCTCAACGTGGTGGGCATGGCGGTGCAACTCATCAAGGGCTACACGGAGTTCCAGCCGCTGGTCTACCTCCAGTTCACATTCGGCACGCAGCTCCCCTGGGTGGTGGCCGTCACCTTGTTCGCATTCCTGGTGCATGCCCTGGTGGACAACAAGTTCATGGGCCACGCGGTGATCATCCTGTGGTGGATCGGCACGGTGGTGGCGTTCGAACTGGGCTTCGAGCATCAGCTCTTCAATCCCGGCTTCGCGCCCGGCTTCATCTACTCCGCCATGAACGGCTTCGGGCACTTCACCGCCAACCTGGCCCTGTCGGCCGGTTATGCTCTGGGACTCGGCCTCATGGCCATCACGGTGGGCGTGCTCTTCTGGGCGCGCGGCACGGACACGCGGCTCCGGCAGCGCACCCGGCAGGCGCGGGCCCGTTGGTCACCCCGCGCGCTCGCGGTGGGCGCCAGCGGGCTGGCCATGGTCCTGCTTTTCGGCGGCGCCATCTTCTACAACACCAACGTCCTGAACCGCTACGTCACGAGCGACGACGGCTACGCCGAGCTCGCGGCGTGGGAGCGCACGTACCGTCGCTACATCCACCTCCGTCCGCCCCGGATCACGGCCGTGGACGTGCGCGTGGACCTCTGGCCGGAGCGGCGGGCATACGCGCTGGATGGCACCTACGTGGTGGTGAATCGGGAGGCTGCGCCGCTGGACAGCATCCTCCTCAACTTCGACGATGCGCTCACGGTGGAGCGCATGGAGTGGAGCGTGCCCGCGCGGGCCGCCATCCAGGATACGGTCACGGGCACGCAGCTCTGGGTCCTCGAAGCGCCCATGGCGCCGGGCGACTCCATGGAGCTGCGCTATCGTATGGCGTGGGCGGCAAACGGATTTCCCAACAGCGGCTCGAACACGCGCGTGGTGGAGAACGGCACCTTCCTGCCGAGCCTGGGTCCGAGCCTGGGCTACAACACTGCCACCGAACTTTCCAACCCCGACGAGCGCCGCAAGCAGGGGCTGTCCGAGCGGGAGCGCCTGCCAGACCTGGACGATCCCGACGCGCGTCGCAATCCGCAGTTCGCCATCGACAGTGACCTGGTCGACTTCAGCGCCACGGTGAGCACGGCCCCGGACCAGATCGCGCTGGCGCCGGGCACGCTGGTGCGCGAGTGGGAGGAAGGGGGACGTCGCTTATTCCGCTACGAGATGGAGCGCCCCATCGCGAACTTCGCCACGGTGGCGTCCGCCCGCTACGAAGTGGTGCGGGACCGATGGAAAGACGTGGACATCAGCGTCTACCACCACCCCGGACACGACTACAACGTGGCGCGGATGATCGCGGCGGTGAAGGCTTCGCTGGACTACTACACGGAGCACTTCAGCCCCTACCAGTACTCCGAGATCCGCATCCTGGAATTTCCGCGCTACGCCAATTTCGCGCAGAGCTTCCCCACCACCATCCCCTACTCGGAAGGCATCGGCTTCATCCTGAAGGTCTCCGACAAGGATGATGACCTGGACATGCCCTTCTTCGTCACCGCCCACGAGGTGGCGCACCAGTGGTGGGGGCACCAGGTGGTCGGCGCACGGGCCCAGGGCTCGGCCATGATGGTGGAGTCCATGGCCGAGTACGCGGCGCTCACGGTGATGGAGAAAAAGTATGGCGCTTCGCACGCGCGCAAATTCCTGCGCCACGAGCTGGACGACTACCTGACGGGGCGAACCGGCGAACGCATCCGCGAGCAGCCGCTCCTCCGTACCGAGAATCAGGGCTACATCCACTACAACAAGGGTTCGCTGGCCCTCTACGCCATCCGGGACTACATCGGCGAGGAGGCCATGAATCGAGCGTTGCGCGGCTACCTCCAGGCGCACGCGTTCGAAGGAGCGCCCTACTCCACGGCGCGCGATTTCGTGGGCTACCTGAGGGCCGAGACGCCCGACTCGCTCCAGTACGTCATCACGGACCTGATCGAGACCATCACGCTGTGGGACAACAAGGCCTCCGAGGCTACCGTGACCAGCCGCGCGGACGGCGGCCACACGGTGCGGCTGGTGGTGGAGTCCAGGAAGGTGCGCGCCGACAGCCTGGGCAACGAGACGGAGGTGCCCCTGGCCGACTACGTGGACGTGGGCGTCTTCGGCGAGCGCGAGCCGGGCAACAGCCTGGGCCGGCCGCTCTACCTGGAGAAGCACCGCATCACCGGGGCGCGGACGGAGATCGAGATCGTGGTGGACGAGCAGCCCCGCCGCGCGGGCATCGACCCATACAACAAGCTCATCGACCGCATGCCTGGGGACAACGTGCGGGAGGTGTCGTCGGGCGGATGACCTGCGTGCCGCCTGCTACCACGGCCTCACGGACACGCACGCCGAGGAAGAGAACCACAAGTCCCGCGGCTACAAGCTCGTGGCGGGCTTCCTCTACCCGCTGGGTTACTGATCGAACGGGCGGGGCGCCGGGCCGAGCGGTCCGGCGCCACCGCTCTCCCCTGAAGCTCAGGGCCTTTCCGCCGGCGCCGCCCGTGGCGCTGACCTGGGAGCTTGTGCTGCCCGGAGCGGGGGCGTACCGTTAAAAGGACACGATTCCGGGTCATCTCTACCCTGTTGGCGCCCCATGCTGCCCCGCCGCGTTTTCGTCTCCGTTGGCGTTGCCACCGCGCTCACCCTACCGATGGCGTGCCAGGATGCGCCCGTAGCTCCCGCTCCCGATGAGACGGTGGGGCAGGTTCGCCTCCTGGCCACGAAGCAGACCATGGAGGAGACCGAGGTCCTGCTGCTCCGGGCGGACGTGATCTCCGTAAGCGGCCGGCTGCTCACGGACAGGTCCGTCACGTGGTCCTCGGACGATGCGGCGGTGGCCAGGGTGGATTCCAGCGGGGCACTCCTGGGCGTGGGGCCGGGAGAGGTGACCATCAAGGCTGCTGTCGGGCAGGTGGAAGATACCCGGCGCTTTTCCGTCCTCGGACCCGACAGCCTGCAACTCGATGTCCCCGGCCCGGTAGAAGCCGGCGACACCATCCGCCTCGTGGCCCGGGCGTTCACGCCTTCCAGCCGGTCCTGCGACGCTGGTATCGTGGTCTGGCTGGCCGCCGATCCGGGGGTGGCCACCATCGACGCCACTGGTCTGCTTAGCGGTGTACGCCCGGGTAAGGCGTTGGTAACGGCCACCGCGCGGGGCATGACCGCGGCAGTCACGGCGACGGTGAAGCAGGCTGCTGGCACGATCCACACCGGGGCGGCGGGGGACACCGTCTGGCGCGCGGTCGGCTACCCGCACATCCTGCAGGGCGTGGCTCGCGTGCCGCGGCTGCGCCTCGAGCCCGGCGTGGAAGTCCGCGTGGAGGCGGGCGGCGGCGTGGTGGTGGGGCTTCTCGACGCCCGCGGCACCGCCGCCCTCCCCATCCGGTTCTTCTCCGATGCTGGCACCGGTGGATGGTCCGGCGTCCGCATCAGCAGTGGCGCCTACCCGGTGTCCGGTGCTCCTACCTCCGACCTCGAGCACGTCCGGATCGAGGACGCCGACGTGGCAATCCAGGCCGAGCACCCTGTGGAGATGCGCAACGTGGCCGTCCTGCGCACCGCATCCGACGGTGTGGTGCTGAGCAGCGGCACCGTGCGAGAATTGACGGTGGACAGCGCCGGGGGTACCGGCGTACGAATCCTATCCTACAACGCACCGGGGCTGACGCTCGAGGCGGCCCGGGTTCGCTGGGCCGAAGGAAAGGGAATCTACCTGCAGCGCAGGTCGAGTCTGACCCTCGTGGGTAGCGAGATCCTGGAGAGCGGCGCCATAGGCCTTCACCAGGACTCGGAGGCCTTCACCCTGCGCGTGCGCGAAGGGATCCGGATTTCCGGCGGCAGCAGCTACCCCGCCTACGTCTACTCCTCTGTCCTCACGGGGCTGCTGCCGGACGCCTCCTCTCACACTGCCCTTACCGGCAACGCGCTCGACACGCTCCTGGTCATGGGCAACGGATCCACCGGGCCGCTGGTGATCCGCCCGGAGCTGCCATGGGCCGCCCAGGGAGGCACCTGCGCCGTCTGTGCGCAACTCGGGTCGGTAGAACTGCGTCCGGGCGCGTTCCTCCGGGTAGGCAACGGCATCCTGCGGGCACAGCTCTCCTCTTCCGCAACCGCCGACGCTCCTGCGACGGTCCAGGGGAGCCCCAACTGGACGAACACCCTCGTCCTGGCTGGGGACGGCCAGCCGCTGCGGAACGTGGCATTCAGCTGGCTCGTGGTCACCGGCGAGGGAACGTGGCCGCTGAACCTGGCCGACCTGACGATCATCGACGGCAAGGTGGATCTGGCTCCCCCGAACTCCACCCTTTCGAGTGCGTCCCTTGTTGGCGCTCAGCTCGTGCTGCGGGCGGGGGCGGCGGCGCGTAACGTCCAGCTCCGGGACGCCCCGGCCGACGGCGTCCTTGTGCGGGGTGCCGGGGCCATCCTCACCGACTGCGTCGTCACGGGGAGCGGCGGCCATGGCGTGCTGGTGGATTCAGGCACCGTGCGCGTCGAGCGGTGCAACCTGGAGGGGAACACCGGGGTGGGGATCAACAACCTCACGGCGGATACGGTGGACGCCCGGGGGAACTGGTGGGGGGACGCCGCGGGCCCGCTGGGTCCACTGGGGGACGGGGTGCTGGGCCCCGTCAATTTCCTGCCGTTCCTGGGTGCGCCGCTGACGTTCACCGGGGCCGTGCTGCCAGCCGCTTCCGCGGCGCTCGCCCTCCGGTCGGGGCGGCCGCCCGCCTGAACGACGCCATGCCGCCGCCCGTCCCGCTCCGCTTGGACGAGCCCACCCCTATCACATCCAACGACGCCCATCACCTCCATCCGCTCCTCTTCAGCACGGCCCGGCAGTAGGGCGCGCCACCGGGATAGGTCCGCTTGGTGCTTGCCCGCAATTCATGCCCGCCCTACCATCGCCGACACGTGGAAGTCGCGCCCGGACTCGCAGCGGACGGAGGCCGTGATGAGTGCAGCGGGAGGAGCAGCAGGGGGCGCGACGGCAGCGGCCGCCGCCGGCCAGAAACTGATCAAGGTCTCGGGCGCGCTCGTCGAGACCGAGCCGGCGATCTTTCAGCAGCTCGTGCAGCGCATCGACGAGCCGCTCGTGCTGCATCAGGAGCCGGGCGGGATGTTCTCCCGGCACCACAGGTACGCAACCAGCCACCGCGGGTTCATTTTCCTGGCAAAGTCGCGCGAGCCCCTGGCCCTGCCGGGACGTGCCGCCGTGCTACCGGCGCGCAAGATCTGGTTCCCCGACTGAGCCGCCGCCGCGGTCCCCCGCCCGTCCCGACGCGCCATGGCGCAGGGCTCCCGAGATTCATCCACCTGCTCACGACGCTGCACGCGCTCGGAGCGCTGGCCTGTTTCATCATGGCCCTGGTTAGCGCGCTCTCCGCGGCGTTCCGGGAGTCGCTGGCCGTGTCGGGTGGGAGCCGGCTCATGCTCGACCTGTTCGGCGCGTCCACCTGGCTCTTTCTCCTATTGGTCGGCTGTGTCCTCGGTGTGCTGGCGTATGGCTCGCTTCGGGTGAGGCCGTGGGCGTGGCACCTGACGCTCGCGGTCTACGGCATCGGCGTGCTGGGCAGCCTGTGGCAGGTCAGCCTCGGCATCACGCCCGGGTGGGTATCCGCGACCGTGAACGCCGCGGTCGTCGTGTACGCAAGCCGGCCGCGCGTGCGTGACGCCTATCTGCGACCGCCAGCTTCGCCATAGCTGCAACACGCGACCGCCGACCCCCGCCGACCCCCGCCGACCCCCGCGCACAGCCCAGACTCTCCGATCGCTCCGCGACTGGCCCGCCCTCCTAGCAAATTGGCCGATTCTGCCATGGAAGGGATCTCAGGCGCCGTAGTAGATTTTGTGTCGCAGCATAGGGATGCACGATCCTGGAGGGAGTCATGGGCGGGGGAGGGGAGCGGGTCAATTTCCGGGCGCCGAGCGTGGCACGGTGGGGGGAGTGGGGCACCCTGAAGGTGCGGGAGCGGAGCCGCGGTTTGGCGGGTGACTCATCCAGCTATATCGACGTTATCGCGGTAACGCGGGAGGAAGCAGCGCAGCCGGTGGCCACGCCCGGCGGGAACGCTGACTCATCCAGCTATATCGACGTTACCGCGGTAACGCGGGAAGCCCCCGAAGGTCTGGGCGCTCCTGACGCTGAAGCCAACGAATACGATGCCCTCGAGGAGATCGGCAACCGCATCGCCACGCTGGCGGCCCACATCCACGCCGCCGAGCACGAGATCCTCACCCTGATCGCTGACTTCGACCGGCGCCGCGGGTGGGAGGTGTGCGGGTATCCCAACTGCGCGGAGTGGCTCGCGGCGCGCATCGGCCTGGGGCTGAACGCCTGCCGCGAGCGGGTGCGCGTGGCGCGGTCGCTGGAACGTCTGCCGCTGATCAGCGCCGCCATGGCGCGCGGAGAGCTGAGTTTCAGCAAGGTCAGGGAGTTGAGCCGCATCGAAGCCCTGGCCGATGAGGCGGCGGTGGTCGAGTTCGCCCGCTCGGCCACACTCGAGAAGACGCGCGAGTTCGTACGTGGCTATCGCATGCACAGCCGGCTGGACGAGACGGAGCTGGCGCGCCGCCAGCACGAGGCGCGCTCGGCCGTGGCCTTTCCGAACATGCAGGGCATGTACGAGCTGCACGCGCGGTTTCCGGGTGATCCGGGTGCGTTGGTGATGCGGGCGCTCGAGCAGTTCGGGCACGCGGTGCATGGCACGAGCACGGAGGTCACGGCCAAGCAGCGCTTCGCCGACGCCCTAACGCTGATCTTCGAGTTGGCGCTCGCGGTGGGGCCGGAGGCGGTACTGGGGCAGCGGCATGCGGACGCGGACCCGGCGCCTGGCCCCGACGCGCGTGAGGTCCCGGTGCCGACCGAATCCCCCCGCCTTCCCATCAGCGGCACAGGTCCCGACCGCTACATGGCGTTCCTCCACGTGGAGCCAGCCACCCTCGAATGGGGCAGGGAGTCCGAGCTGTCCCACCTCCATGACGGCACCCGCGTGGCGCCTGAGACATCACGCCGGCTCACGTGTGACTGCAGCTTGGTGGACGTCGCAAAGGACGAGGATGGACAGATCCTGAACGTAGGCCGGCGGACGCGGAAGATCCCGGCGCGGGTGCGGCGGGCGCTGGAGGTGCGGGATCGGGGATGTCGCTTTCCGGGGTGCTGCCGGCGGCTGACGGACGGGCATCACGTGGTGCACTGGGCGGATGGTGGGGCCACCGCGCTGGACAACCTCGTGCTGCTCTGCCGCTTCCATCACACGCTGGTGCACGAGGGTGGGTTCAGCATGGACATGCCGGGGCCCGGCCGTGTGAACTTCTACGACCGCCGCGGTATGCCAGTGCCGGCGGGGTCCATCAGCGTTCATCTACAGGAGCAACCTGTCCAAGCGCTCATCAGACGCAACCAGCGGCGGGGCGCCGACCCGGGCCCCTACACCGCCGCGAACCGTTACAAGCATGACCGGCTGATCCCGTGGTCCGTGGTGGCGGCGGCCATGGAGGCGGTGGATCCGGGGTGAGGGGGCGTGGCCCTGCCTCCCGGCGAATTTGACCGGAGGCATCTCACTTTCAGGGGACTGGATCCGTGGTGGCCTAAGGAGCCCCGCTGCCACGAGGCCGGTCCCTACCCGTACCTCCACGCCGGGGATTACGACAGGAATCCGCCGCGAAGGTGCCAGGCCGGGGACATTCCCTCGCTGCTGGGGTGCCGACCCGTGGAGGTGCCCCCTCCGGACGGCCTACAGGTGCAGCATCTCGTGCTCTACCTGGCCTCCGACCTGCCCGTGGACCCGCACCGCATGGCGTGGGAAATCGAGTCGGCGCTGGTGCGCTATCCCGACCTGGGACCAGCCCTGTGGAACGAGGCGTAGATCCACGCGGGATCGCGTGTGTAGCTCTCAGCCAGGCCACGCACGCCGTCACCCGCTTCACGGGCCAGGATGACGGTCTGGCGTGCGCCCGGCACGGCGCGCATAACCTGCTGGCGCCCCGCAGGACGTTGGCACCGGCGCCAACCGTCACCTGCAGGGTTGCGGCGGCCGCGAACGACGCCGTGCCAACGCCCGTCCCCGCTCCGCCGATTCCCGACGGCGGCGGCGAGCATTTCCCTACAGACACGCCGCGGCCGGATGCTATCCTGAATGCGCTGTTCGTCAACCGGGCGAAGCGGCCCGGGGGGGTCCGGGCCGCTCGCACTTCACCCGATCGATGGGGGCACCATCATGTCGGTCAAGGCTCGGTATCTCGCCGCAGTGGGCGGCGCCGCCCTCGTGGCAATCGTGGCAGTTCCAGCGAGCGCGCAGGTCTCCGTGGGAGCGTTCGCCGGCATCTCGCACTTCTCCGTGGATCAGGAAGTGGAAGTGGACGGCGTGGAGCTGTCCAACAAGACGGGGCTGGCCGTCGGAGGGATCGTGAACTTCGCGCTCACCGAGATGGTCGGCCTCCAGTTCGAGCCCATGTTCCTGCACAAGGGCTCCACGGCGGACGTGACGGGATTCGGCCAGGTGGACGTGACCGCCTCCTACCTGGAGCTGCCCGTCCTCCTCACCTACTCCTTCGGCACGGGCAGCATTCGGCCGTACCTGATGGTGGGTCCCACGGTGGGCTACCTCCTCAGTGCCAAGCAGGAGGCGGAGTTCATCCCGGAGGCTGCCGAGGACATCAAGGACCGGAGCGAGGACATCGAGTTTGGCGTGACGGGTGGGCTGGGCGTGCAGTTCCCCCTTGGCGCCACCCTGAACGGCTTCGTGCAGGGGCGCTATTACCACGGCCTCACGGACACGCACGCCGAGGAGGAGAACCACAAGTCCCGCGGCTACAAGCTCGTGGCGGGCTTCCTCTACCCCCTGGGCTACTGACCGAATGGCCGGGGCGCCGGACCGCGAGGTCCGGCGCCACCGCTCTCCCCCTGAAGTTCGCGGACTTTCCGCTGGCCCCGAAAACGCGGTGGCACTGCACCAGTCCTGGCGCAGCGCCCGACGCCATATGAGCGGCTGAGGTGGCCCGGATTTGGGTCCGCCTGTCCTGCGCATCCGTGGCTGGCGCAGCCCGGAACCGCTAGATTTCAACCCTTCCCTCGAACATGGCACAGACTGAGCATGCGCTTTCCCATTCTGACGCTGGCGCTCGTTGTTGCCGCGTGCGGCCAGGATCCCGTGCCGCGCGTGGGAGTGGTCGGCAGTCCGCAGGACATAGCGGCTGCCAAACTTGCGGTCATCGAGGCCATGGCCGCCAACCCCGGCCTGGCTATCGAGTTGATCGAGCGCCCACGGGAGCAGGCCACCTCCGATCCCGCCCTGGAAGTGGCCGAGGAGCTGATCCGCCACCCCGGCCTCATCGCGGTAGTCGGCCACTCCAACTCGGTTGCAAGCCTGGCCGCGTCCCAGGTCTACAATGAAGCCGGCGTGGTGCAGATCGCGCCCTCCTCGACCGCGCCTTCCTACAGCTTGGCGGGCCCCTTCAGCTTCCGCATCGTGCCGAGCGACACGGCGCAGGCCGCGCGCCTGCTGGCGCTTGCAGGGGCGGACGGCGCGCAGCGCATTGCGGTGGTCTACGCGAACGACGACTACGGGCGAGGACTGTACGGGCACATGCGTCCCGCCCTGAGAGCGGCACTCGTGTTCGAGGCTCCGTACCAGGAGGGCGGCACGGCGCTGCAGTTCACGCCCCTGGGCGAGAGCATTGCCGCCAGCCGTCCGGACCTGCTGCTGTGGCTGGGCCGCGAGAGCGGCCTGGGCGCCACCCTCGCGGTGCTCGAGACCATGGGGTTGCGGCCGCCCGTGCTGGCCTCCGACGGCGTGGACAATCCGCGCGTCTACGAGAACGCCGATGGCATCTTCACGGGCGTACGCCTGCTCCGCTTCGTGGATCTGGCGGCGCCGGACCCGGCGCTGGCGGCGTTCCGGGATCGCATGGCGGAGGCCGGCGAGGCGTTCCTGAGTGCCGAGTCGGTACTGACATACGACGCTACCGGGCTGGTCATCCAGGCAATACTGGACGGCATGAGCACCGCGGAGCAGCTCCGGCAATACCTGACCGAGTTGGGCAGTCTGCGCCCCGCATATGCCGGACTGGCCGGTCCGATCGTTTTTGATTCGGCCGGCGACGCCCTGCGTGATTACCATCTGGCCGAAGTGACACCCGACGGTGTGGTTGCGCGGCGGCGCTGAGGTGTTCGCCACGCTGTCGATCCGGCACTTCCTGCTGGCCGCGCTGGCCGCGCTCGGTGTAGCCACGGTGGCCGGGTTAGGCGGGTTGCTGATGACGTTCGAGGCCGTGCGCTCGTCGGTTGAGCGTGACACGGCGCTGCTCTTCGAAGATGAAGCCACCGCCAACCGCTTCGCGGGGCACGTGCAGCGCCAGCAAGAGGCGGCGCTGCGCTACGCGCTGCAGCCAGATCCGGCCCTGGCCGATCTGTTCACTACCGAGGGCATGCGTGCGCACGAGGAGATTCGTCGCTATCTGTTTCGCGGCCTGACGCCCGAAGAGCGCCGCCTCGTGGAGCAGATGCGCGAGCGGCACCAGGTATTCGAGGTTCGAACGCGCCCCATCTTCTTCGGTGCCGGCGGCGCGGACCTGATCCCGGACCACAACGAGATCGAGGCCGACCTGGAGCGCTTTGCGGCGCTCCGCAACCAGCGCACCCTGCGGCTGGCGGTCAACTACCAGCAAATGTGGACGCGGCTCTACGCTGCCAGCGCGGTGTTCGCAGCACTCCTGCTGATCGGCCTTGTCGTCATCGCGCATTCGCTCGGCCGCCGCCTGGCCGATCCGCTCGAGGCGTTGGCCGGCGCCACCGCCCGGGTGGGTGGGGGTGATTTCACCACGCAAGTGCCCGTGCGCGGGCGTGATGAGATCGCTCACGTGGCCGGCAGCTTCAACACCATGGTGAGTCACCTCCGCGCGGCGGAGGAATCCGCACGTGAGAGTGAGGCGCGCTATCGCACGCTGTTCGACCGCGTGCCGGTCGGGCTGTACCGTACCCGCCCCGATGGCCGCCTCGTTGAAGCCAATCCGGCTTTTGCCGGCATGCTCGGCTTCAGCGCCCCCGAGGACATCATCGGCGCTGACGTCAGCAGCATGTATAGCGATGTCGCCGAGCGCCAGAGGTGGATGGAGGTTATCGATTCCTCCTCCGGCGTGGTGGATGTCGATCGCGCTCACCGCACGCCCGACGGCACGATCCGGTGGCTACGCGACAGCGCGCGTGCGGTGCGCAACGAGCATGGCGAGGTGCTCTATTACGAGGGCGCCGTCCAGGACATCTCCGACCGCGTCAACGCTGAAGTGGCCCTGCGCGAGAGCGAGGCGCGCTTTCGCTCGTTGATCGAGAACGCGGCCGATGCCGTGATCGTGTTGTCGAAGAGCGGCGCTGTCCTTTATCAGTCGCCCACGGTGCAGCGGCTGCTGGGACATGAGGCATCCGCCTTCGCGGCCATGCGGTTGCTGGGCCTGGTCCATCCCGAGGATCAGGAGCGGGCGCGGACGTTCGCGCGCGCCCTCGACTCCGTGGGCTCCGCATTGACCGTGGAACTTCGCTGCCGATCCGCCACTGGCCAGTGGCGTGCGTTGCGCGTGACCGGCACCAACCGCGTGGCGGACAACCATGTGGGCGGCTACGTGATCAACGTGGCCGACGTCACGTCCGAGCGGGAACTGGAAGAGCAGTTGCTGCAGGCGCAGAAGCTCGAGGGCATCGGGCGGTTGGCCGGTGGTATTGCCCACGATTTCAACAATCTGCTCACGGCGATCATCGGCTACACCGACACCATCCAAGCGGCCGAGGATCCTGCGCGGGCTCGGGACGACCTTGGCGAAATTCGCCGTGCGGCGGAACGCGCAGCCATGCTGACGCAGCAACTGCTGGCCTTCAGCCGCCGTCAACCGGTCAATCTGCGGCCGGTGAATCTGAGTGCCGTGGTGCGCGACGTGGATGGCATGTTGCGCCGCCTTGTTGGTGAACACATTCAGCTGGTCACCCGCGGGGGCGCGGATGCGTGGATCCGTGCCGATCCCGGGCAATTGGAGCAGATCATTGTCAATCTCGTGGTGAACGCGCGGGACGCGCTGCCGAAGGGGGGCACGGTGCGGCTCGAGGTGTCACGCCTGCGCATTACGCCGACGGCTGCCATGCCGCATCCCGATCTGGCGCCGGGGATGTTCGTACGCCTGCGCGTGAGTGATACCGGCACCGGCATCCGGAGCGATGTGCTGCCGCACATTTTCGAGCCCTTCTTCACCACGAAGGGGGTGGGGCTGGGCACCGGGCTCGGCCTTTCCACCGTATACGGTCTGGCTCGCCAATTCGGTGGCAGCGTGGCTGTGGAGAGCACCTTGGGCACCGGTACCACGTTCGACGTCCTGGTGCCTGCGCTCGACACCGCACAGGCGGACGCGCTGGGCACACGGCAGGGAGGCGTGCTGGATGGCGCGGGGAACAGTGGCGACCGGGGCCGCACCGGGTCCCTGATCCTGCTCGCGGAGGACGAGGCTTCAGTACGCGCCCTGGTGGAGCGTCTGTTGCGCCGCGGCGGCTACAGGGTGATCACCGCTGTCAATGGTGCCGATGCGCTGGCGCAGGCGGCTGCCACGGAGGAGACCATCGATCTGCTCGTCACGGACGTGGTGATGCCGGTCATGGGCGGCATCGAGCTCGCGGAGCAGCTTACGTCCCTGCGCGGCCCGATCCGCGTCATCTACATGTCCGGCTACACGAAGGACGAGGTGCCGCTGTCAGCAGACCATGGCATGACGACTTTCCTGGAGAAGCCGTTCTCTCCGGCCGAACTGCTCGATGCGGTCGTCCGCCTTACCGCTACCAGTTGAGTCTCTCGACCGCCGTCACCGCGACGGGGCGGCTCCTGGCTCCCGGCCTCCTGCCTGGCGCCGTGAGAGGTCCGGTTGCTGCTTGCCGCCAAGTCCCGCCCGCCCTACCATCGCCGGCATGCGGCAGTTGCGCCCGAACACGTAGCGGATGGAGGCCGTGATGAGTGCAGCGGGAGGAGCAGCAGGGGGCGCGGCGGCAGCGGCCGCCGCCGGCCAGAAACTGGTCAAGGTCTCGGGCGCGCTCGTCGAGGCCGAGCCTGAGATATTTCAGCAGCTCGTGCAGCGCATTGACGAGCCGCTCGTGCTGCATCAGGAGCCGGGCGGGATGTTCTCGCGGCATCACAGGTACGCCACCAGCTTCCGTGGATTCATCTTCCTGGCCAGGTCGCGCGAGCCCCTTTCCCTGCCGGGACGTGCCGCCGTGCTGCCGGCGCGTAAAATCTGGTTTCCCGACTGAGCCGCCGCCGCGGTCGTGCTCCCGTCCCGATGCGCCATGGCGCGGGGCTCCCGAGGCCGGCCCGTGCTCCGCCTGTTCGGCGAGTCCACGCTGGTCCAGGGTGTGAACTCGGCGGACGCTGGGGTGGTACACGGAGGTACGACACGACCGCCCACGTGGAGAAACCAATGCAAGGCCCCGTCCTCGTAGCCGCCTGCATCCTCCTGGCGGGCTGTACCGCCGGGCTCCGCCCGCCGCTGCCGCCCGCGCATATGGGAGCCTACCAAGGCTTCTCCTGGGACGACGAGGCGGGCGCCACGCTCACCCGACCCGGCTGCACCGCCATCATCCGGATCCTGGCCCTCCCGCCAGGCGAATTCGACCGGCGGCATCTTACCTTCAGGGGACTGGATCCGTGGTGGGCGCAGGAGCCCCGCTGTCACGACGCCGGGCCCTATCCATTCCTCTACGCCGGGGATTTCGACATGAGTCCGCCGCGTGGCTGCCAGGAAGGGGAGACCCCCTCGTTGCCGGGGTGCAGACCCGTGGAGGTCCCTCCACCGAACGGCGTCCAGGTGCAGCGTCTCCTGCTCTACCTGGCCTCCGACCTGCCCGTGGACCCGCACCGCATGGCCTGGGAACTCGAGTCGGCGCTGGTGCGCTATCCCGACCTGGGACCGGCCCTGTGGAACGAGGATCTGGAGGCGGCGGCACGCCTCATCGAGCTCTTCCTTGCCGACACGCCCGGCTCACCCGAATGGTCGGGCATGCTGGTGCGCCCGCAGGGGCTCATTCGCGGGGCGTGGGCCGGGCCGGGGGGGCGGGGGCTGAGCCGGGAGGCGCGGGCTGAGCCGGGGGGCTGAGCCGGACTACCGCCCCCCCGACGCTACTCCTTCCGCACGTTGTCCGCTTCGGGGCCCTTCTGGGTGTCCACGATGTCGAAGCGCACGCGCTCACCCTCGTCCAGGGACTTGAAGCCTTCTTCCTGGATGGCGGTGTAGTGCACGAAGATGTCTTCCTCGGTGTCATCCGGCGTGATGAAGCCGTAGCCCTTGGAGTTGTTGAACCAGCGGACCACGCCCACGGCGCCCTTCGCGCGGGCCGGGCGGTCGCCGTCGCCGCGCCGGGGCGCCTCCTGGCTCTCGGCCTCCTGCCTGGCGCCGCCACGCCCGCGGCCCCGGCCGCGCCCGGAGCCGGCGTCGGCAGCCGCGGGGGCTCCCGCCGGCGCCTTGGCACCGGCGTAGATCCACGCGGGATCGCGTGTGTAGTTCTCCGCCAGGCCGCGCACGGCGTCACCCGCGTCTCGGGCCAGGATGATGGTCTGGCGTGCGCCCGGCACGGCGCGCATCACCTGCTTCAGGGCGTCCGTGCCCGGGCCGCGCAGCCGATCCGCCTCGTCCAGCACCACCACCTCGACGCTGTCCAGCCGCAGGTTGCCCGCCTCCAGGTGCTCGTGGAGGCGCTCCGGGGTGGCCACGATGACGTCGAAGCCGGCGCGCAGGTCCCGCAGCTGCGCCTGCATGGGGACCTCCCCGTGGATGGCGCCCACCCACAGGTCGGTGTCGCTAGCCAGCGCCTTGGCCGCGGTGCTGATGCGCTCCACCGCGGCGCGGTCGGGGCAGAGCACCAGCGTGTGCAGGCCCTCCTGGTCGAGCTGCTGGTCGAGGGCGGCCATGAGCGCGCCGTTCGTCTTGCCGGCGTCCGCCGGCGCTACCGCCACGATGTCCAGGTGCTCCCGCACGCGCGGGATGATCTCTCCCTGGGCGGGGGTGGGTGCGTCCCAGCCCAGGTCGGCGAGCGCGCGGCGGAGCGGCGCGCCGCGCACCAGCTCCTTGAGGGCGGGCAGGCGCGCGGCGGCGGTGGCCGCTCTCGCGCCGCCGCGGGGGGCGTCACCGCGCTTGAGGCGCGCGGGCGGCACGCCGGGGCCGGGCCGGGGACGCCGCAGAACGGCGAATGCCACCAGGCCGATGACCACGACGAGTATGACGATCAGGAACCAGTCCACTCAAGACCCCGCTACTGCTGGAGAAAGCCCGTGCGCGGGTTCAGGGATGGCGCGCGGGAAGCGGGACCATTGTCTGACCTGCGGGCAGGCATGTCAAGCGGGGACGTGCGCTCAGTCCGTGTCCACGGCGGCGGGCGGCAGCCATCCTAGCGGGGCCAGCGGCGCGCGCACCAGCGTGTAACCCTGGTACTCCCCGAGCACCTCCACCTGGGTTCCTGCGGCCAGTTCGGCTACCCTCAGGCCGGCCGGGCCGGGCGCGTGGTGGATGGCGGTTGTGGCGGTCATGCGCTGGTGGCTGAGCGGCACCAGCGCGGACTCGGCGCGCGCCGCCCGCACATAGCCCCCGCGTCCGTCCGCCAGACGCACGCGATACCACGGCCCGGCGGCGCCCAGGACCCGGAGCGGCACGGACCGGGCCAGCCGCTCGAGGACCGGCGCGCCATCCGATGGCCCCGCGCGCACCTCGGCCTCGGCCGCCGCCACGCGCGCCCAGCCGCCCAGCAGCGCGGTGTCCCCGCGCAGCGCCGGCGGCGTACGCGCCAGCGGCCGGATCCAGGGAGCGGGGTCGGTGGGCCCGCGCGAGTAGACGCCGAAGTGGAGGTGCGGCGGGGTGGTGCGCGCGTTGCCGGTGTTGCCGATGAGCCCCACGGTGTCCCCCACCTCCACACGCTGACCGCGCTCCACCGTCTGCGCATCCAGGTGGGCGTAGTAGAGGTTGGCGCCGCGCCGCTCGTCGCGGATCCACACCACCAGCCCACCGCGCGAGGTGTCCTGCACGCGATTCACCGTGCCGGCGGCGGCGGCGAGCGCGGGCGTGCCGCGCGGCGCGAAGATGTCCACGCCGTGGTGGTCCCGGACGCCGCCGTCGCGGGGATCGCCGAAGACGCTCTGGATGGCGCCCGTGCCGTGCCCTTCCACCGGGAACGCCAGCGCCGCGGCGGTGATCACCTGCAGGGTGTAGCGGCCGCCCGCCAGGATCTCCGGCTGGAGCCGCACGATGTAGTCCCCATCGCGCGTGGGCTCGTAGTCCAGGCTGGCGGCACCGCTGTCCGCGCTGGCCACGCGCCGCGGGCCGTCCTGCTCCACGCGGAAGACGTCGATGAAGAGGAGCGCGCCGCTGTCCGGCCGGAGCGAAGCGCGGATCTCCAGCCGCTGCCCCCGGCGCACCGCCAGCCGTACGCCCACGGCCTCCGCGCCCTCGGCGGGCAGCCAGCCCTCCTCGGCGAAGGGCGCCTCCAGCGGCGCGGCCTCCGCCAGCGCCCGCGCCCCGGCCCCGCGCCAGGCGCTCACGAGCGCGGTGCCCTCCAGCCCGGCGCTCACCAGCGCGTGCTCGTAATTCTCGCGCGCCGTCTCGCCGCGGAAGATGTCCGCCACCTCGTCGCGCACCCGCCCGCAGCCGGACAGCAGGAACAGGGCGGCGAGCAGCGCCGCGGACACGGCTCTTGAATCCAATTGCATGGCTCCGGCGTACCTGTGGAGGCGGGTGCAGGTTCCCGCCGACTATATTGGGGGCCCCGGGCCCGCGCCACCCATCCTACGGGACATCATGAAGTCATTGCGTGCCGGATTCGCGCTTCTTGCCCTGCTGCAGCTGCTGCTGCCGCCCGGCGCCGCGGGCGCCCAGGATACGGTGCCCATCCCGCCGGACGCCTACGCCGACGCCACGGCCCGCGAGACCGTGGCGCGGGCCCGCGAGCGGCGTGCGCTGGTGGACCGCTCCATCGAGGCCTACGAGGCCACGGCCACCGAGCGCATCTCGGCCGGCCACCGCCTGCTCCTGCGCGAGCGCCTGCTCTACCGGCGCGAGTCCGCGGCGTACGTGAGCTGGCAGCGCGAAGGGCCTATCGAGGTGAAGGCGCTCGGCGCGCGTGAGGTGGTGCCCGTGGCGGTGCAGCTGCCGCAGATCCCCGGGGACCTGGACAGCTACATGGGCTCCATGGCCTTCGACCCCATGAACGCCCAGTTCCTCCTCGAGTTCGGCGGCTCCGACCTGCGCAACCCGATCGCCGAGGGCAGCGAAGCGCACTACCGCTTCTCGACCGGGGACAGCACCACCATCGTGCTGGCCGGCGGGCGCCGCGTGCGCCTGCGCGAGCTGCGCATTCAGCCACGCCGCCGTCATCCCACCCTGATCGCGGGCTCCTACTGGTTCGACGTGGACAGCTACGCGGTGGTGCAGGCGGTCTTCCGCCTGGCCCGCCCCTGGACCGTGGACGACGCGGACGAGGATGACCTGCCGGGGTTCCTGGGCGGCCTCTCCGCCGACATCTCGCACGTGGCGGTGGAGTACGGGCTCTGGGAGCAGCGCTGGTGGCTGCCGCGCTTCGTGACCGCGGGCGGCGTGGTCAAGCTGGGCATGTTCGGCTCGGTGCCGGTGGAGTACGAGCGGCGCTATGACGGCTATCAGGTGCGCGGGGACGTGGCCCTGGCCCCGGAGGTGCGGGATTCCACCACGCGCGAGCGCTGCCGCCGCACGGTGTCCTTCCAGATCGGCGTGGGCGTGGAGGACTCGGTGCGCCTGGCCCGGGCCTCGGAGCGCGCCAACGTCCAGCGCGAGCGCTACGACTCCGCCATGGCCGCGTACGATTCCCTGGTGGCGGTGGGTGAGCGTCCGGAGAGCAACCCCTGCCAACCCGTCTTCGTGGCCATTCCCGACAGCGTGGACCTGCTGCGGAGCCCGCTGCTGCCACCGGATATCTACGCCGGGGAGACGCTCCTGGCCGAGGCGGAGCTGACCGACCTCATGGACCGCGTGGAGGATCTCCCCGAGATGGACTGGGGCGTGGCCCGCCCGGAGTTCGACTGGGGCTTCGGCGGCTCCGGCCTGGTGCGCTACAACCGGGTGGAGGCGCTGGCGGTGGGTGCGCGCATCGGCGTGGACCTGGGCCGCATGCAGGCGGCCGCCGTGGCGCGCTACGGCGTGGCCGACGAGAAGTTCAGCGGCGAGCTCTCGCTGGCGCGGCAGACCGCCAGGCGCGCCTGGCGCCTCGCGGGCTATCACCAGTTGGCGGCCATGGACCCGGCCACCAGCCCCTTCTCCCTGGCCAGCTCGCTGAATGCCTTCCTGATCGGGCGGGACGATGCCCAGTACTACCGCGCGGCGGGCGGGGCGCTCGCCGTGGCGCCGGCCCCCGTCCACACGCAATGGTGGGAGGCCCGCCTCTACGCGGAGCGGCAGATGCCGGTGGCGCGCAACACGGACTTCTCGCTGCGCCACGTGCTGGACGAGGACGCGCTCTTCCGGCCCGTGGTGCCCGCCGACCCCGCCGACCAGGCGGGGCTGGAGCTCACGCTGCGCGGCCAGCACGGCGCGGATCCGGACGGGCTCCGGCTGGGCGCGGAGCTGGGCGTGCGCGGGGAGACGGGGACGTTCGACTTCGCGCGGCAGGCGCTCACTCTACGGGCGGCGTTCCCGCTGCCGGCGGGCTTCGCGGGCGCGGTGGAGGGCGCGGGCGGAGCGGCCACCGGCCATGTGCCCGCGCAGAGCCACTTCTACATCGGCGGGCCGGCCACGCTGCGCGGCTACGCCACGGCCGCGCTGGCCGGCCCCGCCTTCTGGCGGGGGCGGGCCGAACTGGCGCGGGGCATCCCGGCCGTCCGGCTCAGCGTATTCGGCGACGCCGCGTGGGCGGGGGAGCGCGCTGACCTGCGCACCAGCCGCCCCCTGGTCTCCGCCGGCGTGGGCGCCAGCTTCCTGGACGGCATCGTGCGCTTCGATCTGGCGCGTGCCCTGCGCGCGCCCACCGGCTGGCGGCTGCACCTGTACATGGACGGGCTGTTGTAGCGTGCCGTACTCCGGTGAGGTGCTAAGCGACGTCGCTTACAACCTCACCGGGGGTACGCGTCAGGTTGCCGGCTGCGCCACGCGCAGCGCCGTTTCCCCGCCCTCCACGAAGAGCGTCTGTGTGGGGTACGCGAACTCGATCCCGTCCTCGTCGAAGCGCCGCATGATGTGCAGGTTGATGGCCTGCTGCCGGTCCATGTAGACGTTGTAGTCGGGCGAGAGGACGAAGAAG
>Ga0214473_10002641_pt1 | contig 21986 bp, 14 predicted proteins | sample RVTome_7_FD_203509 | JGI IMG/M metagenome (GOLD analysis project Ga0214473, IMG submission 203509) | Soil microbial communities from uranium-contaminated site in the Upper Colorado River Basin, Wyoming, United States - RVT98D197 | ecosystem: Environmental > Terrestrial > Soil > Contaminated >... | reverse complement strand
TGGCCGTGGGCTTCGATAAAAAGAATGTTCCGATTCCCTGGCTGGGAGGAAAACGACTGCAACTCCTGTTCGGTTGATGCGCATGGTGTTAACTCAAAAAACTAACATGGGAATCCAGGCTAGCCCATTCTTCCAAGATGTAGAAAACTTGCGAGGTCTTCTCTCCGGATATGCCCACGATCCAATCGATGGAAAAGTCTCCCCCAAATAATGCGGCCAAGGCAAGCAAGTGATAAGGCCTGTTTGGAACTGAGTGAATGCAACCTACGTTGGCCATAGTCCCACAATCGGCCGTACTCCTCACGAACGTGAGTTCCCACGACACTTCTTACAGGAGGCGCAGTGATGGTGGTGAAAAAGTAAACGCATTAAATGGCACCGCTGAGGGGAGGCGCTTAAACCCACAACGTTGATTCTCACCGATTTAGCAGTGTAAGAAATTCGTCTGTCCCGTTTTCCCCGCTACAAAGAATTACCTGTCTTTACGGGGTGCCTTATTTTAAATCTTTGTGTGACGAGCCTTGCCGGAGTGTTGTTTGCTGGATGGTCCCGTGGAAGGACTCAGTCCTGCACCCTCAATACCTCTCTGCTCATATGTTTTTCAGCCGGACCACTTGGGTTCTTCGCTTGGATAAACCTTGCACATCAAGCCACGAGTCGTCCAATTGCCGCACAACGGATCCAACGTTTCAGGATCATCCGGGGTTAGCACATTAGCATTTGATTCCCAGACACCATGCAGGAAAGGTTCCTCCCCCGGCATCTCTGGATACCACCAACTCGCCTGTACGTTGACCACCCGTGGGTCAATAGAAAACGAGAGTTTGGCTTTCTGGCGTATCCTACCCCGTTTCGTCTCAATCCAGCACCAATCACCATCTCGGATGTTAAGGCCACGGGCTGTATCTGTATGAATGAGCATCGTGGGCCATGGGCACATCTCCCTTGTGCCGATGCCTGGCACCCGATGCTCCGAGTGGTACATGGGGACAAACCGACCACCCGTTATGAGCACGAGTGGATACTCCTTCGCTAGCTCAGGGTCGCTGACGGGACTTTCCATTGGCTCCTCAAAGTGAGGCAACGGGTCATAGCCAAGTTCTTCAAACATGCTTGCGTAGATCTCCACCCGCCGGGATGGAGTTGCAAAGCCATGCAACTTGCCAGTCTCAGGTACAATCTCTTTGTGCTTCTCGTGGACTAATTCACCAAATATCCATGGCTCCTGCTCGAACTGCTCGTATGTCATTCCGATCCGCGACAGACGATAGGCAATAACATCCTCATAGGTCTCCCATGGCCACTCCTTCTCCTGCCCCAGACGTATGCCCAGCCCACGCCAGAAGTCATAGTCCATGTGCCGGTCAAACTCTGGTGGCACAGCCCGCACCCCCCCCATAGCGATATCGAGGGCGTCCTCCATTGTTGAGAGCAGTGGTCGCTCCATCCAGTCAGCTGCAGGCAATACGTAGTCAGCTAACTCAGCCGTCGGTGTCATCCAGTATTCCAGGACGACCAATAGATCTAAGCTCTTCAGCGCTTCGTAAACCAGTTTGGTGTTGGCAGCCCACAGCATAGGGTTGCTGCCCCACGCAATCATGGCTCTAAGGGGGTAGGGTTTACCGGTCAGCATGGCCCGCCATACCAATGGCGCCGTACAAGCCAACTGGTGAACCTGGGGCCGGGGGATTTTCCACACTTCCCGGTATTCCTTGTCCGTAACTTCATAGCCAGGCCAGCACATAAGCCGGTTAAAATCATAGCCAATTTGCTTCTTACGCACTTCAGGTGCGCACCGGTCGGCTAGCTCCAGCTCGCTGTCACGTATGAGCATTTTACCATCCACGTACGGCCCGGGCCCGCAGAGATAATCTCCACCCACGACATCAATATTATTTGTCAGAGCCCGCAGGATTACCCGAACATAAGAAGTGAACGTCGCGTTCCTCCCAGCCATGTCTCCCCCCCCCACACCACAGAGGATTGTGCCTGGGCGGTTGGTAGCGTACGTGCGGGCTGCTTCACTGATCCTGCGTGCCGGTATCCATGTAATTTGGGCCACCCTTTCAGGTGGATACTGGTCGGCCACTTCCTTGAGCAACGTCCATACTGTCTTGCATTTGACCGTCTTCTGGTTGGCAAGCTTTACATCGAACTCGCCTACCAATGATGGTTTGACACCCTCTGTCTGGAACTCGACTGATTTTGAAACCCATACTGCTGGCTTCTGCGCCATTGCATCCCATACCACGAAGTTATCCCGGTTGCCTCCCTTAACCAAATCAGCTTCACGTAAGATCTTGCGCGTATCCATCTGCACAAGGAAAGGAGCATTCGTCCACGTCTCGACGAATTCACGGTCGTAAAGTTCTTCATTCATAATGACGTTGAGCCACCCCAGTGCCAAGGCCAAATCGGTCCCAGGTCGGAGTTCGAGCCACATGTCAGCGTGGCGAACTATTTCCGTTGCTACTGGATCGACGACGATGATCTTTGGTGGCAATTCTTTCTTCACCGTGTGAAGAAGATGTCGCCACGGCCCAGCCTTTGGGCTATACGACTCATGAGGGTCCTTACCCCACACGACGATACACTGGGATTGGTCCATGGTAGGCGTTGCTGACGTCTCGACCGCCCAGCCACACATAGTCATGTTAACAACATAAAGCCAGCACCAACAGATATTACCCGGGTCAGCTAGATTCTGGGGATTGCCAAACAGATTCAGAAAACGACTCCGCGCCCACAGGTGATCGGAGCGATAAGTTCCCTCCGCCACGGATAAAGTCTCAGCTCCATATTTTTCCTTGAGTCCTTTCAGCTTTGCCGCAATTTCATCCAGCGCCTGCTCATACGGTATTTTCTGCCACTTGTTCTCGCCACGCTTGCCCATTCGTCTCATGGCATAGTTGACGCGGTCAGGGTGGTAGTGAAACTTGATTGCGAACTCCCCCTCGCGCTGCCCGATTCGCTCGCAGAGCACGGTTCGCCGCCGCTCATCCGGGAGAATCTTAATAATTTTGCCGTCCTGAACATGCACTAACACACTACAATTACAATGACAGAAGAAACAACCCGCGGTTTTCACTTCAACATTCTCCCCCATATCATCCCGTCCTTTCTAACATCAAGCTTGAGACATTCTTAACTGAACAGCCTAATATCATTCACTAAGATCTACCTTTTTTTAATGTGTGGGCAAATAGGCTGTTATCTTATTTGTAGGCCAAAGAAAGCGTTCGGTCAGCTTTACAGAGACCGAAAGAATCCTTTTGTATCATCATAAGCGAGGGGCTACTAAGTGCTTTTGGCCCATTAAATTCCTTCAAACAATTAGTTTATTTCAATGCTGGTTCTTTTCTCTCAGAAACATTTATAAACCAACCGGTTGGTTTTAAATAACAAATCCAAAAAAATAAGTCAAGATAAAAATTCGAAAATTCGTAACCCTTCAGTGACGGGTGGTCAGTGCGTTGAGAAGGATACCCCCCCTTCTTAGATCCATCTGAGGCAGACAATTTTGGAAGTTGGAATGGAGACCCTTAATCAAGGAGGCAAAGGTTTATTAGGGAAGAGAAGGAGAAAGGGGTCTTGGGAAGTATTCTTAGCGAGTTGGTCAAGAACAGATTTGAGGTGAGATTCTACATGGAACTGATGTTTTTTTGAAGGAGTACAAAACACTCATCAGGATGCCACGGGTATTGGCGCCAGCATCAGAGACCGATCCGAAGCTGACCTTACGGGCGATGACGGTAGGTCTTAGATCTCGTTCGGCGAGGTTATTATCAGCAGGGATTTGGCGGTCCTGAGCCCAGTGGTAGAGACGGGGGGCGTTTTCAAGAAAGATTTCTTGGATGCGACGGATTCCGAGATGCATGGCCGGAGCCTCTATGGCAGCGAGGATCTGGGATTTGATCTCGGCGGCCTTGGCATAGAATTGTGGGTCTTTGATGGGTTGGGTTCGGAGTTTCATGGCGGAGGAAAGAAGAGGTGCCATCACGCTGACAAACGTCTTGACTTCGTTTGAGTCGGGAAAGTCTTTTTCCAGGTTTCCCACTTCTCGCAACAGATGGGCATAGCAGTATTGGAGGGGGCAAGGGGTTTTGTTGTAACCAGCGTAACGGTCTACGACCAAAAGGCCGGGCAAGGGTTTTTCCCCAAAGACCATCTGAGGTACTTTAACGGAGCGGGTTTTCCGAAACAGAAAGAGGCTGAGGTGGTCTGTAGCGAAGAGCCAAACATAGCCATTTTGCCCATCGGTTCGCCAACCGGTTTCATCGGCGTGCTTGACAGGGGATTGGCGATATTGCTCGATCAGTTTAGGGAGGATGGGAGCCAACAGATGAGCCAAGCGATGAAAACTCTCGACGAGGCTTCCCGGATTGATTCGGAGTTGTTCACAGACCCGACCCAAGGGGATGCCGTGCAGGTAGTGCATTACGGTCGAGGTGGAGACCAACTGGTTACCAAATAGATTTTTAGGTAACACTCCCGGAGTGGAGGGTTGGAAGGTTCGTCGGCAATGGGGGCAATATTTTCGGGGGAGCCGATAGAGGATCGGTTCGGCTTGTAGCGGCTGGCTCTCCAGAACCAAACGATCTCTCAGACCTTTATCCATTAACGGTGACCCACAATCTGGACAGTGATCGCCTACCTGGGCCTCCACCTCAATGACCCGGTCGGCTTCCGAGAAAGACATGGCTTTACGACCTGCCCCGGGATGTCCGGGCCGAGCCCCTCTGGGTTTTCGCTCTTTGGCCTTTTCGGTATTGGGCTTCAGAGGAACTTTAGCGGAAGACGTGGAAGAACCAAAGAACCCCTCTTTCTGCTTCCGTCCCTGATAGGAAAGCTTTTTCCGAAGACGTTGAATCTCCTCCTGAAGAGAGTCTATTTCTCTTTGTTTCTTTAGACACTGAGGACAACTATTAATCAAGGTTTGTCCTCCCTCAGGCGAATGATCTGTTTCTGGATCTCGGAGACCTCTCGAACGAGTCCCTTGAGTTTCTTATAGTTTTGGACCCACCGTTTGACGTCCCTTTCCAACCTTCTAGGAACATAGAGCGATACGGTCTTTCCTTTCTCCTTCCAGGTGACATACACGACGGGATGTTTGGAACCTTCATGATGGCAGATACAATTTTTCTTCCCACAGAAGCGAGAAGTTGAAACGAAGGAGCCCTCGATCCAGGGGACCAAAGTATTAATTTTTCGCAGTGGTTTGAGTCGTTTAGTTTCTAAGGTCTGTTTTGGTGATTTCATTACCACAATGTATTATTACATTACGGATATGTCAAGAAAAAAATTAATCCTTTTAACTCTATTTTATTAGATCATGCCCCCTATCATTCAAAAGCTCTCCCCATTTACCACCCGTAACTGAAGGGTTACGAAAATTCGAAAACAGCTGGTATCAAGACTCTTGGCAATCTATCGAGTTGAAAGGTTTTTTTCGTAATGTAACCGTAATACCTCTTTGATTTTGTGCATGGATAATCTCCTGGCTGCCATGAACTCCTCCGGAAAGGGTTTTCAGTAGAGTAAAGGCTTTGGATTTCAATTATCCAGCGCGCTTCAATTACTCCTATAGGGGGGGGCCGGAAGGCCTCAGAATACCCATCAGAAATATGACCATTGATAGATCTTACTCTCCTCAAATAATAATTTGTTGGCCCCAAACCGTTAGTCCCCGAGCAATTTCCTAACTAACACGCGGTTTTCAGCCGGATTTCTAGAGGTTTTCTAGAAATCCCAAAAAGAATCAATTTCGCTATCTGATACATCGAAAACTAGACCACTCGGTGGTAAAGGGTCTTCCTTGAAAAATTCTGGAAGTCTATCTGCAGCTTTGGTCAGGCCTGCCTTTTCATTGAAGGTTCTCTCTTCTTTCAATACTGCCTTGCCCATTTCTAGTAGGTCTTCAAAGCTAACGTTTGAGCCAAATTGGGCGTTGAGAATGTCAGTCCACATTTCCATTGGCACACCTGATCCTGTGCTGGCGAAGTGGCATATATTAACACTATCGATAATACAGACATAAATTTGCAGTTCCTTTGAACGCTTTATCGCCTCTGCTGGGGTCCCTCTGAGGAGATCGAGTCCAGCGGTATGGCATGCGCCCTGAGGGCTGGTGCAGTACGTAACACCTGTGCTATTTTCCACTCTCGGTTCATGACCTGGTATCGCTTGCCCCTTTACCACAGGGACTCTACTTATTCCAAAAACCCTCGCAGTAATAGCTGTCCCCTGACCAAGCACCTTCCCTAGAATAGTTCCTTGTCCGATCTCGTTTAGCAAGGCTATAGCCCTAGCACCATCCCCAAACTTGAACAACCCGGCATCTGCGGTCACGCCTAAGCATGCTCCGGCCTCAATCGTATCTAATCCATAGTCGTCACAAAGCCTGTTCATAGTGGCAATTGCGTCAATATCATCAATACCAAGATTGGCGCCAAGCATAGCCGCCGTCTCAAATTCTATCGGCCCGGCAACAAAGTTTCCTGCTTTATCCACAAAAACATTAGAACAACGCACCAGACATTGCGGCATGCAGCGATGACCGTACTCGCCGCCTCGACTCACGATAAACTCCGTCACCGCCCTTGAACCTATTTTGGCAGCCCCCTCAAAGGAGCCGGAGGTAAAATTTCTAGTCGGCAAACTCATGTTCCGATCGCTAATCCATGTCAACCCACCTAAAGTGCCATTTTGTCGCAGCAAATGAGTAGGCTTATGCTCATCTAATATTTTACTGTAGTCTTTTATCAGCTTCTGGAACGCCTTCACATTTTTCGCTTCTACTTGCTTCGTTCCGGTATCATCGATGACAACAACCTTTACCCCCTTAGCACCCATTACTGCACCTGGACCACCCCGGGCCGCATGACGGGTAGGTTTACCATCCATGCCGGTGCAGGCTACAGTAGCCATGGCCATCTTCATCTCCCCAGCGGTACCAATAGAAAGTATGCTGACATCTTTTCCATATACCTCCCTTAATCTTTCTACTGTGGCGTAGTTGCCAAACCCAGCCAAGTCATCAGACGGCATTATGGTCACTCCATCCTTTGTCACCTTCAGATAGTATAACTTATCGTTGGCAGGTCTTCCCTCCAAAATAATTGCCTTAATACCTAATCTCCCTAATTTATCGCCGACTGTTCCACCAACATTGGACTCCTTGATCCCCTGCGTTAACGGGCTTTTTGCCCCTACGGATACGCGACCAGCGGAAGGGAACACACTGCCAGCAAGTAATCCTGGAGCAAAGATAAGCTTGTTATATTTACCCAGAGGGTGACAGGTGGGAATAACCTCATTATTAAGAATCCTTGCAGTCAGCCCCCTTCCACCTAACAATTCATATTCTGGCGGAGAATTCTCACTAATTACTTTTAGGTTAGTCATATCGACTCTCAGAATTTTATTCACTCAAGCCTCCTGTTATTGAGTCTCCTGCAAGCCCAAAATTACCAAAGAGTAAGCTTCATGCCGAAAAGCTTGTAGGGAAATAGTTAACACCGAATTGTAACAGAACTGATTACAGAATTCGTCTCATCTTGACATTTTTAAAGAATATCTCTCCATCCCTGGGATGATCGATATTTATGGAGGTATCCTAGCGGAGGTCCTACCTTTTAAAGAAGAATTTTGGAATATCTCCGGCCTTTCCTAAACAAAAGCCGAGGTGGTATTCAAAAGAAATGCTTTGGTTCAAGAACACGGGCGGCGAGACTTCTAGCCTCCAGGAACGTTTATCGTTCTCCTTATGAGCCCTAAATTTGATCTCATGACTAATACCTCGAAGATCCTCATATTCCTAAATCAGGACAATCCTAAACGCTCATCAATATACGGCCCGAAGAAGATTTAAAAAACATCAATCTGGCCTCAATAACCTCAAACTCTTCCAGATCACTCACTACTTTCAACAATTTCTTGAGGATCTCAACAAGCAAGTGGATCGCTCTCCTATGTATCTTTCTCCATCCTACGAGAATATAGATCTTTTCACAAGTGTTTTTGTTATCTCGACTTTGTATGCATTCATGTTGAGTGGTACTGCACCGATGACTGCTACCTCTCCTGCCGCTTCTGCCGTTGCAGCATTGATAGCCTTCCCCTTGATTGATCTCTCCGCCTCTGTTGCCCTGACGGGTCTTGGGGCGACTGCTCCAAGGGCTATCCTAGCGTCTTCACAAACCCCATCGTTGATAGTGATCATCGACGCGACGCTGACAATGGGGAAATCAACGCTGTTCCGCAGTCTGAATTTGAGGAATGTTTGCTTGGCCTCATCTGGAGGCTGAGGAACCTGGATCTCTATTACCATCTCGTCTGCCTCAAGGACGTTCCTCAAGGGAGCAAGAAAGTCCGCTATCGGGATTGTCTTAACACCCCTTGGCCCTGCAATTTTAATCTTTGCGTCCAAGGCTAAAAGCACTACAGCAATATCCGAGGAGTTGACGGCTACACAGCTACAATTAAAGCATCGATTTGCTTCTGTTTCGACCTCTCCCAGGCCCAAACCAAGAACATCCTCAACGTCTATACTTCTTTTGTGTATTGGTAGTCTCGGCATCTTGACCCTGTTTGTCCTTTTGAGGTACTCATTGTTAAATTTCAAAAGAGGTTTAACCATTTTCTCACCCTTATCTGTAGCTTGGTCTCCCGCCTCTTTTAGATAGAGGTCCATGGCGAGCGCCGCCCTCCGCCCTGCCGCAATGGCCTCTATAACGGTAGCCGGGCCATTCGTTACATCCCCCCCTGCAAAGATACCATCGATGTTTGTTGAAAAAGTACGAGGATTCACATTGATGGTTCTGTCGGAGGTGATATTTACCTTCATTGTATCTAAGAAAGAAATAGCAGGTTCTTCTCCAATGGCAGAAATGACTGTATCTGCATCGATAACGAACTCCGAATCTTTAACTGGAACCGGCCCCCTTCGACCGCTCTCATCGGATTCGCCCAATTCTGTCCGAATACATTCAATGCCCGCTACCTTTCCGTTCTTTCCGATGATCCTGACAGGGGCTGAAAGGAAATAAAAATTGATTCCTTCTTCTCTGGCAGCATCTATCTCTTCTTTATAGGCAGGCATTTCTTCTTGCGACCTACGATAGATAATAAATACTTCCTTTGAACCAAGTCGAAGTGCTGTCCTAGCAGTATCAACTGCGACATTTCCTCCACCTACCACCAGAACCCTCTTTCCAGGAACTTCTTTGACTCCGCGGTTTACATCGGTCAGAAATTCTAATCCCGATTTTGTTAGCTCCTCGCCTTCTATCCCTATCGATGGCTGGCTCCAAGCTCCACTGGCAACGAAGATGCTGTCAAAGTGCTTTTTGAGATCCTCTACAGTTATATCCTTGCCGACATTGACTTTAAGTTTGAATTCAATCCCCGCATTCCCAATCGTTTTTACCACACGTCTAACAATGTCCTTTGGGAGTCTGTATGCCGGTATCCCATAAGCAAGCATCCCGCCTGGCTCTTCCATTCGGTCAAACACGGTGACATGGTGCCCTGATCTTCTGAGATAATATGCTGCCGAGAGACCGGCTGGTCCTGAGCCGACAATGGCAACGCTCTTGCCGGTATCGGTCACAGGTGGCTTGATAATTTCGTATGCGTTCTCGAGGATATAGTCACCAAGGAATCGCTCGATGTCCCTTATCGATACAGACTCATCGAACTCGTCTCGATTACACTCTTGCTCACACAAGTGTGGGCACACTCGACCCGTGATCGATGGTAACGGGTTCGTGTTAAGCAGTATTTTGCTCGCTTCGCGCAGGTCGCCCTCTCTGATATTGTTCAGGTATGAGGGTATATCCACAGCACCTGGGCAAGCCAAGGAGCAAGGGGGGGTGGTCACTCGGAAACCCCCGAATACGGAGTGGTATTGGTTTTCCTGGGTTAAGGCGCAGCAGCCCTTGCCACCCTTCAGATAGCACAGGATTCGCCCCCCTACATGGTGGGGATACCTATAGTACCAGCAACGCAGGTCTTGGCATATGTTTCCGCCGATGGTACCCATTCTCCGGATTTGGGGAGTGGCAACAGCCTCAGCGGCTTCTGCGAGGAGTTTGTATTTTCCCTTGATCATCGGGGATTCGGCTATATCTGCCAGCTTGGCTAGGGCACCTATCCTGATACCTTTGGCATTCTCTTTAATGTAATCTAACCCGGGGATGGTCTTAATGTTGATGAGAGCTTCGGGGTAATCCGGAAGAATTTCATCCTTAAGGGCCCCAAGCAGGTCTGTTCCTCCCCCGATCACCTTAGCCTTTCCTTTATAGTTTTTCAGCAATTTGACAGCTTCATTTATAGTTTTCGCGTTAATGTGGCTGAAAGATTTCATCGTGCTTCGCCTCCCTTTAAATCTTGCCCAAAGCCTTGAGGATCTTGGCGGGTGTTACCGGATAGTCCGTTATTTTCCTGCCGATCGCGTTACAGATTGCCATAAGTACTGCACTAGGTCCAGGTGCAGTCGCTATTTCTCCAACTCCTATTGCCTTAAAACGATGACTTGGAATAGGCGTTTCCAGAATCACATTTTGGAATTCCGGAAGATCGAGAAATGTGCGCCATTTGTAGTCCATCATGTTACCACTCAGTATATGTCCTGTAGTTTTGTCCAAAACTGATTCCTCAAACAAAGCAGTATCTATCCCCGCAGACCCAAGAGACCCGTGAAGTTGCCCTTCCAGAGCGAAGGGATCTATGATTTGACCGCAGTCGGTAGCGGCAACGATGCGTATCAATTCGGCTTTTCCCGTCCCAACGTCTACTTCAACCTCTGCATAGATCATCATGAAGTTAGACAAAGAGAAGTCTCGTTCAAAGCGTCCTTGACCTGTACATGTCCGCGTTAACCCTGTTGCTCTCCTCCACGGAATCGCTTTTTCTACATTATCCCTCATGTATATCAATCCATCTTTGGTCTCCAAATCTTCAGGCTTTGCACTTAATATTGGAGCAGCAAGTTTAAAGAGTTTCCGCTTAGCATCCTCAGCGGCTTCTATCACAGCGGATCCTATAGTATATGTTCCCCGAGAACCAGCAAGTCCAAAATCAAATGGATTTACAAGTGTATCTGGAGGCGTGATGTGGACATGATCAAGAGGCAGATTCAATACTTCAGCGACCATCTTACATAAACTACTTCTCTGTCCCATTCCCGATTCCGATACACATGCGTGTAGCACGGCCGTAGAGTCAGGGTTTAACTTTACATATGCCTCAGACTCATCTTCGCCTACGTCGGCATTACCGTGCAATCCAACTCCTACTCCTCTCCTCTTCATGCCATCAACCGCTGTTGGCTTATACCAGCCCATCCACTTATCTTTCCAGCCGAAGACCTCAGCACCTTTCTCCATGGTCTTTGAATAGTCCACACCTCTGTAGACCCACCAATTCCCATCCCGCCAATAATACCCATCGCCAGCCTTGACAAAGTTTTTCTTAAAGAATTCAACCGGGTCAAGGTCAGCCTTTTCCATGGCCACTGTCAAAATTGGTATGAGTGCACTCTTGAGCTCCTGACCGCCAAAACCTCTAACTACTCCTGAGGGGTTCCGATTGGTACCTACCACCTTGGGTTGAAGGTTCCAGTTTGGGCACCTCAGCATGAGTTGGGCTTCACCGCAACCCACAGCAACCTGACCCTGTGCCATCTCTGAACTTGCGCCAGTATTAATGAGCCACTCACCTGATACCGCGGTTACTGTTCCATCCTTCTTGATTCCTACCTTAGCGTGGATACGGGAGCCTAATCGCAATGTGAATGCATTAAAGTGTTCTTCTTTGGTATAATACATTTTAACCGGCCTACCCGTTGCTTTGGCCAGTGCAGCAGCATAGCCAAGGAGTACTAAGGAGTCTTGCTTTGTTCCATAACTACCGCCGCATTGGGTGCTGATACCTCGTACATCTGCTAACTTGAGGTAAGGTTGCGCAGTAAACCTGAGCATAGAGGCAGATTGTGATGCTCCCCAGATGGTCAATTGATTGAGACCTTCCCAGAAGGCTATCACTCCAGGAGGTTCAGGTGGCAGGGGATTTGGGATATTTTCATATGCACATGTTCCTTCAGCGATGATGTCAGCCTCTCTAAATCCTCTTTCCACATCCCCCATAACAATTTCTTGCAGTGTCTTAAGCCCAAACATACGGCAACCGCGGGAAAAAACGTTACCAGGGAATTCAGAATACAGCTGAGGCGCATCGGGCTTCACGGCTTCCTCTGTGTCGTAGACGGCTGGAAGTCGTTCGTATTCTACATCTATTAGTTCCAGTGCCTCCATAGCTATCTCCTTGGTCTCCGCGGCGACCAGAGCTACAGCGTCCCCTACGAAACGCACCGTCTTACTTAGGACACGTCTGTGAGAGGGCGTTCCCGATTTCCATTCGGGGGCATTCTTGTACGTGAGTACGGCCTTGACGCCAGGGTATGCCCCCGCTTTACTTGTGCCGATGTTCTTGATATTTGCATGGGGATACGGACTCCTTAGGACCTTCCCGTACAGCATCTTGGGTAGCTTTATATCATCAATATACTTCGCCTTTCCAGTGACGATGTCCCGGGCATCTTTCCGTGGTGTTGCTTTGCCTATATGTCTATACTCCTCAGCCATTTATATTACCTCCTTTTCCCAGCCGCTTCCATCACTGCCCTAATCACTAAATAATGACTGATACATCTGCAATAGTGCCCTGCGAGCGCTTGTTTTACATCCTGTTCTGTCGGAGAAGGGTTTTTATCCAGGAGCGCTTTTGAGCTCATGATTATTCCTGGCGTACAAAATCCGCACTGAAAAGCTGTATTGTCGATGAAGGCTTGTTGAAGTGGATGCAGTTCTCCCGTTTTGGTGTCTTCTATCCCCTCTACCGTCGTTATGCTCTTTCCATCGCACTCCACGGTGAGCGTCATACATGATAGAATTGCTTTCCCATCCATGAGGACCGTGCAGGCCCCGCATGCTCCTTGGTCACACCCTACTTTTGTCCCGGTTAGGCCAAGCGTCTCCCTGAGGGTATATACAAGTGTGTGCGATGGGCCAACTTCGTCAAGTTTATTTCCAATCTTTAGTTCATAGGGTTGCCCATTCACTTTAATATTAATTGTATATTTCTCATTTTTATGTGCAGTCCCTGAAGGTTTATGAGAGACAGAATCTTTAAGCCCCCCAAAAGTGCCATCGTTATTCGCTGATCTCCTAAACTCACCTCTGGCAATCTTTCTCGTTTTCATTGGTTCCCCCCAATCGCTCCCCGTGACAACCTTGTGTATATGAAAACCCCTTGTAAATGAGCGGGCCGTATCCTACCGATCCTCGAAGCACATCTATCATTGCAAGCTTTTCGGATATTTCATCAGATTCACAGTCTCCATAAGGGCGATCAAAATGAAATCAGATTAATTCGGAAAAGTGGCTATGAATCAATTTTGATTACACCCTTTGTCTCTATTTGTCAAGCAAAAATCAAATCTCCGAAACTCGATTCTGTTGGGAAGGTAAACTGATTGATATCTAAAAATTCAAAAACTCCGACTTGAAAGGAGTCTACTTCCCAATTTGACTAACAAACAAGCAAATTCAGCCAATAGTTAAGTCAGCGGGGGTGAAAATAAATCTTAGCACGGGCATCAGGGATCGCCTTTTTACTAAGCTCTTCCAACCCTTCCACCAGTGATGGTAACTTTCTGATAGGGATCCCCATGAACATTGTGTCATCACCGATGTCTGATGCAGCACGGCTACCGTAACACCCCAGTGATACGTTAATCTCGCCAGTAGTGAGAGGATAGAGCGTCGTCTCTACGCATATCGCGTTATAGGTACTGACTTTAAAATTGAACGACTTACCGGTGTAGAACGAAGATGCCATGCACAACCACATCATACTTTCTGGTGGGGCAAGAACGATAACGATGTCTGGCTTCACAACAGCCTTCTCCAATGGCGTTACCAGTGTGGCTCGTACCGACTGCTCGGGCAGGCATGGACGTTCAGAAATCATTTGACGTGCCGCTTCAATAGACGCAAGCTTGCCGAATCTTATATAGAGCTCCCCGCTCGCCAGCTTAGGCAACATCTTGGTCAGACCCAGCACATGGCTGCCATCAGGACAGGCGTGAGCCTGGCGCGGCATCAGTAAAGTCTCGCCATGACGGGCCATCATGAGGGATTGGCAATAGCGGAGTTTAACACGGGGTATAGGCATTGGAGGGAGGGAGGAACCATGAGGAATTAAAGTGACCGCAACCGGTTTCCACTTCAAACGGAGTACCCTTTCCAATGCTGCAGACAGAGCCCCATAGTGAGCCATCTCATCGGCGTTTAGCGAAGGAAAAGGTATCACGCCTTTGCTATCTTCCACACATCTTTCCTCAGCAGCTTGTTCTATGATGGCAATAGCCCCCTCCGGGCATTGCCCCACACAGGTATTGCATGCCCAGCAGTCATCAGATCGGTTAGCACGGGCGACCCTGCGCCCACCCACTTCCTGGAGGTCAAAGACTGAGGTTGGGCAGAAATCCGCACAAAGACCGCACCCATTACACTGTTCTTCATTTACCTCAATCCTAACCATCAATTGACCTCCTTGGATCATATTCCTCATTTGGCGGAGTTTTCACCATAAAGCCCATATTTTTCACCCAGGCAATTGTCCTCTTGGGCACATGCATACCCGGCTGGAAAGAACTAGAATAAGCCATCGCATTCATCACCGCGATCGTGTGGGCAAGGTCTTCTTGGGAATCTACATCCGACAGGACTTCAAGCAACGCCATCGGTATTTGTCTTTCGGCAGCAATATGAGTGATGGCTTCCAGAGCGGGGACACCCCTTGGGTTGTAGAATACGCCGGCGAAATCCATCGGAGCGTCTGCTGTCAGCCCGACCAGCGATACACCTGCTGCTTGACAGGGTGTGACGACCATCGAACCCCTGTCCGATTTCGCACTCAGGTAGAAAAGCCATTGAAAAGCACGATGAATGAATTCCGGGGAGATCGTGGGTAAGTCGCCTCCGACACACACGACCGAGTGGTAACCTTGTTCAAATAGCTGCCGATAGTGATCATTAAAATGTTCATCAAAATTCCGACCCCGGTCAATGATATAGCGGATAGCCTTGGCCTCCGGAAACTCTGCTACAAAAATTGCCTGGAGCTTTGCTTTTTCACTCTCGGGTGTGCACGAGATAATGAAATCGTATGTGTCTGTGCTGTTGCTACCAGCAGCCTTCTGACGGCACATTTCCAGCGCGAGGAAAGCAGCTGTAGCTACATCCAGCATCATTGCTCGGTACAGCTCTGCTGCTTCCTGGTCGCTTAGCAACCCCCCATGCTTCTCGGTGAGGCGTGTTTTCGTCATACCCGGCTGGGGCGATTTGGTAAATAACACTAAAGCGTGTTTCTTAATGCTATCATTTTCCATTTTCTTTTCCTTTTCTGAAATCGGATGATACTGATCGTGGAATGTAAAGCATCGGCTCAGGCATACATCCGGTGCGGTCAGGACAGGATTCACACTCGACCCGGCAGGATGAAGGTGTTTCACGCCAACTGGTATGAGAAAACCCCATCGACTCGTAAAAAACCACCGCTTTACTACGTGCCACCAGCAGAGTGGGTTTATCGACAGGCATCATGCTTTTCAAAATAAAGCTTCCCACGCCCTGCCTTCTATAAGCTGCAGCAACAACGAGGGGACGTACCATCACAAACTGGCCATGGTCTTCCAGACGTCCACATCCCGCAATCGTATTCTCTTCCAATACCAATAAATAAGCTTCCGGCGGATCGATATAGACCAGGCTGGCTTCTTTCAGCAAGTTGACGACTTCCGTGCGGTCTTCTGTAGTGGCTGGACGCAACGCTAGCATTCTGCTACTCCACTGACTTTATATACCCTACAACGTAAAGTGCGATAGCTCCACTGCCCCAGTACCGGATCGCAGGCTTCTACCTCGGCACTGGTCAGTACATTTGCATTCGATTCCCATACCCCTGCCAGAGGAGTTTGTTCAGTAGATTGCTCGGGGTACCACCAGCCATATTCCACGCTTACTAAACCCGCCAGCATCTTCGTCAGCCCCACCACATGTTGAATACGCCCTTTAGAGGTTTCTATCCAGACTCGTTCGCCCTCCCGTACACCCAATGAATCAGCGGTAGAGGCATCCATTTCGACAATAGGCATCGGTCGGGTCCGTCGCAGGCTTTCTATCTGACGGAACTCTGAAGTGTAATAGGGTTGCTGGCGCACGCCGGTCATAAGCCTGAGGGGGTAAATGGCCGATTCACCATCAGCATTGATATAGGCTGGTAATGGATCATAGCCCAGTTCTTCCAGCAACATGGAATATAACTCTACCTTGCCGCTGGGTGTGGCAAAACCTTTTACCTTATATTGATGATAGGTGTATGGGGGGCAGTAGAGTCCAGTCTGGCAAAAGGCCTCCCAGGTCAGGCCGACCCGGGCAAATATGTTATCAAGAGCTTCTTCTACGGTTTCCCATGGCCAGTATTTTCCCTGCCCAAGACGCCGTCCTAGGTCACGCCAGACATAGAAACTAGGGCGGCGCTCGTAAAGTGGAGTCAGCGCTGCTTGGCCACCGTAGGCAATATTAGCCACCCCAGCGTTGGTTTGCAGCATGGGCGTCTCCAGACTGCCCGCCACTGGTAATATGTAATCAGCAAGCATGGCCGTAGGTGTCATGAACAACTCCAGCACAACCAGTAAATCTAGGCTTTTGAGTGCTCGGCAAATTAGGCTGGTATCGGCTTGCGAGAGTAAGGGGTTACTTGCCATCACCATCAAGGCGCGGATGGGATATGGCTCTCTTGTGAGCATTGCTCGCCATACCAGATGCGGGTGTGCCGAGGTCAGGTAACGAACAGGTAACCTTTTACCGTGAAGCTGCGTGAAGTGTGTGAGCCTCTCGTAGCCATTGAAGCTCTGTAATCGAAAAAGATCCGCACTTAGTTTTTTCTGTCGCTGTGTGGAGGGAAGGATCTCGCTCAACTCAAGTTCGACTTCCGGCACAAAGTCCGGCATCTCACTCAGGTGAGATGCACCTGGCACTGCCAGATTTCCCGTGATAGCTCGTAGAATTGCTAACGAACGAAGTGTCTGCGTACAGTTATATCCGCTCTGGTCAATTCCCAGACCGCTGAAAATTGCCGCGGGCTTAAGCGTGGCATAGCGTCTGGCTACCTCTACTATGTGGGCTTCCGGGATACCCGTGATGCCCTCGACATGCCTGGGCGGATAAGTCTCCACCCGTTCTCGAAGTTGTTCGAACCCAGAGCACCAATGACGCACAAACTCGTCATCATATAACCTTTCCTCGATAATAATGTGCAACATCCCCAACGCTAGCAGGCCATCGGTCCCAGGCCGGATTTGCAGCCACATGTCTGCTTTAGCAGCGGTTCTAGTGCGGCGCGGATCAATAACGATGAGCTGACCATCCCCTTTGCTGAACTGCATCACAGTCTGCCAGAACAGTGAATTGTCTGACGCAGAAGGATTTACGCCCCACAAGATAGCGCACGCCGTAAGGTTCGGGTCCAGTTCGTTCTCAATAGGCCAGCCATAGGTAAGGCTGTGCACCCAGATGGCAGGGTTCCAACAAATTTGCCCTACACCAATATTATTAGGACTTCCGAACAGGTTTAAGAAACGGTGCAAAGGCCAGTACATGTCATGCGGGCCCCCGATGCAAGTTGCAAGCGTTTCCGAGCCGTAACAGGTCTTCAGATTTTCCAGCCGGCGAGCGACATCATCCAGTGCCTCATCCCAGGTGACACGCTGCCACTGCCCTGAACCACGCTCTCCCGCGCGCTTCAGCGGATAATTAACCCGTGCCGGATGGCTGAGGATATCCAGGTTGCTGGCAAAACGCCGGCACCTGTGCATAATGGAGGCATCATACGGATAGCGTGAAGGGTCCGCTTCGACCTTGCACAGCGTACCGCCTGCGTCAAAATGTGCCACCAAACCGCACAGGTATCCGCAGAGCTTGCAGTTAGACTTACACACCATCGTTGATGGAGCTTCTTTCATGTCGAAACGGATATAACCGCTGCCCGTTGGCGCTCGACAGATGATAGATACAGAATGGAACCGAGCGCCCATCGGGGGTGGTGACGGTCATGCTACATTCTCGCGCACGAGTCAAGTCCATGGTCCATACGTCCATGTAACTCATAATGAGCACTGAAAGCCCTTTAGCCGAACCATCAGTATGTCCCATTTTTGTCAAGATATCGTTGAAAATTGAGCCTTGAGGGCTTCTGTCATTGAAAAGTTTACGGTAGTCATTTTCTCCAACATATCTAGTGAAAGGTACATAATTGTTGGTGTCGCCTAGCAAGTAAGTAGCACAAGAGCAAAAGGGATGGGAACAACCCAGGGACCAGAAATCCCGTGCATCAATGCGGCCAAGTGTCTGCTGTTCCACCAGGTTTGCTACGTCTCCCAGGGAAAGACGCCCCCGATCACGGATGTTGAAGCGCCCCGACTTGAAAACCGGCTGCAGGGCCAGTCCGCAAACAACATCCTGATTATTCATTGCAAAGGTAATTAGGTCACCCAGTTGACCTTCGTTGATTCCCTTAACAATGGTTGCCGCCAATACTACTGGTACACCTTCCGCCCGGCAGTTATCAATGGCGCGAAACTTGTGTGATAATAGATCAGCACCCCGCAGCATCTGGGTTACCTCCGGGGTTACCCCATCAAACTGAAGATAAACACCAGTCACCCCTACATCTTTCAAGGCTTGTAGATAGTCACGGTCATGGGCGATAACCAGCCCGTTCGTGTTGACCTCGATTGCTGTAAAACCTGCCAGTCTTCCTTGTGCTACAATTTCTGGCAGATCGGCACGGATTGTTGGTTCTCCGCCAGTAAGCTGGATGGATGTGTTTTGTCCATTAAACTGGCGAATCGCCTGAAACATCCCTGCAATGGTTTTGAGTGTGGGATCAGGAGGAGTTCTGTCAGATGCCATGAAACAGACGGGACAATCCAAATTGCAGTGCCAGGTTACCTCAATTTCGGCTAAGGTTGTATGTCGCCTATGGCGGGGGCACAGTCCGCAATCGCGTGGACAGCCATTAGCACTTTCCGTCTGTGGCTCAGGTGGTATGGGGGGAAAACCAAACGTGGCAAACCGCTGATAAGAATCTACTTCCGGCCACAGGTAAACATTAAATTCGCCGTGCTGGGGACAAGCCCTGCGCATATAAACTTCTCCCTCGCTGTCGTAAATTGTTGCTGGGAGAATCTTCAGGCAATAGGGGCACAGGCTCCGCGTTTCTTCAATAATTCGGGATGGAAACATATTCAGATATCATTTCTGTAGCTGCCGAGCCCACGAGCTTCCCAAGGTAAGTGAACTTTCGAGGCGATGATAGTTATACTCACCCTGCTCACCCTGCCACATCGCTTCCATCCGGGCTCTATTTCGCGCATAATCTACCGATTGGTTGAAAATAAGTTCCAAAAGGTAGCGTACCTTGCCCGGCTCAAATACACTCGACAGGCCACTGGCACAGGCGATGCAGTATGTGACGCATAGATGGGCACCCACTTCGCGGAACTCTTTAAGTCGCCTTTCGGCCCGGCAGATGCAAAGCTCAGGGTCTATGATTGAGACAATGCCCCCTGAGCCACAACAATGGGTTTCCCTGCCATGATGAGCCATTTCCCCTATTTCATAGTCGCTCAGCATTTCACGCACGCGCGGGCCAATCCTCTGCTGCTCACGGTCAGGACAGGAATCATGGATAGTAATCTTGCCATCGCTTAGTCCCGAAGCACGCACCCCGGCATCGGCCATTAGTTGAAATAGTGAGACCACTTCTATCCCTCCAGGTACCGAGCCGCAGTGCAACTGATAATCACACCCGGGGCACGCAGTAACCAATCGGTGTGTCCCTGTCTCATGGGCCATCTGCCAAATCAGCTTCAGGTGATATTCTGCCCTTTTCGTTAGTCCGATTTGAGCCAAGGGTTGACCACAGCATTGCAACGACAAGCCAACCTGTCCACCTTGGTCGGCCAACCAGCGAACTGCAGCACGTGTCAACTCAGGTGCATAACTAGAGAGAACACACCCAGGGAAAAACAGGGTATCACAGCGCATTTCTATCAGGTTACTATAATCAATCTGGTAAGTGTCGCGGTAGATGGTGAAGGCATTCCAATCATGGTCGACCCACATGGGCCGATAAAGTTCCACGTCAGTGATGCCCTTTTCGATGAGTACCTGCCTGGCTGCGATAACCAATTTAGGAATATCGAGTTGCTCCGGGCAGCTTTGGACACACAAGCCGCACAGGTCGCATTTCAGGATATGGTTACGCACTTTTTCATCCGTCTGCCCGCTCAGTACTTGTTTCGCAACATCACAAGGCATCAGACTACCTAGTTCTTCCAGGAGCTGACAATCAGACCAGCAAGCTTGGCATCCAGTGCATGATTTCAGTATTTCTTTTATCGTTTCGGCGGCGTTTGACGCCAATTTAATTCCCTTTATCATCACTTACGCTGCCCCAGTGCGCATTATGTGATACTAGGCCCACTACGCTGGGCGACGGACCAATTCGCAGACGGTAGCCTGTGTGGTACGAGAGCAATTCATTCCTCCCATGAACGCAAAAAAGCCTCGTCGCCTTTTGGCAAGCTGGCAAAGAACTTCTTCTCCCCCGCCAGTAATGTTCGGTCGTCCGTAAAAACCACCAAGAATCTAAGAATCAGACCACCAATCAGTACACCCAATGGTGCCAATATCAGGGTAATGTCGCTACCAACAGCATAAAGCACCAGCGGGCAGATCAGGCCAACACCCAGTATGCCACCCCAGAATGGTAGCATCTTATTGCCGTTCAGCCAGGCTGCCGCGGAGCGAGCAGCGAATACTGTGGTTGAAGCACGCATGGTCAAGACATAAACCATCAGGACGATGATTTCAAATACCACCAAACCGATATCAGAAGCGCGCAAAAAGCTTTCAACCGTCGCCAGTCCACCCTCGCTGCTGTCCAAGGACCAGAAACGCACCAGCAGAGATTGTGCGGCGACGCCAGTTGAGATTCCGGATACGAGAAATAGCACTGGTAAAGTCGGTCCGTTCCAGAAGGGACAGGCCTTCATTGTACCCAAAAACAAACCAGTATAAATCGCTACGCCCAGTCCTAGCAATAAACAAACCCACGCCAGGGCTAATCGCACACTGTCCATACCGTACCAGGGGAAAAAGAATAACCAAAAGGAACCATACATGATACCGAGCACAATAAACAAGCTAAGCATCCACGCTCCTACTGTCAATATAGCCTTCTGTCTGGAGAAGACTCGCCAAAACTGGAATGGCCGGCCTAAGTCGATAAGGAGCAGCCCCGAACCCAAACCAACCAGTACAGCTGCTACTAAGTTCCCTACCTTGAAGATGGCTCCCATATCAAAGAATAGATCTGCCGTTGTAGAGACCACTATCATACCACCCCCAAGGCCTCCTAAGAACAGATAACCTGCAACTGGCCAGCCCCATGTATGTTCGTTTTGTCGAGTAGATATCTTTTATAACCTCCTTTCGGTTATTTAATGCCCCTCACGGAACCGAACGTCCGGATTTCCCAGATTCGGCTCTTCAGTAATGCCTCCTCAATACGAGGACAGAGTATAAGTCAGGTGATATATCTTCGGTTCAGGCAAAGGATTGTATTTCTTGAATTTGCAATATCGGGCATAAGTATAGCTCTTCTTTTGACTCCTCCTGTTGATCCATTTGTACGCAAGGTTTGAAGTCTCACGCGAAAACCGCCTTAATGCCTGCATATTGCCACTTATCCCGTAATAGCGGTAGTGTCCGACCAGTTTCAGTCCTAATACCTTCCACCACTCTGCTAACTTCACTTGGTTCCGAACACTCTTTAACCACTGATTCACTGCTTTC